>ENA-OWPL01001096-OWPL01001096.1-human-gut-metagenome-genome-assembly--contig:-NODE-1096-length-16631-cov-29.104549_pt1 | contig 16631 bp, 10 predicted proteins | sample MGYA00248263_ERZ651844 | MGnify/ENA primary metagenome ERZ651844 (study PRJEB26924, sample SAMEA4378256) | human gut metagenome | biome: human gut; feature: human-associated habitat; material: faeces...
CTTTTCAGACTTACAAAGCTATATGCTTAATCCCCCCTGGTTTATCGGGTGAGCCGATGTTGTTGCGATAGGGACTTTGTACTCAACACTTCAATCACCATATTTGTTTGTTAATAAACAACAACGAATAACGGCTTCTTAATTACTAATCTTTCATAGAGGGAAAGGGAAACTGCATCAGATTTGTGCAGATTCTAAGCAAAAATGCACGAATCTGATGCAGTTTTTGCCGATTTCTGCATCGGTTTGATGCAAAATAGCGAAATCGGTGGACGCAAGAAAGGACAGAAGCAGATTGCGGAGGTGGAGAATGGCTATGTGGTAAAGGACGATATAGAGGCTGGGTACGCCAATGTGATACCGTTATGGGCTTTCGGATTGTTGTATTAATGTAATTCTTATATAATAAAAAATCCCTGCATCGCAGTTCTTGGACGAAACTGCTGATGCAGGGATTTCTCTTATGTGTTACTGACGGATTGTCAGTTGCTGATTAAAGGCTGTTGTCTTTACTTGATGATTATCTTTGTGGTCTTGCCGTTAGCCTGACGCACGATGTTCAGACCCTTTTGCAGCTGGCTCTGGCGTACGCCGTCAGCGCTGTAGATGTCGGTGATGGTGGTGTCGTCAGTTGCTGTTTCGATGCCGGTGGGAGTGAACTTCTCGCCGAACACTACGGTTATGCCGTAAGAAGGATAGCTCTCTGCGTAGCCGCCGAGGTCGAAGAAGAAGCGTCCGTAGAACTTGTCGCCCTGGCTCTTTGCTCTGGTCAGTGTCACGTAAGTGATGTAGCCTTCCCATCCGCTCTGCTGCATAGCATATTCTGCCTTCTCAGCGCTGTATGTTGTAACGCCGTTTTCGTCGGTCTCGCCGTCAGCCACGAATGTTATGGCGTCCTCGCCGCCGATGTTAGGCACGCAGAATGTGTACTTGTTGTCGCCGTTAGGACGTACTGTGATGGTTGCTGACTCAATCTCCTTGTAGTCCTCGCCGCTGGTAACCTTCATAGTACCCGTGTAGACCACAGCCGGTGTGATGGGCTTGCCGAAGACAAGGCTTACGGGCATGTCGCTCAAAGCCATACCGTTAATCTCGAAGTAAAGCTCTTCACCGGCGATAGTACCCTTGAGGCTTACGTTTTCGAGTATTGTCATAGCTGTAGAAGGCGAATTCTCGAAGGTTGCCTCCAAGCCGTTAGCGTCAATGACGATGTCGCCACCCTGCTTTGTATAGGGCACTTCCTTGATGATAAGATTACCCATATTGGCGTCGCCGGTGGTCTTGAACTGTACGTTGCTTATCATGATATCGGCGAATCCGTCACCGTAGTTGGTGACTGTCATTACCTTGTCTGTATAGCTCTGCTCCTCCGAGCTGAATGTTGTGGTGAGCGTATTTGTGTATTCGTTTACGGCAGGTGTGTCCACGTAGTATGAATATACTGCCTCCTTGTCGCCGAGCTGCATTGTGAAGTCGCCTGCAAGGAATGAGGTCTGACCGTAGAAATCCTTGATGCTTGCGCGGATTTCCTGACCCTTAGTGAGTCCGAGTGAGCTTGCCAGCTCGCCTGCTGTCTTAAGAACAGCGTTGGCTGTGGTGTCGTTGATGACTATGAAGCTGCTTGAGTTGTCGCCTGAACCTTCTGCAAGGTAGCCCTTGATGTTTGTGAACTTGAGGCTACCGAGATACTTGCCGTTGTGCGAGAGATCCTTGAGGATGATGGTGTAAACGTCGTAGTCGGTGGCTTGGAGGCTGATCTGAGCAGCGTCAAAGCGGCTGTACTTGCCGTCAAGTAGCATCTTAGCCGGGGCAGTATACTCTGTTGCGTCGGTTGCTTCGAAGGCAGTCTTCACCACGCGGGCTGACTTATATGTAGCGTTACTGCGTACCGTACCCTCCTGGCTACCGAAGTGGAGTGTGTTATGATAGTAGAGCTTGATGAGCTGACCGGCGTCGAACACCTGCTGACCGTTGATGCGCAGACCGTACTGATAAGAGAAGTCGATGTTTATCTCGCCCTCAATGTCGGTCAATTCCTTAGAATACTTCCATGCTCCGTATGAGGCATTGGATGAGATATACCAGCAAGTGAGAGTCTTTGTGGCGGGAGTGTAATAGATGTGGATGTTTCCGGCGTTGGCTACGTTAGAGAACCAGGCGTTGATGTCGGTGCCGATGGAAGCCACGTTTTCGTTCTCTGCGTCAGAGGCGCAAGTGGAAAGGTCAACCACTGCTACGAACTTCTCTGCATAATGGTCGATGTCGAAGTCCCAATCGAAAGCCTTTCCGGCTGGCTGATATCCGTCTTCGCCTACAACCTTATCTGTGGAAGCAGCGGGGAAGTCGTCTTCTCCGAACTCCACCTTAAGCTGTGTGTCGCGTGAGAACATCGTGATGAGACCGTCCATAGTGGCGTAAGCCTTCTCGTCGTTCATCTTTACGAACACGTCTGTCACGCCGATAGAGGAGATGCCCATGCCCGATGACATAACCGCACCGGTGAGAAGCTTGCCCTCAATGGTGGTGATGCCGTTGGCAGTTACGCCGTCAAGGTCAGAGAAGGTGAACGTACCGTAGTTGTCCTCATAACTGCCGTCTTTGTTGATGATGTTGTTGAACACCACGTCATACTTGCCGTTGCCTTTGTCGGTCACGGTGATTGTGGCGTTGTCCATCTCAGAAGGTTCGAGATAACCCACGGTCACAATGCGGTGGCCGGTGAATGTGGTTGCCATTGCCGTCAGTGTTAAGACGAGCAATGAAAGAAGAGTAAAGATTTTCTTCATGATTAATAGTGCGTATAAGTAATGTTATGTTTGTATTTTCTTAAAAAATATCTTAGGTTTTAGCTGTTTGTTTAATTAGCAATGCAAAGTTATAAAAAAATATTCTGAACGCAAAGAATCCCTGTATTGTTCTTTTTAATACTTCCGAATACAAAGAATCCCTGCATCACAGTTCTTTCAAACTGCTGATGCAGGGATTCTTTTAATATAATTACAGATTGAACTTATGTAAGTTCAGTTACTGATTTACTTTCAGCTTCTTTGATTAGATGTCACCGTTGTGGTCGAGTGAGTCGTTGAAGTCCTTCGGCTCGTGACGCTCACGGTTTTCGCGGCGTCCGTCACGGCGGTCACCGCGCTCTCCACGGGGACGACGCTCTCCGCGCTCACCACGCTCACCACGGGGGCGGCGCTCACGCTCTACGTATCCCTCCGGTTTCGGGAGGAGGATGCGGTGAGAGAGCTTATACTTGCCGGTCTTCGGATCAATCTCCATGAGCTTTACCTTGATCTTGTCGCCTTCCTTGATGCCAGCCTCCTCTACGGTCTCGAGACGCTTCCAGTCGATCTCTGAGATGTGGAGCAGTCCGTCCTTGCCCGGCATGATCTCTACGAAGCAGCCGTAAGGCATGATAGAGCGAACAGTACCCTCGTAAACCTCGCCAACCTCAGGGATGGCAACGATGGCCTTGATCTTGCCGAGAGCAGCGTCGATGGCGTCCTTGTTAGGAGCAGAAACCTGCACCTTGCCTACGCCGTCTGCCTCGTCGATGGTGATGGTAGCGCCGGTATCTTCCTGCATCTGCTGGATGATCTTGCCACCAGGGCCGATAACGGCACCGATAAACTCCTTCGGTATCTCAATCTGGATGATGCGCGGAACCTGCGGCTTCATCTCGGCACGCGGCTCAGAGATTGTCTCCATCATGCAGTTGAGGATGTGCTCACGACCTGCCTTGGCCTGCATAAGGGCCTTCTCGAGAATCTCGAAGCTCAGACCGTCGCACTTGATATCCATCTGTGTTGCTGTCAAGCCGTTGCGTGTACCGGTTGTCTTGAAGTCCATATCGCCGAGGTGGTCCTCGTCGCCGAGGATGTCGCTAAGCACAGCGTACTTCTCCTCGCCCGGGTTCTTGATAAGACCCATTGCGATACCTGATACAGGAGCCTTCATCGGAACACCTGCGTCCATGAGGGCGAGTGTGCCGGCACATACAGTAGCCATTGAAGACGAACCGTTCGACTCGAGAATCTGGCTCACAAGGCGCACTGTGTAAGGGAAGTCTTCAGGTATCTGACCCTTCAGACCGCGCCATGCCAAGTGGCCGTGACCAATCTCGCGACGGCCTACACCACGCTGAGCCTTAGCCTCGCCTGTGCAGAACGGCGGGAAGTTATAGTGGAGGAGGAAACGCTGGTAGCCACGCTCAAGAACGTCGTCAACCAACTTTTCGTCCATCTTTGTACCGAGTGTACATGTAGAGAGCGACTGTGTCTCGCCACGTGTGAAGATAGAGCTTCCGTGAGGCATCGGCAGCGGAGAAACCTCGCACCAGATAGGACGGATGTCTGTTGTCTTGCGACCGTCGAGACGCTTGCCCTCGTCGAGGATGCAACGGCGCATAGAGTCGCGCATAACGTCGGCGTAGTAGCGCACCATCTCTGCGTGCTTCTCGTCGAGTTCCTCAGCGGTGAGGTCTGTGTGAGCTGCGTCGTAAGCCTCCTGGAAGTCAGAGAGAATCTTGTCGAAAGCCTCCTCGCGCGACTTCTTGTCGTGGTCGCCCGACTCTGCGATAGCGTAGCACTTGTCGTAAGTCTCCTTGCGGAGCTGCTCGCGGAGTTCCTCGTCGTTCACCTCGTGGCAGTACTCGCGCTTAACGTCTGTGCCAAGTTCCTTAGAGAGTTCTGTCTGAAGCTCGCACATCGGCTTGATTGCAGCCATAGCAGCCTTCAACGCACCGATCATGTCCTGCTCCGAAACTTCCTTCATCTCGCCCTCTACCATCATGATGTTCTCTGCAGAAGCGCCTACCATGATATCCATGTCGGCATCCTTCATCTGCTCGAAGGTAGGGTTGATGACGTACTCGCCGTTGATGCGTGCTACACGCACCTCTGAAATCGGGCACTCGAAAGGTATATCTGAACAAGCCATAGCGGCTGAAGCTGCAAATCCTGCGAGAGCATCAGGCTGGTCAACGCCGTCGGCGCTGAGAAGCATAATCTGCACATATACCTCTGCGTGGTAGTTAGACGGGAAGAGCGGACGGAGCACACGGTCTACGAGACGCGATGTGAGGATCTCGTTGTCGCCTGACTTGCCTTCACGCTTTGTGAAGCCGCCAGGGAAACGGCCTGCTGCTGAGTACTGCTCTTTGTAGTCTACCTGCAAAGGCATGAAATCTGTTCCGGGAACTGCATCTTTTGCGGCACAAACAGTGGCGAGAAGTACGGTGTTGCCCATACGCAGTACAACACTTCCGTCGGTCTGCTTTGCCACTTTCCCGGTCTCAATGCTGATGGTTCTGCCATCAGGCAATGATACTGTCTTTGTAATTACGTTCATCTAAAGTTTAAAATAACATCAAAAAATTTAATATGTGACAAAGTTAGTCATTTTCAGTGGAATTAAAGAACAAATGACAGACATTTTAGATTTTTTGTGGTTTAGCGCTCTTTGCGCCCCATTCTTAATGCCGTCGTTCTTACTTCTTCTTGTTCTTTGACTTTCCTTTGTTTTTGTCTGTGGTTTTCTTGTCGGCAGCTTTCTTGCTGTCTTTCTTGCTGTCTGCTGCTGTCTTCTCCTCTTCGGGAGTGGGCTGGAGCAGCTTTTCGTAACGCTCCTTGTCGGTGAGCAGCTTCACAGCCTCTGCGTACTGATTGTCATAGCGCAGCGAATTCTCTATCATGCCACCCTCAAAGTAGTATGCAGCCATGATGTCCGCGGCTAATATCTCCTTCAGCTTCTTCTTGTTGTAGGCATAGTCGAGGTCTTTCTCTATGTTGTGCTTCAGCTTCTTCTTCAGCGTCTCAAACTCGTCCTTGGCGTCATTGTAATATCCTTCGAAGCGTGCAAGGTCCTCCAGATCCTTGAGATACTTCTCGCTGATCTGGTCGTAAGTGAATCCGCTCTTCAGCACAGCCTGCTTGAATGCCTCGTAGTCTGCTTCCGAAACCTCGAAGTCGGCGGGCTTTGCCACGGTAGGATGTGATGCCATATAGTCTATTTCGTAATTGAGCATCACGTCAGTGGTGTCTGCACGCTCCAGATAGTAAGCTATGTTGGGCAGCGAGTCTGCCTTTACTTCCACGTCAGGCTTGATGCCACCGCCGTCGCGAACGATGCGTCCGCGTGCCGTGCGGAATTCATGCGTGAGCGAGTCTGCCACTTCCTGCGCCACGTATCCGTTGTCCGTGTGCTTGTATTTGCGTGCCTGGATGCAGCGTCCCGAAGGGATATAGTATTTTGCTGTGGTCAGCTTCAGCTTGCCTGCGTAGGGCAGAGGCACGTTGGGCACCTGCACCAGTCCCTTGCCGTACGTTCTTGTTCCCATCACCACGGCGCGGTCGAGGTCCTGCAGCGCACCGCTCGTAATCTCACTGGCGCTCGCCGTTCCCTCGTTTACGAGCACCACGATGGGCATAACCGTGTCGATAGGTTCTGCCGTGGTCTTGTATTCGCTGTTGGCGTTCTTCACCTTTCCCTTCATGCTGAGCAGATGCTTGCCCTTCGGGAGGAACATATTCAGAATCTGGATGGCTTCGCTGACCGATCCGCCGCCGTTGCCACGGAGGTCCAGAACGAGCGAAGTCATGCCGTTGTTCTTCATGTCGAGCACGGCGCGACGCACGTCCTTGGCGCTACCTTCCACAAATTGGTTGTAGTTGATATATCCCACGCCGTCCTTCTGCACGCCGTAGTAGGGGAGGTAAGGCAGCTGTATAGCCTCGCACTGAATCTTCAGCGTCATCTTCTTGCCGGTCGAAGGACGCAACACCTTCAGCACCATCGTTGTGCCGGCGTCGCCTCTGAGGTGATCAGAGACGTACGGCGTCATCTTGCCTTCCATCGATTCGCCGTCGATGCTGAGGATGATGTCACCCTTGCGCAGTCCCGCCTTGGCGGCAGGCATACCCTGGTAAGGCTCGTTGATTACCACCTGCTTGCGTGTGAAGCTGTAGCTGATCACGGCACCGATGCCGGCATACTTGCCCGTGAGCATCTGCTTATACTCGCCAGCCTTGTCCTCCGGATAATACTCCGTGTAGGGGTCGAGCGAGTGGAGCATGGAGCGGATGGCTGTGCCCACCACTTCGTCAGCGTCAATCGAGTCGACGTAAAGCAGGTCCAGATTCTTGTATGCTGCATTGAAAATCTCAAGGTTCTTAGCCACCTTGAAATTATGGTCACTGCTGTTTTGCGCCGTCATCGACAGCGATAGGAGCGTCAGGGCGATAATAAGAATTTTGCGCATGATGTATGTGTTAAGTATATTGTATCTGTTAATATATATGTGTAAGTTGCTATATTAATGCAAAAGTACTACTTTCGGTTAGTATTCGTCCATAAAAACCAGTTTTTTTTCTATTATTTTGGTCGCTTTGGGCACAAATGTGAATAAAAAGAAGAGAAAAGTTGAAAAAAAAGTTGCAAAAGTTTTTGAGATTAAAAATTTCTTCATACCTTTGCATCCGCAATCAAGCAACAAGAATTGCTTAGCTGCCAAGAATGCTTCAATAGCTCAGTTGGTTAGAGCACCTGACTGTTAATCAGGGGGTCGTTGGTTCAAGTCCATCTTGAAGCGCCATTTTAAAAGCCTCGCAAGTTTTCACTTGCGAGGCTTTTTCTATTTGTATCTTCTGAACCTCCACCACATCATCACGCCCGCCGATGTCAGTCCGAACGGGAATGCCATCCACACGCCCATCAGTCCGTAACCCAGCACGAAGCCGCAGAGGTAGCCCACGGGTAGCGATATGACGAAGAAGGCGACGAACGCAATGAGCATCAGCGGCTTCACGTCGGCGATGCCGCGCAGCGCGTTGGCGTAGTTGATCTGCATACCGTCGCCAAACTGATAGATGAAGAACGGCAGGAGCAGCGTGAGCACAGTCGACGACACCTCCGTGCTGTCGGTGAACCACGCACCGATATGGTTGCGCAGCAGGAAGATGGTGCCGCCAAGCACCACCTCGAGCATCACCATCAGGTGCAGACCCGCCGTAACCGTGTGGCGCACGTTCTGCACGTCGCGCTGACCGTGGAAGTAGCTTGTGCGTACAGCCACCGCAGCCCCGAGTCCGTAGTAGACCATGAACGTGAACTGCGAGATGGTTGTCATCACCTGGTGCGATGCCAAGGCAATGGTGCCGAGCCAGCCCACCATGATGATGGAGAGCGAGAACGATGCTGTCTCCATACCCATCTCCAGCGCAATCGGGGTGCCGAGCGAGCCGAGGCGGCGCAGCAGCGGACGCGACCAACCGAGCTTGAAGAAACCCTCGCGGTACGCAGCAAAGCGACGTGAGCGCATGAAGACAACGATGAAAATCACCACCATGATGATGCGCGAGAGCAGCGTCGACACGCCGGCACCCACAACGCCCATCTCCGGTGCGCCCATCTTGCCATATATAAAGATGTAGTTGCCGAGGATGTTTAGCAGGTTGCCCGAGAGCAAAATCCACATCGATGTGCGCGTCAGCGTGATGCTATCGGTGAACTGCTTGAAGGCGTTGAACAGCATCACGAACGGCAGCGACGCGAATAGCACCATGTAGTAGGGGCGCATATAGCCCAAGAGTTCTACGGGCTGTCCGAGATTGCCGAGGTTGAAGTAGAGCACCAAGAGCACCGTCATCATAGCCACCGCTGCCAGCGTGTTGGTAAGCAGTGAGCAGCGCAATGCCTGACCTGCTTCAGCCTGCTCGCCACGACCGAACAGAGCACCCACCACTGGCGTCAGTCCGTAGGAGAAACCTGTGCCCGTGATGATGGCAAGGTTGATGATGTTGTTCACGAACGATGCCGCACCAAGCTCCGTAGTGCTGTGGTGTCCAACCATCATTGTGTCCGCAAAGCTAAGGACAATCATGCCCATCTGACCAATCATAATGGGTATGCCGATGGAGAGCAGTGTGCGGTAGTGCTGGTTCATGCTTATAGTGCTGTTACCAGAATTTGTTCTGCTCTTCATTATATTCATATCCGATTGCTGCAAGTTGACTGATTATCTGTTGTTTTTCCACGTTTAGGTCGTCGCATAAAGCGTCTAAAGAGGGGTAAGTGTCGCGCAAGTGCGTGTTGATGACGCTCAGCAGCATCATCGGATCTTTGGGTAATCCAAGCATAGTGTCTCTGATTAATTATTCGTTACCTGATAAAATTCGAACTGCAAAGTTACTCATTCTTTTACAAACAAATGGTGTTAATGGGTTTTGTTGTTGTCAAAAGGTTCGAGAAATTACCATTTTTTAAGGCGCATTGTTAAAAAAGCAAGTATTTTCTTGCGCCTGTCGCTTTTTTTACCGAACTTTGTGCCGACTATAGCCCTCTTGAATTCAGTTAGATATGGGCTTGGTAGTAATAAACAAAAACGAATATTAATGGTAAAACCATTCTCACTTATCGCTATCGTGGCGTTCGCCACAACGCTCACATCATGCTTTAAGGACGAAGCACCCAACAACGAGTGCGATATCGTTGAAGCACGCATCCAGGTAGAGAACCCCGACGAGGTGTTCTTTCAGCAGTCAAACGCCGAACTATTGGGCATCGAGTCGACAAAGACCGACCTTATCTTCCCCGACCTGCGCCCAAACAGTGATGTTACCGCACTGCCGGTCTACTTCAAGACAACCCCTGGAGCGACAGTCTCTCCCGAAAGTGGCTCGGCGCAGAACTTCGCTAACGGTCCCGTGACATACGTCGTAACGTCAGAAGATGGTCAGTACAGTCGTACATATCGTGTGTTTATCAAGGCTGAAGAGGCTACCTCAAATCCTGATCAGCCAGAAGATCAGCTTGCATACATACACTACGACTTCGAGAACTACTCGCTCGACCCTGCTACATCAAAGTTCTACATGTGGAGCGACTACGAGAATGGATACAACTGGGCGACCGGCAACCCAGGTTTTAGTATAGCCAGAGGTTCTGCAAAGCCCGACCAGTATCCGACAACACCTCTCGCTGAGGGCTATGACGGAGCTGCCGTGAAGCTTGAGACGTGCGACACCGGACCGTTCGGCGTCATTGTGAACATGCGCATCGCTGCCGGCAACCTCTTCACCGGTGTGTTCGACTCGAAGTCGGCTACCAAGGAACCGCTTATGGCTACACACTTCGGCGACGGATCGTACAACCAGATCAACTACCGCCCCGTGACTCTCTCCGGCTACTACCAGTACACACCGGGTGCAACGTTCAAGGACAAGAACGCCAAGGTGGTAGAAGGACGCATCGACAAAGGCGACATCTACGCCGTAGTGTTCCGCAACGTCGACAGCGAAGGCAAGGCGTTCTATCTCACGGGCGACAACGTGCTCACCTCGCCGCAGATAGTAGCATTGGCACGAGTGCCCAACGTGGTGAAGACCGAGGGCGGATGGAAAAAGTTCGCAGTCGACTTCAACTATATTCGCGAACTCGACGCTGCCATCCTTGCCAACAAGGGCTATAGTATGGCGGTCGTATTCACCTCAAGCATCGAGGGCGCAGCCTTCGAGGGCGCTGTGGGTAGCACACTGCTCATCGACAAGGTAAGCATTGCATACAAGAAGTAAGAAAACAAGCAAAATGAAGAAAACAATAATAGCTGCAGCCCTTGCGCTGCTCTTCGGCGCGCACAGTGCGTCAGCATTCGGAATATTCGACAATCTGAACTATCAGGCACGTCTCGGCTACAACATCGGTGGCACAATGCCGATGGGTATGCCTGCCTCTATACGTGGTCTCGATAGCTATAAGCCGAGGCCAAGCTTCACTCTCGCGCTCGATGCCTACAAGCCTCTCACCGAGAAGTGGGGTATGATGGCAGGCTTCCACTTCCAGACAAAGGCGATGGAGACCAACGCTCGCGTGAAGAGCTACTCAATGGAGATGCGTCAGGGCGGCGAGTCGCTCAGCGGACTCTTCACCGGCAATGTCGTTACGAAGACATCGCAGCTCGTCGTAACGCTGCCTCTGCAGGCTACGTTCAACGTGTCGGATGCCGTGCGCTTGAAGTTCGGACCTTACTTCTCTTACGCGCTCAACAACGACTTCTCGGGTTACGCCTACGATGGCTATCTGCGCGAGGGCGACCCAACCGGACAGAAGGTGGAACTCGGACACAACGAGGGTGAGCGTGGCGACTACGACTTCTCAAGCGATATGCGCCACTGGCACTTCGGCTTCGACTTCGGTGCCGACTGGTACTTCTCGCATCGCTTCGGTGCTTATGCCGACGTGCAGTGGGGTATGTCGGGAGTATTCCGCAAGGAGTTCAAGACCATCGAGCAGACCATGTACCCCGTGTACGCTACGCTCGGTGTGATGTACAAGCTCAAGTAAGTTGGGGTGTTGAGATGTTGATGTTGTAATGTTGTAATGTTGAGATGTTGACATTAGTTTACAGCTTAATGGCAAATCTCACCATCACACCACCTCACCATCACACCACCTCACCATCACACCACCTCACCATCTCACCATAACACCATAGCAACAAAAATTAATTAAACCTTTTAAAATTACAAGCTTATGAAGAAAATCTTTACTCTTTTAGTCCTTTTGATGACTACACTTTGTGTGTCTGCACAGCAGTATTACAAAGGAAAATTCCACTCTAAGTTGAACGAGTTTAGTGATTGTGAAACAACTGTAGCCGTAACCCAGGGCGAGGGCGGCAAGTACACACTCGTGTTCGAGAGCGTAATCTTCGGCAACGACGACTTCGGAAAGTGTACATTCGCCGGAATCGAGAACTATAAGTGGGCAGGCGGCAACAGCTTCACCTTCTCTAACGAAGGCGGCAACCTCGGCGCAGCTACAAAATACTATTTCGAGTTGTCTGACGCTCTCGGCAAGTCAACTATCGACGACGAGAAAATCTACATCACATTCAAATACTTCCAGGTTAACACAACCAAGGAGTACAGAAACGTAGTGTTTGAAGGCACACGCACAAGCAGTGGTGGCGGCACCGGTGGCGACGACAAACCGACAATCACCGCTACAGAGCAGTTCACAGCTGATGTCGCTTCTGAGTTCCAGGGCGGCGAGTCGGGCGTTGTTAAGTATCCGGGCGTAGTGGCAAAGGTATGCGAGTGGAGCGACGGCGTACATAGCCTCGAGATTGAGCACATCGACACTGAGAAGGGCGTTATGTCAGGCGTACTCCTGAAGGGTCTGGAGAAGAAGACTGTTAACGGCGAAGTGACATACACTGGCGTTGTAGAGCCAGAGATCGAAACTCTTCCTAACTTCTACGACACTTACGTAAACCTCAAGGCTCAGGTTGAGGCACGTATTGACGAAGGTGGCGACCTCTATGCTACAATCGTGTTCACAGACGAGAGCGAGCCTTCGTTCAAGCTCACAGCATGGTTCAACTATCAGGAGCCGTTCGTTCCGGCTGATCCGTTCTCGGTAGGGGGCAAACTCGTTGGCTATACAGTCACAGCCGATGGCGAATTCTCTAACAACGTAGAAACTACACTCACATTCACTGAGACTGCAAAGGATGTTTATACACTTTCGCTCACCAACGTTGCTATTCCTGACGGCGTAGCTCTCGGCACAGTTTCGTTCGAAGGCGTTCAGCGCACAGGCGATGACAGTGAGGCTAAGTTCGCAAGCAAAAAGGGCGAAGCTAAGACTACAGCTACACACCCAGTGTACGCAGCGGTTGACTATACTTACTTCGAGTTTATCGTAGGCTTCGACGCAGAGAAGAAGGTGACAAGCTGCACTGGTGAGTTCGTTGTCGATAACTACGGCGAATCGGTTGCTTACACATTCAACTACGACCCAACAGTAGTTTCTGTGAACACAGTAGTAGCAGCTGACGGCACAGTTAAGCACATCTACACACTCACTGGTGCGAAGGTTACATATCTCCAGCGCGGCGTGAACATCGTGCGCACAGCCGACGGCAGAACACTGAAGGTTTTGAAGAAGTAAATTGCATTAATAAATAAATAAAAAAATGAAGAAGTTTTTTATGACACTCGCCGTTGCTGCGACAGCATTCATGGCGACAACAGCTAACGCTCAGACAAAAGAACAGTTCACCGACGATCTCGCAATCTCGCTCAATGGTGCTCCACAGGAACCTGTTAAAGGAACAACAGTTGAGCTTGAGCATCTGACAGATGGTACATCTACATTCATGCTCAAGAACTTCACTTTCGGAATGTTTGAGGTAGGTGATGTAATAGTTGAGGGTATCAAGGGCGTAAAGAATGGCGACGCTACAACTTACGACTTTGATGGCACTGCAAAGTTGCCGAGCAACACAACGCTTGCGGAAGCTCTCGGACACCAAATTCCTCTTACACTCCACTCTGTAGTAGAAGGTGGTAAGCTCTATGCTGAGATTTCACTCTCTGTTCCAATGGGTGAAGAAACGCTTAAGGTTGACTGCGTATTTGGCAAGAAGTCGGAGACAGCTATCAACGGCGTAGTAGCAGGCAAGACCGCTCCGGTGGCTGTGTTCAACGCTACTGGCGCACGTCAGAACGGCTTGCAGAAGGGTCTGAACATCGTTCGCACCGCTGACGGCAAGACTGTTAAGGTGTTGAAGTAATATAGACACGATACAACAAACAACTATACGGGGTGTGTTAAAATGAGTTTTGATGATGTTAAAACTTGTTTTAATGCACCCCGTTTGCAATAATATTGCTATATTTGAGCAATCTAAACTAAAGTTAATATGAAAAAAGTTCTTTCTATAGTATTCTTCCTAATGACCACGCTCTGCACATTTGGTCAGGTGTTTACCGACGATTTGCATGTTACAAGTGGAGGAGGCAGAACTACCGACTACACTCAGAAGGAAGTGGAGCTGAAACGAGTGGGTGGCAGTAGATACAAGGTGACATTTAAGAAACTCGCACCAATGGCATACAAGACGTTTGGCGACTTTGAAATTGATGGCGTTATGTCTAAGGTTGATGCAGAAACTGGCGTTACTACCTTTGCCACTTCGGCCACCGATGGCAAATGGGTAAACGTTACTTCTACAGCTGCCATCGTAGGCGTAACCGAGGGAAGCAAGTCTACACTCACTTCTTTTACGGCTACACTCTCTGCCGATAAGTCGAAGTTTGTAGCAGAACTCAACTTTATGACAATGGGTTCGGACGTGAGCGTGGTGTTCGGCAAGCAAATCGACACTGCCATCAACACCCTAACCACTGCCGACGACAATACCTACGTCGAGATATACAACCTCGGCGGAGTACGCATACAGCACCTCCAGCGTGGCATCAACATCGTGCGCACAGCCAACGGCAAGGTAAAGAAGCTGCTCGTGAAGTAACCCAGGGGGTGCATTCAGGGGGTGCACTTGTCTCCGCTCGGCTTTGCCGCTTGCCAGAGCAAGAAGTGCACCAACCAAGCAGCAGCCTAACAACTCTGTAGGTGCAGTTGGGACAACTGCACCCCCTAAGGTGCATCACCCCCTTAAAAGCTAATAATACAATTTACTAACATTAATAACTAACAAACCTGATTTATTATGAAGAAAATTTTATCTCTTATCGCATTGTTGGTGGTGACGTTGACAGCGTTCGCTGAGACCACAAGCGAGAAAATTATTCCCGACGGCACTCAGCCTAACGGTGGTACCATCACACCTAAAGCAATCACAGTCGACTGGGCTACCCAGAAGATTGTAGCGAATGTAGATTTGACAAACTGTCTTACCGGCACCAACGAGCAGATCTTCGCTATCTCTACCAACAGTGCGGATATCGCAAACTGGGATCAAGAAAGCGGAAGCACACTCCACTTCTTCTACAGACAGAACTTTACTGACTGGGGTTCTACAACTGCCGATGTTCACAAGTTCGCTGTTCAGTATCGCTATAAAGGCGATAACGGCGCTACCAACCGTTTCTACGAGGTGCAGGACATTTCTAACTGCACAATCGTAATGGACAAGAATGGCGTCACTATTGATGGCACACTCGTGTTCGAGGCTTCTCTTATGCCGCAGCTCTACAAGGAGGGTGCTAACCAGCTCTACTTTGGTTCTTTGCGTGGCGAGCATCCGTACGCTACCTACAAGTCTGTAGAACTTGTAACAGAGGAGGGTGGCTCAACACCTGGTGAGACCGCTTCGTACGAATTTACAAGCAATGTGGAGACTGTTTACTGGAAAGAAATTGCTACGGACGATTACCTCGATTTCCACCAGTATGTTAAGGATGCAAAGCTTCAGCTCGTTAAGGAACTTGACGGCACATACACAGCTACTCTCAAGGACGTAGTAGTAGGCGAAGACCGAGTTTCTCTTGGCGATATCGTTATTGCAGGTCTTAAGGCAACAGAGAATGCGGGCACACTTCAGATTGATGTTCCTGAAAGCACCATTACAATCAGCGCTCCAGGCTCACCATACGATAGCAAGTCTATGATTATTAAGGGTGGTACGATTGACGCAACACCTGCTGCTGATGCAGACAGCAAGGGTTCTGCATCTGTTAAGCTCACTATCCTTGTCGGCAACGGCGACATGATCAGCTATGAGTTCAGTGATGATGTTTACGTTCCGAACATTTACAACTTCACAAGCAACGCTTATGTAAAGGCTGGCGATGAGGTTACTAACTTCGAGAACGCTCAGGCAGTGCTCACAGAGTACATGGAAGGCGTTTATATGGTTAAGTTCAAGAAACTCACTTTAGGCACTAAGACCGAAGACTTCACAATCGAAAACCTCAAGCCGACAAAGGGAGAAGATGGTAACATTACCTTCACTACATCTGACGCAAGCGGCTTCTGGAACGACGCTGACGAGACAGAACTCAACTTCACCGACTTCTCTGCTTCTGTAAAGGTAGGCGAGAACGGCTTTGAGGGCTTCGTTTGCAAGTTCACAACAGAGAACGGTCAGTTCGTTTACGGCGAGAAGGCAGAGACACCTGATCCAGGTCAGCCAGATGAGAAATATCCTGTTAGCTTCGACAAGACAGCTCTCAATACAAGTGCTCATGGACGTATGCTCAACAGCTTCTCTCTCCAGCAGGCAGGCAAGGAAAAGCAGACAAAGAGTGTTAAGACTTCAAAGGCTGCTTACGAGGATCATACAGCAGACGAGCCGTTCACAGTTGAGGCTGGCAGCGAATTGACAGCATCATTCGACTACACTGGTGAGTGGATGCATAGCTTCGTTTACATCGACTTCGACAACGATGGCGACTTCTCTTATAAGGAGGGACAGTGGAATCAGACTGGCACCGATTTGGTAGCATTCAGCTTCTACTCTCTCGACTCTAATCCAAAGAACGATACATCTGGTTACAACTCAGTAGGTGATGAACTTACAGGAGATGCTCGCAATACTTATGCTGCACCTTCGTTCAAGGCTCCTGCTAAGGCTGGCGAATATCGCATCCGCTTCAAGTTCGATTGGAACTGCATCCTTCCTGGTGGTTCAAGCAGTATCCTCTCTGACGGTGGTGGTATCTGGGACGCAACTCTTAAGGTTGTAGAGCCAGTTGTTGACGGCATCAGCACAATCAACGCTGAGACTGCTAATGGCGTACAGTTCTTCACAGTTGACGGCGTTAAGTTGTCTAAGCTCCAGAAGGGTCTGAACATCGTTCGCACCGCTGACGGCAAGGTTAAGAAGG
>ENA-OWPL01001098-OWPL01001098.1-human-gut-metagenome-genome-assembly--contig:-NODE-1098-length-16616-cov-3.306866_pt1 | contig 16616 bp, 15 predicted proteins | sample MGYA00248263_ERZ651844 | MGnify/ENA primary metagenome ERZ651844 (study PRJEB26924, sample SAMEA4378256) | human gut metagenome | biome: human gut; feature: human-associated habitat; material: faeces...
CACTTAATGAGACAATATCTGCCAATAAAGCACTTATTGATATATTCACAGAGCAGTCAGAAAAGCTAGAAAAGGCTGATGAAGCTGGTAATGCAGATGCCGAGCGTATGGGCAAAATCCGTGAAATATACAGTGCAGATAATGACGAGGCAAAGCTTTCGGTTGCGGCCTGCTTCAGATTGTTCCCATTCAAGTTTCCGGCAATTGATCAAGGAGATAAACATGTCTATCAATCCTTTTTTGAATACTCGCATTGAATTCCACATTCTTCAGTCTTTTCCCGTCACCTGTCTGAATCGTGACGATGTTGGTTCGCCCAAGACGGCAGTGGTCGGGGGTGTGACGCGCGCTCGAGTCAGTTCTCAGTGCTGGAAGCGTCAGGTTCGCATGATGCTCCATGAGTTCGGAGTGAAAATCGGTACTCGTTCCAAATTGGTCAATCAACAGATTGCCGCCAAATGTCGGGAACTCGGCGCGACGGATGAACAGGCTCAGGCTTGCGGTGACGTCATCGCCAAGGCCATTGTGAAGGACACACTCTACTTCTTCACTGATACAGAAGTCGAAGAATTTGCCGCTTATGCACAGTCGAAAAACTTTGATGCGGGAGCTGTTTCAGACAAGGATATTCAGAAGCGTTCAAAGAAAGTTCTGAAACTGGCTGTCGACGGTCTTGACATTGCTCTTTTCGGTCGCATGGTGGCTCAGGCACCGGAGCTCAACGTTCAGGCTGCAGCTTCGTTTTCTCATGCGATTTCGACACACGCCGTGAATAACGAAATCGAATTCTTTACAGCGTTGGACGACCTCGATACCGCAGCCGGTCACCTTGACAACCTCGAGTTTTCTTCTGCGACGTACTATCGCTACGTTTCTCTTGATCTCGGGCAGCTGTATGAATCTTTGCAGGGCGAACAGATCAAGGAAAGCGTGCAGGCCTTTACCAAGGCTCTCTTCTTGGCTATTCCAGCAGCACGACAGGCCACGATGTCCGGTGCTTGCGGGTGGGACTACGCGAAAGTATTGGTGCGCACGGGGCAGCGTGTCCAGCTCTCGTTTGACAAGCCTGTTCGAGCCAATGACGGTTTCCTCAAGCCTAGTATCGAAGCGCTCAAGAGCGATCTTGAAAAGAAGGAAAAACTCTTTGGTTCCTTGTTCGGCAAGAAGATGGAATTCGAATTCGGCGGCAATGACAATGAAGGCATTGACGAATTGCTTGAAGCCCTGAGCCAAACGATCGGAGAAATCAATGGCTGATTCATATGTGCTGTTGTGGTTGGAGGCGCCTCTCCAGTCATGGGGCTATGAGTCGCGATTCAACAGAAGAGAAACGCTCGGCTTTCCGACGAGATCCGGCGTACTGGGACTGATTCTTTGTGCAATGGGGGCAGGAGGCCCCCAGTCGGAATGGCTGGAAAAGATGTCGCGGTATGGACAAACCGTGTTGGCCTTTGGCAAGAAAGGGCCTTCTCGGAAGTTTCGCGAAAATCTGCAGTTGGTGGACTTTCAGATGGTCGGGAGCGCATATGACGATTCCGATCCCTGGGAAACGCTTCTGATTCCCAAGACGATTGAGGGGAAAAAGGCTGTCTCCGGGGGGACGAAACTGACGTATCGGTACTACCTGCAAGACGCAAAATTCGCCGTCATTGTCTGCGTGCCGGAGGAATTGCGGAAAACGATTGAGTCTGCGCTGCAAAATCCTCATTGGGACCTGTATTTGGGGCGCAAGTGCTGTGTGCCGACGGATCTGGTATATCGAGGATGCTTCTCTTCGGAAGAGGAGGCCAGGCGGGAGGCTTTGAACATTGCCGATGGCAAGGCTCTTGAGTGCCGTTTTACGGTGCTCGAGGGACAGCATCCGGAAAGGGGCGAGGTTATGACGCTGTCGGACGTGCCGGTGCAGTTTGGAACGTTCAAGAAATATGCCGACAGACAAATCACAATCATCGATGCCTGAAACGACTCTTCGTAAGTCTTCACCTCGGCTGTTCATCAAAGTTACGAGGGATAACCTTCCTCAAATTAAGGATCGCTATCCCTATATCTACCTTGAGCACGGTCGACTTGAAGTTGATGACAGCAGCATCAAGTGGATTGATGCTCAGGGTGGTGTTGTCAGGATCCCCGCAGCTTTGCTTCAGTGCTTGTTGCTTGGGCCGGGCACATCCGTTACTCATGAGGCTGTCAAAGTATTGGCTGCGGCGAAATGTGCCGTAATGTGGGTAGGTGAAGACAGTCTGCTTTACTACGCAAACGGCATTACGCCGACGGCTGATACCCGCAATATGCTCAGGCAGATTAAAGCGGCAGCCGATCCGGTGTTGTCACTCGGCGTTGCCCGACGGATGTTTGCCCGTCGGTTTCCTGGTGTGGATCTCCGAGCGAGAACGCTGCCGGAAATGATGGGCATGGAGGGGGTGAGAGTAAGAAACTTGTACAGGCAAAAGGCTGAACAATATGGCCTGCGCTGGGAAGGAAGACGGTTCATTCCCGGACAATTTTCAGCGAGTGATACTGTCAATAGAATTTTGACGGCATGCAACGCTGCATTGTACGGAATCTTAAATTCAATCGTTCATTCTGCCGGTTTTTCACCGTACATCGGCTTCATTCATTCCGGCAGTCCTTTGCCTTTCATCTACGACATGGCAGATCTATACAAGGCTGATTTGTGCATTGACCTGGCATTTCGTCTGACTTCTGATTTGAATGGTCAGTACGACCGCAGCGCCGTTTCGGAGGCATTCCGACACCGCGTCATTGAGCTAAAGATTCTTGAGAGCGGGGTTGATGACATCAACGAAATGATCGGAGATGTTCCATGATGGTCGTCATAGCATCTGAACTGCCGCCGGCAGTTCGGGGAAGGATGAAGCTTTGGTTTATCGAACCAAGGCCAAATGTTTTTGTTTCAGGAGTCAAAGATGCGTTGTCTGAGCGAATTATTCGCTATCTTGTAAGGCACTGTCCGAAAAACAGCGGCTTGATGATTTTTTCTGAGGTCGGCAAGGCCCCCGGTTATGCCATTTCGGTGCTGGGTAAAACACAACGTGAGCTTATTGAGATCAGTGGCCTTCAGTTGGTTAGGGAACCCCCTTTAACCACTACAACCACAAAAAGTAGCGTTGGCTGAATTAGCCTAATGCTAAATCTTGCTGTCTTCTCCACGTCCGTGGAGGTGTTTCTTAAATTGCCTTCGATAAAATCGTCAGAAAAGCGTCTTCTCCACGTCCGTGGAGGTGTTTCCCAATTTTCGCCCTGAACGCGAATCGTAAGAATGTCTTCTCCACGTCCGTGGAGGTGTTTCCGGATTCAACCCCATTGCCGTCTAAAATTTCGGGTCTTCTCCACGTCCGTGGAGGTGTTTCCGTGATGCTTATTCTCGAATCGAGTAATAACCCGTCTTCTCCACGTCCGTGGAGGTGTTTCCATCAGCCTTTCGAAGGAAGGAAAGATTTATAGGTCTTCTCCACGTCCGTGGAGGTGTTTCCCTAAGGCTCCGTCTTCTTCTGAAGTCCTGACCGTCTTCTCCACGTCCGTGGAGGTGTTTCCACGGTTCCTGTTTGTTTCGGTGCACAGAATTTGTCTTCTCCACGTCCGTGGAGGTGTTTCTATCAGCGGCCCGCATTGTTGAAACAGCTACAGTCTTCTCCACGTCCGTGGAGGTGTTTCCACCAAAATGACTGCGAAGAATTTCCGTGTATCGTCTTCTCCACGTCCGTGGAGGTGTTTCTGACAAGGTCTCGGGCTGCATTACACTCACTAAGTCTTCTCCACGTCCGTGGAGGTGTTTCCTACTCGGAAGATGTTCTAAGCTTCTTGAAAGAGCCTTCTCCACGTCCGTGGAGGTGTTTCTGGTGATCAGCGTTCAGGCCCCACTGCATCTACGTCTTCTCCACGTCCGTGGAGGTGTTTCCGGTGACACGGACAAGGGCCAGATCATCACGAAGTCTTCTCCACGTCCGTGGAGGTGTTTCCAAGGAGGCTCGCATGAGAGGTGGCGTAAGAGAGTCTTCTCCACGTCCGTGGAGGTGTTTCTGCATCTCGGTCTTCTGCAATCTTTGGCGCATCGTCTTCTCCACGTCCGTGGAGGTGTTTCTAACGAGCAAGTGCAGGAGCTTCCGAGCAACGTGTCTTCTCCACGTCCGTGGAGGTGTTTTCGCTTGAAAAGTTAGCAGGTAGGTAACAGATTCGTCTTCTCCACTAAAATCACCGAGGTGATTTCAGATAATTCAGTCCGGAGAGGAGACATGTCCATCAGTCTGAAGTTGAGCGAACTCGACACACCGAGCCTTTTGATCGACAAGGCCAAACTTTTCGAAAACATTGATTATTGTCAGAGGCGCGCTCACGAGCTCGGCGTCAACTGGCGCCCGCACGTCAAGACTCACAAGTGTGCACCGATAGCCGCCATGCAGGTTCAGGGCATGTTCGGCGGCATCACGGTCTCGACTGTCAAGGAAGCCGAGTACATGTTCGATGAAGAGGGCATCACGGACATCATCTATGCCGTGGGCATCGCTCCGCAGAAGTTGCCGCGCATCGCGCTTCTCAACAGCCGCGGCGCAGACGTCAAGATCATTCTCGACAATCTCGCTAGTGCGATGGCGGTCAGTGAATTCTGCCGCGCTCACAACACCAGAATCGGTGTTCTGCTTGAAATCGATTGCGACGGACATCGTTCCGGTCTCAAGCCCGATGATCCCGCGTTGATGACGGTAGCCAAGGCGCTGACCGACGGCGCCGTTTTCAAGGGGGTCCTGACGCATGCCGGCGACAGCTATCTTTCCCGCAATCGTGAGGAACTGGAAGCCTGCGCAGCCAACGAAGTTCATCAGATCATGAAGGCAGCCAATGTGCTTAAGGACGCGGGCTACCCGTGCGAAATAGTCTCCGTGGGGTCGACTCCGACCTTTACGGCCGTCAAGGACACTGAAGGTGTCACGGAATACCGTAGCGGCGTGGGCGTCTTTCACGACCTGGTGATGGCAGGACTCAACGTCTGCAAGGTCGAAGAGATCGCTTTGTCCGTTTTGGTGACGGTGATCGGCCATCAGCCCCAAAAAGGCTGGATCATCACGGACGGCGGCTGGATGGCGATGAGTCGAGACCGCGGTACGGCCGCTCAGGCGGTCGACTGGGGTTACGGTCTTGTGTGTGACGAGGCCGGCAAGCCGATTGAAAACCTCTGGATGAAATCGGCCAACCAGGAGCACGGCATCGTCTGCAGCCGAGACGGCTCAGCAATTGATCCAGAAGCGTTCCCGGTGGGCACGCGCCTGAGAATTCTTCCCAACCATGCCTGTCCGACGGCCGCCGCGTTCGACAAGTATTTCGTTGTCGACGAGAACAACAACGTGCAGACGATCTGGCCCAAGATCAACAACTGGTGATAACAACCCCAGTGCATTGACATCAGATTGGCGGAAGCGGAGAACCAGGTTCGCTTCCGCTTTCTACATTCTTTTGCTTATTGCAACCTGTTTACGATTTCGCTACAACTAAAAGGCAACCGAAACCGGTTCCTTTCTACCTCTCATTTTTTGCCCATCGGCAGTTCCGACACCATGATTTTGTCTGCAGCACAATTTGCGCACATTCGTTCGGTACGCCGCGTGCATAAGCCGTCCGGCTGGTATGCACGGGGGGCTTGGTGCTGGCGCTCCTAAAACTTCTCCTCATTAAGCCGATGCTCTCCGACGGATTGTCGGGGTCATCGTCTGCGCACGTTTTAACAGCTTGTTTATGAGCTGTTGAATTTCTTCTCCGATTTGCTTTCAGTGATTTCCGTCTGCCGGCTGGCGATACCTCAGTTGAGGATATGCGCCAAAAGGCGCCCAAAGTGTGCTTATTTCAAGGTCTGGCCCGGGCGGAATCCGTTCTTGAGGAAATTTTCAATCATGATGACCGAAATCGAGTTCGAAGCGATTGCACGTGAAGGCTATACCCGTATCGCCTTGGTAAGTGAATGCCTGTGCGATTTGGAAACGCCGTTGTCAATCTATTTGAAGCTTGCTGGCCGGGACACTGACACTTTTTTGCTGGAAAGTGCGGAAGGCGGCAAAAGCTTTTCACGATACAGCTTTGTGGGGTTAAAGGCTCGTACAAAGATCGTTAGTTATCTGACGGATACTGGCTTTTGCACTCAGGTTCTGACTGACGGACAAGAAACCGAACGCGACACTGAAACCAACCCGCTTGAGTTTGTTCGCAGATTCTTCAATCGTTTTCGTGTTGCCTTGCCGAAGGGATTGCCTCGCTTGACGGGCGGACTGGTCGGGTACTTCGGTTATGACACGGTACGATTGATCGAGCAAAGCAAACTGGGACGCAAAAAGTCCGGAGGGATTGGTGGACCGGATATTTGCTTGCTGTTGTGTGAAGAGCTCATCGTGATAGACAGTTTTAAGGGTCGTATGTACATTGTTATCAATGCCGATCCGAGAGTTCCGGGGGCGTACTCAGCGGCCGTTCATCGCATCCGAAGGCTCAAGCAGTCGTTGACCCGTCCGGTGGAAGCTCCGTATGCCGCCGGTGGCATTGTTCACGAAACAGAGCGTCCGTTTGCCAAAGAAGACTATTTGAAGGCTGTACGAAAAGCCAAGGACTACATCCTGGCCGGCGACTGCATGCAGGTGCAGATCGGGCAGCGCATCGAATGCGGTTTTACTGAAAACCCGATTTCTCTGTACCGTGCGCTGCGAAGTCTCAATCCATCGCCCTACATGTACTTCTACAACTTTGGAGACCACTTTGTTGTCGGAGCTTCGCCGGAAATTCTGGTGCGGCAGGAGTTGCGTGACGGAAGACGGATCGCGACGATTCGACCCATTGCTGGAACTCGACCCAGAGGAGTTGATGTGCAGGACGACCGCCGACTTGCCGAAGACCTTCTGCATGATCCTAAAGAACGAGCCGAGCACCTGATGCTGATTGATCTGGCACGCAATGACATTGGCCGTATCGCCAAACCGGGCACCGTTCGCGTGACAGATAAGTATGCCATTGAGCGCTATTCGCAAGTTCAGCACTTGGTCAGTCATGTCGAAGGGGAACTCCTCGACGGACTCGACAATTTCGACGTTTTGAAAGCAACTTTTCCGGCGGGAACACTCACCGGGGCGCCCAAAGTCCGAGCAATGGAAATCATTGACGAGCTTGAGCCCGTGGCGCGCGGTATTTATGGGGGTGCGGTCGGCTACCTTTCTTTTGCCGGGGACATGGATCTCGCAATTGCCATACGAACGGCCGTCATCAAGGACAAACGGCTCTACGCTCAAGCCGCCGCCGGCATTGTCGCCGACAGTATCCCCGAGATGGAATATGCGGAAACGGAACATAAGGCACGCGCAGTTTTGAGAGCAGCGGAACTGGCGGAGTCCGGTTTGGTAAGCGGAATCTGAACGAGGAGAAACAAAATGCTCCTGATGATCGACAACTACGACAGTTTTACGTACAACCTTGTGCAGTACTTTCAGGAACTCGGAGAGCAAGTGCAGGTTGTGAGAAACGACGAGGCAACCGTCGAGGAACTTTTGAAACGCAAGCCTGACCGTGTCTGCATTTCACCGGGACCGTGTGCTCCGGCGCAAGCAGGCATCTCGAAGGAGGCCATTGTGCGTTTTTTTCAGTATGTACCGGTTCTGGGCGTGTGTCTTGGCCATCAGGCCGTAGGAGAAGTGTTCGGCGGGCGTGTGGTGCGGGCCGGACATGTCATGCACGGCAAGACGGATTGCATCACACATGACGGAAAAGGACTTTTCAGCGGACTGCCGTCGCCGATGACGGTTGCGCGCTATCACTCGCTCGTGGTGGAACGCGAAACGTTGCCTGACATTTTGGAGGTGACGGCTGTCAGTTCAGACGGAGAAATCCAGGGACTCAGGCACAAAGAACTGCCGATTGAGACGACTCAGTTTCACCCGGAATCAATCGCCAGCGAATTCGGGCACGAACTGCTGAAAAACTTTTTGCATCTCTGACGATGAAATGGCAACGGGCCTCAGCTCACAAAAGCAGAGGCCCGTTCAACACAGGAAATCGACTTCAAAAGCTTAACCGCGGCGATCGCCGTAGAGCTCGTCGATTTCGGCGTGGAAACGTTCGCGGATCTTGGCGCGCTTGAGCTTTAACGTCGGCGTGAGCAAACCGCTTTCGATCGTCCAGGGCTCGGCGAGCAGACGCACGTTGCGCGGGATGCCGTAGTTCGGGAAGTCGCGCGTCAACGCCTTGATGCGGCGCAGTGCGGCGTTGCGCACTTCCTTGTCCATCAAGATGCCTTCGGCCTTGGGATCCTTGCCGAGTTCCTTGACGAACTTGTCGAACTGCTCGGGGTTCACGACCGCCAGGCAGGCGATGTAGGGGCGATCTTCGCCGACGGCCATCACCTGATCGAACAGATTGTCGGTTTCGATGGCCTGTTCCAGGTCTCCCGGCGGGATCTTTTCGCCCGTGCTCGTGACAATGATTTCTTTGATGCGGCCCTTGATGCGGATATGGCCGCTCTTGTAGATGTCGGCCTGATCGCCCGTCTTGAGCCAGCCGTCTTCGGTGAGAACGGCGCGGGTGTCTTCCGGACGCATCCAGTAACCGACCATCACGTTCGGGCCGCGCACCATCAGTTCGTCGTTGGGACCGAGCTTGGTCTCGAGATTGTCGAGCGGAATGCCGACAGTCTGCGGATTGTTGCTGCCGAGCTTATTGACGCACACCACGGGCGAGGCCTCGGTCATCCCGTAGCCCTGAAGAATTTCAACGCCCAGGGCGAGGAACACCTTGGCTACGGTCGGATTGAACGCAGCTCCGCCCGAAATGTAGACATAGGGTCGACCGCCGAAGATGTTGCGGATGCCGGCACCCACTTTCCTGTCAAGGAATCCTGCCACCAACGGATCGAAAAGCGCAGAGAAGCCCGAAGGGCAGGGCAGGCCGTTTTTGCGGCAGAAGCGGCGCCAGCCAACGTCAACCGCCCACCGGAAGATCTTCTGCACAAAGGGCGACTGCGTCGCAAGTCGATCCTGAATCTTGGAGTAGATCTTTTCATAGACGCGCGGCACGCTCAGCATGATGGTGGGGCGGATGACGCGCATGTCTTCTTGCAGGAGACCGATGTTTCGGTTGAACGCAACGAGGTTGCCCATGCCGAGCGCGAGGTAATAGGTCGCGATGCGCTCGAGCGTATGCGAAAGCGGCAGAAACGAGAGCCATACCTCGTCGACGCGCGGACAGATGCTGCTCAAAACGCCGTTGATGTTTGCAAGAAGCGCGCGGTGCGTGAGCATGACGCCCTTGGGTTTGCCCGTCGTGCCCGACGTGTAGACAAGGGCGGCGAGGTCGGTGGGCTCGGGGCCGGGCGGCAGTTCGACGCCTTGGCCCGTGGCAAGCCAGTGATCGACGCTCGTGACGGTTCTACCGTCGGAGACGGTTGTCTCAACGCCTTCTTCGGTGATCACCACGGTCTGCAGATCAGGTAATTCCATAGCAGCGCCGATGTCGCGCCAGCGATTGAACTTGGTCGTGACGAGGAAGCGGGCGCCCGAGTCGCGAAGAATAAAGGCCGAGGAGCCCGCCGTGTCGATCGCGTGCAGCGGCACGGGCACGAGAGCGCACATGAGGGCAGCCATGTCAAAGCAGATGGCGTCAACGCTGTTGGGAAGGAGCATGGCGACGCGTTCGCCCTTTTTGAGGCCGAGAGCCGCAAAGGCATGGGCCCAGCGCATGACGCGCTCGTACGTCTCCTGAACAGTAAGGGTCTGCCACTGTTTGACGCGGTTGTCGTAGTACATGTAAACCGGAATCTGCGGCCGCTGCTCCAGATGGTGTGTGAGCAGTTCGGGAAGCGTGCGCAGAACCTGAAGCTCGGCGCGGCGCGTTTGCATGGTATCGGTTTTATCGGTCACTGCAAATTCCTTTGTGGAGACGGCGATTTTGCAGGCTAGGCGTGCGCAAAACCCTTGCCGTCGAAGTATTCGTTTAAGCAATCCCCGAACTATACCGCGCGCCCGATTCAATGCCGTTGAGCATCATCCGTTCGGATGATGTCTAGCGTACTTATTAAATCTGTTAAGTGCGTCCCTACAATTCCGAAAGACAAAACTTTTGACGTTTCCTACCTTTGCACCTTCTTTAGCGGATGTTTCGCAGCAACAAGTACACGCGGCAAGTGCTCTTTGCCTGTCTTTTTACTGTCTGCTTTTTCGTAGGCTATGCCGCGCTTGCCACCGTAATGCGCCTTTGGCTTGTACCGGCGGGCTTTGTTGCGTGCACGGCTTTTGCGGCGGTGCTGCTGGCGGCTTTCGGAGCTGTTGTGCGAAAAGGAACGCGGGCCATGAAGGGTGTTACTGCTGAGGATGGGATTGTCATCTATCCGGATCTGCTCAGCTTTTCGGCGGCCTGCACTGCTGTTTGGATTCTTATTTTTGCCGATGCCTCTCGTTTTCCGTTGGCCTATTTCGCCTGCATCGCGGCTTGCGTGCTCTTTTGCACGATTCAGGCCTGCCGCTACAACCGAGAAGAAGGAGCTTTGCTGGCGTCTCTCGTACAGTTTGCATTTCCTGTGGTGGTCCCGTTTCTGGCTGTCTTCGTCGTCTGCATGACGTTTGGGCGACGAGCCGATTCGCGCATGGTGATCCATTACAAAGTAAGAAATGACGAAGAGGGACTCTCGCAGTACATGGAGGAAATCAACGAACAACGCTGTCTGGCGCAGCAAAAGCGAAGCGCAGGTTTCAGAGCGCTGCTTGCAATGAGCGTTTTGTCAGCGGCGGTTCCTGAAAAACAAAGGCGCGAGGAGCTTTTGCGCCAGCGGGAAAGCAGATCTGATCTGTGTATGTCGCTTGCGCTTTTGCCCATAGCTTTTCTGATAGCCGTTCGCCTGGCGGCCGGACACAACAGCGCAGACTTTCTGAAGGACGCCTACACCAAGCGCGTCTTCATTCGTGACGAAGCGGAGCAAGTACAGGATCGAACCGAGGAGACGCACCAAAAGAGAGCATTTCTAGACGGTGTGTAAGTTGATGTGCACGTAAACCCTTATGTAGTCTTTCTGATGGATAAATACCGCCCTTTCGAGGAGTCTGCTGACGTGCTACCTTGACAGCGATCGCAGACACACATATGCGTTGCTCCTCAACTGCTCCTCAGAATTTGAAGCTCGGTTTGGTCGCCGAAGACTTCAAGCTAGCGATCCGAAAAAGGTTGACGTCGGACAAACTCAGGAAAACGATGTCAACCTTTTTGCTTGACCGATAACTTTTCTCTTGACCATTCTCCCCGGCACGGCTTCCGCGCCTTCTGATTGTCTTTTTCGTTTTTGCAGCCGGTTGTTGACTTACAGCCATCACTTTGTCAATTGCTTCCGAAAAAGACATTTCGTGTTTGATCTAAATCAAATAAACAATACTCTTAAGAAAGCGACAAGCACAAGGCGCCCATCGAACATGCACCGTCTTGGTGCAAAGTCTTACTTCAGCTGCGCATTTGAAGCGAGCGAAATCGCCGAATGCTTGCCGCGATTACAATTCGCTTTTTATATTGCTACAGCTGTTTTAAACCCATGACGCTCATCAATTCCGCAGCCAACGAAAACATCAAGCGCTGGAGAAAGATCTCCGAACATCCGAGAGGCGCAAAGAAAATCGGAACGACGCTTGCCGAGGGCATTCATCTGGCGGAAGTGATCTGCGAAAAGCGTCCTGAGACGCGAGCCGTTGTTGTGCGTGAAAACAACGTCCATCCGGATGTCCATGCGCTTGCCGAGCGCGTGGCCGATGAAACGGGGGCCAAATTTCTGACCGTGGCCGACAAGCTCTACGACGCGGTCTGTCCCGTCGAAAACGGCACGGGCATCATGGTGGAAGTGGCAGTCGAGTTTGCCCAACGTCCGATGCAGCCGATTGCCGAGGACGCGCTTTATCTCGACGGCGTTCAGGATGCGGGCAATATGGGTACGCTCATTCGCACCGCTTTGGCTGCAGGCGTGCGTCACATCGCGGCCAGTTCCGGTTCGGCCGGTTTCTGGGCACCCAAGGTGTTGCGAGCCGGTATGGGAGCTCACTTCAGCGCCAAACTCTACGACAATGTCTGTGCCGAAGAAATTCACACGCTTTTCGCTGGACGCGTGCTGGCAGCCGACGCCCGAGGCGGACTGGACTTGTTCCGCACGCAGGGCTGGGAAAAGGGACCCGTGGTGTGGATGATGGGCGCCGAAGGCCCGGGGCTTTCTCTGCAGGCTCTGGCCGTTGCCGACGAACGCTATCTCATTCCGATCGAGCAGGCATGCGAGTCGCTCAATGTTGGGGCGGCCGCCGCGGTCTGTCTTTTCGAGCAGCGCCGCCGCCGACTTTTGGCCGACGCTTGAGCTACAGCGCTGAATCGACAGGCTTTTGCTAACAAACACGCGTCTGTATAATCCGATCTTTGCTTTTTGCGTACGGTTGACCTTCCGGTTCAACCACTAGACACATGGTTTTTAAAAAATTGCTCCTGAGCGTCTGCGCAGTCGCAACGCTCTCTGTCGCGGCGGCCGATGATGCCTTGGCTCGCGACAAGCTTCGCGTGGGCACCGAGCCCACGTTCGCTCCCTTTGAATTTATGGACACCCAGACCCGCGAATTCGTGGGTTACGACATTGACCTCATTCGTGCCGTTGCCGATAAGGCCGGCTATGACATCGAAGTCGTCAACATGGGTTTTGACGCGCTGATTCCCGCTCTGGGTATGGGCGTGGTCGATGTGGTGGCCGCAGGCGTCACCATCACCGAAGAACGTTCCAAGCGAGTAGACTTCACGGCTCCTTACTACACGGCCGGCCTTTCCATGCTCGTTCGCAAGGAAGACGCCGCCAAGTATCCCGACTTCAAGTCTCTGGAGAATCAGGCGATCGCCGTGCAGATCGGCACGACCGGTGCCGACAAGGCCAAGGATATTCCCGGTGCCAAGGTTACCAATTACAACGCCACGAGCGAAGCCTTCATGGCTCTGACGAGCCGCAATGCCGAAGCCGTGGTGCACGATCGTCCCGTGCTTGCCTACTTCATGAAGACTCAGCCGCGTATGTCACAGTCTCTGCAGCTACAGCCGGCAATTGAAGACGCGCAGCAGTATGGCTTTGCCGTGAAGAAGGGCAACAAGGAACTTCTTGACAAGCTCAACAAGGGCCTTGAAGCCGTTCGACAGGCCGGAGAAGATAAGCAGATCTACTCCAAGTGGTTCGCTCAGTAAGCTGAATTTCTTTCGGAGCGGCCCGCAGGGTCTGCACGCGAACCGGATTGCTTTTCATGGGCAGTCCGGTTTTGTTATGGACCGCAAAAGAAAAGCGGCGCGCCTGTCGACAGGATCGCGCCGCTTTTGGCCTTGGATGAATGTCAAAGCGCTTAGCTCGGCATCAGGCCGGAAATCAGCACCACGACGATAAGAAGCGGGCAGCCGATCGTGAGAATGCCGCGAAAGATCGACATCATCGAGTCGGAAACGCCTGAACCCATGCGGATTTCGTCCTTCATCATCGACCAGCGCTTGATGCCCACCAGAGCGCAGATCACGAGACCGCCGATCGGAAGCGACAGGTTGCTCGTGAAGTAGTCAAAGAGATCAAAGAAGTTGCGCTCGAAAAGGGGCTTGACGTCAGCCAGAGGTCCGAAAGAAAGGGTGCAGAGCGACCCGACCGCAAGCATCGCGACGCAGCTCACCAGAGAAGCCGTCATGCGGCGCATCTTGAGTTCGTCGACAAGGAAAGCAACCACGAGTTCGAGAAGCGATACGGAACTGGTGATGGCCGCCACGGCCAGGCACAGGTAGAAGGCAAACGCAAAAAGCTGTCCGAAGGGAAGCTGCGCGAAGACGACCGGCATCGTCATGAAGGTGAGGCCGGGACCGGCGGACGGATCGAGATGGAATGCAAAGACCGCCGGCATGATCATCAGGCCGCCCAGGATGGAGGCGGCAGTTGCCAGGAATGTGATCCAGGCGCAGCCGTTGATGAGGTTTGAATCCTGCGAGAGGTAGGAGCCGTAGGTGAGCATGCAGCCGCAACCGATGCAAAGCGAGAAGAAGGTAAAGCCCATTGCGGCGAGCAGGCTCTTCCAGCTGAAGGCTTCAGGATTCCAGCTAAAGAGATAGGCGAGACCTTCGGAGGCGCCCGGCAGCGTCACGCCGCGCACGATCACGATGATGACGAGCACGAGCAGAAGGGGCATGAGCACCTTGGAGATCTTCTCGATGCCGCGGCTGATCTCATAGGCGACGACCCAACCGGTCAGAAAGAGAAAGAGCGCCTGAAAGCCCAGCGATTTGACGGGATCGGACACAAGGCCGCCGAAGAGCGCACTGAGTTCGTCCTGGTTGGATACAAGTCCTCGGCCAACGGCCGAATCGATCAGATAGGAAAGCGTCCAGCCGCCGATGGTGGAGTAAAAGCACAGCACCATGAAGCCCGTGAGAACGCCCAGATAGCCCCAGATCGTCCAGTTCTTGCCCGCAATGGCTCGGTAAGCGGTCACGATGCAGCCTTTGCCCGTGCGGCCCAGACCGACTTCGGCGATCAGAAGCACGAGGCCGATCGTAAACGACAGGACGATGTAGGGGAACATAAAGACGCTGCCGCCGTTGGTTCCCGCCAGATAGGGAAATTTCCAAATGGCGCCTAAGCCGATGGCGGCACCCGCACTGGCCAGAATGAAGCCGATGCGGCTTGTCCATGTTGATCTGTTGTCAGACATTGATGTGTCCCTGAAATATTCTTATACGTAGGGCGATTTAAGCCAAGACTTATTGCAAACCGCTCTGAACTCATCTTTATAGCATCTTTGGGATGCTAAAACGGATGCCGACGGGCAAACAATCACTCAGCAAACAAAAAAATACACCGAAGCTGGAAAAAAACAGCGCCGCAGGCAGCCTCGGCGAGAGGCGTACGATGCGGCGCAGTTTGTGCGTTTGCGGTGAGCCTCAGACGCCCGTGGCGACCACAACGAGCACCAGCAAGGGGGCAAGAAAGCGCAGCGAGAACTTGATGAAGGCATTGGCCGAAGCGCTGTACTTCTTAACCAGATTGACTTGCACGTAGGTCGAGTTCCAGGCCTTCCAACCTGCCAGAAGCGCAATCGACAGACCGCCCAGCGGCATCATGATGTTCGAGCAGAACCAGTCGAGGAAATCGAAGATGATGCGATCGAAGATCTTCACGTCGCTCCATACGCCGAAGGAAAGCGCCGAGACAAAGCCCAGCAGGGCAAGGCCGACGTAGCACAGGATCGAAGCGCTGATGCGTTTCATGTGCCATTCGTTCTGCAGATAGGCGATGCAGACTTCCAGCAGCGACACCGAACTCGTCAACGCGGCCACGAGCAGGCACACGTTAAAGAGAATCATGAAGAACCAGCCAAACGGAATCTGCGAGAAGATAAACGGAATGGTCACAAATACGAGCCCGGGGCCTGCATTGGGATCTTGTCCCATGGCGAACACGGCGGGCATGATCATGAGACCGGCGAGAAGCGCTGTCTGAATGGCGAGGTAGGCGATCCACAGCGAGGAGTTGGGAATGTCGGTGGAGTCCTTCAGATAGGCACCGTATGTCACCATGATGCCGCAACCCAGAGACAGACTGAAGAAGGTAAAGCCCATGGCGTTGAGAACACTCATCCAGGTAAGCTTGTCAAAGCTGAAGTCAAAGAGGAACTTCACGCCTTCCATGGCTCCGGGCAACGACAGCGAACGGATCATGATGACGATCATCAGGATGAAGAGCGTGGGCAGCAGGTACTTCGAGAGGCGCTCGATGCCGTTTACCACACCCAGGGCCACCACGCCGCAGGTGAGCGTGAGGAAGGAGAGGTGCCACAGCGAATTGGTGAGGCCGTCGCCACCAAAGCGCCGAACGTTGCCTGCAGAACCTTCGGGTCGTTGGTCACGAGACTGCCGCCGAGGCTGTCAAAGAGATACTTCACGCACCAGCCGCCGACCACGGAGTAGTAGGACAGAATCACGAAGGACGTGAGAACGGCTATGCCGCCCATGATCGAGAAAGCCGGTCCGCCGAGGTGCTTGAGTGCATGCAGGGCCGAACCGCGGCCGGCGCGTCCCACGACGAGTTCGGCGATCAGCAGCGTGATGCCGATCGTGAACGTAAAGATAATGTACGGAATGATGAAGCCCGAGCCGCCGTTGATGCCGGCCCAGAACGGGAATTTCCAAATGGAGCCCAAGCCAATTGCCGAGCCTGCGCCGGCCAAAATAAAGCCGATCCTGGAACCCCAAGTTGTTGCGGTGGTAGCCATGTTTTTTTTGGTTTGTTTGTGTTGAGTGAGGGGGAACGGAAGGCGCCGGCTGTTAGCCGACTGTTATCTGAGGTCGATCTCGTGCAAGGGCTTCTTGGATGTTAAAAAATGGTATCCGACAGACGCGCACGGAGCCGTTCTAATAAATTCTCCCTAAGAACGGCATCTTACCGCATTTGACAAAAGCTTAAAACCCGCAAGGAAACCAGCCTCAGGTTGTTTCGCCCCTTTGGCTTTTCGTTTGAAAAACGATAAATTAGTCAATGCGTTGTGAAATTCTTTGCATACCACGGCACGCAACGCACCTTCGGACGTCTTCTGTTACCGCAGAGGCGG
>ENA-OWPL01001099-OWPL01001099.1-human-gut-metagenome-genome-assembly--contig:-NODE-1099-length-16614-cov-8.149526_pt1 | contig 16614 bp, 15 predicted proteins | sample MGYA00248263_ERZ651844 | MGnify/ENA primary metagenome ERZ651844 (study PRJEB26924, sample SAMEA4378256) | human gut metagenome | biome: human gut; feature: human-associated habitat; material: faeces...
GAAAACGCCCCGCGACGGCGCGGCCCGTCTGGCCGCCCTGCCGGAGCTGACCACCAACATCGCGTTCCGCTTCCTCGTATTTGAAAAAGAGCAATAAACGACCCGCCCCCAGTGCTGCGCAGATGTGCGGCACCGGGGGCGGGCTTTTGTGTAGAGACCTGTGGAGAGGCAGGGGAAAGGCTTAGTTCTTCTTCTCTCCCTTGGGCAGCAGACCGGCGCGGTCGAGGGCCGGGCGCAGGGCAAGGTAGAGCAGGACGACGCAGACGGTGGAGGCCACGCTGTTCACGAAGGTGACGCCGCCGGCGATCTTGGTCAGGGCCTGGGCTACGGTGTACTCCTGACCGAAGATGTAAACGTTGCGGAAGTAGCCGAGGAACGGGTCGGTGAAGACGTTCAGCAGCAGGCCGGAACCGGCAGCCACGATGACCTTGACCAGATAGCCGGAGCTGTGGCGGTCGAGGTCGCGGAGCTTGAACACCTTGTGGGCCACCGCGCCGCAGGTGATGCCGATGAGGAACTTCAGCACGAAGGTGGTGACGGCATAGCCCGGATCACCGGCCAGGATGTCGGCCAGAGCCAGACCGATGGCACCGGCCAGACCGCCGGACACGCCGTCCAGCAGCAGGGCGGTCAGCGCGGTGAAGGTGTTGCCCAGATGGAACGAGGAGCCGCCGTAGAACGGCACCCGGAAGAACAGATAGGCCACCAGGCTCAGCGCGGCCATGACGCCGGTGAGCGCCAGCTCGTGGACGGTAAAGGTGCGCTTGTACAGCACACTTGCAAAAACGATGACAATGACAACGACTGCCAGCAGCAGCCACATTGCGGTGGTTGACATGATGATTCCCTCCAATTTTCACAAAGACCTGCCGGGAGACCGGAATGTCCCAATTTACCCATAAAACTACTTGACATTTGGGTGTACAGCGGGTATGCTCCTATTATACGCAAAACTGGCCCCGTGAAAATACCCAGAATATAGTTTTTTTATGGGGTCAGTTTGAGGGAATGCCCAAAAAGAGGAGGGGTTTTGTGTTCCATTTGACGACAGCACTGGATGCAGCCTCGGCGGTGCCGCTGTATGAACAGCTCTATGAGAGCCTGGCCGAGGAGATGCGCACCGGGGCCATCCCGGCGGGCACCCGGATGCCCGGCAAGCGGCGGCTGGCGGCGGAACTGTCCGTCTCGGTGAACACCGTGGATGCGGCTTACCAGCTGCTCGCGGCGGAAGGATATCTGGAATCGCGGGAGCGCAGCGGCTTTTATGTACAGGAATATCTGGCCCTGCCCATCCGCCCGGCCGCGCCGCCGCCCGCCGCGCTCCTGCCTCAGCCGGAGGCGGGACCGCCGGTGCAGCCGGTGCGGTATGACCTCTCCACGCGGGGGGTGGACCCGGCCCTCTTCCCGTTCCGCACCTGGGCACGGCTCCAGAAAGAGCTGCTCTACTCCTCGCCTGAACTGCTGACCCACGGCGACGCGCAGGGGGACATCGAGCTGCGGCAGGCGCTGGCGGATTATCTGGAAGAATACCGGGGCGTGCAGTGCCAGGCGGAGCAGATCATCGTAGGGGCAGGTCTGGAATATCTGCTGGGTCTGCTGGCCCCGCTGCTGCCCGGCCCGGCGGCGGTGGAGAACCCCGGCTACCCACGCGCCCGGCGGGTGCTGGAAAACAACGGCGTCTCCTGCTGCTGCCTGCCCGTGGATGCGGACGGCCTGTCCATCGAGGCGCTGTCCCGCTCCGGCGCGGCGGTCTGTTATGTGACCCCCAGCCACCAGTTCCCCACCGGGGCCACCATGCCCGCCGGACGCCGGGCCGAGCTGCTCCACTGGGCCGCCCGCAGGCCGGGGGAGCGCTACATCATTGAGGACGACTACGACTCCGAGTTCCGCTTCGACACCCGCCCGCTGCCCAGCCTGCAGGGCATGGCCGGGGCCGACGGCCCGGTGGTCTACCTTTCCACCTGTTCCCGCAGTCTGGCCCCCAGCATCCGCATCGCCTACATGGTGCTCCCAATCCAGCTGCTCCCGGCGTGGCGGGCAGCGTACCGGCTCTATTCCAGCCCGGTCAGCCGGTTCGAGCAGCAGACGCTGGCCCGGTTCATCAACGAGGGATATTTCACCCGGCATCTGGCGCGGGAGCGGGTGGCCTACAAGGCCCGGCGGGATGCGCTGGTCCGGGCGCTGAACGCGGCCTTCGCGCCGGGAGAGCTTCGTTTTTCCGGCCTCCACACCGGTCTGCATCTGCTGGCGGCGCTCCGGGATGCCCCGCCGGATGCAGCGCTCCGGGCGGCTGCCGAGGCCGAGGGCGTCCGGCTGAGCCTCCTGAGCGACTACGACCTGACCGGCAGCGCCCGCGGCCTTGCGGGCACACTGGTGCTGGGCTACGGCTCGCTGGCGGACGACGCCTGCCCCTCGGTGGGGGAGACGTTGAGGAAGGTCTGCACCGCTGCGCGGGACGCCTCGGTGACGGTGTAAGTGCCCGCCTTGCGGTCCCACGCGCCGGGCAGGGCGTCCGACTGGAACACCGCCGCGCGGTTCACGAGAAATTCGAGGATGTCGCCCAGCAGGGTGTAGTCCTGGGCTGCAAAGTCGGTCAGCAGGGAGGAACTCTGGCTGCGCAGGGCCTCCGGCAGGGTGGAGGGCAGCAGCTCGAAGTTCTGGCGGAAAAAGGCGTCCCACACGGCGGCACGGGCTGCGGCCCGGCGGCTGGGCGGTAAAAGGCCGTCGGCGTCCAGCCCGGTCAGAAGATCCGATGCTTCCCGTGCGCGGAAGGTCTGGACGCTGGAGCTCTGGCCGAGGGCGTCCAGCTCCTCGGCGGTCAGTGCGCCCGAAAGGCTGACCCGCACGGCCCCATACCGCGCTGCCAGCGTTTCCAGTACGGCGGGCGAGAGGGCCAGATACAGGGTATCCTCCGGCAGGGCCAGCGTTTCCAACAGGGCCTGACGGCACCGCGCCGGGCCGGCCGCTGCATAGCACTGGGCCAGCGAGGCTTCGCCGCCGCCGAACGGCACCGTCAGCTGCCCCGGCACCGCCAGCAGATGGGCGGCGTTCTGGGGCGCGTTCAGGTAGGACAGCACGAAGCCGGGCTGCTCCCCGGCGGTGCAGAGCAGCAGCGTCATCCGGTCGTCGGCTTTGGGCAGGTCGATGGGCACGCCCCGCTGCGGCTCGGCGGTCTGCATCAGCCATTGCTGGCGCAGCATCTGCCGGGTGAGCAGGACGGTGCCGCCCACCAGCGGCAGCAGCACCAGAAGCGCCGCCCCCAGTGCGGCCCAGAACGGCTTCCATCCGCCTTTGTGCATTCCGCTTCCCTCCTTTGCCGGTGTTACGGAAAGGATGGCCCCGCCGTCTGCGGATTATACAAAAAACGCGGGCTGTGCGGAAAAGTCATACGAAAATAAAATTCATCCGCTTTGCATCAAAGATGAAACCTCAGAATAAATTGAAACAAAAAGCTTGCCAGCAGCAGGAGCCCCCCTGTGCGGGAAGCTGCGTTTTGCGGGCAGAGCCTTTGGCGTTCTGTCCGCTTTTTGTTTTGCAGAGGGGGAACGATCATGTTAGAGACCATTACGAGCGTGAATGGAGTTGTCAACGGCATCGTCTGGGGGCCGGTGGGGCTGGCGCTGCTGTTCGGCACCGGATTTGTGATGTCGGTGCGCACCGGTTTTTTCCAGTTCGGGCATTTCCGGTACTGGCTGCGGAACACCATCGGTGCCATCTTCACCGACCGGGACATCACGGCCCATACCGAAAAGAACGATAAGGCCATCAGCCAGTTCCAAAGCCTATGCACCGCGCTGGCGGCGACCATCGGCACCGGCAACATCGTGGGCGTGGCAACGGCCATCCTCAGCGGCGGGCCGGGTGCCATCTTCTGGATGTGGGCTATGGCCATCCTGGGCATGATGACCAACTACTCGGAAAACGTTCTGGGCATCTTTTACCGCCGCAAAAACGCCGACGGCGAGTGGTCCGGCGGCGCGATGTACTACCTGGCCGACGGTCTGGGCAGAAAGAAGGGCTGCAAAAAGCTGGGCCGGGTGCTGGCGGTGCTGTTCGCCTGCTTCTGTGTGCTGGCCTCCTTTGGCATCGGCAACATGAGCCAGATCAACTCCATCGCAGGCAACATGAATGCGGCCTTCCAGGTGCCGAATCTCCTCACCGGCATCCTGCTGGCGGTGCTGTCCGCACTGGTCATCCTGGGCGGCTTGAAGCGGGTGGCAGCCGTGACGGAAAAGGTCGTTCCGCTGATGGCGCTGTTCTACATCCTGGGTGCGCTGACGGTCGTGCTGACCCATGTCACGGCGATCCCGGCTGCGTTCGCGGCCATCTTCAAAGGCGCTTTCGCCATGCAGGCGGCGGGCGGCGGTGTGCTGGGCTACGGTGTGTCCCGCGCCATCACCTGGGGCTTCAAGCGCGGCGCATTCTCCAACGAGGCGGGCCTCGGCTCGTCGGTCATGGTGCACGCGTCCTCCAACGTCAAGGAACCGGTGCAGCAGGGCATGTGGGGCATTTTTGAGGTCTTTGCCGATACCATCGTGGTCTGCACCCTGACGGCGCTGGTCATCCTGACGTCCGGCTTCGTGGATTTGAACACCGGCCGGATGCTCACCGAGGTGCAGGGCTCTGCGCTGGTGGGCGAAGCCTTCTCCACCGTATTCGGCAGTTTTGGCCCCAGGTTCATTGCGGTGTCCATCCTGCTGTTCGCCTATTCTACGGTGCTGGGCTGGAGCCATTACGGCACCAAAGCCTTTGAATACCTGTTCGGCACCAAGGCCAGCATGGGCTATAAGGTGGTCTTCGTGGCCATGGTGCTGGTGGGTGCGACGATGAAGCTCGACCTCGCGTGGGACCTGTCCGATACCTTCAACGGCCTGATGATGCTGCCGAACCTGATCGGTGTGCTGAGCCTGTCGGGAACGGTCGCGGCCATCACCCGGAACTATCTGGACCGCAAGTTCCACGGCAAGCGGGTCGAACCCATGTGGTCGGCCTTTGCGGAGTACCAGAAGGAGGAAGAAGCGGAGGAAGCCACGCTGGACAAAGCCGCAAACGAATAAAGAACGCAAAAAGACCCGGCCCTCTCCGGCAGATGTGCAGGAGAGGGCCGGGTCTTGTCATCTCTTTTTATGCGGGCGGCGCAGGGTGCGCACGGCGTCCCGCCCGGCGGTGATGCCGCTGCCGAAGGCCCAGTGCAGGTTGAAGCCGCCGCACATCCCGGCGCAGTCCAGCGTTTCGCCCACGAAGTACAGCCCCGGACAGCCCCTGAACTGGAAGCTTGGCTCCAGCTCGGTCAGGCTCAGGCCGCCGCCGGTGGTCTGGGCCTGTTTCCAGCCGCAGGGGGTCAGGTCTTCGAAGAGCCAGTGCTTGGCCGTGTTGGCCAGCACCTGCCAGGCGGCATCGGGCAGGGTGTCCAGCGGTGTGTCCGGCAGGCGGGCCGCTGCCCAGAGGGCGCGGCCCAGTTTGGGGTTGAGCAGCCCCGTCCAGAAATCGGCGGGCGTCCGGTCCGGCAGCAGGGGCACCCGCGCAGCGAACAGGGCCGTCAGCGCGGCCTCGTCCAGCGCGGGGAAGAGGTCCAGCTCCACAGCGGGGCGCTTTGGGCCGCGCCGGGGGGCCAGCAGGCCGGACAGCTGCATGATGCAGATGCCGGACAGGCCGTAGTCGGTGAACTGCACCTCGCCCGTCTCCTCGGCCAGCAGGGTGTGGCGGTCCAGGTCGAGCAGCGCGGCGCGGGCCTTGACCCGGATGCCGGCCAGCGCTTTGTTGGGCCGGGCCGTCTGCAAGGCGGTCAGGCAGGGGTAGAGCGGTTCCAGCTTTCCACCGCACTGGGCGGCAAAGCGGGTGCCAAAGCCATCGGTGCCGAACTGCGGGCCTGCATTGCCGCCCATGGCGCAGATGACGGCATCGGCATGGAGCGTCTCGTTGCTGTGCTCGGCGCTGTCAAAGAGGACGGCGTAGCCGTTCCGGTTCTGGCTCAGGGTGTTGACGGTGCAGCCAGTGCGCACCTCCACCCCCAGCCGGGCCATGTGGCCCTCCAGCAGGGCGAGGACGTCCGCCGCCTGATTGGAATACGGGTAGACCCGCCCGGCTTCGTCGGTGCGGGTGTAAAGCCCCAGCGCCCGGAACCATTCCAGCGGCGCGGCGGTGTTCACGGCGTTCAGCAGCGGGGCCAGCGCCTTTGGGTCTGCGGTGAAATAGCACTCCGGCGCGATGCCGGTGTTGCTGAGGTTGCACCGGCCGTTGCCGGTGGCCAGCAGCTTTTTGCCGCAGCGGGGGTTGCGGTCCAGCACGGTGACGCGCACTGCCCCGGCGGGGGCCGCCTGTGCCGCGGCCAGCGCCGCCGCCATCCCGGCTGCACCGCCGCCTAAGATCACGATCTGTTGCATGAAACGATCCTTTCTGAAAAGAGAAAAAGCCGCCGGAACTCTCCCGCGCGGCGCAGGGCCTGAAGAACAGACCCAGTATAGCATAAACCGAAACAAACGGCCAGAGTTCAAACGCGAAAACGACGGAAGAGCATTGACAGAAGCGGTTCGGCCTGCTACCCGGCCGACCGGGCCGACGTCCGCGATATCCGCATCCTGGCAGACCACCGGATGTATGAGGACAAGCAAAACAGGGAAGCTCCCGCAGGCAGAGCTTCGCGCTTGAATAATTCTCCTTTCTCTACCACAAAATAACCACAGAAAACGAAATCTGGGAACCAAGGAAACGTGGGACCGAGAAAGGGAGAATGTGTTATGAAAGCAACCGGGATCGTCCGCCGCATTGATGAGCTGGGGAGGGTCGTCATCCCCAAGGAGATCCGCCGCACCCAGCGCATCCGCCGGGGAGACCCGCTGGAGATCTTCACGACCGGCGACGGCGAGGTCATCTTCAAGAAGTATTCGCCGGTGGGGGAGTTGAGCAGCGTGACGACGCAGTATGTGGATGCGCTGAGCAAGAGCTTCGCACTGACAGCCTTCGTCTGTGACCGGGACCGCATCCTGGCGGCGTCCGGTGCCGGGCGGCGGGACCTTGTGGACCGCAGCGTCAGCCAGCCGCTGGAAAAGCTGATGGACAGCCGGAAGCTCTACTCCAGCGGCGGCGACCCGGAAAAGGCCCTCCTGCCCTGCGAGGGGGCGCAGCGCACTCTGCTCTGCGTCTGCCCCATCATCGCGGCAGGGGATGTGACCGGTGCCGTGGGCTTTCTGACCGAGGACCGGGCGGCACAGCCGGATGCCGCGCAGGAAAAGGCCGCAGCAGTGGCGGCGGCGTTTCTGGCAAAACAGATGGAAGAGTAAATACCTTATCATAAAAGCAAACGGCCTGCGCCTCGGCGTGGGCCGTTTGCTTATGACCAATTTGTGAATCTTTCAAAACTTTTCTGCGAACCTATTGACAGCGCGGAAAAATTGGATATAATGGTCTTAGCACTCAGGAAGACAGAGTGCTAAAGAACAAAAAGCAAACGAAGGAGGCAGGCGCTATGACGATGGATGCACGCAAGCAGCGAGTCTTGCAGGCGATCGTGGCGCTGTATGGTCTCGAAGGGGAGCCTGTGGGCAGCAGTGTGCTGGCAAACTACTTTGATATGGCAGTTTCCAGTGCGACGCTGCGCAACGAGATGGCGGCGCTGACCAAGCTGGGCCTGCTGGAGCAGCCCCACACCAGCGCGGGCCGTGTGCCCAGTGCCAAGGGCTACCGTTATTATCTGGACAATCTGCTGACGGATGACCAGCCGCTGGACCGCGTGACCCGCGCACGGGTGGACGCCGTGTTCGCCAGCCTGGACCATGAGCCTGAAAAACTCGCCCAGGGTGCCGCGCGGGCGCTGGCCCAGATCAGCGGCTGCACCGCAGCCATCAGCACCCCCTGTGCCGAGGACCTCTGCATCGCCCATTATGAGGTGGTGCAGGTAGGCCGCAGTGCGGCGGCAGTGCTGGCGGTGACCACGGCCGGCTACGTCCGGACCCGCGTGGCGCGGGTGCGCACCGGCCTCTCGCGTGAGGATGCTGCGGCGCTGGCCGCCCTGCTCAACCGGAACCTGACATTCGTGGCTCCCATGGATCTTTCGCCCCGGCTCCTTGCAGAGCTGTGCGGCCAGATCAACCCGGAGCTGGTGCCGGTGGTGTCGGCGGCAGCGGCCATCTTGCAGGATTCCACCAAACCGCATGTCTATCTGGGCGGCGAGCAGTACCTGCTCGACTGGCCCCAGCTGGAAGGCAAGGTCGGTTCCATCCTCAGCCTGCTGAGCGATGAGGAAGCGGCCGCCCGGCTCATCGCCCCGCCCACAGAGCAGAGCGAGAGCATCCTGCTGGGCGAGGACATTGAGCCGCAGATCCCCGGCCTGTGCATCGTCAGCGACCGTTATCTGGTCGGCGGCGGGCTGTGGGGCTCGGTGGCACTCATCGGGCCGACCCGGATGCCCTTCCCAAAGCTGATGCCTCTGCTCCACACCTTTGCTGACCAGCTCGGCGAGGGGATGAGCGGCAAACGAAAAGATACCCCGCAGGCAGCCGCACCCCGGCGGACTGTGATCTATAAGGAGGACCTGGAATGAGCGAAGAAACCAAGAAGACCCCGCAGGCGGAACCCGCCGCAGAGCCAAAGACCGCTGAGCAGGCCGCACCCGAAGCAGCCGCTGAACAGGCTGCGCCCGCATCCGAGACAACGGAACCCAAGGATGCGAAGAAGGACGGCTGGTTCAAGAAAAACCGCGACCTGGAAGCTGCAAAGGCAAAGCTGGAAGCAGCCGAGCAGGAAGCGGCCCAGACCAAAGAAAAGCTGCTGCGGATGGCTGCCGAGTACGACAACTACCGCAAGCGCACCGCCCGCGAAGCGGACCAGAAGTTCAACGATGGCATCTCCTTTGCGGTCAACCAGATCATCCCCATCCTGGATACGCTGGAGATGGCGGCCAACGCCCCCACCACCGACGAGAATTACAAAAAGGGTGTGACCATGACGCTGGACAAGGCGGCCAAGGCGCTGGATGCCCTCCATGTGGAGGAGATCGAATCCCTGGGCAAGCCGTTCGACCCCAATTTCATGAACGCCGTGCAGCAGGTCCCCGCCGAAGAGGGCCAGGAGAGCGGCACGGTGGTCACCGTCTACCAGAAGGGCTACAAGCTGGGCGACAAGATCGTCCGCCATGCGACCGTTGTGGTGGCCGAGTAACTTCGCAAAGACCCGCAAGGGTTTTCAAATAAACATCCGCTTATCCACTTTGAGCATCATATAAACAAATACGTTCTGATTTGAGAGGAGCTTTCATTATGAGTAAGATCATTGGTATCGACCTTGGCACCACCAACAGCTGTGTGGCTGTTATGGAGGGCGGCGAACCCGTCGTCATCGCAAACTCTGAGGGTGCCCGCACCACCCCGTCCGTTGTCGGCTTCACCAAGACCGGCGACCGTCTGGTCGGCCAGGTCGCAAAGCGTCAGGCCATCACCAACCCGGAGAACACCGTTTCTTCCATCAAGCGCCAGATGGGCACTGACCACAAGGTCACCCTGAACGGCAAGGAGTACACCCCCCAGCAGGTCAGCGCCATGATCCTGCAGAAGCTGAAGGCAGACGCCGAGGCATATCTGGGCGGCACCGTCACCGAGGCCGTTATCACCGTTCCCGCATATTTCAACGACGCACAGCGTCAGGCCACCAAGGACGCAGGCAAGATCGCGGGTCTTGACGTCAAGCGTATCATCAACGAGCCGACCGCAGCCGCTCTGGCCTACGGCGTCGACAAGGAAGCCGAGCAGAAGGTCATGGTCTATGACCTCGGCGGCGGCACGTTCGACGTGTCCATTCTCGATATCTCGTCCGGCGTGATCGAGGTGCTGGCCACGGCGGGCAACAACCATCTGGGCGGCGACGATTTTGACCAGTGCATCGTCGACTATCTCGTCTCCGAGTTCAAAAAGCAGACGAAGATCGACCTGACGCGCGACCCCGCCGCCATGCAGCGCGTGCGCGAGGCCGCCGAAAAGGCCAAGATCGAACTTTCGTCCATGACGCAGACGACCGTGGAGCAGCCGTATATCGCCGTCGGCAAGCAGGGGCCGCTGCATATGGAGATCCCGCTTACACGCGCGAAATTCAACGATCTGACCTACCATCTCGTGCAGGCCACGCGCGAGCCGGTCAATCAGGCCATCAACGACTCCGGCGTATCCATTTCGCAGATCAGCAAGGTTCTCATGGTCGGCGGTTCGAGCCGCATCCCGGCGGTGCAGGATCTGGTGCAGTCGATGACAGGCTCTCTGCCGTTCAAGGGCATCAACCCCGACGAGTGCGTCGCCATGGGCGCGTGCTTGCAGGCGGGCGTTCTGTCCGGCAGCGTGAAGGGCCTTCTGCTGCTCGATGTGACGCCGCTGTCGCTCGGCATCGAGACGCTGGGCGGCGTGTGCACGCGCATCATCGAGCGCAACACGACGCTCCCCATCCGCAAGAGCCAGATCTTCACGACGGCCTCCAGCTTCCAGTCGTCCGTCGATATCCACGTTTTGCAGGGCGAACGCCCCATGGCGCACCAGAATAAGGAGCTTGGCCGCTTCCAGCTGACCGGCATCCGCCGCGCCCCCAGAGGCGTTCCGCAGATCGAGGTCACGTTCGACATCGACGCCAACGGCATCGTGAACGTCTCCGCGAAGGATCTCGGCACCGGCGCCGAGCAGAAGATCACCATCACCGCTTCTTCGAACCTCTCGAAGGAGGATATCGACAAGGCTGTCCGCGAAGCGGAGCAGTATGCGGCGCAGGATAAGGCCCGCAAGGACGAGGTCGACACCCGCAACAACGCCGACCAGATCATCTACCAGTCCGAAAAGACCCTGAACGAGATGGGCGACAAGGTCACAGAGGCTGAGAAGGCCCCCGTCAAGGAAGCCATTGAAAAGCTGAAGACCGCCCAGAAGGGCACCGACCTCGCCGCCATCAAGGCTGCGACCGAGGAGGTCCAGAAGGCGTTCTACGCCGTGTCCGAGAAGCTCTATAAGAACGCGGCCCCGCAGGGCGAGCCGAATGCCAACCCGAACGCCGGTCAGGCCGGCCAGCAGGCGGGCGGCAATGACGACGGCGTCGTCGACGCGGACTACGAAGAGGTCAAGGACAACTAATTCGTGAAGCACAGCTTGACAGGGGCGGCGTGACCGCCCCTATCGGCTGTTACCCACCGAATCTGAGGTGAGATAGTATGGCAGATCAGAACAAACGAGATTATTACGAGGTGCTGGGCGTCGAGAAAAACGCGTCCGACGCCGAGATCAAAAAGGCCTACCGCAAGCTGGCCATGAAATACCACCCCGATCAGAACCCCGGCGACAAGACCGCCGAGGAAAAGTTCAAGGAGATCAACGAGGCGTATGAGGTCCTGTCCGACGCCGATAAAAAGGCCCGGTACGACCAGTACGGCTTCGCGGGCGTCGACCCGAATTTCAATCCGAACGCGGGCTTCGGCGGATTTGGAGGCGGCGGCTTCAGCGGCTTCGGGGATTTCAGCGATATCTTCGGCGATTTCTTCGGCGGCGGCGCGTCGTCGTCCGGCCGCAGAAGAGGTCCGGCGAAGGGCCAGAACGTCGTCAGTGAGATCGAGATCAGCTTTGAGGACGCGGCCTTTGGCTGTGAACGCGAGATCACCTTCTCCCGCATCGAAACGTGCAGCACCTGCCATGGAAGCGGCGCAAAGGAGGGCACGAGCCCCCAGACCTGTACGTACTGCCACGGCACCGGCACCGTGCGCACGCAGCAGAACTTCATGGGGATGACGATGCAGTCGCAGCAGCCGTGCCCGAAGTGCGGCGGCAGCGGTACCATCATCACCGACCCCTGCACCGCCTGCCGGGGCAAGGGCAAGGTGCGCCACACGAAGACCATCCGTGTCAAGGTTCCTGCCGGCATCGACGACGGCCAGTCCTTCCGCGTGCGCGACGAGGGCAATGCCGGCTCGAACGGCGGCCCGAACGGCGATCTGCTCGTGACCGTTTCCGTGCGCAAGCACCCGATCTTCACGCGTGACGGCGCGAACGTCATGTGCCAGATGCCCATTTCGTTCACGCAGGCCGCGCTCGGCGCGTCCATCGAGGTGCCCACGCTCGACGGCAAGGTGCGCTATCAGATCCCCGAGGGCACGCAGACCGGCACGACCTTCCGCCTGCGCGGCAAGGGCATTCCCTATGTCGGCTACAAGACGCGCGGCGACCAGTTCGTCACCGTCGTCGTTGAAACGCCGACAAAGCTCACGCGGGAGCAGAAGGAGCTCTTAAAGCAGCTCGAATCCTCCGTCGGCGACGACGGCCAGCCCAAGCGCAAGAGCTTCTTCGACAAGCTCAAGGGCTGAACCCATCCATAAAAAATTGACGCGCCTGCGGCATTTCGCCGCAGGCGCTTTACGTTTGTCAAGAGGGTTACGATGCACCGCAGTTTTTCTTAAGAGGCTGAACTCTGGACGCGCCGGAGAAATCGCCGTAGACCATTGCGCCGGTCGGGCAGACGCCGGCGCACGCGCCGCAGGCGGTGCACTTGTCCCAGTCGATGCGGGCGAGGAAGTTATCGACCTTGATCGCGCCCTGCGGACAGGTCTTTTCGCACTTATGGCAGCCGATGCAGCCGGAGGAGCAGACCTTTTTGGTGTACGGGCCGTTGTGATAGCTCGAACAGAGCACCTCCGTGCGGATGATATCCGGCACGATCTCGATGATCTTCTGCGGACACGTCTGCGCGCAGATGCCGCAGCCGATGCATTCCGTATGATCGACGCAGGCAATGCCGTCCTGCATGGAGATGGCGTTTTTCGGGCAGGCTCTGGCGCAGTCGCCGAAGCCCATGCAGCCGAAGATGCAGCTGCCGTTGCCGCCGTAGAACAGCTTCGCCGCCGCGCAGGAGGGGATGCCCCGGTAATCAGCCTTGACGCTCGTAGCCTCGCACGTGCCTGCGCACTGCACAACCGCGATCTTTTCCACAACGTCCTCAGCCTCCACGCCGAGAAGCGCCGCGATCTGCGCCGCGACTGCATCCGCGCCGGGAACGCAGAGGTTTGTCTTCGTGCCCGGCTCCAGCAGGGCCTTTGCATAGCCGTCGCAGCCGGTGTAGCCGCACGCGCCGCAGTTTGCGCCGGGCAGGCAGGCACGAATTTCGGTAAAGCGCGTGTCCTCCTTGACCGCCATGACGCTCGACGCCACGGCGAGGCCGACCGCGCAGATGAGGCCGATCACAGTCACGGCCAGAATCGGGATCAGAATTTCCATCATAGCCGCGCCCTCCTTAGCCGAACAGCCGGTCGATGATACCGGTCAGGCCGAAAAATGACAGGGATACGATCGCCGCCGAGACGAGCGTGATGGGAAGCCCCTCAAAGCTCTTGGGAGGCTCCGCCTCGGCAACGCGTGACCGGACGCCGGAGAACAGCACCATCGCAAGGAAGAAGCCGAGGCCGCAGCCAAGCGCGGTCAGAAGCGCTTCGCCGTAGTTCATGCCGTCGGAAATGACGTTCATCGTCACGCCCAGCACGCCGCAGTTCGTCGTGATGAGCGGCAGATAGACGCCGAGGGATTTATGCAGCGCGGGCACATAGCGCTTGAGGACGATCTCGACCAGCTGGACGAGGGCCGCAATGACCAGAATGAAGACGACCGTCTCCATATAGGTAAAGTCTACCTTGCCCGCGAGCAGAAAATGATAGATCGGCCAGGTGACGGCGGTGGCCAGCACCTCGACGAAGATAACGGCCAGCGACATACCGGTCGCCTGATCGAGCTTCTTGGATACGCCGAGGAAGGGGCAGATGCCGAGGAACTTGACGAGCACATAGTTGTTCGTGATCGCGGCGGTCAGAATGACGAGGATCATGGTCTTCATTTCGCAGCCGCCTCCTTTCCTTCGCAGGCGCCCTTGCCGCAGCCCGGGCAGCCGGCGCAGCCGAATTCCTTCTTCTTGATGGCCTTGCCCTTGGAGATCTTATTGATGAGCGCGATCATGCAGCCGAACACGAAGAAGCCGCCGGGGGCCATGGTCAGAATGCCGATGGGGTTTTCATGGAACCACGGCACGGGCAGGCCGCAGAACGTGCCGCAGCCGAGCGTTTCGCGGATGGCGGCCATGGCGCAGATGGCGAGCGTGAAGCCGAGGCCCATGCCCGCGCCGTCAATGGCGGAATCCACAACGCCGTGCTTGCTGGCATACATCTCGGCCCGGCCGAGGATGATGCAGTTGACAACGATCAGCGACAGATACACGCCCAGAGACTGATACAGGCTGAAGGCATACGCCTCCATGACCAGCTCGACGACCGTGACGAAGCCCGCGATGACGACGATGTAGCACGGGATGCGCACCGGGTCGGGGACGATTTTGCGGATGGCGGAAATGGCCATGTTGGACAGGATCAGAACGGCGGTTGCCGCAATGCCCATGCCGAAAGCCGCAATGACCGACGTGGAGATGGCCAGCGTCGGGCACGTGCCGAGCACGAGGACGAGCACCGGGTTCTCCTTGATCAGGCCCTTCAGGAAATTCTGTAATTTACTCATTTCTGCGCCTCCTTTACGAGCTCATACGCTTCAAACGCAGTTTCCACACAGCCGCGATAGGCCGTCGACGTGATGGTCGCGCCGGAGATGGCGCTCACGCCGGAAAGCGAAGCGTCCTGCCCGGTATACTGGCCGGTGTAGCTCTCGCTGGCCGTCTGGCCGCCGAGCGTCGTCGTCTCGGACGATACATCCATCGTCCGGCAGACGCGGATCAATCCGTCGGTACCGATGACGCACATCACCTGGATCGTGCCGCCGAAGCCCTTGCCCTCGACGGTAAACAGATAGCTCATGGGGCTTCCGGCTTCGTCCAGCGCGAGATAGGCGCTCACGACCTCCTCCGGAAGAGTCGTCTCGACCAGCTGAAACGAAGCCGCGTCCGGCACGGCGTCGAGCCGCGCCTGCTCGGCTCTGGCCTCCGCGTTCGCCTTGGAGACGGGCGCGGTAAAGTGGTTCACAACAGCCAGCGCCGCGGACGTGAGCAGGCAGATCACGACCAGAACGACGATGGATTTTCGAATTTCTTTCGTGTTTTTCATGCCTTCGCACCTCCCAGCGGCTTGCTCTGCGTCCATCTGGACAGATACGGCGTGAGAATGTTCATAAAGAGGATGGCAAACGACACGCCCTCGGCGTAGCTGCCGTAGAAGCGGATGAGGCAGGTGAGCAGTCCCGCGCCGATGCCGAACAGCACCTTGCCCCAGGCCGTGCAGGGGGACGTGGAATAATCGGTCGCCATAAAGATCGCGCCGAGGAGCAGACCGCCAGAGAGCACCTGCGCCAGCGCATCCTGCCCGAGGATCAGGCTCAGCAGGAAGACCGTCCCGACGAAGCAGACCGGCGTCTGCCACGTGACGACGCGGCGAATGAGCAGATACGCAAAGCCGAGCAGCAGCGCAAGCGCGCACGTCTCGCCGATGCAGCCGCCGTGACTGCCGAGCAGGAGCGTCAGAAGCTCCGGCTTCTGCCCTGCCGCCAGCTGCGCCAGCGGCGTGGCTGACGAAACGGCGTCCGGGAAGACCCATGCCGTCATGGTCTTGGAGAACGAGAGGAACAGGACGATGCGGCCCACCAGCGCGGGGTTGGCAAAGTTTTTGCCGATGCCGCCGAAGAGCTGCTTGACGGCGACGATGGACACGAGGCAGCCGAACACGGCCTGCCACAGCGGGATGGACACCGGCAGGTTATACGCCAGAATGACGCCCGTCACCACGGCGGACAGATCGCCGATGGTGGATTCCTTATGGCAGAGCCATTCAAAGCCCCACTCGAAAAATACGCAGGCTGCGGCGCACACCGCCGTTACCAGCAGCGCCCGCCAGCCGAAAATCACGATGGCTGCAATGAGCGCCGGACAAAGGGCGATGAGCACGTCGCCCATGATCTTCCGGGTCGTTGCGCCGGAATCGATATGCGGGGAAGCGGAGATCACAAGCTTCATTTGACGGCCTCCTTCTTTGCATCGAGCTTTTCGCTCTGCGCCTTGCGCCACGCGGCGAGCTTCGCCTTTGCGAGCTTATTGGTCTGCACGAGCGGCCTGTGCGCCGGGCAGCCGAACGAGCAGCAGCCGCATTCCATGCAGAGGTTGACCTTCAGCTCGGCCAGCCGCTCCATATTGCCTGCCTCATAGGCTGCAACAATATGCGACGGCATGAGGCGCAGCGGACAGTGGCGGATGCACCGGCCGCAGCGGATGCAGGCCGTAGGTTCCGGCAGGACGGCGTCCGCTTCCGTCATGGCGAGGACTGCATTCGTGTTTTTTAAGACCGGCTGGTCGAGATCCGGCACGGCGATGCCCATCATCGGGCCGCCGTAGAGCACCTTCTTCGGCTCCGCGCAGAAGCCGCCGGACTGCTCAAACACGTCCGCGAGCTTCATGCCGATGGGGACGATCACATTCTTGGGCTTCGCGACGGCGGAGCCGTCAACCGTGATGCACTTTTCGACCAGCGGCATACCGGTCTTGCAGTAGCGGGCGATGTTGGCGAGCGTGGTGCAGTTGAGCACGATCGCGCCGACGTCGAGCGGCAGCTTGCCCTCCGGCACGATCTTGCCGATGGTGTTGTAGATCAGCACCTTTTCGCCGCCCTGCGGGTAGAGGGACTTG
>ENA-OWPL01001101-OWPL01001101.1-human-gut-metagenome-genome-assembly--contig:-NODE-1101-length-16598-cov-4.234178_pt1 | contig 16598 bp, 13 predicted proteins | sample MGYA00248263_ERZ651844 | MGnify/ENA primary metagenome ERZ651844 (study PRJEB26924, sample SAMEA4378256) | human gut metagenome | biome: human gut; feature: human-associated habitat; material: faeces...
TTCAATGTAGATTGCGTTAGATACATTGTATTTAATCTACTTGCTAAATAAACTTCTTGAAAAGTTTCATCATACATATGTAAACATGCTTTATTTACCGATTGATCTAACCAAATATTAAAAGTATCCTGTGAAATATTGTCAGGTGTAAAAAACCTAAATGTGGCCTTTCTTGTATTTTCATCAAAATCAACTACTTCACTCTCTTGATATTGAACAATTTCTCCATTTCTAAATCCACAATCAGGGAAATGGATGAATAATCCTGTTCCTCTAGTCAATGGTTTGTCTAACTCAACACGTAAACCTCCATCCATCCTAACTGTGTTATGTACTTGAACATTCTTTTTAAGAAAATCCATTATAGGTTGAGGCAGACTCTTGCTATAGTTATTTGCATCATAAGTAATAGGCACATTCATTGGTGCCTCATGTAGATATGAAATGGGAATATATTTTACATAGTTGCATACAACCAGTATTGTGCTTTCCTTCATATATTTTAAAGCAGCTACCAACTGTTCTCTATCAATAGTATTATCACTATTCATTCCATAATATTCAGCCATAACTTTAGTAGAATTGCTTTTTTTCTCGGTTAATTCAAATAATGGATCTGAAATAGTTACTACATCTACATAAAGAGCCAGCTGCTTTAACAATTCTTCTCTTGGTCGTTCCGAAAAAGATTCTATTGTCACTGCAATTTTCTTTGAATCATATATCACCTCTCTACGAATTTCGCCCATGTTTGAGATAACATATTCTCTGTATCTGTTCAGTTCTCGCTCTAATTCAGAATCACTTACCATATTGAACTTATCCTCTATCCCTGAACCGAATAAAAAACTTTCCGTTAAAAAATCAAAATTAATATGCGACATAAACAGTCATCCCCTCTTCATGAATATTTTCACGTTTCACTTTTTTACGACTCATTTCTACATATAATCATACCATATTCACAAAGAAAATCGTAGCTGCAGTATCAGTGTAGAATTTACAGCTTCCATAAGCACATTTTTTATAAAAGCGATCACCTTAACAAGATTTGGCTTTCCTGATGCATTCGCACTGTATACCACAGCATTTTTCAATATATTTGTTTGCTTAATTTGGGCCGGTGGAATTTAGTCTGACACACTACCTTCCAGTGGCTTGTTTGCCATACAGAAAAACAGAGAATTTCGCCATGAATTACTATGATTATAACAGAAAACCAATATCTTTTCTCTAAGATCATTCGATTTCAGGCAACTTTTAAAAGCACGGTAGAATTTACCTGTGCATTGGAATTTAATATTTCAAGTCAGCAAAACTTCCAGAGGTATTTCATAGCTTTTTATGAATTAAAAATACCGCTGATACTGTATTTTATTCAACTTGATTGATAGTTCATCTTTTATTCAATGATATACTCATCATTCACTTGCAAATTTCAAAACTTCCTTTACCTCTTATCTTATGATTTAAATATAATGCAATATTCTGTAACATCTAATTTACTTGATTTATCATCTTTCCTTTTTCTTTGTGATAAATGCTTATAGGGAATACTGTACAGATACACACTACATCTATTCTTTTCCCTCACTTGCGATATAACATTCTGTATTGCTACTACTCCATTATCTGAATAACTCCATGCACACATTCCACCGATAGACAAAATACTTGATATAATCTCAACAAAGTATCCTTCCACTTTACTGACCGTTTTTGTAAAAAATTCCGAACTAAATCGTTCGCCTTTTTCTTTTGATCTTAATCTCCCCTTTTTTTCAGAAGAAGGATAATCATATTTCACAATAGTTTCAAGAACATGGTAATATCTGCTATACTCTTCTCTTTTGTATGGTGCATCTAAATATACAACTAAATTTTTAGTATCTTCCATCATTCGTATGTTTCTCAATGCGTTTTTCCAAGGACCTTCGACAATTCTTACAGGATTCGGATATCTTTCGCTTTCCTGTGCTATCATAATCAACCGTTTCGAAAATTCCAACCATGCTGATTTTGCTCTCTGTTTAATAATATATTCAATAGAGTTAATATCTATTTTCTTGGGTTGCGCAAAATGTCCTGCATGCGAAGTTGCTATAGAACTCGTAACAATCACCAATGTTCCCAATGCCCATTCTCGTATCTCTTTATCTGCTATCTGATCAATTGCATATCGTATGCTGTCCAATTGAATACATTGTGCTACCCCAAAGTACACATTAGCATAATAATATGTGAATAAACAATAGGGTGGTTTACTCACATTTTGCTTTCGTTCATTTATTTTTTCTGTTAACACTTTAGAATTAACTTCTGTAGATGAATATAATTCATAAGAATCCATAAAGCCCTTATATAATTCCAAAACATGATTTTTATCACCTAAATCTAAATGGAATATTCTTTCTTCTTCTTTAAGTTGTTCTCCCACTTCTTCTTGAAGCAATTCTAGATTATACATATAATTTGTATACATCTCTTTTAACAGAAATGTAGCATCTTTTCCTGAAAATCCCTTCCCTTGTATCTTTGCAAGTAACTTACAAAAATCTTGTGCATCAGAGGCATATACCGTATCCATCTGTGCCATAGCATTTGACACTGCCCCTGATCCACACATAATATCTAAAAATACACTCTTCCCATTACAATGTGGCAAAATTGATTCTACGATAAATCCTATAATCCTTTTTTTCGAACCCATGTATGCACTCGAATTGGAAAATATAGATGACTTTATATTATCTAATTTAAATTTCCGGTACATTGCATTGTCAATATATTTACAAATGCTTTTATTAGTCGTTAGGATAGTCGTTCCAATTAAACTGAATTGCGTCAATTCACACTTTTCTCCCCCCTCATTCCATAAATAGCATATTATATTTCTTACATACACCGGTATACTTTTATTTGAATCACCCATTTCATATAATAAATATGTGTCACTTGTAATTTTAATTCTTTCAACCCAAAAACTACCATCATACGTATATTTATCTAGTTCTTGCTTGGGTATATCATAGTTTAATTCAAATAATCGCTTGCATATTGCAAAGTCTTCAATAGATACATATTTTTTTTCATTTTCTATAAGAGTGCCACGATTCCTTTGTTGCACTATAACTATTATAGATTTTTCCACAATCCGTTGAAACAGTTTTTCATTATATTTATCCCCCAACTCCAACAATAATCGCTCTTTAAACTCTTCTAACAGTATAAAATACTTATTCCAATAGGTTTGCATCACTTCTTTTTCTATATTCATAAACATTTCCAAACCTTTCTTGCATATCGTTAACTTTTATAATTTGAAAATCATGATTTAAAAAAAAATTGTTAACATAACTTTCATTTATTCCTTTATAATAATTTGCGATCCAAATAGCCCCTGGTTTCATTTTGGGCAATATTTCCTCTATACTATCTTCACTCACTGCCATGTGGAACACATAACTAGAAAAAATTGCATCAAAATAACAATTGGGAATAATCTTCATTTGTTTTGTATCTAATGTTTGCAATCCCTTTTGACACGCTTGCATTCGCATTTCATATATCGGATCATATCCTATTATTTTTCCCTTCGTCGAGATCGATGCAGAAAGCCCACTCCCACATCCATAATCCAAAATCCTGCTTGAAGAGTTTATACCAATTACGCTATTTATGTAAGCAACCATTCCTTCTATACATTTTTTATTATGAGAAACATCAATCATTTTCTCATAACAGCTTCCAAAAACTTTATAGAAGTTCCTCCATAAATTATTTTGCTCATCGTATTCATCTGGCAATAATATCACAAATGAATCTAAATAATATATAATTTTTTCTTTATATCCCGCTTGTAATAGTTCGTCTATCATACCTATATTTTCAATCAAATAGAAGTATAACCCCTGTCTCATTTCTATATACTTAATACAGGGAACATTTTTTATAGCTCTTATAGACACCAGTAAATGCGATGTTTTATTAAATTGAAGCATCATTAATAATCCCTCTAATAATATTCATGCTCTCTTTATCCAAAAACATATGTAAACTATGCGCAATATAAGAAATTTTTCCCATCTCAATATTTATTGTATTTTCGCATTGTTCTCTTATTGTATTAGTTAATTCTTCCGCAAACTTAACTGAGGCATACATACTTTCTGGCAATCCTACTAACGCTTCTACAGTTCTCCATGTATAGCTAAAGTCAATAACAACTTTCTCATTAATAAACCGAGGAGCTAGCCACACAGAAATCAACCCTAGAGGATACCTTCCCTCTGTAGGATCGCCATTTGGCACGACAAGTATTGCCCTTCTTGTTGCATATCTTTTTTCAGGATCCTCAATTGCGTCCTTAATATGTTTCTGCATTGTCTCAAGTTGGCGATTTTTTAAAAATTCCTGTTTAAATAATCCTGTACTATCTCCTAGTGTTTTATTATAATACTCTTCTAACTCATCTACATCGTCTTTATAATATTCAGGCAGATTTTCACTTCTAGGATTTTCAAGAAGGATACGAAAGTCAATCAGTTCAAAAAGTTTTCTTCCTGCCTGATCAATGATACATTCATTATTCCGAGTTGCTGCACTTCTTAAAATTTCTAAAACAACCGGAAATGCATCCGCAATTGATTGTGCTTTACATCCGTGGATAATATCTAGCTCAATATTATTTCGAAGTTCTCTTTGTAAAAATCTTCTGTTTTCTTCCTCCGATGGCAATTCTTTTTCAATAATGCCAAAACCTTGACTATAAATATCATAAAGCTTCTCTGTTATCTTACTTGCTTCACTTATATAGTAGATATGGTCTTCAAATCGATGTTTAAAATCGAGTATATCACTCTCTGACATAAAAGTTTTCTTCGATATATACTTGATTGAGTATGCACCCGACTTTGTTTGCCACGACTTGATATTATCCAAATATTTTTTTACTTTTTTAGTATGTTCTACCATTCCTGAAATGATTATATCCGTTAAATTAGGATTTTCATTCATATTTGTTATTAATTCGCATAGTGCAGCTGCCCATAAATCGGGTAAAGCTCCTCCCGTAGAAGGTCTAGTATCTACTCTAACAACATTATAAAAAATATCTTCTGGTATTGTTATTTTTGCATCATACCCCGCATATAAGAGAACAACTTTTTTAATACACTTTTCAAATCCTTTTGAACCAATTATTTCACTTTTCCATTCAATTTCATCTATAACTGACTCTTCACCTTCTTTATTAAAAAGTTCTTTTCCATCAATTTCTATAATAATACATGCATGTTGATTTTGTGCTTTCTTTGTTATACATCTCACACTTTTACCACATGCATTTGGATTTCTCAGTATACCATGTAATACAGCTAGCCCAACTTCTATTCCAGAAAAACTAGCTTTTGTATCCCACTGTCTACATGCTTTGGTACATCTAATATTTGTATTCCACTCTGGATTTATCCATTTTAATATCTCCTCAATTTCATCTTGCAAAGTACCTTCTAGTTTATTTGTAGATATATATTCTGACAAAAAATCTAGATAAATGTTGTGAAAAACACCTTTTCTACGATTACTAATCACTCTTGTCAATGCAAGTTTCATACAATGCTCACCAAAATTAGACTCATTATTCATCTTGTTTATTCGTACTGAATCTCTCTGTTTTCCAATGTTTTTTCTTTTTCCATCATACGCTTCCTCCGCTTTATTTCTAACCCCCATATAATCAAGGTTTTCGCTCTCTAATAAATATATTCCCATCGCCATTGTTAAATTAATATCTGCTGCCTGCTTAAACTTATGCTGTCCTATTTCTTTTTTTAAATCATATGCTAATATAAGAATATCATTGGATTCTTCGTATGAAAATAAAACATTAAACTCATCTCCAGATTGATGAATAAGTATACCTCTCTTTCCTAAAGTTTGATGTAATAAGAGAGAAAATTCGGATATAACTGCACTTCCTGTTTCATGGTTATATGTTGAATTTACTTGTTTAAAGTTATCTAAATCGATCATCATAAATGCTATTTTTCTTTTTTCTTGTCGCCATTTATAAATAGTATTATTAACTTTATTCAATGTATTTTCTCTATCTATAGATATTAGCCCTGAAACTTCATCACAATTACCTTTTTTCCAAAACATTGAAAACAATTCTTCGCACTGATTAATGCTTATCACATTTTCTCTTTGCCATAGAGAAACATTCACTTGATAGTTGTTTGATAGTATATGATTTGAAGTGTTGCATGCCCTTCCAACACCTTCTTTTCCATATACATATTCTCTGCCATCCCCATCTGTAACTACATATTTAATAGCCAAGGTAACATTATTATAATATTCTGTAATGTCTTGCAGTATTAATTCAAACTCATCCCCTGTCACCAGTATTTCTTCTATATCTTTTATCTTCTGCTCAATCATCAAAACTACTCCTATTTTTCATAATATTTTTTTGCATTTTTAATAACTTCCAACATATCTGAAAAACCTTCTGCGCTTTCATTCTCACAAACATAATCTGCTGTTTCAATAGCTACAAATGAAGAATTTTCTACTGCAACACCTATATCAGCTCCTTGAAACAATTCTTTATCATTATCATTGTCTCCAATCGCCAATATTGTATTCAATCTATATCTCTGCCTTAATATTTGAATAATAATTCCCTTATTTAGTCCCTTACCCTTTACTTCAATAAATCCGCTACCACTATCTGTATATACAATCTGTGAATTGTCTTCAATATATGTTTTTATGTACTTTATTTGCAATGTATTCAAAAATTTTTTTTCTATCAATACTGCAAGAATGGGTTCATTGATTTTTTTCATCTCACTCATCCACTCGACATACAAATCATTTACTTCTGTCCTATTTTTCTGCCTTCCCAAACCATACACTTTTTCTCGAATTCTCGATTCTCCTTCCGTTACCAAAATCGAATCTTCTACTGCAAACGTATAAATATATACATTAGTTCCTAATAAATCTATATAATCAATTAGATCTTTGATTATTTTGTATCCAATCGGATTACAATACAACACATTATCTGTTCCATATTCAATAACCACTGAACCATTATAAAGTGCTACCGGCATTCCTACTTTTAAATCTATTTCCTTCATCAATGATTGGGCACCCGCATATGTCCTCCCTGTTGCAATAGTAATCTGTACTTTATATCTACGTAAAAAAATTATGTTATCTTTTATTTGTTTTAATACATTACCCGGCCCTGAAATCAGCGTACCATCCAAGTCAGTTACTATAAAATCAACACCAGAAAAAAGTTCAAAATCATCCAAATCATTATTTCCATTCGGCAACTTTGCTATCATAATATCCTCCTATTTAGTATATCCTCCATACACTCATTTTTCAGTAACGAACGTTTAACACATTACTCTAAAAATATGATGCTGACTTTTCTTCTCTCCTAATGCAGTATTATATCCTTTGCAATCAAAATAAAATTCATCAATCCTCCCTTTCCCCCTCAATATATCTCTTGCATCGTCACACTGGATTATCCCATTATCTGTATAATGAAATATTATACATTTAGCATCCGTCGCTTTAATTAAATCTTCGAACGCCTCCGTCGCCTTCATCTTCCTATTGTATGCCGATTCTATTTCCTGATATATGTATACACCGGATTTTCCTTTCGGTTTGGGCTCAATACCCAAAGAAATTGTTTCTGGTAAATGATAATATCTACTATAATTTCTTTCATTATACGGTGGATCCAAATATAAGACATCGCATTTCTGTTTTTTTACTAACTCGTTTGCGTCTAACAAGTATGCTTTGCATCCGTTTATTCCGGCAGTTGGATTAATCAAACTATATTTAAATTCATTGTTAGCTTTACGATAAAAATCTTTTAAATATGCATAATATGTTCCAGCAGTATTTGCAACCTTGTCAAATGATTCAATCAATGAAGCAACCAACACTTCGTATTCACCTTCTTGTAACAGCTTTCTATTATTCCAGTCATTTATACAATCTATGCAGCCTTGAATATGTATTGCATTTTTCAGAGTAAAATATTTTCTTTTTAAAGCATATTCATCTATCAGCCATCCCATCTCAGACGTTTGCGTAGTTAGATACCCTTCAACATCTTCTATTCCAAATTCTTGCTTGACTCTCAAGAACTCTGGCATAGTACAATTCTCTATTAAGGCTACCTGAAAACAATGTGCAAAGTTTAATATATCTCCTGTTACAATTTGATATCCCCTAGCTTTCATAGAACTTCCAACAGTTCCAATCCCACCAAATGGATCGCAAAAAACCCCTTGTTTTCCATACCCTTCTACAAGTTTAGCTATTTCATCTAATAACAACGTCTTTGAACCAAGATATCTCATTTGTTACCTCTCTATGTTATAAAAAAACACATCTTCCTTCTCTTTTTCAAAAAACAATGTATTTACTATTTGTATATTTTCCTGAGCTTTATTTATTCCCCAATCCCTTAATGCCTTTGAACTCTCCTCACTAACCTTATCAAGTGACACCTGCCTCTTTAATGCATCTTGAGTAATTCTAATATAATTTTCTTTTTTAAGAAAAAGTTTACAAACACTTTCTGCATACTGATTCTCTGCAAGCATATATGATTTTTGAATTTTAAGTGCATCCAACAACCCCATTCTTTCAGCACCCGTTGTAGGATGTAGTTCATTCACTCCCCCAACACTAAGCAATTGAATTTCATCACTTTTCCACCCACACCGAGTCATTGCTTCAACAACAGTAATCATTGAGGGATTGTTTGCACCAATACCTCCGTCCATATATATTCCTCCATTCATTTGGTATGGCGAAAAATAGATTGGTGCTGCAGTTGTAGCAAGAAGACAATCTACCAATAGGCATTCTTTGTCAAAATATAAATCTTCAGAATGTGGCGTTTTAAATATATGCACTTTCCTATTCTCAAGATCAAATGCAGGAATCAACAACCTAGTTTGGCAATCTTTAATTTTTTTTGTTCCAAAAACTTCAATCAACGCATTTTTCAATGGTTCGTTACTATACTTTCCGTGAAAAAGCTTAAAATGAGTTGAACCTTTCGGAAATATCTCTTTGCCTTTTTTCAAATATAAGTTCAATATCTCTTGCGCAGGTATTCCAATGCTCAATGCAGCTGCAATAATCGCACCCGTAGACGTTCCAGCAATCATATCAAAATATTCTGAATATGGTCCTCCGCACTTTTCTTCTATTTCTGCTAAAAAACTAGCTGAAAAAATTCCTTTTATTCCTCCACCGTCTATAGATAATATTTTTCTCATAATAATCCTCTCCTCATTTGCATAAAATTTATTATTAGCTCTAATTCTTTGTAGGGTTTTTCCATATATTTGGCTTAATCATTTCACCATTTTCATCAGAACGATGTTCCCATCCTTCAATAATTTTTTATATTTACGTTATGAAACGTTTGAAATAATTTATCTGATTGAATTCCCATTTCTATTATATTCCAAGCGCAAAATATATTAAATCAAATACAACTTCTTGTTCGACATGTTTGTGCCTCCATAAATTCATCAGATTTCTTATTCAACCATATATAACTTTTTTCTATTCTATCTCGTTATAACATCATAGTTTCATCATACACTGAATGACCAAAATTTATAAAGGAACTCCCCTACATCTTCCAGCTTTTTTGTCATTCTATGTATCACTCCTATATTATTTCTACTATAATAATATTACATTATTAGCCCTCTACTTTCAAGCTGAGGGGCGAGTAAATTTACTGTAGGAAATTAATAGACAGAGCATCCCTGAGATATGTTTCAGATTCAAAGTTTTCTCCATCATTATAACCTTTTTATTCCTTCTTACAAACCACACATGTGATTTCTTAGCGCAGCTATCTTTTTGATCTGCGGATAGGGAATGTCATACACCGACAGCTCTGCCAGTACTCCCAGTTTTCTCTTATTAGCCTTCTCCATTCTCATCATCTCTGTCGCAGAATAAATGATCTCCTCTCCCCCCGCCACCTGTTTCATTTCTTTTTTCTGATATCTTACCAGTTCCAGCATGTTTCCCTGATTTTGACGGTAGATTCTTAACCGGGACATCTTATCTGCCCCGGTTCTGCACCACCCCAGTGGTCTCGAACTCATCCTGTCTGCATACACATGACTCACATGACCCTCTGCGGAACATCTTACATTGCTGTCCCTGGATTTCATAGCAATCATGATTCCAGACCAGTTCCCCAGTATGTATGCCTTCGCCTGTTCCACTGCCTTTCGCTTTGTTTCTTTGGCTGTGATTCCTATGGGCCGGTCAAAGGCTCCCTCTGCCATCCACTTTTTCTTTCTGTTAATGGCTCTGTATATTTCACTTCTGGCATCCTCTGCTGTGTCTTCCAGATGGGAGGTTGCCGCTATGATGTATTTATGCAAGTGATATTTATCAAGGGCAAACTTAGACTTCGGAATGATCTTTTCTCCTGTGCGTATCCACGCTGCTCCATCCCCATTGATATAAATTCTGTCAACAGCATCCAGATCATAAGCTTCATTCAGATAGTCCAGTACTTCTGTCCAAAGCCTGCTGAGCGCTTCCTGTCCATCATAAACGCCTCCGAAGTATCGCGGATTTATCAACCGGGGGCATCCTTCCTCATCACTTTCCACTCCTTCATAAACATAGATGATCCGGGGCATTACGGTGTTTATGTGGGGCTTCCTGATATCACCTTTCTTCTCCAGATACTGAAGGGCTACATGGTCTTCATCCGCATCTATGTAAAGTGTTTTCAGTTCTTTCTTTTCCTCAGCCTTCAGGGCAGGAAACTCCAGCCTGTGCAGCTTGTTCATTACGGCTTCTTTGCTTATGGATTCGCCGTTTATACTGGCACTGGCACCGCTTTTCCGGTAGCTGCTCTCGGATGCTTCCTGTAGAATTCTTGCTTCTGCATCTTCGGTTATCCTGGCATGATGTTCCAGCCCCATCAGCTGGTCCAGAAGATAACAGGATTCACCGGTAGTAGCATTTTTGAACAGAGTTTTGTGATATACCACTTCTCCAAGACTGGTCAGCAGAGAGGTTTCATCCCTCCGGACATGTACCCCTTTCTTTCTCGCAGCAGTTCATCATAGGATTCCCATTCTTCAGCTATCATGCTACAGCCAAGTCTGGTCACCTCATCCGTCACACCACAGACCATTTTTGAAGTTTTGAAAACATTTGTTAATCTTTTTACCCCATTCTCACAAAAATATTGTATACTGGTAATCATGAAAGCACCCTCCTTGGATTTGGTCTAGTCAACTTCAATCCTAACACATGATTCAGGTGCTTTCTTTATTTTTTTCTATTAACTTTTCCCACAAAAACTTTACCCTACGTTTGAGGTCACGTAAATTTGCTGTAGCAAATTTATGCGACCAATTATAATTATTTTCTTGAGGAAAGGGATTTACAGCGGTATAATATAAGAAAAACGGAAATTAATAAGATTTGTGCAGATATGGTAATAATAAACATGTTAAAATATTAGGTAAATTTAACGCATAATAATTTTGATATGGCATTACCAAAATGTATCAAATAATAATACATTTATTTTGAATATTAGTTTTGTAGTGTTTTTAAGATGATAGTTTGAAATAAAACATATTACCATATTAAAAAGGAGTCATTTTTATTTCCGAAAAAGCTGATCTATTAATAACGATGAGTACATTTATGTAATAGAAACTTTTTAAAGAGAGAGGATTCTAATGAATTTTGAAAAAAAATTTACATTGGGCTTAAACTCGGCTGTTGATGTTTTAGAATATGATTCATTTCTTGAGAAATACTCAAAATATATTCACAGTATTTATTTTTCAATTCCTTTAAACGAGAAATATTCAACTCGCAAGTTTTATTCAGATCATTTAAAAACGGAAAAAGAAATTTCTAATTTTAATGCTGTAATTAAATGCATTAAAGAACATGGAATAAAATTAGAGGTATGCTTAAATGTTAACAATTTAAGTGAGAAAGAATTATTATGTGCGTTTGATTATCTAGAAGACTCGTTTGCCTTTGATGAGATTGTCTGCATGGATAAATATAAGGCTTCTATTTTAGAACACTTTTGGGAAAAAACTATAATTAGAAGTTTTAATAATATAGATCCATTATATAATAATATAAATTTAAATGGTTATTCTGAAATTGTTTTAGGTAAAAAATATTTATTTTCAAAAGAAGGCCGAGACAATCTATACAATAAAGGGGTTAAACCACGGTTGTTAATTAACAATGGATGTTCTTTAGAATGTGTGGGATGTTATGGAGGGAACTATTGCTATAGACGTTTCGTAGATGATTCAAATTATTCTGTTGAATATGCATATGCAATGCAAAGTTTGTGGCCTAGTGAATTGTGGCGATTAATGAATAATGATTATCGTGTTGCAAATGAATATTTACTTAAACTATCAACAAGACAAAAAAATTTAAATTTACAGAGCATACTATTGGATTCATACATTGAGGGAAATGATTCAATTATTGAATATCATACCCGTAGGAATTCTAAATTATATTTTTTATGGTGTGGGCTTAGTTGGTTTACAGAATATTACAATAAGTTTATTTTTGATAATATTAAGGAAATAAAAAAATCAAAAAATTGGAATTGGTATGATGAAAATAGAGAATAAGGAATCGAGGTATAATACACATATTGTTACCACACACGGTGCTTATATTTGGAATTTGTATAGTGGTTATATTATGCAAGAGAATAGCATGGCAACCTTATTGAGTGAAAATAATGAAATATATAGGAAAGCACATTTCTATGTTGCTGATGAAATTGACGAGATTGAACTTATAGAAAAAGAAGAACATAAATTGATTTGCAATAGGGATAATTATTTTAGAATGACGATTATGTTGACAAAATTGTGTAATTATAATTGTGTCTATTGTTATCAAGAAACACATAACTCGGAAGTAATAAGTGATGAAGTCATAGTGACGATAACTCAATATGTAAAAAATCATCTTGACAAATTTAATTATAAAGGAATCAGAGTAAACTGGTATGGTGGAGAACCGTTATTGTGTATCGATTCCATAAGAAAGATAACACATTCTCTAATTGCTATTTGTAAAAACAAGAACATTTCTTACAAGGCTTCGATGGAAACTAATGGAAGTCTATTGCTTGATGCTGGAGAATCATTTGTCAAAGAAACGTTTCTTGATCAAGTTCAAATAACAGTAGACGGTATGCTTGATTATTATACTCATGTTAAAAAAGCAACCTGTGATAACTTTGAATCAGTTGTTATGGCATTAACAAAATTTTGTGACATAATTGATATCAAAGTTAGAATTAATTATGATGATTTCCATAAGAACGAAGTATATAAGTTAATAAATTATTTATTAGATGAGAGGAAACTTAACAAAAAAATAAAAATTTATGTAGCCCCGATTGTTATTAGTTCAGAGAACTTTTCGGCAAAACAAGAAAGAAATGGAAAGTACTGGATGTTTATGAAAGAATTCGTACCCTATTATACGAATAAATACGGAGAAGGAACTTTAATTTATGAAAAGCCCATTAGGAGAAGAATTTATTGTTCATCAGTCATGACAGATAGTATTGTTGTAGATTATAGGGGAAGAATCTTTAATTGTTCGCATGACTGTTCCAACCAGATACGGTGCAGAGGATATATTGGGGATGAACATTGGCTTGACAATGTATATGAAAAAGTCATTCATTCTAAAGAATGTAAAGAGTGTTCTTTTTTTCCTGTATGTATGGGAGGGTGTTTATCTGAACGTGTTGAAAAAAATCAAATAATAAATTGTGAGGCTTATAAAGATTATATGAAAAGTATTATGAAATTTATTTTGGAGAAGAACAATGTTAAATTCCTTCAATGAGTATTTGAATTTCTGGCATTTTAATCTTAAAGAAGACGATGATAATTGCATTTATATAGATATCCCTTTCTGTGAGGAGAAATGTTCTTATTGTATTTACAATAGCACCATTTTTTCCGAGAAAAAAATGGATAATTATATGAATTACATAAAAAAATGGATTGAAGGCTATAATTATGTGTTTGATGAGATCATTCCTAAACAGATATATTTTGGAGGAGGAACGGCCTCACTGTTATCCGTTGAGCAAATTAAAGAATTCGCTAAAAGCATGAAAAAATTTAATTGTATACCATACAAACATTTTGAAGGACATCCTAATTCTTTTTCAAGAGAAAAGGTAGCATGTTTAAGTGAATTAGGGTTTTCCTATTTTTCTTTAGGAATTCAATCATTTGACTTAAAGACGATTAGTCAGGTAAGAAGACAATATGTAGCACCAGAGACTTTGAAAAAATTAGTCGATCAAATACATCTAGAAGAAGGTATTGTGAGTGTAGATATTATTGCTTTCCTCGATGGATATACTGCTGTTTCACTCGAAAATTTTGAAAAAGATTTACATATTTTGATGGACTATTGTCTTCCAGACATTATATGTATACATCCTTCATATAGATTAGTTGAAAAAAGTTCAACTCTAGAACGAATTACTATCTTAAAGGATATTGCCCGCATAGTACATAAATATTCTATTATGGGAAAGTATTGTGTTGAAGAGAGATATTCTTGGCTTTACAATAATTTGGATTCAGATGAGGCTATCATGAAATGGGGAAAAACAGCTCATAATTTATGTCGCTGTGATAGCATAAATGAAATAAAAAAGAAAAAGCAGTATAACTGTAATTACAGTTATAATTATCCACATCATAGTGTATTTGCAATTGGCGGGTATGATAATAGAGTTTTACATTCTCATTTGGGTATAGACAACCATTGGAAAATAAGAAGTTGCAATAAAAAAATAATTATTGAAAAGGTATAGAAAATCACATATGGCAAATGCAATAAAACCAATAATTAAACTAACAGAAGCATGTAATTATAGCTGCACTTTTTGTAGATATGCCAACCATAAACAGGGTGGCACAAAAATGGACATTGAAATGGTAAAAAAAATACTTTTTCAATCTGCGGAATATAATAGAGGTAAAAGCAATAATGTTAAAGTGATATTTCATGGAGGAGAGCCATTATTATGGGGGATAAATAATTTTAGAGAAATAATTCAATACGAAAAAAAGATTACAGAAGAAACAGGAGTTTTTTTTAAAAACAGCGTTCAAACGAATGCTTCTTTAATTGATGATGATTGGATAAATTTATTTGTTGCTAATCATATTAGTGTAGGGATTAGTATTGATGGCCCTATCGAGTTAAATGAACACCATTCAAACAATATTGCCGAGTCCTGTAGGAAAACTTTAACTGCAATACAAAGAATTAAAGCGTATGGTGGCTCGTGTGGTGTTCTTAGTGTGATTACTAATAATCATATTAATATGGGCGCAAAAGTTTTCTATGATTTTCTCGTGGATAATAATATATATAATTGTGGATTGTGCTATTGCTATAATCCTGAGGATGATTGTTCTGTTGATGCAACAAAGTTGGGAACATATTTAATTAATTTATTTGATTTATATTTTGCTGGACATACAAGAATGAATATACGAGAATTCAATGGAGCAATATATAAGATTCTAAAGGGGAAAACAAATTGTTGCAACCATAATTGTAGAACTGTATGCGGTGATTATTTGACATTTGTTCCGTCTGGAGATACTTTCTTCTGTGATGCATACGATATAAAAAAGGAAAATTCATTAGGAAACATTATAGAAAACAATGTTGTCCAAATGCTTAGCAGTGAAAAATACAGAAATCTTGTACAAATTATTCAAAACCGTGCAAAAAGCTTTTGCTGTGATTGCAACGTAAAGTCAATATGTGGCTATGGCTGCCCTAGGACAGATAATGTAAACGGAAATGAAAACTATTTTTGCACTACTAATAAAATGTTGTATTCACATATTGCAAGTAAAGTAGCAGAGAATACAAATATTATACAATAATTTTATTCTTCAGAGATAAAATGTTAAAGCAAGACGGGAAACGTTCATTTAACGTTTCCCGTCTCGTATTAGATTACTTAACCATGATATCCGTCACTCCATGAATCGTTCCAACCCTCTTCATGATAAGCACCATTCGAATCAGACCAATTACAGTCCCCACCGTCCATTGAGATGTTTTCAGTTTCAGATAAAATATCATTAATTGTCAGTATACCATTGCTCATATTGCCACCTCCATTTTTTCTATCATAGCTTGTGAAGAACTATTTTGTCAATGGGTTTTAAGATATATGATAGAGTAAACTTACTGTCAGTAAACGTCAAATCCTGCGCCTTGGCTAATTGATCTTTTTGTGCCACACTCTAAATAACACGAAAAAACTATTAGTTTTTTAAAGGAGGCTAAAGCGCATGGACCATTAACTCACACTGTCCGCAGGTCGAACTGGATCAACATCATTCGACAGTGCCAGGACAGACCGGCAGGCACTACGGCCAAGCAGTGGCTTGCTGAAAACGATATTTCTGAAAAATCTTACTATTACTGGCTCC
>ENA-OWPL01001105-OWPL01001105.1-human-gut-metagenome-genome-assembly--contig:-NODE-1105-length-16572-cov-3.057577_pt1 | contig 16572 bp, 13 predicted proteins | sample MGYA00248263_ERZ651844 | MGnify/ENA primary metagenome ERZ651844 (study PRJEB26924, sample SAMEA4378256) | human gut metagenome | biome: human gut; feature: human-associated habitat; material: faeces...
GGTCACTATCAATCACACTGAAATGCAGACCTCCGCGCAGGGAAGCTGGTGCAAGGTGAGCGCCACTATCGCCCCTGAGATTGGCGTGCAGATTGCCCTGCCGACTCAACGCTGGAGTCAACGTTTTTTGCAGGTCGGCTGTGGCGGACTGTGCGGGAGTATTAACCTGAGTCTGTCGAATGCCAGCGGCTGCCTGCCGGCAATGAACGGCGAGTTTGTGGTGGCAGCAACCGATATGGGGCACCATGGCAGTATGATGGATGCGTCATGGGCCGAAGATCCGCAAAAGCGCATCGATTTTGCCTGGCGCGCCAACCACCTGACCGCCGTGCTGGCTAAAGCGGTGATGCAGACGCTTTACCGCCAGCCGCCAAAGTATGCCTACTTTATGGGCTGCTCAGACGGCGGTCGCGAAGCATTGATGGAAGCGCAGCGCTTTCCGCAGGATTTTGACGGTATCAGCGCTGGCGCGCCAGCGGCCTTTTTCCAGTTTCAGAACTCCTTCTTCCACGGCTGGAATGTGGCCGCCAATCAGCGCCCGGACGGTACCGCTATCCTGCTGAAAAATCGCCTTCCTCTGATTCACCAGGCCGTGCTGGCTCACTGCCCGACGCTTTCCGGCGTGCAGGATGGTATCCTGCAAAATCCGTATGCCTGTCAGTTCTCTGAGTCATGGCTCCCCCGCTGTCCTGCCGATGCTCGGGATCGTTCTACCTGCCTGACGCAGGAAGAGATCGAGGTGGTGAAAAAGCTCTACCGCGGCGCTTACGACAGCCACGGCGCCCAGTTCGTCGCGGGCGGTCTGCCGCTGGGTTCCGAGCTACGCTGGCCGGTGCCCGAGACGCCGACCGGCCACTCAATGTCGGAAATGATGGTACTACCGGCTCTGCAATCAGTGCTCCTGCCAGGAGAAAAACAGAAGATCCAATCGATGCGGGATTTCCCGCTTAACCAGCAGAATTTTGACGCCGTAGCCCAACTGGCGCCGCTCTATAACGCGGCAAATACCAATCTTCATGCCTATCAACAGCGCGGCGGCAAGCTTATCCTCTGGCACGGTCTGGCCGATGACTCCGTCAGTCCGGCCTTTTCTATCGCCTATTATCGCGGCGTAGAAGCAGAGATTGGCCATGCCGCAACGGATACCTTCCTGCGGTTATTCCTGCTGCCTGGGGTAGCCCATTGCGGTAATGGCGAAGGTTACGATCAAATTGATCTCCTTACCCCGCTGATGCGCTGGACCGAGGAAGGCATCGCGCCGCAGGAGATCATGGCCGGCAAACGGGCAACAGCCGCTGCCGACCTGCCGCCGATGACAGAAAAACCAGATGCGCAAACGCAGTTTCACGGCGTGCAGAAAGTCAGTCAGCCTTACGCTGACGCCGCTCCAGCTGTTATCGCGACTCGTCCGGTGTATCCCTTCCCGGCCATTGCCCGTTATAACGGGCGCGGCGACGTGAATGACGGCGAAAATTATCATGCAGAGCAAACAACCGCCTTTGGTCATCTGCAGCTGGCAAAACCCGCCAGCGACTATATTGGCCCTGATAATCAAAAAAATTATCAGGTTCGCCACGGCACACTCACTGTTCAATAAACCCCAGGGCTCCTCATTGAGGAGCCCTGCGTTATGGGATTGGCCGCAATTATGCGTAGCAAAACGCTCCAGCAATCGGTATTAAGCGACCTGCTCTTGTGGATCGATAATAATCTGGATAAGAAACTGACCGTCGACGATCTGAGCGATATCTCTGGTTATTCCCCCTGGCATTTGTTTCGGCTCTTCCGTCATTATTTTGATCGTTCGCCAATGGAATATATCCGCCAGCAGCGCATGTCGCTGTGTTGCCGTTTATTACTGACAACGCCTGGTTACCGAATCGTCGATATTTGTATGATGGTCGGTTATGACGATCTCAGTGCGTTTAATCGTACCTTCAAAAAATATCATGCGCTCACGCCCACTCAGTATCGCTATCAGATCACGCGGCAAAAATAAGGAGGTCCCCCTCCTCCGCATCGCTGCGGTTGGGAATGGAAGGGGGACAGGGGATATTACAGAAGGGAAATAGCAGGATGCTATTATCGAACCCGGTCGGGATCAACGACCTTGCGCGACGGAAATCAGTATAAAAGGATATGTTGAGCTAATAATGTAGAGGGCGTGAAGATTTTGTCACGATTTATAACCGCCTCCTCCGCTCTCATCTGAAATAAAAAAACCGGGTCGCGTTGCACCCGGTTTACTCCTCATCAGGATCATCAGAAATGAGTATTAACGCTCATAAAGAAGGTCCGCCCCGACTCGTTATAGGTCTCGGCACCCGCGCCATACAGATAAGCTCCCGTCGTCGCGTTGCCGGTCGTTTGCGCATTCCCTGCCCGGTAGTGGCGGATATCAAACAGGTTATCTATCCCGCTGGTGAAGCTCAGATTTTTGTTCACATCCCAGGTCGCACTGAGGCCGACAATGCTGTATGGGCTGACTTCGTTTAGTTCGCTGCCGCTGACCGCCTCGCCCTTATAATTGAAGCGTTTTGGTTTCTGTCGACCATACCAGGTAAAGGTGCTCTGCAGGGAGAGATCTTCACGAACCTGCCAGCTCAAAGTCGAGTTCAGGGTAAACTGCGGGATCACTGACAGCCGGTCGCCTGTCGTCTTATTCTTGCTCTGCAGCATCCAGGTCAGGTTATTGCTCCAGTTAACCGCCTCCCCCACCGGCAGATTCAGCGTTCCTTCCAGGCCTTCCACTAACGCCTTTGGTACGTTTTCCCACTGATAGATATTGGTGGTGCCGTTGCTGGCGGTACCCACCGCCGCATACCCTGACTCAATCTTATTGTGATAGTCGTTACGGAACCAGGTGATCCCCGCCTGATAGCCATCATGCTTGTACTCAAGACCAATCTCTTTATTAACGCTGGTCTCCGCTTTCAGATCGCTATTCCCCATCAGATAGCAGGCGGAACTACTGGCGTAACAGCCTTGACCGTTGCTGTAGAGAATATAGTTCGGGTTCAACTGGTAGAGGTTAGGCGCCTTGTAAGCGCGGGCAATGCCCAGCTTCAGCGTCCAGTCGTCCGTCAGCTCCTGAGACAGGTTCAGTGAGGGGCTCCAGTTATTGCCGACGATGCTGTGGTGATCGAAGCGCAGAGCGGGTGTCAGCATGGTGCTGTCCGTTAGCGCCATATTATCTTCGGTAAACAGCGAGAAGATCTCGGCGCTGGAGTACGGGCTACGACCGGTAGCCGATACGCCATCGATAGTGCCGTAAGAGAGCGCCTGGGTTGTCGATACGCCATCTTTCATCCGCTGCTGATTCCATTCTGTCCCCAGCGTCAGATTCTGATCGACCCCCAGCGTAAACGGAATATTCACTTCACTATGTAGCAGGACATCGGCCAGATCGATATCTGAAAACTCGCTACTGGAGAAGAGCCCTTCCGTACCGCCCGCCAGCCCTTCATCCATTCGCGAGTTACGGGTGTGTTCGTACTGGGCATAGCTGTTGCTGGTCACGCCATTATCCCAGCCGCCGGTCCATGTTACGCCATAAGTTTGCCGGTAGAGACGGTTGGTCTCTTTCCCGTACATACTCTTCACCAGCGTACTGGTATTGGTGTTTTGTGTGTCGCCGGCATAGAGATTACCCTGGCGGCTGTAACCGGCCTCAAACTCCAGGGCCTGCATCGGGGCAAACTCCCAGCGCAGCTTACTGTGAATATCTTTGTTCACCACCCCTTCACGTCCGGCGGGATAAGAACCGGCGTAGGAACCGGTACGTTCCGCTTCATGCCCGGCGTTAATATCCTGTGCATCGGCCTGGGTTTTACTCAGATTACCCCAGAGATTGAAGCTGACACTATCCGACAGCGGACCATTGAGGCTAAAGTTAGTACGTTTCGTCGCCCCTTCTTTACGGTGCTGCGGAGCATTCATATAGGTATTCCACGACCCGTGCCATTCTCGCGTGGTCGGTTTGGTCACGATGTTGACGACCCCGCCCATCGCGCCATTACCATAGCGCGCCGCCGCCGGGCCGCGGATCACATCGATATGATCGATCATCTCCGCTGGCACCCAACTGGTATCGCCGCGGGAGTCACGATCGCCGCGCCAGCCATACCGCACCGAGTTACGGCTGGTCACCGGTTTACCATCGACCAGCACCAGCGTATTCTCGGGCCCCATGCCACGGATATCAATTTGCCGGTTGTTGCCGCGCTGCCCGCTGGTGGAGTTGCCGGTCAGGTTTACCCCGGGCTGCGTACGAATTAACTCCGACACATCGCGGGCGGGGGGATGTTTGCGGATCTCTTCTGCGGTGATGGTCGACACGCCAGGCGCCTGCAGGTTCTGCCTGGCGGCGGTTATGACCATCGTCTCCTCGTGATTTTCGGCAGTGGCGGCGCTCTCGTCAGGCGTCGATTGTTCGGTCATGTTCTCTGCCGCCTGCAGCGGCACGCTACAGGCGAGCAGAGGAATGACGATCCCCAGCGGGAAGTGAGACGTGTATTTCATAGAATATGCCCTGTTTTCTGTTGCTGTCGGGCATAACGCCTTCCCCAATTGAAAAAACAATGGGATAAAATACTTGCCTCAGCGCCTCGCCAGATTTTGGCGCAGGTCAGCGCCTTCCCGGCATTAATGGGAATAAAAAAAAGCGTGAGGCATAATAAAATTAAGTGCCCTGTTTCATCATTAGAGAAAAAGCGCTGCGCGCTATTCTTTGATAGCGTAATCCAGACAGCGTGTCATTAGAGTAATGTGCCGTGTTACGGTAATAAAAATGAGATTCATTATCAAGATGATAATAATCAATATCGGAGAAAAATAAAATAAACACTAACAATCAAAAGGTTATAACAAAACAGATGGGGATAAATAAAATAAAAACATCATCATTATTTTCTATTTATCATTAAAAACACACATTTTCGCCATATTATCTCCATAGTTAAATTAAAGATAAAAACACATTAATAGTAAGCGATAAAATGGGAGAAAACTATTTGTCGGCATTGTTATGTTTTTTACGCCCTTGTCGTGCCCGGCTAACGGCGGCCGTTCTGCTAAAATAATCACATCCCCTGCGGAGTATTCCTCCATGAACGCCTACTCGCTATCACGTCTGTTTATCGCCTGGCTCACCTGCCTCGCGACACTGTTATTCGCTCCTTGATCCTACCCGCGTAATATGGACACAACCCTAAGCGAGGTTCTGGTTTTCAAATTGTTCCGGACTGAGACCGCCACAGGCACTGTGACGACGCCACCGATTGTAATCACACTCAATATAATTAAACACTGCTGTCCGCATGATTTCCCGGCTGACAAAGTCCTCTCCGTGGATACATTCCACCTTCAGCGTATGGAAGAAGCTTTCCGCACAGACATTGTCGTAACAACAACCTCTGGCGCTCATACTCCCCCGCAGATTATGGCGTTTCAGTAAGCTCCGGTAATCCGTTGAACAGTACTGACCGCCTCTGTCTGTATGCACGATGACGTTTTCCGGACGTTTACGCCGCCACAGCGCCATCTGTAACGCATCGCAGGCAAGCTGTGCTGTCATCCGTGAGGACATCGACCAGCCAATGACTGACCGCGACCACAGATCGATAACCACAGCCAGATAAAGCCAGCCTTCACCAGTGCGAAGATACGTGATGTCGCCCACCCACTTCTGATTCGGGCCGCTGGCGTAAAAGTCCTGCTTCAGCAGATTCTCTGAGACTGGCAGACCATGTTCGCGGTAACTGACCGGACTGAACTTTCGTGAAGCTTTCGCCCGTAGCCCCTGACGACGCAGGCTGGCAGCCACGGTTTTCACGTTGAACCGGTAACCCTGGGCACGAAGCTCATCCGTCAGGCGTGGCGCGCCATAGCGTTGTTTTGCGTCACTGAATGCTTCCCGGACGACGTTATCACAGACAAGGCGGAACTGCTGACGCCGGTTTACCTGATAACGACGCTGATGCCAGATGTACCAGCCACTACGGGTAACCTGAAGTACACGGCACATGGCTTTGATACTGAACTCAGCCTGATGTTTTTCGATGAAGACATACTTCATTTCAGGCGCTTCGCGAAGTATGTCGCGGCCTTTTGGAGAATGGCCAGTTCCTCATCCCGTTCTGCCAGTTGACGCTTCAGACGGGTGAGCTCAGCGGACATCTCCTGTTCGCGTTCAGAAGAAGAGAGCTGATTTTGCTGTTTGCTTCGCCAGTTGTAGAGCTGTGATTCATACAGGTTAAGCTCGCGGGCGGCAGCTGCCACCCCAATGCGTTCAGCCAGTTTCAGGGCTTCCTGACGAAATTCAGGCGTGTGCTGCTTGCGTGGCTTTTTGGTGGTTGATGCTGGTTTTGTCATGTGAGTCACCTCTGGTTGAGAGTTTACTCACTTAGTCGCGTGTCCACTATTGCTGGGTAAGATCACCTCTGCTGCCGGCAGTAGAGGCGGAAAAAGCGCCGCCGGCAGCAGCCGAAGACAACACGCTGTCGATTCATATCGACGATATGCTACGGCCATGGAGAGGCGATTTGCCTGGCATGATCGACCGTCGTACCATTCGGGTATTAACCACCTACAGCAAGACCTTCTTTTTTATTGATAAAGGCACCCAGCGCGGGGCGACGCACGACATTTTTATCGCGCTGGAAAACGAGCTGAATAAACAGCTAGCGAAGGATAAAAAGCTCAAACAGCGCCACCTGAAGCTGCATATCGTTTTTGTGCCGGTCAGTCGGGACAATATCTTTATCGCGCTTAATGAAGGTAAAGGCGATATTGCGGCTGCCAATCTGACTATCACGCCCTCGCGGGAAGCCCAGGTCGATTTCGCCCAGCCGCTCTACAGCAACGTGAAAGAATTACTGATCTCCGGCCCGGCTTCACCGAAGGTCGACAGCCTGGAGCAACTCTCTGGTCAAACCGTCTTTGTTCGCCGCTCCTCCAGCTATCACGACAGCCTGCAAGCGCTGAACGCCCGATTTGCCGGTGAGTCGCGCCCACCGGTGATACTGGAGGCGGCGCCGGAAGCGCTGGAGGATGAAGATCTGCTGGAAATGCTCAACGCCGGGCTGATTCCGCTGATCGTCGTCGATCAGCATAAAGCGTTGTTCTGGAAACAGGTGTTTCCAAAAATTCAGGTCCATGACAATGTGGTGCTGCGCGACGGCGGCGACATTGCCTGGGCGGTACGCAAAGACAGCCCGCAGCTGCTGACGGTACTGAACAACTTCGTCAAAAAGAATCGTCAGGGCACCACGCTGGGCAATACTCTCCTGCTGCGTTACCTGAAAAATGCTAAATATGTCAAAAATGCCGCGGCGAGTAAGGAACGACGCAAATTCCTCGCGATGGTAGATGTCTTCCGCAAGTACGGCGATCGTTACGACGTCGACTGGCTGCTGATGGCGGCCCAGGGATACCAGGAGTCGCGGCTGAATCAGTCGGTACGGAGCCACGTCGGCGCCATCGGCGTTATGCAGGTGATGCCCAGCACTGGAAAAGAGCTGAAGGTGGGCGATATTAAACAGCTGGATCCCAATATCCATGCCGGCGTGAAATACATGCGCTGGATGATGGATCGGTACTATGCCGATGAGCCCATGACCCGGCTCGATAAAGCGCTGTTTACCTTTGCCTCCTATAACGCGGGTCCGGCGCGTATAGCCCGCCTGCGCACCATGACTAAACAGCGAGGATTTGACCCGAACGTCTGGTTCGGTAACGTCGAAAATATGGCGGCAGAAAAAATTGGCGCCGAGACGGTAACCTACGTCAGCAATATCTATAAGTATTACATCGCCTATCGGCTGATCGTCGATGACATGGCCCGCAAACAGAAAGCGACGGCCGTACCGCGGCAGGAGCCGGTGGCGCAGCCAGCCAAACCGCAGCCCAGCATGGCGACAGCCGCCACCGCTCAGGTGCCCGTCATCTGAATCGCCCGTCACCGCTGGTCAAATCTCATCCTGAAATGACGGAGCAGGAATAACAAAGAAAAAGCCCCGGCGAAACCGGGGCTTTCTGTTTTCGACTGCGCAGACAGTGCGCCTAAGGCAAGCCTTAGAACGGGATGTCGTCGTCGAAGTCCATCGGCGGTTCGTTGGAAGGCGCTGCCGGGGCCTGCTGCTGCGGACGGGACTGCGCGCCGCCGCTGAACTGGTTGCCGCCCTGCGGCTGCTGCGGCTGACCCCAACCGCCCTGCTGCTGGCCGCCGCCTGCCGGTGCGCCGCCGCCCTGACGGCCGCCCAGCATCTGCATGGTGCCGCCCACGTTCACCACCACTTCGGTGGTGTATTTGTCCTGACCGGATTGATCGGTCCACTTGCGGGTACGCAGCTGGCCTTCAATGTACACCTGAGAGCCTTTACGCAGATACTCACCAGCGACTTCCGCCAGTTTGCCGAACAGCACAACGCGGTGCCACTCGGTCTGCTCTTTCATTTCGCCGGTCTGCTTGTCACGCCAGGATTCGGAAGTTGCCAGCGTGAAGTTGGCGACAGCGCCGCCACTTGGCATGTAGCGTACTTCCGGGTCCTGCCCCAGATTACCGACGAGAATCACCTTGTTTACGCCTCTGCTGGCCATGTTCGTGTCTCCTGAATACGTTTCTTAATAGTGTAAACGCGCGAGTGTACCATTTCCACGTAGCATTTTAATAGCTGCGAGGCTGATTCCAGAGATAGTACCCGGCTACGACATTGTTGCACACTCGACCCGAATTTGCATTCCGATACTGTATATTCATTCAGGTTAAATTGTGTCATAATTAGCCGTTTCTGCCGTTTGTCCTTCAAGCAAACCAGGCAATCCGTGTATCTACCTACCGGGAAAGGTGAATGGATAAGATCGAAGTTCGGGGCGCCCGCACCCATAATCTCAAAAACATCAACCTCGTTATCCCGCGCGACAAACTCATTGTCGTCACCGGGCTTTCCGGGTCTGGCAAATCTTCACTCGCTTTCGACACCCTGTATGCCGAAGGCCAGCGTCGCTACGTCGAATCGCTCTCCGCCTATGCGCGACAGTTCCTGTCGCTGATGGAGAAGCCGGACGTCGACCATATCGAAGGGCTGTCGCCGGCGATTTCCATCGAACAGAAATCAACCTCTCACAACCCCCGCTCGACGGTGGGTACTATTACCGAAATTCACGACTATCTGCGTCTGCTGTACGCCCGCGTCGGCGAACCGCGCTGTCCGGATCACGACGTGCCGCTGGCGGCGCAAACCGTCAGTCAGATGGTCGATAATGTCCTCGCCCAGCCGGAAGGCCTGCGCCTGATGCTGCTGGCGCCCATTATTAAAGAGCGCAAAGGCGAGCACACTAAAACCCTGGAAAACCTCGCCAGTCAGGGCTACATCCGCGCGCGGATCGACGGCGAGGTCTGCGATCTGTCGGATCCGCCGAAGCTGGAGCTGCAGAAGAAGCACACCATTGAGGTAGTCATCGACCGCTTCAAGGTGCGCGACGATCTGGCGCAGCGCCTGGCCGAGTCGTTTGAAACCGCGCTGGAGCTCTCCGGCGGGACCGCCATTGTGGCTAATATGGATGATGAGAAAGCGGAAGAACTGCTGTTTTCCGCCAACTTCGCCTGCCCGATCTGCGGCTACAGCATGCGCGAGCTGGAGCCGCGTCTGTTCTCCTTTAACAACCCGGCGGGCGCCTGCCCGACCTGCGACGGCCTCGGCGTGCAGCAATATTTCGATCCCGATCGCGTGGTGCAAAATCCCGAGCTGTCGCTGGCGGGCGGCGCCATCCGCGGCTGGGATCGGCGTAACTTCTACTACTTCCAGATGCTGAAGTCGCTGGCGGAGCACTATAAATTCGACGTCGAAGCGCCATGGGGCACCCTCAGCGCCAACGTGCAGAAAGTGGTGCTGTACGGTTCAGGTAAAGAAAGTATTGAATTCAAATACATGAACGACCGCGGGGATACCTCGGTGCGCCGCCATCCGTTCGAAGGCGTGCTGCATAACATGGAGCGCCGTTACAAAGAGACGGAATCCAGCGCGGTGCGCGAAGAGCTGGCGAAGTTCATCAGCAACCGTCCGTGCGCCAGCTGCGACGGCACGCGTCTGCGTCGCGAGGCGCGCCACGTGTTTGTGGAAAACACCCCGCTGCCGACCATTTCCGATATGAGCATCGGCCATGCGATGGATTTCTTCAACAATCTGAAGCTCTCCGGCCAGCGGGCGAAAATCGCCGAAAAAGTGCTGAAAGAGATTGGCGATCGTCTGAAATTCCTCGTCAACGTCGGCCTCAACTACCTGACGCTCTCCCGCTCGGCGGAAACGCTCTCCGGCGGCGAAGCCCAGCGTATCCGTCTGGCAAGCCAGATTGGCGCCGGGCTGGTTGGCGTGATGTACGTGCTGGATGAACCCTCTATCGGCCTGCACCAGCGCGATAACGAACGCCTGCTCGGCACCCTGATCCACCTGCGTAATTTAGGTAACACGGTGATCGTCGTTGAGCACGACGAAGACGCCATTCGCGCCGCCGACCATGTGATCGATATCGGTCCCGGCGCTGGCGTTCACGGCGGCCAGGTAGTAGCGGAAGGGCCGCTGGAGGCCATTATGGCGGTCCCGGAATCCCTGACCGGCCAGTTCATGAGCGGTAAACGCAAAATTGAAGTGCCGAAACAGCGCGTGCCCGCCAACCCGGAGAAAGTCCTCAAGCTGACCGGCGCGCGCGGCAACAACCTGAAGGATGTAACGCTCACCCTGCCAGTGGGCCTGTTTACCTGCATCACCGGCGTCTCCGGCTCGGGTAAATCCACGCTGATCAACGATACCCTGTTCCCGATTGCCCAGCGCCAGCTCAACGGCGCGACCATCGCCGAACCAGCGCCGTATCGCGATATCCAGGGGCTGGAACATTTCGATAAAGTGATCGATATCGACCAGAGCCCGATCGGCCGGACGCCGCGCTCCAACCCGGCAACCTATACCGGGGTGTTTACCCCGGTGCGCGAGCTGTTCGCCGGCGTACCGGAGTCTCGCTCACGCGGCTATACGCCGGGGCGCTTTAGCTTTAACGTTCGCGGTGGGCGCTGCGAAGCCTGCCAGGGTGACGGCGTCATTAAGGTTGAGATGCACTTCCTGCCGGATATCTACGTGCCGTGCGACCAGTGCAAAGGCAAACGCTATAACCGCGAAACGCTGGAGATTAAGTACAAGGGTAAGACCATCCACGAAGTGCTGGATATGACCATTGAAGAGGCGCGTGAATTCTTTGATGCCGTACCGGCGCTGGCGCGTAAGCTGCAAACCCTGATGGACGTCGGCCTGACCTATATCCGCCTTGGCCAGTCGGCGACGACCCTGTCCGGCGGCGAGGCGCAGCGCGTGAAGCTGGCGCGCGAGTTGTCCAAGCGCGGTACCGGCCAGACGCTGTATATCCTCGATGAGCCGACCACCGGTCTGCACTTCGCCGATATCCAGCAGTTGCTGGAAGTGCTGCACCAGCTGCGCGATCAGGGCAATACCATCGTGGTGATTGAGCACAACCTCGATGTGATTAAAACTGCCGACTGGATTGTCGATCTCGGCCCGGAAGGCGGCAGCGGCGGCGGCGAAATCCTGGTCTCCGGTACGCCGGAAACCGTCGCCGAGTGCGAAGCCTCGCACACCGCGCGCTTCCTCAAGCCCATGCTGAAATAATTAGCGGGTAAGCTGCTGCCGGACCGGCTCCGGCAGCATTTTCACCGCCTGCTGATAAGACGCATCGACCAGATAGTAGATTTGCGAATCCGGCAGCGAGCCATCCAGATAGACGGTGCTCCAGTGCGCTTTATTGAGATGCTGGCTGGGCCGGACATCGCGATGCTGCTGACGCAGCAGCTCAGCCAGCTCCGGACTCGCCTTCAGCGCGACCGCCGGCCGCTGGTCCTCAACCTCCTTCACCATGGCAAACAGCACGTCTGAGACCTTAATCTGCGTGGCTTTCCAGTCGCTGTGGACGCTCTGCTCTGCTCCCGGTTTCGCCATGCAGTACTGTAATAACTCCGAAATTGTCATCTTTTATTCCCCCATGAGCGTCGCAACGATGCGCCGCGAACCGCCGTGTATCCGATGCTCCCCCAGCCAGATGCCCTGCCAGGTTCCCAGCCTGACGCGCCCGTCCTCGACCGGCAGCATTAGCGACACGCCAAGCATCGATGATTTGATGTGCGACGGCATATCGTCAGGGCCTTCATAGTCATGTTCATACGGCGCATTGTCCGGTACGGCGTTGAGAAAATACTGCTCCATGTCATAGCGGACGGTGGGATCGCAGTTTTCGTTGAGCGTCAGGGAAGCGGAAGTATGCTGGAGCAGGAGGTGCAGCAGGCCAACCTTCACCCCGGACAGCCCGCGGATCTGGCCAAGGATTTCGTCAGTGACCAGATGAAAACCGCGGGATTTTGGCCCAAGTGTCAGGGTTTGCTGATACCACATCATTGACTCCTTTTGCGAATGAATCCTTCTAAGTGTGCAGCAATACGTGAAAAGGTAAAACCTTCCACCCCTGATTTTGCATAAAAAAACGGCAGCGCCGTCGCTGCCGTTTATCGCGTTCAGGCGGTCATCAGTATTCGGAATTGACGATTACTTCCTCGCCCAGCGCGCCAGCCATCGGCAACGGCTTATAGGAGGAGTTGGCGGCCCGCAGCACGCGGATGCCACGGGCGCCCGCTTCGCGGGCGGCGGTGATATCGTTATCCGAATCGCCGTAGAAAACCTTTATCTGCTTCGCCTGCAGCCACTGGGTCTTGGTGTTCTGGCCAGGCTTATCGCCAGCGAAAATCACCGGATTCATATTGGCAGCCGGGATGAGAAAATCATCCTGCAGGGTTTTAGAAACGGTTTCGGTTTTGGTCTGGCTGCGGCCGGTGACGAACCAGATGCTGTCCCCGCGCTTCACATGCATCGCAATCAGCTGGCGCGCCACCTCTTTCGGCATGCTGAATTCATCCCAGCCATTGTTCATTTTTTCCCAGAACTGCGGGTTTTTCAGGTAATCTTCGCTGCCGGGAGAGAAGGTTTTTTGCCCGCGCCAGAAACCCGGACTGGAGAAGAGGACGGTGTCATCGATATCAAAGCCGACGGCCATCGGCGGCCGCCCCAGCAGGCTGTTCTCAATTTGCGCCACCGAAACCCAGTGGATCGGCGCCTGCTCGGCCAGCTGGGCCACGTTGGTGCCGACCCACAGCGGCTGCGGCGTGGAGGCGCGCGCCACAACGGCGCTGTTCAGCGTGAACAGGAGAGAAGCCGCCGCAAGGGCGAGAGTAAGTTTGCGCATATTTATCCCTAAATCTATCAATCATTATTGTTTTCAATAATGTGCATGCTTATCAACGTCCCGACCTTACCCGCCGGCGGCATGGATGAAAAGCCTTTTTCGCGCAGATGTCATAGAAAAAGAGGATGATCACATCCGAGGGGGGTTGCCCCTGCCCGTTGACCGGCAGAGACAACCTGCTGGAGAGCGGCTTACATTACCGCGGCAAAAGCTTTCGCTACCTGCTGAACATTACGTGAGTTTAACCCCGCCACGCACATGCGTCCGCTGGCAATCAGGTAGACGCCAAACTCATCGCGCAGACGATCCACCTGCGCCGCGCTAAATCCGGTATAGCTGAACATCCCGCGCTGCTTGAGCAGGTAATCCACTTTGCTGCCCGGGGCAACCTGCTGCAGCGCGTCGACCAGCGCCTGGCGCATGGTCAGGATGTGCGCGCGCATGGCGTCCACTTCCGCCTGCCACGTGGCTTTCAGCCCGGCATCGTTCAGCACCGTCGCCACCACCTGCGCGCCAAAGCTCGGCGGGCTGGAGTAGTTGCGGCGCACGGTGGCCTTCAGCTGCCCCAGCACGCGGCCCGCGGTTTCGCTGTCTTCACAGACCACGGACAGACCGCCGACGCGCTCCCCGTACAGCGAGAAAATTTTGGAGAACGAGTTGCTGACCAGCATCGGCATCCCGGCGCTGGCGATGGCGCGAATAGCGTAGGCATCCTCTTCCAGCCCCCCGCCAAAGCCCTGGTAGGCGATGTCGAGGAAGGGGATCAGCTGACGCGCTTTCAATACCTCAACCACGCGGTCCCACTGGGCTGGCGTCAGGTCGGCGCCGGTCGGGTTGTGGCAGCAAGGGTGCAGCAGCACAATATCGCGGGCCGGCAGCGTTTGCAGCGTCGCCAGCAGGTCCTCAAAGCGCACGCCGTTGGTGGCTTTATCAAACCAGGGGTAAGTACTTACTTCGAAGCCAGCCCCTTCAAAAATGGCGATGTGGTTTTCCCAGGTCGGATCGCTGACCCAGACATGAGACTCAGGAAAGTAACGTTTGAGGAAGTCGGCCCCGACCTTCAGCGCGCCCGAACCGCCGACCGTCTGAATAGAGGCAATGCGATTTTGCTTAAGCGCGGTATGCTCTGCGCCAAACAGCAGCGGCGCAATCGCCTGACGGTAGCCGCTCAACCCTTCCATTGGCAGATACAGCGAGGCGCCATGCGGCTCGGCGTTCAGGCGTGCTTCCGCTTCCGCCACCGCCTGCAGCTGCGGGATAATGCCGTCATCGTTGTAGTACAGCCCGATACTCAGGTTGACTTTGTCGCTTCGCGGGTCTTCTTTGAAGCGTTCCATCAGAGAAAGAATAGGGTCGCCGGCGTAGGCGTCAACTTTTTGAAACACGCGATGTATCTCCAGGTTTACATGGGGCAGGTTCTTACACAATAAACCGGATATGACGGCAGGTCGAGAGGATGTTGAGGGGAAAGTGAGCGCGCAGCGTTATAAACCGCTTTTTTGAGCGCCGCAGGCCTGGTGCGTACCGGATCAGCCTCTGTGCTATCCGGTACGCCAGAGGCTTAGTCGAGGTATTTCATGGCGACGCGGGAGGTCAGTCGCGTAATAAGTTCGTAAGCACTTACTTTCGTTATCTCGGCGATGCGCTCTACCGGGAGCCCCTCTCCCCACAGCACTACCGCGTCGCCGGCTTTATCCTGGGCCTGCGGTCCGAGGTCAACGCAGATCATATCCATCGCCACCCGGCCGACAATCGGTACTTCCCGGCCATTGACCAGCACCGGCGTGCCCGACGGCGCGGCGCGCGGATAACCGTCGCCATAGCCCATCGCCACCACGCCGAGACGGGTATCGCGTGCGCTGATCCAGGTGCCGCCGTAGCCGACGGGCTCCCCTGCTTTATGCTCGCGCACCGCAATCAGGCTGGACGTCAGGGTCATCACCGGCTGGCAGCCAAAATCTCTGCCGGTGGAGCGATCGTCCAGCGGCGACACGCCATACAGGATAATTCCGGGGCGCACCCAGTCGTAATGCGATTGCGGCCACAGCAGAATACCGCCCGAGGCGGCGATAGAGCGCAAGCCCGGCTTGCCTTCGGTAAAGGTGGTGAAGATGTCCAGCTGGCGTTCGGTGGCGCCGCAGGTCGGCTCATCGGCGCGCGCGAAGTGGCTCACCACGTTCACCGGCTGGCGGACGTTTTTACACTGGCTCAGACGCTGATAAAACGCCTCGGCTTCCTCCGGGCGCACCCCTAAGCGATGCATGCCGGTATCCAGCTTCATCCACACGGTCACCGGCTCGGGGAGATCGGCTTGCTCCAGCGCCGCCAGCTGTTCGGGGCTATGCACCGCCGTATGCAGGCGCTGGGCGGCGATCACCGCCAGGTCTTCCGCAGCAAAAAAGCCTTCCAGCAGGAGGATCGGCTGGGCGATGCCCCCCGCTCGCAGGCGCAGCGCCTCTTCCAGGCGGGCGACGCCAAAGGCGTCGGCGTCGGTCAGCGTTCGCGCGGTCTCGAGAAGACCGTGTCCGTAGGCGTTCGCTTTCACTACCGCAACCAGTTTGCTGGCGGGCGCCAGTTCACGCAGACGTTGCAGGTTGTGTCGCAGAGCGCGGCGGTTGATAACTACAGTTGCCGCTTGCATTTGAATTCCTTAATAAAAGAAGGCGGAAGGATTACTCATCATCATACTGAGGACCGGCATAATTATCGAAACGCGACCACTGGCCGTTAAAGGTCAGTCGCACGGTGCCGATCGGGCCGTTACGTTGTTTACCAATGATAATTTCCGCGATGCCTTTAAGATCGCTGTTCTCGTGATAGACCTCATCACGGTAAATGAACATGATTAAGTCGGCATCCTGTTCGATAGAGCCGGACTCACGCAGGTCGGAGTTGACCGGGCGCTTATCGGCGCGCTGCTCCAGCGAGCGGTTAAGCTGCGACAGCGCCACCACCGGCACCTGCAGCTCTTTCGCCAGCGCCTTCAGCGAGCGGGAGATTTCGGCAATCTCAAGGGTACGGTTGTCGGAGAGCGACGGCACGCGCATCAGCTGCAGGTAGTCGATCATAATCAGTCCGATGCCGCCGTGCTCGCGGGCGATACGCCGCGCGCGGGAGCGCACCTCCGTCGGCGTCAGGCCGGAGGAGTCATCGATATAGATATTGCGCTTTTCCAGCAGGATGCCCATGGTGCCGGAGATCCGCGCCCAGTCTTCGTCGTCCAGTTGACCGGTACGAATGCGGGTCTGATCGACGCGCGACAGCGAGGCCAGAGAA
>ENA-OWPL01001107-OWPL01001107.1-human-gut-metagenome-genome-assembly--contig:-NODE-1107-length-16545-cov-3.587811_pt1 | contig 16545 bp, 9 predicted proteins | sample MGYA00248263_ERZ651844 | MGnify/ENA primary metagenome ERZ651844 (study PRJEB26924, sample SAMEA4378256) | human gut metagenome | biome: human gut; feature: human-associated habitat; material: faeces...
AAGGCACCGGAACCAGGCGTTGCCAGCGGGTAAACCTGAACGTAATTCATGCCGGTGAGATCGGCACCGATCTTCGTGGCCATGACAATGCCGTCGCCGGTAGCACCCGGCTGGTTTGTCGAAACCATGTCAGGCGTCAAGACGGGCGAAGATTTTTGGCGCATTTCCTTGTTCTGGCTGTAACCGCCGGTGGCGAGAATCACGCCGTATTTGCTCTTGAACTCGTAGGAATTACCCACCTTGTCGCTGGCTTTGACGCCCACGACTTCGCCGTTGCGGTAAATGAGTTCCTGGGCACGCATACCGGTGATGATCTTGACGCCTTCCTTATTGGCGGCCTTGAGCAACGGTTCAATGAGTCCGGTCCCGGCGGGCGCGTCAACTTGGTGTGTACGCTGCCAAAGAGCACCGGCACCTTGACTGACTCGATCCATCACAGGCGTACCGTGCTTTTGCATCCAGTGAAGTGTTTCAAGCACATTTTCGGCATAGGTACGAATCAGGGGAATATGTCCCACCTTGTCGCCGCCGTTGTAGGTCTGCAAAGCATGCCATTCGGGGCAGTCGAAAAGCGTCTTGCTGCCGCTCTTCAAATATGCTTCGTACTTGGCCTTAACGTCGGCCATCAGTTTGGCGTGATCCGCGTTGGCCGGTTTTTCGTTGATGGCCTTAACGACGGCATCCTTGAGGGTGTCCGTCATCGGAAGCAGTTTTTGACGTTCCGGATCAGCGGCATTGAAGGCGCTGGCGCAGCGAAGCGTATTGCCGCCGATCACAGGCATCTTTTCCAGCACAACGATGTTGTATTTGCCTGCTTCGGCCGCAGTCACCGCAGCTGACAGACCTGCACCACCGGAACCGACGATGACAAGGTCATAACTTTCGGTCTTCGTACCGTTGAACTTCTTGATCTTGACGGGGACGGGGGTCTGCAGCGCAGCCAGATTGACGCCGGTTTTTTCCAATGCGGCAATAACAGCCTGTTTGAATGCGCCGCTCGTGACCGTCGCGCCTGAAACAGCATCCACATTGACGGTCTGATAATCAAGGATGTCTTTGGTCATTGTGCGAATGGCCATGCCACCCATCAGATCGGTTTCTGTGTGGCCGGGGACCTTGATGTCGGTGATTTTGTCTTTGCTAACCGTGACTTCGACATTGAGGTAACCGTTGTTGCCGTAGACCTGAGCTTTGTATGTACCCGGTTTAAATTGTGCTTTGCCGACCTTCTTACCCTGGGAGGCATCCAGGGCCTGGTTGACAGCCATCAAAATGCCCTTGGAAGAGACACTGGCACCGGTGACGGCGTCCACCTTGGTTGAGTTGGCCTTTACGATCTTTGCCGGCAATGTGTCAATTGCCTTGGTACCGACTCCGGGCGTTTCGTTGTGTTTCACAACTTCGACTGCCGTAATCTTGCCGCTGTCGATTGCGACCTTAACAGTCATCGGGCCGTTGTGGCCCGGAACCGTCTGAGTGTAGGTCGCTGCAGACGCGCTGATGGCACAAAAAGCCATTGTTACGGGAAGAACTATCTTTTTCAATGTAGAGCTCATCTTTACCTCTCCTCAGTGACGAACTTGATTGGGCTTATTAAGCCTTCTGCGGAATATGCTACTCCCGTAGACATGCAGTGGCTATAGAGGATTAGCTCCATGGTTTACGTGAATGAGGAAGAAAAAGGAAACAAGGTACCAAAGTGGTTTTATATTTTTAAATCTTTTTTGAATTCGGGAAGTGGAGTTGATTTGTTGACTTGATACGACTTCCAGCTCAAAAAAGCTACAAGCCGAAGCGCGTATCCTTGTTGGGTTTGCGGCTAAATCAGAAACTTAATTAGCCGCGAGCGGAATTAAGCTTCAATTGAAGTGCTAAACGAGAAATTCAGAGGAAAGGTGGTGACGCTGGCAAGTGCCAAAAGTCCTGAGGCGTGGACGATGCGGCGCGATTATCTTTCACCGTGTCCAACAACGAAGTGGTATGACCTGTCAAGGTTAATTGATCTCAAAAAGAAACCGCTTGCGCTCGATGTGGATGGCAGAACGCTTGCGGTTTCGTTTGTCGTTGATCAGCTTGTGTTGTTTAACGCTTTTTAGCTGATGGCACTAGAACCGAAGGAACTTTGGCGGAGGGGACTTCGGTCACGGGAACCTGTTGCACAGGTTGATTGGCTGCAGCAGTCGTAGGTGATTCACAAACAAAGTCAATGGTGGCCGTAGCGCTCTTGTCCGCATTGCCGTCATTGAAGCGAGACTTGAGCAAACGGAATTTGAGATCCTTGTTCGCACAGAATTCCTGAGCTTGTTTGATCAGTTCAACACGAACAATGCCGCCGTTATCGGTGGAGTCGCTCGAGGCGCTGACCGTGTAAGTGTTGTTTCCAATCTCGACGAACTCCGAGCGTTCGGGAGAGCTGGCGCAGCCGGCAAGAAGCAACGCAGATGAAAATGCGAGAGCCAGATTCAGACGACGGTTGAGCATGAGCGACCTCTCGAAAAAGTACTACCTGCTTTGATTCTAACGAGACGCGACCGTTACAAAGCCCGTGAAAATTGCAACAAACATATAGTTCCGAGAAAGGCAAAATGGAAAGATAGTGGTAATTTTTTTGTAATGACTTCCTTTTGACTGCGTAACGAATTTGTTAGTTCTGCTTCCTAGACTTGATTTGTAGAGGTCTTTTTTCATCAAGACCTGCAACATCAATACAGGAGAGAACAAGATGACCCAGAGCACACTGCAGAGCTCTCGCAGGGCGTTTCTGAAAACCGGAGCTGCGGGCGTCATGACGCTCGGCGTCGGTGGTATGGCGCAAGCTGCCACAACAGTCAAAGCATTACCGAAGTGGGATAAGGAATTTGACGTTATCGTGGTTGGCAGCGGTTTGGCCGGCTATTGCGCAGGCATCACCGCGGCTGAATTGGGACGCAAGACTGTCATTCTGGAAAAAATGGCTGTTCCCGGTGGTTCGTCCGTAATCAGCGGCGGCACGTTTGCGGCTTGCAATACCAAACGTCAACAGAAAGAAGGCGTCAAAGACAGTGTTGAACTGTATGTGAAAGACGTCCTTAAAGCGGGCGGTCGCCTCAATGTGCCTGAACTGGTGCAGACCATGTGCGAACAATCCAACGAGGCTTTCGAATTCCTTGTAGAACGTGGGGCGCAGTACAACGAAGAATTGCGCAAGGTGGCAGGCCACACCGTGAAGCGTTGCTTCCAGCCGCTCTACAACAACGGCTTGAGCGTGATTCAGCCGTTGCACCGTCATTACCTGAAGCTCAAGAACACGAGTCTTCAGCTTCGTACCAAGGTTGACGAAATCATTCGCGATCAGAAGGGACGAGCAGTAGGCGTTAAGGTTCGCGAAGCCTACATCTTTGATCCGGAAAGCAAGGCCGACGACCGTTTGAACAAGACCGGCGTTGTGAAGTTCTACAAGGCCAAGCGCGGTCTGGTGTTTGCCACCGGCGGCTTCTCCCGCGACTTTGAATTCCGTCAGCGCGAATTCCCGCAGTACAACAAAGTGCCGTCTACTGTGAGCTGCGGTGCTACAGCCGGCGCGTTAAAGCTCATGATGAAGGCAGGAGCCCGTTCGATTCACTTGGCTCACGTTCGCTTCGCCATTTCGATCGGCTTTGAAGACATTGAAAAGGGCATTCTGGTTGACCAGCGTACAGGCAAGCGTTTCATTAACGAAGGCGCACCGCGTATGGGCTTGTCGTACAAGATCATCGATACTGTGAACGCAGGCAGCGATTGGCCGGCATTGATTTATGACGAGGCGGGCCTGGCAACGCTCTATGACCGTGAAAAACTCAACATCATTCTCAATAACGGCGAAATGCCGAAGTTCGACACTTTGGAAGCGCTTGCCAAGCACTTCAAGATTCCTGCGAAGGAAATGATCGAAACGATCAATCGTTACAACGGCTTCCTGAAGAACAACAAGGACGAGGATTTTGGCAAAGACTTCAAGAAGACGCACGCCGTGCCGATTCTTAAAGGTCCGTTCTACGCCTGCCCGGTTTACCCGAAATTCAACTACTCGCAAGGCGGCATTGCCATTGACGCACGTACCCGTGCGATCAGCGCTGAAGACGATCAGATCATTCCGGGACTCTTTGTCTGTGGCGAAGCCTCCGGCGGTGTGCATGGTGCCGTTCGTGTGACCGGCTGTTCAATGTCTGACTGCGCCGTGTTCGGCCGCATTGCCGGCCGCGAAGCCGCTCAGATGCCTGCCGTTTGACTTGAGGGAGTACCGAAATGAAAAAGACAACGTTGATTGCCATGACTCTGGCTGCGTCCCTCGTGTTGGTGACGGGAAGCGTGAACGCAGCTCAAACGATGAAGCCTTTCCATAAAGGGGTTTCGTGTGAAGCCTGCCATGGAGAGAAGGCGCCGACGGCTCCGACGAAGACCGATTGCTCGTCGTGCCACGGCACACCTGAAGACGTGGCCAAACTGACTGCGGGCAAGTACAAGAAGTACTACAACCCGCACGATTCGCTGCACTATGCAACGTACTCGGACTGCGTGGCTTGCCATCGCGAACATCAGCCTTCGCGTTTGGACTGCAACAACAGCAACTGCCACCGCGAATTCAAGTACAAAGTGCCGTAATGCACTGATCTGACATCTCACTCTCAAAACCGCGGCAACGAGAATGTATTTTCGTTGCCGCGTGTTTATTGGGGCAGCGTTTCCATTCGATAACCGATGCCGGAATGGCTGACAATGCCGCAATCGTCCTGCATGCCCGCCGCCCGAAGTTTTTGGCGCAATCGAGCCAGCGTAACCCGCAGATATTGAACGTCTTGCTGTTGGCTATTGCCCCAGACATGCGCGATGATCTGTTCGTGAACCAGCACGGAGTTAACGTGTCGCATAAAGTACTCCAGCATGCTGAATTCCACAGCCGAAAGTTTGATTTCTTTGTCTTCAAACCAGGTTTGGCGCGATGCTGTATTGAGTTTCAAGGAGCCGTTGACGATTTCCTGGTCGAGCCCTTTTTGCGTGGTGGACAGGCGTCTTAGCACGGCACGTACGCGGCCGAAGAGTTCCTCCAGCGCAAAGGGTTTGGGCAGATAGTCGTCAGCTCCCAAATCGAACGCGCGGATCTTATCTTCAATCTGGTCTTTGGCCGTGAGCAAAATGACGGCACAGTTGCTTGTTCGACGGATGCGGGTCAAAACGTCATAGCCGTCGAGTCCGGGCATCATGATGTCCAAAAGCACCAGATCCGGCTGATGATCTTCAAACACCTGTAGGGCACTGGGACCGTCGACGGCACAGATCACTTCGTAGCCGAGACTTGCAAGATTGATCGACAGCAACCGACGGATTTTCGGTTCATCATCCGCAACGAGAATAAGCGGTTGGGACATGGTCAGTTTTGCTCCTCAATGCTCACTGTGAATGTGCTGCCGTGCTTTGGCTTGCTTTCGACGGTAATGTCTCCGCCGTGGGCTCGAGCCAAGCCTCGGGAAATCGTCAGGCCCAGGCCAGTTCCTCCGGCTCTGCGGGTCATCGACATGTCGATCTGATGGAATTTTTCAAAGATTTTTTCCTGAGATTCCGGTGCAATGCCGATGCCGTTGTCTTTGACGGCAAATCGTACCTGAGTTCCGCAGCGAGTGACATGCACGCGGATGCTGGGAGTGGTGTCGCAGTAGCGAACGGCATTGGCAAACAGATTGATGAGAATTTGTCTTAGGCGATCCGGATCGGCAAAGACTTCAGTCGCATCCTTTTCAATGTGAAATTCAAAATCAGCCGACTGTGCCGCCGCTCTTCTAGCTTCTTCAATAACGGTACTGGTTTTGATCAGGCGACGGCGCAAAACGATGGCTCCGGCTTCGATGCGAGACAGGTCGAGCCAGTCGCGCACAAGCGTTTGCAAACGGTCGATGTCTTCAACCAGTCCGTCGATCAGTTCGGACTGCATTTCCTTTGTCCAAGCGACGTCTTTCCGGGCCAGCGTTTCGGCCTGCATGCGAAGCGAGGCTAGAGGTGTCTTGAATTCGTGAGCGGCGACGGAAATCAGCGAATTCTTCATCACGTCAAGCTTGTGGGCTTCAGTAATGTCACGCACGACGACACCCATGCCGATGAGCGCACTTTCTTCTTTGACCGCGAACGAACTCAGTAGCCAAACTTTGTCGTCGGATTCCACCAACGCAAATGTGGTGTTGGGTTCCGAGAGCATTTTGATGACGGCTTCGACGCTGTCCGGGTTTTTCTTTTGAACGGCGCGAATGAAGTCCTCACGCGTGAGTGTCTGTACTTGGGATTCAAGGTTTACAAACTCGAGAAGACGGTGATTGAGCAAAGAGAAATTGCCGTCACGGTTCAGCAAACCGAAACCGTCACGCATGGAATCAATGGCGGCGACCAAAGTGGCTGTCCGTTCTTTGACGCGGTTGTCGAGCAGGGTGTTTGCCGCAAGCAGTTCCGTTTGAGCCTGTTCAATCGAGTAGGCCATGCTTTCAAACGTTTGAGCAAGGGCTTTGACTTCGGTAGGCGCCCTTGGTGAGAGTGTTACGGAACGAGCCTTCTTGTATTCATGACGTTGCAGAAATCCTGCTTTAGCTCCCAGAGCCTCAATTGCCAGCGCGAGTTTGCCTGATATCGTGTTGGAGATAAGTACGACAAGAAGGATCACGATAAACACCAAGGCCGCACTTGATGCGAGCCATTGGTGGAAGATTGCGTTTTCTTCAGCCTGAGGGATGCTCAACCAGACGTACCAGGAAGGTGACGCCAAAACGGCTGCCGTGGTGACGACAGGTTGCTTTGTCAGCGAAGAGTCGTGCCGTATCAGTCGGATCTGACCAGGGACGAGATTTGCCTGCGAAACGGCCTTGATGTCCAGAGCTTCGGGATGGCTTAAAGCGGACCACCCGGGGGCATAAATGGCTTGTCCCTGATCGTCAGTTACGACGGCGTAGATGCTTTTATCGAGTCCGGCACGTTTAATGATGGTGCCAATCTTTTCCAGATCCAAAGCACCCAATACGAAGCCGTCAAAGTTACCTGATTTGTCGAAATAGGGAGCAACGATTGTGCAAAGGAGTTTTTCCGTGCCGCCAATCCCCTTGAGAACAGGGGAAATGTAGGTTCGAGGCTCTTTCAGCAAATTTTTGAAGTGCTCCCGAAAACTGAAGTCGGCGCCCACCATGGATTCACCACGGGCGTTGAATTCGGGGTGAAAGGCAAGCGTCGTTGCACGCTTGTCGGCGAAATACATATTGATGAAGCCGGGGAACTGCCGGTAGAGCGCAACGAGAATGGCGTCGAGCTTTTCTTTGCTTCGTTCTCCGCTTTGCGTAATTTGGAAAGCGGCGGCCTCAATGCCTCGTCGGTGCATTTCCACAAACGACTCGATTTGATCGGCGATTTGTTGTGTGGAGACGCTCTGGTGTTCCTCGGCTTTCCGAATTTCAGCCTGCAAAAGCCAACTCTGGTATCCGATCAGAACACAGATGGGAATCAGGGCGACGGTCAGAAGAGAAACCAATAGTTGGTATCGGTGGGAGCGGATGGGCATATCCTTTGGCAGTAGTGAGGAAGGATTCGATGTCTATGTGGCTCATGCAGGTATCAGAGTCTGTTATGCAGGATTGGGGTAATGTAGTTGATGTAACGCTCCGGATTTAGAAAAACGATAAAGGACAGGCATCTGCAACAGAAATGCTTTCAAGGTCATGCCATTATGTAGGATAGCCTGTCCGAAAACACACATTTACGGAGTATTTCGTGTCTGAGAGGATATACCGTTAGCTGGCCGACTTCTCGGTTTTCTGAACTTTGCAGCAGGTCTGGATTTTGCAGAGAGATCCATGTCAAATAGTCCGTAAATTAAATTGCCAAGTAAAGGCATGTTTTCCTGCATTTTCTGTTGTTCTCCCAGTTTGTTTGACGACTGGTTATTGGTGGTATAGGGATCTCCTTTATCTTCCCAAGCTTTGTCTGATACGACCGTATCGTTGCGTCCGAAAATCAACTCTTGCATCTCAGCTCGCTGTAGCACTCGGGCATATTGATATTCATCGTAACTATTTGCTAGGAAAGGAATAAAAATATCGACTGGAAGCTTAAGTTCAGAGGCATATGAGCCGACACGGTCTAGACGACCGACTCGCTGTTCTAAAACGGCCGGATTCCAGTTCAGATCATGCAAAATGATCGTACGGCAGAACTTGTGCATATCCACACCTTCTTGACTGACCTGTGAACAAACGAGTACTAGTGGAAAAAAGGGCGAAGAGAAGTTGTCAAGAATCTTTTCTCGAAAGCTCGTCTCACCAGTAACCAGAGACAAAGGATGGAAGCCCGCTTCAGCGCTATGAAATGTTTCATCTTGTGAGTCAACTGATATACGCTCAATAGGTTCCAAGTCTGGATTTGCTTCGTCCGTTTCAGAGTCGTCGTCTGCTGTCAATTTCCATTTGGCTTCATCTTCTGACATAGAAGAACGTAGATAGGCGGTAAGATAGGGTTGCTTGATCTTTGAAGTCAATTGTTTGAAGACAGTGCTGAAGAGAAAAACAATGCGGGCGTCAAATTGAGTGGAAGGGAAATTTTGGTTATCTTCTCGTTTGGACACATATTCATAGAACAGTTTTAATTTTGATTCATCGATAGCTCCCCAGAACTGTTGAACAGCGATATTCGTTGAAAGATATTTGGTTTTTTCATATGTAGTAGATAAAATAAATTGAGGGTCAGTGATAGAGCTAGAAGTGAGATTTGGTATTTCTTTAATAAGAGAATCAAAAGTAAGTTTTAACTTATCATTGAAGGCTTTAGCGATAGTCTTTACAGTTGCTATGCGCTGACAAAAAATAAGAGTTTTTTCACCTCGCTTGAGATTTTTCAAAAGGATTTCAACTGTTCGTGTAATCTTTGGATGAGAGGATGAGGACTGATCTATAAGCTTTTCAAAAAAATCCGCATAAAGCTTAGTTAATATAGGGCAATTGGCTTTTACGTTGTTTTTATCTTTTAAGGATAAGTCTTCAAATAGGGCACTTGCTTTGAGTGCATCGTAACTGGAAGGTAGTCCAGTGAGCAAGCGAGCATTCTTCGTTGTTGATTTGTTCTTGTAGGTAGCCATTTGTGAGAGACGCATGCCCAAAAGATCAACCCATCCGGAACAGCTATTATCGATGCCTTCCGAGGAGTGCATGAGCAGATGCGCATCGTCTGCCGGCGGGTTTAGAGGAATCTCCATGGCGTTGAGACAGGCCTCTTTTCCGCATAGGTATCGGCGTGTTGCCAAGTTCTGCTCAGAATCATGGAAATGTTTCTCGGATCGAGTTTTAACAATCAACACTCGAAGATGATTGAGAAACTCATCATTTTGGAATGAATATAGATCCTTGATGGCAAGGGCAAGTGATTTCAAACCAGTGTTATCATTGGTTTTATTGGATTCAGCTAGTTTGCTCCAAATCTTTATTTGATCTAGCTTATAGTTTTCACTTCTTGTTGTTGCAGTTAATTCTTCTTTTTTCTTTTCGATAATTTTTAAGGCTTCTACATTTCCAGCGAGGTCAAGCCAGCATCCTGCGACCTTTTTTTGGTGCTCATTTGCTTGATCAAGAAGGTGGTTGGAGGTATTTGTGCCTTCAGATAAAAATAGAGCAGAGTAGCTCTTCTTGAATTTATTGAATTGATTAAGACATTTTGGTAGCTGATCAATAGAGGATAATTGATTCAAGTCTTTCCCTATCGCCAAATCAATAATGGATTTTAGATCTTCAACGCCCATATGCAAAGGTGTTGCAGATACAAGAAGGGTTCGCTGAACGAAGGGTTGAATGAATCTTTGAAAAGAGCTTGCACCATAGGCTCGTCTACGCCAGTTGTGAGCTTCATCTACGACGACGAGACTGATCGGCGTTGATTTTTTTAGATTGAAGAAAGTTCTTTCAACTTCTTTTTGATAGTTAACCTGCTTTTGTGTTGGTTCTTTTTTATTGTTCTGATGCGTTTTTTCGTAGGCATCAACTCTTAGATCATTCATGTAAATGACATGAATAGCACGTTCTTTAGGCTGTTCATCCCAAAAGGTACTTCCTACATGTTCAGGGTGAGCTTCATAGTCTATGAGACGAAGAATAGTCTCTTTAAGACGAAGCAGAATATGCTCGAGATTTTTGTTTTGTTTCTCAGAAAGTGAGCGACCAGAAGTGGAATTCTGAAGCAAATTGTTTGGTCTTGAAATTAATTTAAGAAGCGGATTTAAAAAATCCAAAAGAGGTTGCCAGTTTTCTTGTGAACGTACATCTTTAATTTGTTTATGTAGATGTAAGGGTGACTGAAAAACGCCAGCAGCAGAAAATCGCTCCATTAACGGATCAGAAATTGTAATATTATCCCAGGATAACTCACGTAAACGGGCAGCAAAGGCGGCAAGCATTTCGATTATGCGTTTGGCCTGTGGTTTTGTAAATGCCCATCTTTTTGAATTAGTATTGTAAAGTTGAATTAGATTTGAGAGTTGAGGTTTAGTATTCTCAAAGAGAGGTCTTGCCACAGTTGGTAAGCCCTGATCCAGTATGGATAGAAATTTCTGTAATATCAGAATTGGTCTTGATGAAAATTCAAATTCGAGGTCATTCTTAAAGACGACCTTTGGGGGAACAATTGTAGAGCGATGATCTGCACTCCAGATAACAGAAATGACTTGAACCATGTAGTTCAGTCGGCTCTGAAAGATTTCTTTGTCTTTCTCCGATAAGCCTGTGTCAGATGGTGGTAAAAGGTCAGCAAGAGATTCAAGCCATTTTTTCCAGCTTTTCTTTTTTTGCGCAGTTTTCCATGCAGTTCTATCAAAATCTTGGTCATACCAATTTTCTGATTTACATTTCACAAAATATCTTCGCAGATTTCCTATTAAGCGGACCGTATCTGCCTGAGATAACATGGAATTCAGAGGTCCTTTAAGCTGTGATTTGTCAAAATTGACATTAAAGGCTTCGTATCGATTCTGCAAGTTCGATATATTATCCCATTCTGAATCTCTTCTTTCCTTATCTATATGCAGAGAGGTTTTTAAAATGTTTAATAAAAGAACTTGAGGTGCAGCTGTATGCGGACGTTCTTTTCCTTTACCTTTAAATAGGTCAGCTAGAGTAGGTCTGGCTTGCGGTACACTACCTCGTTTGTCCGCTTCCAAGGCATCAAGCAATTCTTTCGTTGAGTCCAGTTGGTCAATTGAAGTTTTTTGAGAATCTTTTACAAAAGTGCGATTGAAATAATTAAGTTCCCGAACCCACTTGTTGGCAACCATGCGGGTTGGCGCTATAACAACAGCGTGTTTCCGTTTTTTCCGTTTTGTCTGTACCCCATCGATACCTGATAGTGCCAATTGAGAAAAGATAACCATCATGGCTGCCCAGGTTTTACCTGTGCCGACGTCGTCAGCCAATATTTGTACAGGAGTGATTTCACGAAAATAATCTGTGATCGATTGGGCTTCCTCAAACTGTCTGGTATAGGTGTCTAACTTAGTATTGGCTTTGTTGACGTATCGAGGAATACAGACGTCCAACTTATATTTTTTATTGGTCATGATTGCAGGTCCTTGGGGAGAGACTGCTGAAACTGTTTGTAGTAGGTATCAAGAATATTGCGGTAAGGGTCTTCAGTGTCTGAAAGGCCGTGAGGTCGAAATTGGTTTTCCCACAAAATTGCCTTGTCGTACAGTTCTTTAAGGAGCGAGGCGATTTTTTCCGTAAGCACAGGGCTTGGTGTTGAATTTCCATCGAGTGAGGCAGTTGCAAGTCGGCATGCAAGGATGGCTAGTTCCATCAACATGAAAGCTTTGTCGGTACCGCTCAAGATAATTTTGGACAGAGTGGCATCGGGCGATTCTAGATTCTTTGCATGAGCTAGCAGTGCTGAAAAAAAGTCGCTATGAAGAGGAGGAACTTTGAGTTGATCTTTGTCTTCTGTAATAGCGGGATTAATAAGGGACGTTTCAAGATTACCTAGATCGGTAATCCAACTGCGCATCACATGAGTTTTGGACTTGTTTATGTCTTGGTCAAATTTATTATTTTGACGTTGATATTTTTCATATATATTTTCACGCAATTCTGAGTCTTCAACTTGCGAGTTCTCTATCTTTCTTGGTGCATAAAATTGTGTCAAAAATGATAGGGCACATTCAGGTTTGATAAGCAAAGAGTATTCGGTAGCAATTCCAAATGCGCGATCAATATTGAAAGGAATGAAAGTTGATTGGGCAATATTTTCATCCTCAGGCTTCATTAAGATCACGCGATTAGATCGTAATGATGTTTCGTTTATATCGCAGACCTGGCTGACGAGATAATTCCCGCTGCCTTCATTTTGTATTGATAATGTCAGCTCTATATCGCTAAACCAGAAGCGATTACCAATTTGAGTGGGAATCGGCACTGTATGCCCACTGCGAGGGTAGAACCGGAATTGCCCGCTAAGTTTGTCAGCAGATGTTTGGCAAGTTTTCGACGATACCAGGAGGATGCTTTCCAACCAATCAGGAAGATTGGATTCAGAAGGATCCTCCTCTTCAGCTTCCTTGTCAACACCAGGGACATCTGATCTAAGGTCGCAAGCTGTGACTTCAACGTTGAGAATCTGTTCAACAAATTTCTTGGCAGAAAGATTTTTTAATTCAACTTCGGCAACTACCCCGAGTTCGAAATTTTGCCCACACCACGCTTTCGTTGAGAAATTTGCACTGCCAATATAGAGCGCTCCCTTACCACTGTCATCGAGCAAAAGTAACACTTTAGCGTGAAGTTTGCGCTGAAGATGATTCTTAGCTTTCCTCAGCGAAGGTTTTGCACTGCCGTGAAATTCGTCAATAGCTTTTTCTTCATTGTCGGAAGTTTCTCCCGGAATCCGATAACAGTGGTAATGATATTTTTCGAATCCTTCAAAGAAAGAATGTCCCCAAGTATCAAATGAGGAAAAAATAGAGACTTTATTAATACTTTTATTAAAGATTTCTTGAATTTCTTGTAAAACTCCTTTTCCCTCTGAATTTTTATCAAAAAAAGGAGAAACAGATATAATCCGAGTGGGTTTGATCTCTCGTGTATCACAGAAATGCTTTAATTGCTCTAATCCACTTTTGTCGTATCCTGAGGAGAGTAACTCTAATGAAAATTTACTGTTATCGGATTTTGGGCAGTTGTCTAGCTTTTCCTGCAATCTCTTAAGATAAGGTTTAATTCCTGCAAACGAAGAATTTGTTTGATAATTTTTCGAAAGAAAATCGTACCATTGACGGAACAATGCACAGATATTTGGATCACAGTCTTTTGAATCGAGTGTAAATTCGACAAAGGTTTCTCTATTTGTAAAAAGACCTGATTCGGTCAGATTGAAGCTACCTAGTACAAGTGTATGTGTGCCGTCATTGAGTACAAAAGCATATGCTTTGCTGTGATGACAACTAAATCCCGTTTTGGCTTTGTAGTGAATTTCGAAGTCACCGGGAAAATAGGGTAAATTCTGGCTACGTTTTGGATCGTAGAAAAGACAAGCTGGGAAGGCTCCTTTAAAGCGAAGTTGGCCTTCTTCTGCATCATCAGAAAATTGCAATAATTCTGTTCTTGCAAGTGAGATCGCTAATTCTGGATCAAATTCATATGTGAGTATTACGGCAGCTTCTATTTGTTTGTCTTCTGCTCGAAGAGCTTCAAGAATCGCGGGGAGGGAGCCGTAACGTAGAGTTGGCTTACTCATGTTCGATATCCCTTTCGTCGTTGTTTTCATCAATAAGGTCGAACCATCTGCCGAATGTTTGCCATAGAAAATTGCCTTCGATAAAGTCTCTCCAAAGAACTTCATCCGGTTCAAACAGTTGTTTGAAATTCATATCATTTGTATGATCAGGGATAAGCTTAGGTAGTGGTAATAGTCGACCTTCATTTATATGTTGTCTCAAATGCATAAGAAGAATAGAGCTTTTCTCTAAATCTCCTTGTTTACGTGCTGTACGTACGAGTTTGAAATCGTGATCTGATTTTTCCAGGTTGACGAACGTCATCGAACGTCCTTTCTTTTTTTCGTGATGACGGAGGATCGATAGCAAAACTTGCGTAACTGCTGCTTGATTTGGACTATCGGAAAACTCAGGCCAATTCGAGGAAATTTGAAGATCCGATAGGTTCAATTTTGCCGCCCTAAGTCTGGCTTCAGATAGTCTTTTGACGACCGGATGTAGCCATGAGAGGTTGTTATCGTGTCTTATAAATTGGGATAACCATGCTCCGTCTTTACTATGCGTATCAGCGAAGACGATTAAACAGTAAAGTAAAAAGTCAGCCAGACTTGTTACCACTTCGAAAGTACGGCACTTGTCGAGACAGACTTGTAGATTTAGTGCTCCTTTGTTTTGGCTCCCGAACACAGTTTGATAAATTTCACACTTTAGTTCGTGCGCTGAAGGCATTTTATGAATGGCAGCGAGGTAGTCGCAAAGCGTTGGAAAAAGAGTAGAAGAAAGTGTTTCTGATTTTTTGACGAATTCTTTCCAAAGGATAGTTCGATTAACGTAAGGTTGATCAAGACCTTCGTTATCTTTATTACTTATCTCTTCCCAGACATATTTGTGAATGGTTTTCAAGTCCTTCACACTGACGCCAACATTCTTAGTAAACCAATTGACGACGATTGTTCGAACTGGACGAAAAGAGCGGTCATCGGAAACAGGAACCAGTGGAGACTTCGGATTTGAGAGTTCATTGCTTTTTGTCAATAGACCGAACCGACGAAGCGAAGCTGTGTAGTGTGGTCCAATTCCGTAGGAAGTGTTTTCTAGATAACCGTTATCTCTATTGAAGCAAATAAATTTATTGTTTTTTTGCTCTCTTAGGTATTTACGGATTCTTTCGATGTTCAGAATTCGGTACGGGTTGTTTTCTGATGCATCAAGGAGATCTGAAAATGATTTAACGTCCTTAGATGAAACGCTTGCTAAACCGAACAAAACCTCAAGGTGGCGAAGTAGCTTTTGTCTGCTTTGTTTGGGAAGATGAGGTTTGATCTCCACATCTTGGAGAATCTTGATATAAAGTAATAAAACTTCAGCAGAAGTTCGTCTGGGCGTCAAGACGGTAAATGCAGGAAAAACATCTCGTTGCAATTGTTGGCGCAGATGTGACCAGCCCAGAAGATCACCTGATCGATCAGAAGCGGTTATCGGCGTATAGGGAGTGGCATAGAGATAGTGAAGGATTGACTTAACCATGACGACCGAAGCTGGATATGAATTTTCGAATCATAACCAACGGAGAAAAACCTTGCTGGTTTTAGCCACGAGGACACGCCGCCGTCCGCTCTGATTGGACGCCAAATGGGACCTGCCTAGTGTCTAAACCCTTTTTTTTCCTACCATCAGCTCCGTATCTTCTATGATTGCGCATATTCATTTCATATGCAGATTCGTTTCATGCTGAATACCCATGAGTACCGCTCAATACTCGCTTTGCAAGGTCCTTACCCGTAGTTTCTGTGACGGGCGTCCTTCAGTCGATATCCCTCCGTACCAACGCCCGTATCGCTGGTCAATCAGCGAAGTCCGCAAGCTTCTCGAAGACCTCGATAGCTTCCGCTACAACCCCGGGACAAAGTCCTACGACGAAAGCGCACAGTACTACTACGGTACGATCTGTTTTCACGCTCACGACGGCAAGCTCGAGCTCATTGACGGCCAGCAGCGCTTGACGAGCTTTCTGATTCTCATCAAAGCGCTTTTGGACGTCACCGACGGCATCAACAAAGTCAAATACTTGCGCGACGAATTGATCGAAACGATCAAAACGTTATCGAGCGACCATGACTGGCATGAGAACCGCTGGCAACCACAATACGAGTACCGCCAGCTACTGACGCAAGAACATATTGCCGCCATCTACCGAGAGCAGTTTGCCGATTACCTGCGCGTCAGAAAGCTCATTCATGAAGCAACGCAACTCGCCGGAGGGGATCAAGACTCAAGCAATGACGGCCAATCCGACGTTCCGAACTACGTGATTCAGTTTTTCACCGACGAGTTCAATCGTTTGAAGTACGCGCTTACAAACGGCGTCTTTGCCGTGCGCATCATCGAGAGTCGTTACGAAGCCGAGCTCTTTTTCCAATGCGAAAACAACCGCGGTAAGGAAATGGAGCTCATCGACATGCTCAAGGCCTATCACTTGCGCATTGCGCTCTCGGTCGAAAACTCAGAAACAAAACGCAAAGAGACGCTCAAAGAAATTAAAGGAATTTGGGAAAAGCTGACAGGTGATGGCGCGCGCTACAGGCGCTTCAGAACGAGCGTCATCTCTTTGCTGTTGATTCGCTGGGGTGTGGCCTATTGGATGCACTGGGACAAAACCAATGTCGAAAAGTTCAAGGGCATCCACGGCACTTATCGGGGAAATCTCGTTGTCGACGAGAAGCTTGCGCAGACAGGTAAAGGAGCCGGAGAGAAGGGCAAGTTCCTTCCCGATCTGATGACGCCCGTTAAACCCGGGCTGCCGTTTTTCCAAACGCTCG
>ENA-OWPL01001109-OWPL01001109.1-human-gut-metagenome-genome-assembly--contig:-NODE-1109-length-16531-cov-4.577325_pt1 | contig 16531 bp, 13 predicted proteins | sample MGYA00248263_ERZ651844 | MGnify/ENA primary metagenome ERZ651844 (study PRJEB26924, sample SAMEA4378256) | human gut metagenome | biome: human gut; feature: human-associated habitat; material: faeces...
TATTTAGAAATTTTTCTTTATCTCGCCACTTTGGTACTACTTTAACAAATAAATCTAAATATACTTTTTTATTGAAATAGGCTTCTATGTCTTTTCTGGCTCTAGTACCTATTTCTTTTATTTTACTACCATTTTTTCCTATTATTATTTTTTTCAAATTTTCTCTATCAACGATAATTGTGGCACCGATGGTCATCATTTTGTTATCTTCTGATAGTTCTTCTACTATACAAGTTACTGAATGTGGTATTTCTTCTTCAGTTAGGTCTAATACTTTTTCTCTTATGAATTCTGATATGATAAATGATGGTGAACTACTAGTAACAGTAGTATCATCAAAGTACTTTATATTATCTGGTAAATATTTTTTTAATACTTCAATTAGTCTATCTACGTTGTCTTTTTTTCTAGCAGATACAGGAATTATTTCTGTAAAGTTAAATAATTTTTGATATTCATCTATCTTTTTTAATATCTCTTCTCGTGGTAATTTATCTATCTTATTTATTACTAAGAATACTGGTTTATCTTCATCTAAGTTCTTTAAAATATCTATAACGAAGTTGTCTCCCTTACCTATTTTTTCTGTAATATCCACTACCATTACTACTATATCCACATCATTGATTGTAAAATAAGCTTGTTTGTTTAATACTCTTCCTAATTTATTCTGTGGTTTATGAATACCTGGTGTATCTACAAAAACAATTTGAGTATCTTCATCATTATATATACCTTGAATCATGTTTCTTGTTGTCTGTGGTTTTTCTGAAGTGATAGCCACTTTTTTACCTAATATACTATTTAATAATGTACTTTTTCCAACGTTTGGTCTTCCTATAAAACTTACGAATCCACTTTTCATATTTGTTTCCTTCTTTCTTTTTTATTGTATCATATTAGAAATAAATAAACAAGAAAAAAGCATCTATTATTAGATGTTTTGAATTTAATTATTTAATTTAAATCAGAGTTTCCAAATGGATATGGGCACAATTCTCTTACTGTATATATTTCTTTTTCGCCATCATTACTATATAATATTACTTCACAGTCTTTATCAAAAAATTCATTTATTACTTGCCTACAGATAAAGCAGCTTGAAGCTATTCTACTACTGTCACACATAACATATAATTTGCTAAAATCTCCTTTTGTATATCCACTAGCAATAGCGGATGTAATGGCTACTCTTTCGGCACATATTGTTGCTCCATAAGAGGCATTTTCTACATTTACGCCACCGAAGCTTTTTCCATCTTTCATTAAGCATATTGATGCTACTCTAAATCCTGAATAAGGACTATAGCTATTTTTTAATAATCTTTTTAAACTTTCCTCCATATTATCCTCCTATGATATTTATTATTTTACTGCCAAATATTATAATGCCTATTATTAATGCAAATATGGACATTAGAAGTACTGCAAATGCAGATACATCTTTAGCTATCTTTGCTGTTTCATTATATTTATTGGTATATAAATCAACAGTTTTTTCAATTGCGGTATTTATTACTTCACTAGTTAATACTAATGCTATCATGATTAGAACTATAATATATTCTGTTTGAGATATTTTTAATATATATGATAAAATGTAGAAAAGTAATAAAACGAAGGATAAATAGTGTATGAAACAAATCAATTTTATATTTACAAAAAACGGATTTCATATTGATGAAACAAAAGAAGAAAATACTTCAAAATGGGCTGAGGAATTCAAAAAAGACAAATATTTGGCACTCTATGAATTGGGGTTTGAAAACAATCTAAAGGGATTGACGCCTAGTGCTTTTTATTTGTATCAACTCTCTTTGAAATTCATTGAACTTTTAAGTAATCGTCCTGAACTAGAAGTAGCTAGAGAAGATACTAAAGTAGAAGCATCAAGTGAAGACTTAGAATATTTAATGTCTATTATTCCTTTTGCGATTGGTACAGAATATATTGATGAAAAGTGGATTCAAAACGTATTTGAAAAGTTAAATAATCAATTCTGTTTGGATATGAAATCATACAAGGGTACAGTTCAAATGTATCTTCAAGAAAAATCCCAAGATTTAAAAATCGCAAAACGAATCTATTTTCACTTAGTCGAAAACGAAGAAGATGCAGACTTTCCGTTTGCGTTTTTAGCGACGTATGCCACAAAAGACAAAGAAAATCGAATTGTTCATATGCCACTAAAACATGCACTCGTCGAATATAAAAATGATCAAGAACAATTATTAAATTTATTATCTTGCCTAAATGTAGTCGCTCAAAAGAATACTTTGATTGCCCAATATATGGAAACCGGTGATTTATTTCATCCCATCAAATTAACTAGTAAAGAAGCCTATTTCCTATTAAAGAGTGTGCCTGACATTGAGGCTTGTGGCATTAAGTGTAGAGTACCAAATTGGTGGAAGAAGAAATATTCTTCTGTAAAAATCAATGTGAACATTGGAGATACCAAACCATCCATGTTTGGCTTTGACTCCATACTATCCTTACAACCATCTCTAATTGTTAATGGACGGGCCCTCACAAAGAAAGAAATTAGTGAACTTTTAAAAATGGAAGAAGGACTTGCATGGCTTAAAGGTCAATGGGTAGAAATTAATCATAATAAGCTTCAACAACTTCTTGAACAAATGGAACAATACGATGGAACCATTACTTTGAAGGAAGCTTTGACAAAAACATATATGTCAAATGATGATGATATTGATGTCGATATGGGTATACAGATATCAAATGGAAAATGGTTAAGGGATATTTTAGGTAAATTAAAAAATCCTTCAAAAATCAAAAACAAAGCTCAACCAAAATATTTAAACGCAACACTCCGACCTTATCAAAAGAGTGGCTACAATTGGTTAAATCAAATGAATGATTTAGGTTTTGGCGCATGCCTAGCCGACGATATGGGACTAGGAAAAACACTTCAAGTCATTTCTTTTTTAGAGAAGATGTATGAAAAAAAGAAAGATGCACATGTATTATTGATTGTTCCTGCATCGCTACTTGGAAACTGGTCAAAAGAAATAGATCGCTTTGCCCCTAAAATGCCATATTATATTCTTCATGGAAAAAACAATATTGTACATGATGACACATTTATCACAATAACAACCTACGGGATGGCATTACGCAATGAATTTTTACAAGAAAGAATATGGGACTGTTTGATTTTGGATGAGGCACAAGCCATTAAAAATCCGGCAACCAAACAAACACGTGCCATTAAAAAGATTCCTAGCCATATGCGCATCGCAATGACAGGTACTCCGATTGAAAATGACCTATCCAATTTATGGTCACTATTTGACTTCTTAAACAAAGGATTATTAGGTAGTGCATCTGACTTTAAGGAATACGCAAAGAAAGTACAAGCCTATCCTGAATATATGACAAAATTAAAGATGATGGTTTCCCCATTCATTTTAAGACGGCTAAAAACAGATAAAACAATCATTTCAGATTTACCAGACAAAATGGAAATCACTGAACATGTGGATTTATCCAAACGACAAGTTGTTTTGTATCGTAAAGAAGTTGATAAAGCAGAACAAAAAATATTGGAATCCACAGGCCTTCAAAGAAGAGGTATTGTGATTGCGTTATTGACGAAATTAAAACAAATCTGTAATCACCCAGACCAATTTATTCATGATACCAACTACAATCCAAAGGATAGTGGAAAATATGCGATGTTGAAGGAGTTGTGTGAGACCATCTATGAGAAAAGGGAAAGAGTATTGGTATTTACACAATATAAAGAAATGTGTGAACCCCTATCCCAATACCTAGAATCTATTTTCCATAAGAAGGGATATATTATTCATGGTGGTATTCCGGCTAAAAAGCGTACAGGAATCGTTGAAAAATTTAATGACGAAAACACATACGTTCCATATATCGTATTATCATTAAAAGCAGCCGGAACCGGACTCAATCTAACAGCTGCCAACCACGTCATTCACTTTGACCGTTGGTGGAATCCAGCCGTAGAAAACCAAGCAAGCGATCGAGCCTATCGTATTGGACAAACCAAAGAAGTCTTTGTCCATAAACTCGTTTCAAATGGAACTATTGAAGAAAAAATTGATAAATTAATCGAATCTAAACAAGAACTCGCAAATTCCATCCTTGCCTCTGGCCAAGAAAAATGGATTACCGAACTAGATACAAATGAACTAATGGACTTATTAAGATTGGATGTGTAGACTATGGCAAAATATTGGACAGCAAGCATGCAATATTCGCAAATGAGCATAGAAGAATTGCAAAGAAAAGCACAAGAAAGTGTTAAAACCGCAAAAAACAAAGGAAAAGAAATGCATCCCATTATTGTGGATGGAAGGCAAATCGCAAAAAGCTGGTGGGGCATGGCATGGTGTAAAAATATTGAACAATATGCCGATTATGCCAGTCGTATCGAACGAGGAAAAAGATATGTTCGTTCAGGTGCAGTTGTGGACTTACAAATTGTTAAGGGTAAGGTAAAAGCACGTGTACAAGGATCAAGAAAAGCACCATACAAAGTGGAAATCAATATCAGTCCACTAAAAGAAGAAATTTGTGAAGACATCATTGAAAAATGTAGTTCACAAATCCAAAACTTACAAGAACTTGTGAATGGGCAATTCCCCGAAAGTTTAAAAGAAATATTCCTATCCAAAAACGGACTATTCCCAAGCCAAAGAGAAATCAGTTTCAACTGTAGCTGTCCCGACTGGGCCTTGATGTGCAAGCACGTTGCTGCCGTACTCTACGGAATTGGAACCAAACTCGACGAAAACCCATTCTTATTCTTTGAACTCAGAGGAATCGACGTCAACAAACTTGTAGATGTAACCATCAAAGACCACGTAGACTCACTATTAGAACATGCCAATATGCCACCAACAGATCGTGTAATGGATGATTCTTGTATCGAAACATTGTTTGGATTAAAGTAATACAATAAAGACACTTATGTACATGAGCGAGTGTCTTTTACATTTTTCTATGATAATCAATGTAATTCTTAGTATTTCTACTAGTGCCATTAAAATCATGGCAACATCAATATATATACATCATCTTCTCCTACAAAAAAATTGAAGGATCTGTAAAGAACACAAACAGATATCATTTTTAATTCCCGTAAATTTGTTGCGATTGTTCCTACTTCATCTAAAACGACTAATTTTCATTGAATTAGATAGGATTCAACTTGACTTTTATATATATCAATTGTTTAATAATCATACAGAAAGACTACTGGATACAGTGGTTCCTCTGAATTATTTAATGTCGAAAGACACTAGTTTAATCCTTGGAGTTGGTGAACTAGTGTCTTTTACATTTTTCTATAATAATCAATGCGATTTTTAGCAATTCAACTAAAGCCATTAAACACATGGCAACATCAATGTACAGATAAATATACATACAATACATCCTCCTACATAATCGGAATCTTTGAGAACTCAAGATGTCATCCTTTTTATTCAGAGGGTTCACCGTTACTACATCCAGTAGCCAATTTCTATTATAAAGATCCAATGTGAAAATATTGTGAATTCCAATACGTTTGTAACGATTGTTCCTATTTGATCTAAAATGCCTTATTTTCGTTAGATTAGATAAGGTTAGTCTTGACTTTTGACTGATATTAAAATAGAACCCTCAACAAAGAGGATTCTACTTACTCAATATATGTTTTAATACTTCTTCCATTTTTTGAAAGTCAATTGGCTTCGTTATATAATCATTCATCTTTACATCAAATGCTTTTTTCTTATCTTCCTCAAACGCATTGGCAGACATAGCTATAATTGGTATATTGGCCTTTTCAGGTTGTGAAAGATGTCGAATACAATGTGTTGCCTTATAGCCATCCATATTTGGCATTTGAATATCCATTAAAATCAAATCATATGCATTGGCTGGTAGATGTTGGATTTCATTCACACAAAGGATTCCGTCTTCTACAGCTTTAACTTCAAATCCCATTTCACTTAGAATTGTAGTTGTGATTTCAGCATTTAATTCATTATCTTCGGCCAATAAAATTTTTTTACCCTTAAAATCAATATCACTCGCATTGGAAGATTCGATATTACGGTTTGTATAATCTTTATCAGCAATCTTATGTGGAATGGTAATCGTAAAAGTACTACCCTCGCCTAGTTCACTTTCTACTTCAATACTTCCGTCCATTAGATCCACAAAGTTTTTGACAATTGCCATACCAAGTCCAGTACCTGGAATTTTAGATAGAGTTGTATTTCTTTCACGTGTAAATAATTCAAATAAAGATGGCAAGAATTCTTCACTCATTCCAATACCTGTATCCGATACTTTTGTTTGAAATAATACATAGCCTTCTCTTTCACATTCTAGTTCTTGAATATCAATTGATACATGACCATCTTCTGGTGTATATTTAATCGCATTGCTGATAAGGTTAGATAGAATTTCCTGCATCTTTGTGGCATCGACCATAACGTGTTTGTGTTTTACGGAAATATTTCTAGTGATCTCAATATTTTTTCTTGTTGCTTCCCCTTCAAAGGCGTCACATACAACTTGTAAAATATTTCCTACAACATTATAGTTTTCATCCAGCTCCATCTTACCACTTTCAACACGAGCCATATCCAATACATTATTAATAATTGAAAGTAATAATTGACTCGATTGTTCAATCATTTCTTGATAATGAATCAGCTTTGGATTTGTCAATTCCTTCTTCATTAATTGTGAATATCCAACAATCGCATTCATTGGTGTACGAATATCATGTGACATATTAAATAAGAATATAGATTTGGCCTCATTGGCCTTTTCAGCCTTGACCTTTTCTTGGCGTAAAGCCTCCTCTTGTTCTAACTCACGCTTCTTTTCTTCCGTAAAATCACGATTTGCGAGCAATACACTCACAACACGGCCATTTTCATCATATTTTTGAGGTACAATCATAGAAAGTATCCAAGTTCCATCTGTCCTTTCACAAGTATGGAATAAGGAATTCTTTCCTTCAAGACGTTTTGCGATGGTCTTACTATCATAAAATTCAACACTACTCTGCCTAAATGGTTTGGCAATCAAACGATTTACTTGCTCTAATAATATATTATGATCCGTCTGAGTATAGCGTCCATTTAAGCCAGGAATATTATTTCCTTTAATTAATTCCACATCACCTGTCTCTAGATTAATCAAACAAATATAGGAATACCCAGCCGATAATGCCTCAACTTCATATCGAGCTTGTTGTACCTGTTTACCTAAAGTAATAGGAAACTCTTCATCTTCCAATTGTTCTTTATCCGGAATCGAATGATGAATATGAAGCACCTTCCATTTTCCATCCCTAACTCCATAAATAATAGTAAAACGAGAATCCAAATGTATAATTGTAACTTCTTTATCATAAAGACCATAAATTTTAACAGATCCATACACAAAGACACATTGATCATCCACAATATTTTCTTCAATTTCTAAATCTTTAAATTCAAAATGAATATTCTTTCTTTTCTCCACATCAAATTTGAAAGAATTTAAAAAGTGCTCAATATTTTTAAAGAATTCTTGTTTTCCAGTTCCAATAACACTTGCATTTGAAGCCAAAAAATCCTGAATTACAACATCACTCAACGTATCCGATCCTAGATATGTTTCTAACAATTGTCTAGTAAGTAACTTAAAATCCTGCATAACCCAACCCCACAAACAAAAGGCATCATCTCAAATCAGACAATGCCACATTAAATTATTATTTCTAACTGATTTGAAAAAGATATATCATTGATTATATCATACCATTAATTTCAACCAATGTTATCATTCATTTCATCTAATTTATCAAATATATCTTCCAAAGAACCATCATCATATTCATTTCCACGAATATCATCCAATTTTTCATTCATTGTTCTCAATTCATCTAAAATTTCATTCAATAAATCAACTACTTCGTTCATTCTTCGTCACCTCTCATATATTTCTTCCATCTTCTTAATACATCTTTTAATGGCTCATCCAAATATACATAAGCCTTTTCTTTCATCTCTTCCGGTATACCATAAGCTGCTTCTGCAATACTTCCTGTAATTGCCGCAATCGTGTCACTATCTCCACCAATCGAAATCGCATTTCTAGAATTATTTTAAAATATATAGTATCATATATACATAAACTAACTTGTGATGGATAAAACTGGGCTGGCTGTGCCAGTAAGATGTATTTCGAGATGCCAATGTTTGTGGGGTTAGTTTTTTTCTTTTTATACTAATTTCATTTCTTCAGTGGCACGCAACAAATCATCTTTTTTAAATGTAATCAAATCCTTATCGGATATTTCATTTAAACTCGCCAAACGATTCGAATGCGCCTTTTTACTCTTATCAAACAAGTTACGCATTTCTCGACCATTCGCAAAATTATCTGGTTTATGAGTACACAAGTCGTTTAAATATGACTTTAATGTATCTTGTGCTTCTAAATCCATCCTAAAATCATTTTGTTCGCACAACAATCCGAAAATTAAAAACAATTCTTGTTCCGAATAATCATCAAAATGAATATACTCATTGAATCTAGATTTTAAACCTGGATTAGATTGTAAGAATGATTCCATTGGCTCATCATAACCAGCTACAATCACAATAAACTCATCACGATGATCTTCCATCGCTTTTAATAAAGTATCAATGGCTTCTTGGCCAAAATCATTCTCACCCTTAGCCAAAGTATAGGCTTCATCTATAAAGAGAATACCACCCATAGCTTCATCAATCTTTTCCTTCGTTTTTAACGCCGTTTGTCCAACATATCCCGCAACAATCTCACTACGATCCACTTCAACCAATTGACCCTTTTCTAAGATTCCTAGTTCCCTATAAATTTTAGATAATAATCTAGCTATCGTTGTCTTTCCAGTACCAGGGTTTCCCTTAAAAACTAAGTGTTTAGAAGTATTAGAAACTTTCAAGCCTTTGCTTTTACGAAGTGCATCTATTTTCAGCTCATTAATGATTGAATGCACCTGTTGTTTTACTCCATCCAATCCAATCATGGAATCCAATTGTTTTTGAAGATCTGCTAAAGATTCTTCAGACTCAACATCAATTTCATCCTGAATCACTTCTTCTTTAACTTTATCAACAACTAAAGGTTTCTCTTCTTGTTTAATATCCAATAATTTAATGTATTGAATAAAATAATCCTTTACAATATCCTTCTTATCATTCTTATTAAACAAATAATAACGACCCAGTTCATACACAAATTGTGCATACAAAACTTTTACAATAGGCATTAAATTTAATGTTTGAAAATCAGAAAACCAAGAATGAACAGAAACGCTATCATTCAATTTTTCTTTAGAACCAAGAAACACTTTATTAAAGTAATCCATACGAAGATCTGCATGATCTAAAGATATGATTTCTATAAACCCAGCAATATTATTTAAAACCACTTGTTTAACATTTAAATGACCACCATCTTTATCAATCAATTCCTGCTCTTTTGAACATGCTAATAATAATTTAGCTAATGATTGTTTTACATCTATATCCATAATTACAACCTTCTCTATGCATATTGAATCTGATTATGCAACGAATCATATAATTTCGATGCATCCTCACCCTCAATACCATTAAACATCTCAGAAATTTCTTTTTCCAATTCATTGTGAATTTCTTCATTCGTCTTTTCATGAAATACATTCAATAAGGATGTATCTTGAAGTGTTAAAATAATTTCTTGATTATCAATCACTTCTTGTTTTTGATCTTGAACTTGTTCTAAGAACTCATTATAATACGTATCCATTTCATCCGTATTTAAACTTAAATCAAAAATACCATGATCTTGCAACAATTCAACAAACCAAGATTGAGTTAGAGTATCATATAAACTCATCCACTTATTGTGAGATGTATGCCATACTTCATCACCACTCAAAATATCTTTATAGTTAAAATAATATTGTTCATCAAAGAAACGCAATGAAGCTGTATACATTGAAAGCATCATAAATACAGTAAGAATCATATTGTCCTTATTATCAATTAAATTGGATTTTAAAGAAGCAATCATCATATCCAATACAACATATAATGAATCCACTAACTTACGCATTTGCTCTTCACTATAAGGCTTTTGTTTCTTACGACAATCCAACATATCCTGATAATCACTAATTACCTTATTGTATTCAGCTTTAATATGAAGTTCAGTCCCTTTATTTAAAGTCTGTTGAATCTTTTCAATTGCACCAACAATCTCTTCTTCCATCGAATTTAACTTCTCATATAGAATCGCAAAAGTAGCCCAAGTCGAAACTAAATTCACACCATCCAAAATCAGTGCGATATTTTGAATCTTAGATAAGTTCTTTACCATCTTCAAATTCTGATTTAATAACTTAGAATTCTTTTGAATCGCCTTTAAAACTTCTTTAGCAGCCTGTTGTTCAGTCTCTTTAAAAATGTTATCTAAAGCAACCTTATAGAACTTCTTAAAACGCTTATTCTTTTGACGAACTACAATTTCCATAAAATTCTTATCATTCAAGAATTTACGCAATTCCTCTATTGTTTGTATTACCTCAATTTCATCCATACCTATTCTCCATCCTTTAATTTGTATAAAAGCAATGTCAAAATCAATAAAATACAAGAATCCATATTATATGGATTATGGAAATCAAAACGAGGCTTACGCTTATTAATTCCAAGTACTGGAACGGTTTCTCTGCGAATAAAAGTAAGAATCGTATCCATATCCAAACAATCCTTAGATAAATCAAAATCAGAAATCAACTTCGATTGATTTTTAGTAACAGTCATATATAAGCACATCATAATACGTGTATAATCTATCAAATCTTGGAAGTTTACTTCTTTAGACTTACTAATAGAAACCGCCTTTTCATAATATTTCTGTGCACGCGTCTTCTGTTTCGATGTTTCAATCTGTGATTCTAAAATCTCATTCAAACATTTAAAATAACTTTTGATCAACTTATTAAAATCACACTTATTCATTAGTTCAACCACCCTGAAATGATCGTATAACTTCTCTGCCATAACTTCCTTAGTTATATGATTCAAGAATTGAAATTTTATATAAGCATTTAAATCCATCAAAACACAATTGTTAGTCACATCACTATAATTTAGCCATGTTGATTCTACAAACTCTTTTGGTTTCATATCCTATTTCTCCTTTTGATTTTTTTCTATTGAAATAATTCAACATCGCTTTGTGTCCCAAACGAATTTTTACATGTTCAACTTTCCATTCTTCACCACAAACAATAGCTTTAAAACTTAAATAATTTTTTTTAATTCTTCTTTATTTATCTACAAATCTGTTGAATAACGAAGATTTTCATAACAAGTTGGACAACAAATGAACTCAAAAATATCATCGCTATCTTTGTATTTGTAAAGTCTCATCCCTGTTAGCTCAGTATGCACTTTTGCTCCACAAAGAGGACATATTCTAGCATATCCACCAATCACTTTATCCTTAACGTGTTGTGGTTTACACATAAAATCTTTCACCTTGTTAAAATTATTATAATCTAAAGTGCTTGCTTTGTTTGTTACGATACTTTCATCTAGTGAATTATACTCAATTGTATATGTATATTCAAAATTCTATCTGGTATATTTTTCTGCTTTCCTTGTAATACTCAATGATAATGAGAAATTATCTAAGAAAAATTTCTTTAAGCAATCAACAACATCATACTCAGAAGTTATTTTTTCGTTAATTAATAGAGAATCTTTGTCTTCTAAACTAAAAGGAATTAATTGCACTTTTATTGCTACTCCTCCTATAAAGTCATTTAATTAATACTAATTATAATTCGCATTATTATTAATATTATCTATAACGCTCTTAATCTCCATCCAAGTTTGAATATCATTTCCAAACAAATCTGCAACAGAACCTTTATCTGTAAATGGAGATTGTTGTAAAACACTCATATCTTTCATTAAACCATTTCTTACAATATATTCTACAATTTGATTTACAAAATAGATCTGTTCAGAATTAAGATTTCTTTCATCTAAATATTTAGAAAAAGCATCTTTGGCAGCATTCATATCCAAGCCAACAATTTCTCGAACAAATTCGCAGATAGGTTTTTCTCCTACTTCTGAATAATAGTCTTTTTTAGAGCCTAATTCTTTCCATAAGATATTTTCTAAAGAAACTAAATCTGTATTATTTAACGGTTTATTCTCTTTAATTTTCAAAATCACTGGATCATCTTTTTGATGTTGGCGAATATAATACTCAATTTTAGATTTATAATTCTTTAAATCATCATTCTCTAATTCTGAATCATTAAATTGAACATCTAAAATATCATCTTCAAAATTAGTTTCATAAGATAATCCTTGTCTTGGAATATATTTAATTAAATCTCTTAATCTTAAACGAATATTTTCAAATTCATCAATACCACTATATTCTAAATAATTTGTATTTAAGATAGCATGAATAATTTCGCTTTCCTTTTCAATTGCAGGAATATTCGATACTTTAGATAAACCTGTTACCTTTTTTAATAAATCTTTAATTCTACGCTTACTTTGTTTCTCGGCCAAATGAGCTAATTCAATACCATACATTAAAGCATCAAATCGCACAGCACTTACCTCATCTTCATCCGGTAAGATTAGTGGTGCTAATTCTTGACGCACCATCAAACAATCTTCATATGTAAGCATTTGATAATGATCTGGATTCGAATAGAGATCCACATATTTTAAATGTTGTCTAACATCAAAACGATTACGATCCAGCTCTTTTACTTTACTAACCATATAATCGACAAGTTCTTTACGCCATTTTTTTAATTCATCCGTTTGATAATTCAAAGCTTGTAATTTATAAGCAATCTCAAACTTCAATGCAAAAACAGCTCCCTGTACTGCAAGCATATTCGGTGTTGCACTTCCAGTCTTCATTCTGAAAAATTCAAAATTACCACAGAAATCAAAAATCAAGAACTTATCTTTATCTTTTCCATCTAAAAGTCCAGGACATAATCTTGTTCCACGACCAATCATTTGCCAGAATTTAGCCTTACTCATTACTTTCTTAAAGAAAATCAAATTCACACATTCAGGCACATCAATACCAGTATCTAACATATCAACTGAAATCGCAATTTGAGGTAATTTTCTTGGATCAGAAAACTGGTCAATTAAAGTCTGAGAATAGTTAATTTTATTATCAATGACTTCTGCATAACCTTTTAATTCAGGATAATCCTTATTAAAAATTTCTAAAATAAATTCTGCATGCTTATGATTTTTCGCAAAAATAATTGTTTTACCAATTTTTTGTCCATAATCAATATGAATACCATATTTAAATAAAGTTGCTAATACCTTACGCACTGTATCTTTATTAAAAACATATTGGTTTATGGCTGAAGCACTAATAACTTCTGGAACATTCCCCTCTTCATCGACAAATGTTTCTTCATACTCTTCTTTTTCATCATTATCCAATTCATCCCAATGAATTCCATTCTTCATAAATTCTGTAGAACATTCTATAGATTTATAATCAACTAAAAATTCATCTTTTACAGCCTGAGCTAATTCATAACCATATGTCGGAATTCCATTTTCTAATTCAAAAACTTCATATGTATTCTTATCAATTTCATCTTTAGGCGTTGCAGTTAAACCAACTAAAGGTGCATCAAAATATGAAAATATATCTCTATACTTGTTATAAATAGATCTATGCGCTTCATCACAAATAATCAAATCAAAATGCCCGCAAGTAAATAATTTCTTGCCTTCATCCTTAATCGTATCTATACAACCAATCATTGTTTGGTAAGTCGAAAATACTGCATGAGCATTATAATTTTCTTTATCTTCCACTAAATTTGTAGCCGAAAGATCAGGTAATAAATTCACAAAACTACGCTTAGCCTGTGTAACTAATGAGTTACGATCTGCCAAGAATAAAATATTCTTAATCCAACCATTATTTAATAGCACATCAACTAAACTAATAACCGTTCTAGTTTTACCTGATCCAGTAGCCATGACCAATAAAGCTTTTCTTCTATTCCCTTTATCAAAGACTTCACATACAGCACGAACTGCAGCTTCCTGGTAATAACGACCAGCAATATCCTTATTAATCGCAATATAATTCAAATGAGATTTTGTTCTTCTTAAATTAAAATACTTTTCTAAATCACGCTTTGAATAAATACTCGATACTCTTCTTTCAGGATAATCATTATCTATTATGCGTGTTTCAAAGCCATTCGTAATGAAAATCACAGGTCTTCTTTTATATTTCTTCTCTAATAAATCCGCATACAATTTTGCTTGTTGTCTTCCTACCGCAGGATCTTTACAACTTCTCTTAGCCTCAATTACCGCTAATGGAATGTTCATATCATCATATAAAACATAATCTGCATATCCAACTTCAGATTTGTTAGGCATACCTTCAAGTTCAACTTCATTAATCCAGTCTTTACCCTCAACCCATCCAGCATCCATCAACATGGCATCAATATATAATTTACGTGTTTTAAATTCAGATAAATCTAATGGTTTTGAAACATATGTTTCTTGTTGTTGAACACGACGAGAACTCAATTCCTCTTTCAAAGATTTATTTTCAGCAATCAAAGCCTCTAAATCAACATCAGGAACCACTTTAACAGGAGTCACTTCCTCTTGTTCTAATAATGATTCGTCGAATTCTCTTTCTTCGTAATTATCACCATAACAATACGCAATAAAATCAGTAAAATAGAACAAATTACGTAAACATATTTTGGCAATACTAGCCGTTTTTGTTGTTGAAGTATGAACCGCTTCATTCCCATATCGACGGATAAACTCTATTCGTTTCCAAATATCATCATCCATGATTGATTTAAAAGCTCGTGTATTCATTAGTGTATGCAAATTATCCTGATACGGAACATCTAAATCTGCATCTACTGAATACATCCATTTAATCCCTGCCTCTAATGCACGTCTACAGTTGATAATACACGTACTAACATCAATCTTATACGTTTTCTCTGCAACAACAGCTATATCTACAAAGCTATCAAAATCTTTTTCTTTCTTTAAATAATCGAAGTTAGTCATATACTACCTCTCTTTCTATTTCTGTAATACTCTTCTTAATATCAAACCTTGATTTATCGACTTGATGTACAAAGTCTTCAAACTGCTGTTGAAGTTCAATTGGAGGAATCGGAACAACTAAATTCAATATGTCTTTATTTGAAATATTTGCTTGTCGAACACCTCTACTTATACCGGTAAGCTTTTTTTTAACTTGCGTAAATTTTAAAAGTTGAGAAAGATAAAATTTATTAATTCCACCTTGTATCTCAAGTTTTGCATTTCGCTGATTTAAATAATACTTTTCAAAATCATCACCTAAAATACACACATTTCCGTAATCATCTTTACCTACCGTACCAGTCAATGACATCACCAAATCGCCTGGATATATGAGATATCGTTCGAGATTTTCATCTTCTTTCCAATAAACCATATTCACAGGTTTGAAATGACCAGAATTTATATTCCCTATACGTAATATAGGAATTCCACTTATTTCACTAAATTTATCACTTTTAAAAGCAAAACCACCTAAAACGCTTAGTTTTTCTGATAGTGGACTTTCCATCCACCCATTTGGATTGTTTTCAGGATCTCCAAACATCTCTATAAATCGGGCTTTAATTAACTGTTCCATTAAACTCAATTCAGTTTCATAAAATACAATTAATTCAGTTACGATATTTAATTTTTGTGCTATTTTCCTTTGAGTATTCAAACTAGGATACGGTATCAAAACCTTATCAAAATCTTTCTTCGTTATATGTTTCATTGTTGCGCCATGCGATTGTTGTGACATAACCGATAATGAATTCTTCACAGCATAACAAAAATATTCTTTGTCAATTTTAATTTTATTAAATAGTACCTTGAAAATATGTTGATTCAATAAAGCTTTGCCTTTATTCCATTTATACACACCTAAACTACCAGACCAAGATATCAAAATATCTCCAGCGTTAATTTCGACTTGCTTAGGATATTCTCCATCAAAAAAACCTAAATCATGACTGTTTCCGTTCAAATCTTGAATTCTAATTATTGGTAATCCTTTTTTTCCTCTTTGTTCCGGTTTAAAAGCGTAACCATTTATATACGTAGCTACATCACCTAAATTCACATATTCCATCACTTATGCAAATCCGAATTTAGCTTTACGAAAACTATCATGCGTTGCAATCAAGCTACAAATTTTCTATGAGATTCTTTAACATTATTTTGATTTACCATTGCATAATGCATTGTAGTATCTATTTGAGAATGTCCTAATAAACTTTGTACTTGTTCTATAGGCATACCTTTATCTATTGCTTTAGTAGCAACTGTTCGCCTGAATTTGTGCGGATGCACTTTATTAATACCTAGTTTTCTACCTAATTGACGAAGTCTTATCTCGA
>ENA-OWPL01001128-OWPL01001128.1-human-gut-metagenome-genome-assembly--contig:-NODE-1128-length-16390-cov-2.459014_pt1 | contig 16390 bp, 14 predicted proteins | sample MGYA00248263_ERZ651844 | MGnify/ENA primary metagenome ERZ651844 (study PRJEB26924, sample SAMEA4378256) | human gut metagenome | biome: human gut; feature: human-associated habitat; material: faeces...
AAAGCCTACAAGGGCTACCGATGTAGGCGCTATAAAGCCTGCTACAACCGTCACAATTATCGGAAACAGAATTTTGAGCGTTTTTGAAACATTTTTCGGGTTGTAGGGCATTCTGATTCGGCGTTCTTTTTGGGTTGTTACCGCCTTTATTGCCAAAGGCTGAATAATGGGTACCAACGCCATATAAGAATATGCCGCAACGGCTATCGGGCCTGTGTATTCTGATTTTAAAACACGCGAAACCAATATTGCCGTGGGGCCGTCTGCCGCGCCTATTATACCTATCGACGCCGCATCCTTTAATTCAAAAAACGGTGAAGCCGCTAATATTACAAAGAAAATGCCAAACTGCGCCGCCGCGCCAAACAAAAACATTTTTGGATTTGAAAGCAAGGGCCCAAAGTCTATCATAGCGCCTATGCCTATAAACAACAGCAACGGCATTGCCTCTGACACCTCAATTCCTACATTGTAAAGCCATTCAATAATACCCGTTACCTCGCCTATTCCGACAATTTCCTGATTAAGCACCCCCGAAAACGGCAGATTGACAAGTATTGCGCCAAAGCCCATGGGCAAAAGCAGTGAAGGCTCATATTTTTTTGAAATTGCAAGCCAAATAAGCAAAGCGCCCACAACATACATTAAACCCTGCTGCCATGTTACCGCCTTGAAGCTTTCAAACAAAAAGCTCATAAATAACACCTCTTAAAAATATTTGCGCAAAAAAAGACTCTTACTGCACAGTAAAGCACAGTAAAAGTCTTGTTACAAAACCAAATAGTTTTGGGCAAAGTCCGGAATTTCTTCGTGATGACGAACTTTGCCGCGGTTTTCACCGCAGACTACTCCCTTTCACTAATATCTATTTTATGTAAATTTTACAAAAAGTCAATAAAATTCATTCGACATTTAAATTTTGTACACTATCATTTTATCCTATTCGAGTCAGAATCAGTCTTTTTGAACTTCGTCAGTATCGGTATCGGGCTCGGTTTCATTTTGAGTTTCTGTTTCGGAATAATGTGTATCATCTGCAAAATCGTTTAATACAAACTCATCTGTGTCGGAAACCTCCGCGTCTTGTTCAAAATTTTCATTTTTTCCTGCCGACGCAATCTTTATTATAAGAATTACCGCAAGCGCTATAAGCACTACTGCTGTAACCAAAATTATAATAAATATTGTTTTACCTGTATGATTCATGTTTGTAAACCACGCGAGAGCTCCTGCCGTTTCGGCAACGGGCTCTTCATCGGGGTTTAACGCCGCGTCAAAATCGGCGGCACGCTGAACAGTGCCCTCGACAACATCAAAACGGTAGTAGCCCGTTTTGCCCGAAACATAACAGTTAAGCACATAAAAATCCTTTAAATCTTCATTTTCATAGGCAATGGCGTCAACCTCACTGCCGTCTATTTCACATTTTGAAAGAATAAATCCCGAAGGCATAACCGAGTAATCGGTAAGCTTTTCGACAATATACATTTTTCCGTTTGCATTTATATATACAAGCTTTGTAAAATTATCATTTTCGTCGCGGATATAAAAGGCGCCGTTTTCACCTGCGGCATCGGTAAGCCAATAAAGCTGATATTTGCCGCCCTCATCGTTTAAAACCGCAATTTCAGAGCCCTTGCGGTTTGCCGTAGCCTGTGTAAAGCCCGCCGGTATTGCAATGCCGTCAAAACTGTTTACTATTGTATAGTCGGCGCCGTTTATTACAGCAAGCAACGGGTTTGCGTCACGCGCTGCCTGTTCGGCGTCGGCAGTTTCCTGCTCGGTCATACGCTTAATATTTATTGTGTACGATTTTTTAGTTCCGTCTGCCGCGGTTACGGTAAGAACACGTTGATTGTCGCCCACCTGAAGCGCAAATGTGCCGCCGCCTGCGTATGTGGCGCCGCCGTCGGCAACAGAGCCTGTAATATTTATGCTGTCAATGCCGTATTTAACCGTTGCGTTGTAGGTTGTAGTGTTAGAATTAAAAGCAGGAGACAGCGAACCGTTGCTTAATTTTATTGAAGCAAGATTGGCATTAGACGAGGGCTTGGGCGTAATAACCGATATTGCCGCAGTGCCTGTTGCCTTTGAGCTTGCCTCGCCGCCGCCGAGCACCGTTGCCGAAATGTTTGAATTACCCGCGGCTATGGCGGTAAAATTTAATGTATATGAGCTTGATTTCGATGGTTTTGTAGCCGTAAAGCCGTCATCAACAATTTTTACAGTGCCGTTTGCAACATTGTAATCGGCGCCCGAAACGCTGTTAAGGCGTAAAACGCTCGAATTATAACTTATGTCGGCTTCAACCGCATAAAGCGTTGCGTCCGCATTAAACTTTACGGTTACGCTGAAGCTTTTTCCAACCTCATACTGACCGCCGCCGCTTACAGACACACTTGCCGCCGATACATTAAGGGTAAATACCGATACTGCAAGGCACAGCACGGTAACTGCCGAAATTAACGATTTTATAATTTTTTTCATTCTAAACACCTTTTATTTTAAATAATAGTAAATATTTTAAGAAATCGCCTTTACGCCTAATATATGCATTTTAATTGCCGCCAAATCAATGGCGTTTATTACGCCGTCGCCGTTTACATCACCGCCGACAAATGCGTCACCCTCAAGCTTTTTAACGCCTAAAATATCCATTTTAACCGCCGCCAAATCAATGGCGTTGATGATATCGTCTTTGTTTGTATCGCCTTTTTTGATTACAGGCTCAGGAACGGGCGGTGTAATTTGAACAGTCGGATACGGGCAGGCGGCCTGCGGCATTTCACTAAATACAGGAATAGAAAAAGTAATCACCGCATCGGTATTGCCTACACAGCCTTTTTTCAAATACTTGGCGTTAGTCCATGCATCATACAAAGCCGATGCGTACTGATGCCACCATACTTTATTTACCACATTAAAATCTTTATAATAATATGTATCTTGACCGATAGATATATAACCGTCGGCATATTTTTTAGCACCGCCGATTATTGATGCCGTGCGGCTGTTCCAGCCGTTATTCTTGGCATATGTCAAGCCCGAAACCGCCATTTCATCCTTTGTAGAACCGGTTGTGCTGAAATTAAAAAAGTTGTAATAGCCCTCAAATTCGGGGTAGGTGCCCGAAATAAGATTGGTTTCGCCCTTTGACCCCTGCTCGACAATAATTGTAGCCGCCAAAACATAGGGGCTGACACCGCTTTCATTGGCGGCGGCAATCAAATCTTCAATATAGGCGTCGGGCTCGGCTGCGCCGTCACCGTTTTTGTCATATCCGTTTTCCAAAAAAGTGCCCTTTATAATCGAACGCAAATTGTCCTGCGTTTTCGCATCTTCTTGGTAAGATTGCTTCATAAATGCGAATATCATATCTTCATTAAGTGAATTTCGAGGGTCCATAAAATATTCTATTGCCGCGCGCGAAGCATATGTCCACCGTGATTCAAGTGTAGCCCAACTGTCGTTTGCAACATCATAGCCGCGCATATCGCGCCATTCATTGCCGCCGTACGTAAACTCTACCCATTTGCGTGTATCTTTTATGTTTGAGACACCATACTGCGCCTCAACGGCTTCTTTAAAGGTAAGGTCAAATTTGTTTGCAACAAACTGCCAATTAGGGTATTTTGTATGCAGAGCGCGCAACGCTGAATGATAGCTTTCAGGAAAATTGGCAAGATTTTTTTCAAAATCTTCGTCATATTCACAATCGTCAGATGAAGGCGGAAAAGAAACATATAACCCGCATACATAACCTGTTATATCATTATATGTAACATTATACCATACATCGGAAGTTTGGCCTTCTGCCGTTATCGGCTCGCCCTTTGTTTCTGAATTAACATTAACCGAAACATTAGAAACACGAATCAAAACCTCAGAATCTTTTGTTGTGGGGTTTGTGCGGATAGCAACACTTGTAGCGAAAATATAAGCACTTTTCACCTCTGCATTTACCGTAAGCACTGTAAACGTGCCGACAAAAATCGACAGGCACAGCAACAGGCTTAAAAACCTTTTAAATTTCTGCCCTTTACCAACCCTTTTTTTAACCGTAAATAAATCCATTATAACAATTATATATTTTTACTGTATTTATGTCAACTAAAAAAGCGGAAGAACCTTAAAAATTACAGTTATTCCGCTTACAAACTATTTTTTTTATTGCTATTTAATTTTTCTCGCTTCTATATAAAAGCGTTTATCGTCGGCGTGTCCCATTGAAAAGGTTTTGCGCGGCAATGAGCCGTCGGGGTTAACTGCCGCAAAAAGCTCGCTTTTTTGCATACCGTCAAATAAAAATCCGACTGTGTTTTCGCGAGCGGCCAACTTTTTAAGTGAAGCTTCACCGTGAATATAATCAACTTCGGCATCCTCGTGTTCTTTTATGTAATCGTCAAGAAAGGCTTGTAAAGTGCCTACTGCTAAGTTTGCGGTTGGTTTAACGCTTATTTCACGCACATTTTCACCGTAAACGCAGGTGAATTTTTGTGCGTTAGCGCCCGTACCCTCACCTGTTGCCTTTACAAAATCATTTATCAGACTTTCGGGGTCTATGCCGAACACAACGCGGTAAATAGGCTCAAACTGCAAAGCGGTGTCATGAATATTAACGATTTCGGTTAAAGCATAACGTGATGCTTCGCTTGGGTTGCGGTTGTAACATTCTTTAGCAGTTGCAAGCGAATGATTGCCGTCGCCTACGCAGAACAAAAAGCCGCCATTTTGCTCTTTTAACTCTTGAAGCAAAGACAAAACCGTCTGCTTTGCTTGAGTATTTAAAAGATAACCCTTAATACTGCCAGCTCCGCACATAAGCGTAAAGTCGTAAAGTTTTTTAAAGTTATCTGCATTTTCCGCAAGATATTTAAAAATTCTGTCTTTAACATCATCAAAAAGCAACATTACATGCGGCAGCTCAAGCGGTGCGTTTTTGCGTATTTCTACGCGGGGCGGAATACGCGAAAGCACGGTTTGCTCGGTAGCGCGTATTTCGGCGTTTGTACCTGTGCGATAATCGTAACATTCAAGGTCTATTTTTCCCACAAGTCCGCGACGAAGCTTTGAGTCTGACTGAACACGCTCTACATAAATAAGCGCATCGGGATACTCGTTAAAAATTTTTTTATCAAGGTATTCCCGCATATTTTTATTTATTTGTTCAATATATGCCGAGTTGTCATCCGATAAACAGACTTCGGGCAAAACAAGGTTAAAAGCCGAGGGCTTATCGCCTGCCGCGTTTTTGACCCTTTGCCAATATTCGGGCTCTGATGTGTATTGGTCGCAGGCAATTACCGCCCAATTTTCAAAATCGGCTTTCGGCAAAAGGATATCTGCCGGTGAAAAAGAAATATTGTATTGCATTTTTGCCTCTTTAATAATATGAAAATTCTATTGAATCAATCGTGTCTTCCGCAGTATCAACATAAACGGTTATACCGCTGCGGCGGTCTTGTTTGGTGATAAACCAATCGAGATAATATTTGTTTTCACTAATGCAATAAAAATGAGACGGCGAACCCAAATATTCAATGGCGTCGGTTATAGCCGACACATTGCTTATTCCGTTTATCCAAAACTGACCGTATTCGGATTCGGGATTCGAAAGCTCATTTTCTTTGATAATAAACTTTACTATCGGACATTTTTTAAGCGAAACAGAAGATTTTTTATTGTTGTAAAAAACCGCTGTTATTTTTTTGCTGTATTCATTTACAAAATCCGCGGTAAGCGATTTACCTGCCAAAATCTGCGAGTCCTCGTTATATTCTTCGGAATCCGCAAGCTTAAATCCCTCTTTTGTAATGTTAGCATATGAAGACGGAACAGACAACGCACTGCCTGCATAGGTGACTTTATATTCAAAATTTTCTCCTAAATATATGTCGGCGTAATTTTCCTCATCATACAAGCTTATGTCAATATAGGTAGGCATTACACTGTCATCCGATTTTATTTCGGGTATTTTTATCTGTTTACTTACGCTGTCTGCTGCGGTGCTTTCTTTTGACGAAGATTTTCCGTAATTGTCGTCAAACTTTTGACAGGCGCAAAGCAAGGTAACAAAAAGACAGCAAAACATAACGCTTAATATTCTTTTCATACTTATACCTCCCTACAGTTTTATTATACGATTAAATATGTTAAATGTAAATATATTTACGATAATTTTACATCATTTAATATTGCCGATTTAAGCTCTGCTAAGCTGTTGAACTTTTGCTCTTTCCGCATAAAGCGAAGAAGCTCCAACCGTATTTCTTTTCCGTAAATGTTTCCTTTAAAATTTTTAATATAGGTTTCACAACCCACGGTATCGGTTTTGTAGGTTGGGCGAATACCTATATTTGTTACGCCGTCATAACATTTGCCGTCAACCGTAACCCTCGACTTGTAAACGCCGAACTTGGGCTTTACAAGCAGCTCGGGGTAAATCTGATTAGCGGTAGGAAAGCCTATTTTTCGCCCTCTTGCGTCACCGTGCAAAACCTGCGCCGTAAACGAAAATCCTCCGTAAAGCAATTTTGACGCCGTTTGAACCTCGCCGTTTTTTATACACTCGCGTATTGCTGTAGATGAAATTATGCTTTCACCCTCGTACTGCGGTGAAACACAGCAAAATTCAATGCCCTTTCGGCTACAAAAATCGGCAAGAAAATCGGTATTGCCGAGCGCTTTTTTACCGAAACGGTAGTTAAACCCGCACACTATGCGCGAAGGATTATACTGCTTGCATAAATCTTCAACATACTGTGCGGCTTCGATGCCTCGCACCTTGTCAAAATCCTGCATTACAACCTGATTTACGCCCAAATCTTTGAGCCTGCTTTCTCGGTCTTTTGGCAAAATAAGCAGTTGCGGCTCATTTGACAGCACACTTTTAGGCGGCACATAAAATGTTACCGCAATGCTGTAATACGGCCTTGTTTCCGATATTACGGCGCGGTGACCCTTGTGCAGTCCGTCAAAAGTGCCCAGCGCTATTGCGGTTTTCATTTTTATACACCTACCTATTTATATCTGTTAAGCAAGCAATTTTCAAAATTCCGTTTTGAGCATCGGCAAGTCCGAGGCCTAAAAATTTTTCACCCAAATAAACGCGATAATGTGCGCCGTTGCTAAAACCGTCCGATTTAATGCGCTCAAGGCTAAGCGCTCCGCCGTTGCAAAAACGCACTGCCTGTTTTTCGCTTATCTGTATTTGCGGCATATAATCTACCGCCGTGTCACAAGGCAAAATATAACTGCTTATATTCTCGGGTGTAAGGCTGTTTAAATCTACACATCGGTCAATACCAAAGCCTGACGTTTCGGTGCGGCACAGCCTTGTAAGCGTTGCACCACAGCCCAAAGCCTCGCCTATATCACGGCAAAGCGAACGGATATAGGTGCCCTTTGAAACCGATGCTTCGATGTCAAATTCATTTTGACTGTTTAAATCTGATATTTTTTTAAGCGAAAAAATCTCAATTTGCCTTGCAGGTATTTCCGCCGTTAAGCCGCGGCGCGCCAGCTCATACATACGAACGCCGTTTTGTTTTATTGCGCTGAACATAGGCGGGATTTGCATTTGTTTACCCTTAAATTTTTCTAAAACAGCATTTATGTCAATACTGTCGCTTACATCACAACTGTTTATTATGTTGCCGGTAATGTCACAGCTGTCGGTAGTAATACCTAACCTTACGGTTGCCGTATAGCTTTTGTCGGCATCGATTAAAAACCGTGACAAAACGGTGGCTCTGCCTATAAGTATAGGCAGTACACCCGTAGCCATAGGGTCAAGCGTGCCCGTATGACCGACGCGCCTTTCGCCCGTCAGTTTTTTTATGCGGGCAACGGCGCCAAACGAGGTAATACCTTCGGGTTTATTGAGAAGCAGAAGTCCAGACATTCTTTTCCTCCATTTGCTGTTTTATCGCTTCAAGTATTCTCGCCTTTACTTCATTCAAACTGCCCTCAAGTGTTGCTCCTGCGGCATTTTTATGACCGCCGCCGCCTAAGGCTTTGCATATTAAAGACGCGTCAAGCGGCTCGTATGTGCGCAACGAAAGCTTATACACATCGCTACCCGTCTGCTTTACGGTAACGCCGGCTATAACGCCGTCTACACTGCGTGAAATAACCGTTATTCCCTCAAGGTCAGGACCGCTGCAGCCCGTTTTTTCCTGCATTTCGGCAGTGATAATAAGTACCATACATTTATCGTCAAAGTGGTATTCCGCCTTGTCGAGCACCATTCTCTCAAGGGTTAAAAGATTTTTGCTTTTTGTGTCAAACATACTCTTGTTGATTTTATCGGCTTCAATGTTAAACTCATACAGCTCAGCGGCAATTTTATGGGTTTTTGCCGTAACACATGCATACTTAAAGCAGCCTGTGTCGGTGCAAATACCGGTATAAAGTGCCTTTGCTATTATATCGTTTATCTTTACATTAAGGCCCAGCAACAACTCATATATTATCTCACAGGTGGCAGACGCGCCTACATCGAGCAAAAGCGCCTTTGCATACCTTACATTTGAAATATGATGGTCAATATTAAGGTCAACGCAATATCCGAATTCATTTTCCAATGTGCCGAGCAAACGCTTGTCGGCAACATCAACCGCAACCACCGTAGCGCCGTCGCGGCTGACATGGTCGGTATCAGAGGCAAAATAGGCGTATTTTGACGGTATCAAATCGGGGCATATAACCTCGGCCGTTTTTCCTAATTGCTTTAACCCGTAATAAAGCGCGTAAGCGGCGCCCAATGTGTCGCCGTCGGGAGAGGCGTGGGTTAAAATAATATAATTATCTTTTTCTTTTAAAAAGCTTACCGCATTTTCAAAAGAAAAATCCAAACACTCATTACTGTCCATAATGTGTCACTTCCTTTCGTGACTTTAAAAATTCTATTTGTCCGAAGATTTGTCGAAAGATTCGATAATTCTTGAAATATGCGCGCTGTTCTCAATAGAATTATCAGCCACAAATCGAAGCTCCGGCACCTTGCGAAGCTTCATTCGGGCACCGAGCTCACGGCGAAGATATCCGCCTGCGTTTTTGTTAAGCGCCTTTACCGATTCGGCGGTTTTTTCACTGCCCTCTATGGCGCTTACATAAACCGTAGCATAAGACATATCGCCCGAAACATCGAGTTTTACTATGCTTAACATTTTACTGACTCTTGGGTCCTTTACCTCGCGCAAAAGCTCTGAAAGGCAGAGTCTTATATCGGATGTTACGCGGTTAATTTTATATCCGGCCATCAGTCTCTGTATTCCTCCATAACAAAGGCTTCGAAAACGTCGCCCTCTTTAATATCGGCAAACTTTTCAAGTCCTATGCCGCATTCATAGCCCTGTGCCACTTCTTTAACGTCATCTTTAAAGCGGCGCAGTGATTTAATAGCGTCTTCGCAAACAACTATACCGTCGCGTACAACGCGTATCTGACAAGCACGGGTTACCTTTCCGCTTGTTACATGACAACCGGCAATTGTGCCGACATTAGATATTTTGTATGTGTTGCGAACCTCAACGGTGCCGAGTATATTCTCACGGAACTTGGGAGCTAACATACCCTTCATAGCAGACTCGATTTCTTCGATGCAATCATAAATTACACGGTAGGTTCGAACATCAACACCGTCACGCTCGGCGGTTGCTTTTGCAACCGCGTCGGGCCGAACATTAAAGCCTACTACGATAGCACCTGATGCCTGAGCGAGCATTATATCAGATTCGTTTATTGCGCCGACGCCGCCGTGAATAACATTTACCTTGACTTCCTCATTAGAAAGTTTAACAAGACTGTCTTTAACCGCCTCTACGCTGCCCTGAACATCTGCCTTAACAATTATGTTAAGCTCTTTAAGCTCGCCTTCGCTGAGCTGGCTGAACAGATTGTCAAGTGTAACCTTTTCTTTGGCATTAAACAGCTCGTTTTTAATTTTTTCTTTACGCTGTTCAACAAGCTCACGGGCAAGTCGCTCATCGGATACTGCGTCAAAGCCGTCACCTGCATCGGGCGTTTCGGCAAGACCCGTGATTTCAACAGGAACCGAAGGTCCTGCGCTTTTTACAACCTTTCCGTTTTCATCGGTCATAAGTCTTACACGGCCTACAGTTGTACCTGCAACAATTATATCGCCTGCGTTTAAGGTACCGTTTTGCACAAGCAAGGTAGCCACAGGGCCGCGGCCCTTGTCAAGACGGGCTTCGATAACAACGCCTTTAGCACGGCGGTTCGGGTTTGCCTTAAGCTCAAGCATTTCGGCTACAAGCAGTACATTTTCAAGCAATTTATCAATACCATCATGCGTTTTTGCCGAAACAGGAACACAAATTACATCGCCGCCCCACTCTTCTGGAACAAGAGAATGCTCGGTAAGCTGCTGTAATATTCTGTCGGGGTTTGCCTCTGGCTTATCCATTTTATTTATAGCTACAATTATTTGAACATTTGCAGCCTTTGCGTGGTTAATAGCCTCAATGGTCTGCGGCATAATGCCGTCGTCGGCTGCAACCACAAGTATTGCAATGTCGGTAGCCATAGCGCCGCGCTGACGCATTGCGGTAAATGCCGCGTGACCGGGAGTGTCAAGGAAGGTTATGTCCTGACCGTTGCATTTTACGCGATAAGCACCTATGTGCTGTGTAATACCGCCTGCCTCGGTGGCTGTTACTGCGGTGTCGCGTATGGCGTCAAGCAATGAAGTTTTACCGTGGTCAACATGGCCCATAACAACTACAACGGGGCTGCGCGGTTTCAAATCTTCCGCCGCGTCTTCGGTAACATCCATAATTTTTTCTTCAATTGTAACCACAACGGCGCGTTCTATTTTAGCACCCATTTCGGTGACAACTATTTCGGCGGTATCGTAATCGATTACCTGATTAACGGTTGCCATCATACCGAGCTTAAGCAGCTCTTTTATAACCTCTGCGGCCGTCTTTTTCATAGCTGCGGCGAGCTCACCTACCGTAATTTCGTCGCCTACGGTTACGGTTATAGGAGTTTTCTTTATGCGCTCAAGCTGCATACGGCGCAGTTTGTCGGCCTCGGTTTCGCGCTTTGCACCCTGCGGACGGCGGTAATCCTGCGATTTTTGCTTAATCTTCTGTTTGCGCGAGAAGTTGTCACGCATAGAGTTTGCAGGCGCAATATTTTCGTATTTTTCGTTGTATTTTTCAATGTTGACATTTGATGTTCGCGTATCAACGTGTCGAAGCTGAGCAGGGCCGCGATTGGGAGCCTCGCCCGGCTTTTTCTCTTTTTTAGGCGGAGCCACAAGCGGACCGTCATAAGGCTTTTCTTCAACCTTTTTTTCTGCCTTTTTAGGCTCGGCTTTTTGGGGCTGTTGCTTTTCGGCCTTTTTGTCGGTCTTGGTTTGAGCCGCCGTTTTAGCTTTGGGCTCTGACTTTTTCTCGTCTTTGGCCTCTTTTTCGGGTTCGGGCTTTTTAACCGTTTTCTTTTCGGGCTCGGCTTTTTTAGTTGCCGGTTTTTGCGGCTTGTCGACTTCTTTGTTTTCAGCCTTTTCAGCCTTTTCAGCCTTTTCAGCCTTTTCGGCGGCAGCAGCCGCGGCCTTTAACTGTTCGAGTATTGCCATTTGCTCGGCTAATTTTTTATCCTTTTCGTCCTGCCTTTTTTTAGCGGCAGCCGCGCGTGTCTCGGCGCCCATTTCAAAGTAAGCGTCAAAGCTTTTTACCGAATTTTGCTTTGTAAGCGCGTCGAATACCATTGCAATTTCATCCTCTATAAGAACGGCAGACGACTTTTTTTCTTCGCCTGTAAGTGAAGCAACAAGCGCTATTATGTCTTTTGAAGACATATTGAAATCTTTAGCCAAATCACTGATTTTATATCTGTTTATCATTTAATTTCCTCCCTGCATGGTTTGCCGACAGCATTATTTATGCCGCTTGCAAACGAAATATCATTTACCGATATTATTGCGCATTTATGCCCTATGGCGTGCGACAATGTTTGCATATTATAATTGTCTAAAACAATCAACCGTGTTTTAAACTTATTACAAAAAAACGAAATCTCTTTTTTGCTTTTTTGCGATGTGTCATTTGCTGTCAGCACAAGTTCACTTTTGCCCTGCGAAAGTGCGCCGCATACTGCATCAAAGCCGTATGAGAGTTTGTTTGCCTTTGAAGCAAAGCCCAAAAGCGCGAGTAATTTATCATTCACCTGTTTCACGACCTTGCAACAGCTTTGAATATATTTCTTTGTCGACCGCAATAGAAAAGGTGTGCGCCAAGGCGTTTGTTTTTTCGGCCTTTTTAAGGCAATCGGGGTTTTTACAAATATATGCGCCGCGCCCCGAAAGTTTATTTGTTTTATCAATTACAATTTCGCCTGTGGGGGTTTTAACAATTCTGTCAAGTTCCGACTTGGGTTTCATTTCTCGACAGCCTATGCACATACGCAGCGGTGTTTTTTTTGCTGACAAATCAAAAACTCTCCTTTAAAACATTGTTTAATGATATTATTCGCCGAAAAATCCGCTTTCGGGGTGAATATCTATTTTCCAGCCTGTAAGCTTTGCGGCAAGTCTGACATTTTGTCCCTTGTTACCGATTGCAAGCGATAACTGTGATTCGGGAACACGCGCAAGGCAAACCTTAGGTTCGGTGCTTTGAATTTCAACCGAAACAACCTTTGCCGGCGACAGTGATTCGCTTATAAACTCTACAGGGTCTTCGCTGTATTTGACAATATCGATTTTTTCGCCTGCAAGTTCTTCAACAATTTTATTTACACGCGCGCCGCGTTGACCGATACATGCGCCTATTGCGTCAAGCTCTTTATTTTCGGACCAAACTGCAATTTTGGTGCGCGCGCCTGCCTGTCTTGAAATCGCCTTGATTTCGATAGTTCCGTCAAAAATTTCGGGCACTTCGGTTTCAAATAAGCGTTTTACAAGACCGGGATGTGTGCGGGACAGCACAATACGCGGACCGCGGTCGGTTTCCTTAACATCGACCACATAAACCTTTATATGCTCGCCCTCAAAAATTTCTTCATCGGGCACCTGCTCGGCTTTGGGAAGCACAGCCTCGTTGTGACCTATCTCTAAAACGGCGTTGCCTGTTTTGGGGTCAACACGCTTAACAACGGCCGTTATAACCTCGCGATTATGACTTTGAAATTCTGCAAGCGCCTGACCGCGCTCAACCTCTTTAACACCCTGACGGAAGTTGTTTTTTGAATTTTGAGCAACTATTCTGCCGAACTTTTTGGGGTCGAGCTTAATATCTATAAATCCGTTATCCAAAGACTTAGGGTCGATAGCCGCCGCGTCATCACGGCTGATTTGTGTATAAGGGTTTTCAACCTCATCAACAATTTCTTTACGGGCGGTTACAAGAAACATTTCTTTTTCAAGGTCTATAACACAGGAAACTATATCATTTCCGCCGTAATCTTTTCTTGCCGCCGTTGTTATAGCCTCTGATATTTTTTCGGCTATGAATTCTCCTGGGACACCCTTTTCCTGCTCCATAAATCTTATCGCTTCAAAAAGCTCTTTATTGTCCTTCTTTTCCTTTGCTGTCATCTTTGCCTTTGCCATTTTTCAATTACCTCTATTCTGATATATTTTAAAAATTTTCCGTAATAAATATTTTTGAAAAGCTGCCTTTTGAAAAAGTGATTTCACCGTTTTCGGTGTCTATTGTAATATCGCCGTCGGCAGATTTAAGCACGCCCGTAAATTCTTTTTTGCCGTCGACTGCTTTAAAAAGCTTTACGGTTACATTTTTGCCCAAACCGTATTCAAAGTGGTGCGGACGGCTAAGCTCACGCTCGGTTCCGGGAGAACAAACCTCTAAATAATACGAACAATCTATCGGGTCGGCTTCATCAATCAAAGGGTCTACCGCGTGCGACACCTCGGTGCAGTCGTTAATGCTGACGCCCTCGGGCTTATCAATAAAAATGCGCAAATAGTGCGACGCGCCCTCTTTTACAAACCGAACATCCCAAAGGCTTACACCGCAGGACTCGACCGTGTCCTTAACCAAATCATAAACCTTTTCGGCTACACTTGCCATAAATATAACAATTCCTTTCTTTCAAAAGTTTGAAAACAAAAGTGAGCGGGCTGTTACCCACTCACCTTTCTTATCAAATATACTAACGATATTATAACACAAAAATAAATAAAATCAAGTGTTTTTTTATTTTGTTAAAGCAAAATACAAAATTACCGCTACACCCAAAATTATTCTGTAAATGCCGAAGGCTTTAAAATCGTGCTTTTTGATATAAGATACCAGAAATTTAATGGCAATAATTGATACAACAAACGAAACGGCGCAACCCACAGCCATAATTAAAAGCTCATAAGTCGTAAAGGTAAAGCCGTCGTCAAAAAACTTAAACAGCTTTATAGCGCTTGCTCCGAACATTGCGGGAATACCCAAAAAGAATGAAAATTCGGCGGCTACCGTGCGCGAAGTGCCAAGCAGTGACGCGCCCAATATTGTCGAACCGCTGCGAGAGGTACCCGGAACCAATGACAGGCACTGAATAAGACCTATATATAAGGCTGTTTTATAAGGCATTTTATTAAGGTCGGTTATGCTCTCGCGTTTTTTGATATTTTCTATAATTATAAACAGAACACCGTAAACTATAAGAGCCGCCGCCACAACAAAGGCGCGCTTATCGCCTGTAAGCATTTCATCTATCAAATCGTCAAATGCAAGACCGACAACCGCCGCAGGCAGGCTTGCTATAAGAATTTTCACCCAAAGCAAAATTTTATCTACATATATATAATTATTGCAGATGCGCTTTAAAGCTTTGCCTTTTCCGTTTTCTTCAAAAAAAGGCGTTACCTGCGTGCGTTTTAAATGAAACGGCCAAAGCTTGCTCCAAAAAAGAATTACAACCGCAAGTATTGCTCCGAGCTGTATGACAACCAAAAAAATATCCATAAACTCATCACGGACATTAAGCTTCATAAACTCGTCAACCAAAATCATATGCCCCGTACTGCTTATGGGCAGCCACTCGGTAATACCCTCGACAATACCTAAAATAACGGTTTTTATAATCTCAAGAAAATCAACCATATTTTACTCCGTTAAATTGCAGGGCTAAAAGCCCTGCAATTTTTAATTATTTTTTGCCCGTAAGTTCTTTATAAAGACCTATATAGGCGCTCGCCGACGCACCCCAACTGTTGTTGCATGCCATACCGCGCTTACGGAGTATGTTCCAGCCGTTTTTATCGCTGTAACCCGCCAAAGCGCGCCAAACGGCATCCTGCATTTCGTGGGCATTGAAATTTTTAAAGGTAAAGCCGTTGCCTTTGCCGTCACCGCTGTCGGTAATGGTATCGTTAAGTCCTCCGGTTTCACGCACAATCGGCACCGTGCCGTAACGCAGTGCCACCATTTGTGCAAGACCGCACGGCTCACTCTTGCTGGGCATAAGAAACATATCGGCGCCGGCATAAATACGGTGTGCCAGCGTGGCGTCAAATCCAAGCTTCAGCCCCACCTTATCGGGATATTTTTGAGCCATTTCATAGAAAAATGTTTCGAATTCGTATTCTCCCGTGCCTAAAATCACAAACTGCACATCGGCACGCAAAATTTCTTCAAAAACGCATTTTACAAGGTCAAGGCCCTTGTGCTTAACAAGTCGGGTTACCATGCCTATAAGCGGTGTATCCGACCTTTCGGGCAGACCTACCTGTTTTTGAAGCTCCGCCTTGTTAAACGCCTTTATTTCGATGCTGTTCGAAGTAAAGTTTTTAAAAATCATCGGGTCGGTTTCGGGGTTATAAACATCATAATCAATACCGTTTACAATGCCGGTAAGCTTATAGGTAAACTGCTTTAATATGTTGTCAAGACCAAATGAATAATAAGGATCTAATATTTCGCGTGCGTAGGTGGGAGACACCGTTGTAACCTTGTCGGCGCACTGTATTCCGCCCTTCATAAGATTTACACAGCCGTCGTATTCAACAAGGCTTTCTCTGCCGGGTTTAAGACCCAACAAATCATTGTAAAGCTCCATTCCGTATTTACCCTGATACTGAATGTTATGAATTGTATAAACGGTTTTTATGTCACTGTAAAGCGGATTTTGTTTGTAAAATTCATTAAGATACACCGGCACCATAGCGGTCTGCCAATCGTTACAGTGAATAATATCGGGTTTAAAATCGATGTACGGAATTATTTCGAGAACGGCACGCGAGAAAAATGCAAAGCGTTCGGCGTCATCATAATGGCCGTAAAGCGTATCGCGTTTAAAATAATACTCGTTGTCCAAAAGATAATATATAACCCCATCTACATGAGCCTCAAATATTCCGCAATACTGTCTGCGCCACGAAACAGGCACGGTTATACTGCCCACGAAT
>ENA-OWPL01001133-OWPL01001133.1-human-gut-metagenome-genome-assembly--contig:-NODE-1133-length-16375-cov-8.491912_pt1 | contig 16375 bp, 15 predicted proteins | sample MGYA00248263_ERZ651844 | MGnify/ENA primary metagenome ERZ651844 (study PRJEB26924, sample SAMEA4378256) | human gut metagenome | biome: human gut; feature: human-associated habitat; material: faeces...
GGCTGAACTTTGCCTCGGGGCCGTTCTTGGGCTTGCCCAGATGGCTGCACAGGATGACCTTTGCGCCATCGTTGACCAGCTTCTGGATGGTGGGCAGAGCTGCGTTGATGCGGTTCTCGTTGGTGATCACGCCGTCCTTCATCGGGACGTTGAAATCGCAGCGGACAAGCACCTTCTTGCCGCAGTAGTTCTGATCGTCGATCGTCTTCTTACCTAAACCCATGGTAATAAACTCCTCTCAAGCTTTGATTTCTGAACTAGAGTTTCGCTCGCTTTTCAGGGGGCATTCCTGCCCCGCCTGTTACTATTATAAACAAAAACTGTGTACAATGCAAGGACGCAGAATAGATAATTGTTTAACAAACATTTCCTGTGGTTGTTCCAAAATGTGTCTATTTTGACCGAACCGGGCACAAACCACGATGCATCCCTGTTTTTGCGGGCGACATCTCTCTCCTGCCGTACCATTTTTACCGGCAGGAACAGACGCTTCCCCTGCTGTATACGTCCCGATCAAAATACACCCGGACAAACAAAAGCGCCCTTTTCTCCAAGGAATGCAGAGAAAAGGGTGCAAATCAACGTATTCACATGGCTATGCCGGAACCGGCACAGCCCGGTACGTTCACCTCAGGCACTTTCCAGTGAGAAGCTATAATCAGCAGTTCTCAGCGAAGTACTTGATGGTACGGACCATCTGAGAGGTGTAGGAGTTCTCGTTGTCGTACCAAGACACGACCTGAACCTGATAGGTGTCGTCGTAGCTACGCTAAATTTTCACGATTTTTTTGTGATCGTTCATAATTTCGAAACAACAGTTACAGTACCACAGCATACCGTTGTCGTACCAAAACCGGCTTGTTCGTACCAAAATTATACCACGTTTCAGCGTTATTTTCAAGGTTTTTCGCATTTTTGCGATTTATTCTTTTATACATTTTTTCGCATACGATTTTCATGGGGTATCGCGCACTCCTCGGAGCGTCTGGGTGGGTGTGATGAGGTGGATAATGATTTTGTTGGTGCATTGATGGTCTGGCTTTGGCGATGGGCTGTCTCTGATTTTTGAAGAGTACTTTTGTAATAGTTGAAGTATTTTTGATTTGCAGATGATTTTGATTGTTTCTTATCCGGATCACCCATTGGGCTTGTTCTGTTCTCCCCTGCTGTTCTTTTGCTAAAATTTCACCGGATGTGATTTTGGACTATGGAATAAAAAACAGGTATATTATTGTTCGACATAAAACAAACGTTCTATTATAAAACCGTATGGATGAGATTTTGTAGCCACACCCACACGGTTTTGGATTTTGAAAAGATTATTTTAGATTTGTAAAGGAACCTAGTTACTTTTTACACGTTTCTATATTTTCAACTTTATATTTGCACTCCCAGAATTTCGAACATGAGAATTCAGCAATTCACTTTTATATAGTTCCATCAAACAAGTCAATTCTTTTGTTATTTTCCCTTCATGATCACAGTAACCATAGTACAATGCCGTTTCATAAACATGGCGTTTCGATGGCTGTATTTTTTTCGGATTATCGCAAATATAGGCCAGCTCATTCAAATCCAATGCACTAAAGAGCCCAATTATTTTTCTACGATTACTATCCGCTCTTGCAGCCTCTAGTTCTGCAGCCTGACAGCTAATTTTCAAACTTGAGTTCACCTTTTTGAGTTCCGCAATTTCCTTCCTCAAATTATCAGTCACCTGCAAATCAGGTTCTATAGAGTCCATTCGAACCCACCCATGCTGTTTTCCTTGCGCAAATTGCTTATGAAGTGCAGTTGAAACTTTTAGCGCCAAATCATCCGCGCTACTCCACCATTCAACCATCCGTTTAGCCGTCACATCGGTCACAAAAGACTTTAGCCGTTCCATCTTATCCGGATTGTCCTCTCTCTGACTCTTTATTCGCGGTGCATCATCCGATATGATAAACGCTAAAATGGGAATTTCCTTTTCTTCCGCATATCGATACTCTTTTTCAGTGTAACTTATTCCTTTGTCTGTTCCGGTTTCGATAACAGTACCATATTTATCACCAATAATAAGTACATAGTAATCAGAGGTATCAATTGTACTTTTAATAACATCCCATTGTTTTGTGTCTGCTGCACTAAATAATTCCATTCCTACAGGGAACTGCATCATTGACAAAATAGTATTTTGAACCTTCTTGCGTTCCTCTATAAGATCTGTATATGTCGATGAAATAAAAACCTGATATTTCTTATCCATAATCTCTTGTCACTCACATATAAATGTCAATTCTGTTTCTTCTGGATTTTCATACTCAGCACACATTAACTCAACTCTTGCTTTAAATTCACCTTTCTTCATCGGAACTATATAGATATCTCTAAAACTGCTCAGCCTAGTGTGAACAATACCATCTTTGATTTCTATACTGACCATATTCTCTATAATGTCTATCGATTCAAATGGACTATTATGGGTAGTATATACGCTCAAATCCGGCAACTTCATCGTTTTGATATCATTTAAAACACCAAATTGCTCAAACGCTTTTTCTAAAACCATTTCAGACCGATGTGCTCTCTCGTATGCAACTATCTGAAGGCTTTTGGGTTTCTTTGGTGCCTCAGGTTCTTTTAGCTTCCGCACCTCATAAATATCTAGTACTCGGATTTCATCAGGGAATTCAATCTTAATTGAAATATCTGTAGCCTTTGCTGTTCCAATATTGCAAACACTTACAACAGACGCTATCCCATGATCGACAATTAAATGGTGCATCTGGTAGAGTTTCAAGTATTTTTCTAGCATATCTTCCGACGGCAATGCAGCATTATACTCTTCTATTTCCTTAATAGACACCTTTCCACGCAGTTCCCCAATAAAGTCGCTCTCACTCACTGGCTGGTACTCCGCCTCAACCGAAGAAGTCTTCACGCTTTCAACCTTAAGATGGATAGCATTGTCTGCATCGGTTTTTATATTTTTCACCCGACCATAAAGAGGATCGTCCTTCTCCCCTTCATTAGGTGCATCTCCTGCAACTTTAATTACCAATTTCGGGCAACGTTTCGACTGTTGCTTAAGGCTCTGATTCTCCATCAGTAAGGCCTTGTTTTCCTCAACAAGTTTCTGGTTCTGCTCAGTTAGTTCTGTGAGTGTTTTTAGACTCTTCTCTACATCTACAACATCCCCTCTTATCCAACCGGGACGCTTTGTCCTAGTAATCTGCTTATAGAGTGATGCCGTCACTTTTTGAGCCAACTCGTCAGTTGTTTTCCACCATTCAACAAGTCGTCCCGTTTTCACTTCAGTTTTAAACGCTGTTAACTTATCACTGTTTTTCGTTTCTACGAATTCCGGTTTCACAGCAACATCATCATCGAGTAAAAAAGCCAGAACAGGTATCCCCTTTTCTAACGCGTATCTAAATTCTTTTTCCGTATAGCTCATTCCTGCATCGCAACAACCTTCAGGGATAACTGAGCCATATCGTTGAGCAATGATAAGCACATAATAATCAGAGGAATCTATCGTTTCACTAATTATTTGCCACTGTTCTTCGTCAGCAGCCCCAAACAACTCCATCCCAACTGGAAAATGGTACATAGAAAGAATTGCATCACGCACCTTCACTCTCGCTTCCACTAAATCACTATAGGTAGAGCTTATGAACACTTGATATTTTTTCTCCATATGTACCTTCCCTTTGTTCTACGTATCCTATATACTGCGTTGCCTGCCGCGTATGGATACAAAGTTTCGAATGAAAAAGCCGCGAGAATATAATCCCACGGCTCAAATATAATCCTTTAAAGAATAGTTTTCAAGGGCATCGGTGAAATATACATCAACCTGTATTTACTACCTCTATTTACACAACATAGCCCTTATCCTTAATGACCTCCACGACCTGAGAGACGTACTTCTGGCAGGTATCATGGTCAGGGGCTTCCACCATCATACGCACCAAAAGCTCCGTACCAGACTCACGCACCAGAATACGACCGGTATCGCCCAGTGCTTCTGCCACAGCCTTGACTGCCTCCTGTACTGCCGGGTCGTTCTGTGCAGCCTTCTTGTCGGTCACACGGACGTTCTCCAGCACCTGCGGATAGATCTTCAGCGGCTCAGCCAGCTTGCTCATGGGCATCTTCTTCGCCAGCATTACTTCCATCATCTTCAGGCTGGTCAGGATGCCGTCGCCGGTGCTTGCGTACTTGGAGAAGATAATATGGCCGCTCTGCTCACCGCCGATGCGGCAGCCGTTCTTTGCCATGTACTCATAAACGTACTTATCGCCCACAGCGGTCTTAGCGTAGTCGATTTCCTGCTCGTCAAAGGCCTTATACAGACCGAAGTTGGACATGACAGTAGTGACCACTGTGTTGTTCGTCAGCTCGCCGTGTTCCTGCATGTAGCAGCCGTAGCAATACAAGAAACTTAGGTTTCACTAACTTCATTACTTCCGTATCCAAATATGACTTTTCCAATATGCTCGGCCACCTTTAAATCTTCTTCCGTATTTATGTCAACAGCTTCGAATTTACTAACAAAATGCATGTATGGCTTTCTGCCAATGCGGCACCGATACCTTACTAAGCTATCTTTAGAGATGCCATATAATCCTGTAGTTTCTTCGATTACCGGAAGCATATCCTGACTCCTAGGTAAAATACCTGGCCTGTAATTAATAGGCGTGTTGGCGAACCAATAGAAACTATGATTTGCTAGTGCTGTAAAGCAAGAATCAAACTCTTCGCTACCAATCAGCGTATTGTAGCATTCTTTTATTGTTTCAGGCTGCATATAAGGAGCAGTAGCAAAAAGCTGAAAATAATAATCATAATCCGGAAATTTTTCGCAATGATATACCAGCAAATCATTACCGTTTGCTGTATTCGTTGCAAGCTCTGGTTTTCGTTCAATGACATGAAAGCCCATTTTTACTGCATACTCTGATATTTCTTGACTGTTAGTATCAATATAAACATCATCAAACACATTTGCCACTTTTACATGTTCGCATATGTATTCGTACAGCTTTTTTCCATTCAGTACGCGTAAGTTTTTACCCGGAACTCTTTCTGAATTAGATTTAATCGGAATGAAACATGCAGTTTTCATGCTGCCACCTTCTTTTCGGTGTCAGCACAATCAGCCACACTCAAATGGAGGCAGTTATATGTTGCCCCCCCACAATATACGGCTCAATCTGCGAAACTGATTCATCCATGTCCAACCAAGCACGCGCACATGCTAAGTCCAGCCCATCATCAATATCAATACTAGTTCTTTTATCTAAGATGTAGCGATAAGGATTGTGTCCGTGGAAATACTTCCACTCAATCATTTTTTTACGCGGAGCAAGTAAAATGCCATCAGTCACAAAATACAACGGCGGAAGCTGCTGGGAAGGAACGTGTTTGATTCCAAGTTCATAATTGACTGGACCTTTATCATCCCACAGATACCGTTTAAACATTTCCATTGAAACCAAAGAATCATATCCCTGCTCCAATGCTTTGTAGTAAAGTGCAATAGCTTCTTTATAGTGTTTTGGAAAAACTAACGGTGCTGTGCAAGTAGCCCAAAGAATATCATCACCCGGAACATTCTCACATATATGCGCTACAACCTCGCCGAATGTTTTGGTTTTCTCATCACAAAATTCAGGGGCGCGCTTATGTATTTTTACTCCCTGAGAAGAAGCCATTGCAAGCATTAAATCAGAATCAGAAGACACGACAATATCTGTAATCTCATCCACCTGTTTCAATTGATTAATCTTGTTGATCAAAAGATTTGTTCCCGCAAAAGGTGCAATATTCTTATTTTTTAATCTGCGGCTACCTTCGCGTACAGGAACAATTGCTGTAATACTCATAAAATTACCTCCTAATATTTCTCATAAATATAGCAACCTACACTCATGCAATTCAATTCGTAAATTCAACGCCCTCCTTTTTGAAAATCCAAGTCAACGCACTCCTAAGTTCCTCTACGTTCTTTGGTATAAAAATCTTATCCTTTCGGCTATATACTTTTCTAATCCGATCGATTTGTTTCTCATAATTATTCGGATCTTCCAAGTCATGGTAACTGTAAAAAAGACGATAAGCAAAAAACAAATACGGTTCTTTATTTGCTAATATTTTCGGAGAAAACTGAGCATTCGAACAATCGCCAATAAGAATGTGCTCATTCGTTATATTGGATAAGCATTCCAATTCCCACATATTATCGCCATAATCCACTAAGACTTCATTATACCGTCTTCCACTTCGGGGGTGTATTCTTACTAACGAATCTTTGGTCAAACCAAGATCCATTAATAGTTTTTCTGGAGACAAACCATTGTACTTGGGACATTCTTCAAAAGGGCGCTCCAGAAAAATCACCTTTTTTTGTGAAACCATTGATTGTGCATTAAAATCGAACAATCTGCAAACGACAGGAAAAGCCGGGTTTTGATCATTCCATTTTGGAAGTTGAATAGTCTTCTCTGCAACCTTTGATTTGCACATTTCCGCATTGTTTACAAAGAAAGCTTTCGGATGAATAGTCGATAGTCCTCTATTAAAAAGGCTCATAATTCTTTGTTTACGCCCTCTACATAAGTCTTGCCAAAAGTTTTTATAGTAGTATGGGTAACCATCTTCATATATCCAAACAGACGCACTTTTATAAAATTGGCACATCAATAATCCAAAAGGCATTCCATCCGCAATAAAAACCTGATCATATTTTTTTTCAAGAAAGTCATATGAGCCAATTTGATATTTCTTAATTTTCTTCTCCAACGAAATCAAAATACTATCACGACATTCCTTGATAAAAGTATCTCCGCTCTGTGGATCTATCAGATAAACACTTTCAAAAGTATGTTCAGCTATTACCCTATCGTATACTTTTTTTGCATCTCTAAATCTAGCAACAATAAACAAATCCGAAACCAGCCTTGTGCCTTGAACGTCATTGAGCGCTAGATTCATCACATTGAATAACTGATATGGCGTATTGCATACAAAAAGCGACCTCATATTTTATGCACCTCCACTTTCTTCAAGACAGCTAATACTTCTTTGTTGTACAATAGCACGATAAGAACAAGTAGAAGCAGTTGAAGCACATACTGTACTTTGGAATTGCATATTAGCAGAATTAGCGTCTGAAAAAGCAATATACCATACGTCAAAGCATCACGCACTACTCGTATTTGAAAATTCATCTGCTGTTTCACGTAAAACAATCTAACAATCATAACCACCGCATTCGAAATCATCGTAGCTACCGCACCGCCAATAACTCCGAATGAATAGATTAATATTGCATTTAGTATCGTGTTTACAATTGCTCCAATAAAAGTTGTTTTCGAAATGATATCCGTTCTTTTTTGAGCTGCAAATACACCACCGCAAAAACCAGCCGCTGCGCTGAAAACCACGGCTACGGAAAAAAACGGAATCATTGACCATGCTTCATAAAAATCTTTTTTGAATAGTAGTGCTGACAATATTTTTGTAAACATTATAATTGCAGATGCTGCTATAGTCATAACAAATCCATATAGATTATATGTTCGAACAAAAAAGCCGTCAGTATCTTCCTTATTGTATTTCTTTACTGCAGATAAAACCCATGCTTGCTCAAATAAATTCTGTATCGTTGATAAAACTGTTGGTAACTTGTACGCTACCGAGATCAATCCATTCGCGGCAATCCCACACATATACAAAACCATATACTTGTCTAGGGAATTGTTCAACCACCAGCTGATTGAGTTAACCATCAGTCCCATGCCATATTTTCGCATTTCTTTATCTAGATTGTGATCCTTGGTTGCCGTATGTATCGATTGAATAATATTAGTAACATAAACATAATAAATAATTGACATACTGGTTCCTAGAATTGTTGCCACAAAATAGCCTACAATTCCCAATTTCATCCACACCAGAAATATAATGTTTAGAAGAATTGTGCCAATGCTTGAAATAATGCTTGCAAGTGATATATCCTTAATCCTTTCTTGACCTCTTGCAACGCCAGATAGCCATGAATTGAGTACTGTAACAACATACACTAAAATAAAAAGTATCTTATAAGCATTCAATTCTGGAACGGCATTCGTAATTACATTAACAGCAAACAAAAATAGAAAGGCAACAATAGATACAACTACATATTTCGCACTAATTGAAATTACAGATTCTTTATCTTTATTTCGTTCAAGCAAAAATCTGATCACACTGTCAGAAACACAAATAGATAGTATCGGATAAAGAAGTGATATAGTGGTGCTGTATAAATCGAACGTACCATATTCCTCCGTCGACAAGACCCCTGTGTACAACGGAAGCAGGAAGAAAGATAAAAATTTCGTAGCAAAGTTGCTAATTGTAAGGATTCCAATATTTTTTATCAGATACTTATAATCATTCATTGATCCATCCACCAGTATGTCTGCATCTTACTTTGTTTCACTATTAAAGAATTCCAATGTCTTTTCGATTACCTTGTTCAGGTCATCATTTTTTATGTTATAGTACATAGGCAACCTAACCAGACGATCGCTATCTGCAGTTGTATTTTCATCCACGCCATCAAAACGACCGAATTTAAGGCCTGCTGGGGCACTATGTAGAGGAACATAATGGAACACACACAAGATATCATTTTCTTTCATGAATTTGATATATGCCTGTCTAGTTTCCAAGTTCTTCGTCTTCAAGTAAAACATATGCGCGTTGTGGACGCACCCATCTGGAATAATGGGCAGCTGCACTATTCCTTTTTCCTCCAGTGGCTTAAAGGCTGTGTAATATTTATTCCATGTTTCAAGTCGATTCTCATTGATTTGATCTGCCACTTCGAGCTGTGCCCAAAGATATGCAGCGTTCAAATCACTCTGAAGATAACTGTCTCCGAAATCCACCCAATTGTATTTAGCGACTTGTCCGCGGAAAAATTGCGAGCGATTCGTTCCTTTTTCACGCAAAATTTCTGCTTTTTCAATATAGGCAGCATTGTTAATTACAATTGCGCCACCTTCACCCATAGAATAGTTTTTTGTTTCATGGAAAGAATAGCAACCAAAATCGCCGATTGTACCCAAAGCTTTTCCTTTGTAAGTACTCATAACACCCTGCGCGGCATCTTCCACAACCATCAAGTGATGTCTTTTGGCAATGTCCATGATCGTATCCATTTCACAGGCCACGCCAGCATAGTGAACCGGACAAATCACCTTCGTTTTATCCGTAATTGCAGCCTCAATTTTTGTTTCATCGATATTCATGGTGTCCGATCGAACATCTACGAAAACAAGTGTTGCTCCAGCCAAGACAAAAGAGTTTGCTGTACTTGAGAAGGTAAAGCTTGGAAGAATAACTTCATCACCCGGCTTAATATCACACAACAAAGCTGCCATATCCAGTGCAGTTGAGCCACTTGTAGTAAGCATTACTTTCTTTGCGTTAAAACGTTTTTCAAGCCATTCATTGCATTTTTTTGTAAATGGGCCATCGCCGCAAATCTTATGGTTGTTAACTGCCTCCTGCATATACTTGAATTCTGTACCAACAAACGGCGGAACATTGAAGTGAATCATTTTTTTACCTCCACAATTTTTGTTACTTTTCTTAGCATCTTCTTAAAAACCAAACACAAAATCCCAATATATATTTCTGTTTTGGTAAAGAAAATCCCCATCGAATCGTCAAACCCACTCAAATCATAAGAACATGGTTCCTTTTTTATAATATACATATAATACAGTTCCGAAACAAATGCTTCATAATCCTTCTTTACAGTCTTGAAAGTTCTCGCTGTTATGTCTCCATCGATAAGCAAATTAAGTGCTATTGTGACCTCTTCAACTGCAAAAGCTTTAAACAAGTCATATGTACCTTTTTTACTCGCATTGGTGTCAATATCCTTAGAAAACGTAAAATTCTCTATTAAATATCTCTTCTTATTGCGTTCTGAAAACAAAATGCACGAATGGGGCGAAATCTTATCAATCGGAACATCATCTGGAATCTTTTCATAATCACTTTTCCAGATTCCAACACCAGTTGTCCATGAAACATAGCGCTTCAGTGTCCCAATAAACGAATCAAAGTCATTCAGAACATATTGATCATTTTTTAAAACGCCATTTCCAAAATAGATAACCGGTTTATCGTCTAAGTTCTCCAAAACGACGTTAAGCATTTTCTTTAATGAGCCATCTTGGAAGATTCCCCTATGATTCACAAACTTCAAATAAATGCCTGACGCTAATTTTAAAGCCTCCAATTGATTATGGAACATATAGGCATCAGTTTTTTTATAGATAAGATTATCATGCTTTTCAGCATATTCCTGCATCATCATATCGAACTGATGATTATTACCGTTATTTGTTACGATTACTTCGAACAAATTATTCTCCACATCTTGATCATAAATGCTATCCAGTACTGGAAAAACCCATTCAATGACTCCATTTGTTGGTAAACACAGGGAAATTACAGGGGGCATTTTATTTCACTTCCTTATCAAACTTCTTTTCGTTCTTTCGAGGAAACCACTTGAACTGTTCTACACACGTCAAATCCGTATATAACTCATCAATATGCTCTTTTATCATTTCATCTGTCACTCTACCGCCATTTAAGTTGTTCAGCAGTTACTTTCTGTGAAGGAATGTTCTAATTCTTGAAAGTAGCTCTGACGCACCTTCATCTTTTAATACATAGATGGATTTCGCAGCTTTCTCATATACAAAAGCAACACTATTGCCAATAAGAGGCATTTTTCGCAAATTGACCGCTTTATTATAAATTTCCTGCTCTTTTGAGCTCTTCCATGAACCAGCAAAATGGTGGATAGTGTATGTATTGTTGGTCGGTGCTTCAACACCGGTTTCATACGATTTGGCTGTAAAATATGTCCATGGATAAGCTTTTACCGTCAGATTATTATCACGGATTACTTCATCCATGACGCGCGGTAGCGGCAGTACATCCAACGAGTTATCCTTCCGGACAAAATGTCTTCCTTCATAGCGATCCAGACATTTCTTCAAAAAGGAGTCGTGTTTTTCGGCACCAAAACACCCGGCTTCGATCCACGTATGATCTGGTCTTTCATAGGCAAACATTGTGGGGTTGTCAAGCAGATCATCAAAGCTTTTCAGCACTTCCATATCCATGTCCATATAAACTCCACCGTAGTTGTATACGGCATAGATTCGGATGTAGTCACATGCAAACGCGTATTTTTTATGATCAAATGCTTCTGAAACCCATGCCGAAGATCCTTTATCAAATTTTGAAAAATCCCATTTTATGAATTCGTAATCCGGCAGCTTTTCTTTCCAGCTTTTCATATAAATCTGAAGGTCTTCTGGTACAGGGTCACTGCTCAACCAGCAGTAATGTATAATTTTAGGTATCATTTTTATTCTCCATTTTTATATTCTTTAACAATTCTTGCGGGTGCTCCTACCGCAACACTGAATGGTGGAATATCTTTTGTAACCACAGAATTTGCGCCAATAACGGCATTGTCGCCAATTTTTACATCGGGCATGATTGCGACATTTTCACCGATCCAAACATTTTTTCCGATTTCTACACTGCCTTTTGATTCCAGTTTTCGGTCGCTTGGTGGAATTCGCAGCGAGTCTAAATTCGTATTCCCATGGTAGTGATCCGTTATAAAAATCTTGCTTCCCAGTAGTGTTCCATCCCCGATGGTGATTTTATTGATACAGGCAATATGTACGTCATAGTTAATGGACACGTTATTTCCAATTTGTATCTCTGGCGAAAAACTCAACCCATTATGTTGATCAATTGCCGCCATATGCAGTCCGGGTTTGATCCGGACATGTTCACCAATGGAAATGTAGTTTGCACCTTCTACCGTGTAAGAAGACTCTATCAAACTTTTTGAGCCGCAGTGCTTCAATTTTGGCTTCAGCGTCATCACAAACACAATTCTGTTAATTCCGCCACGCAGAATATTCATTCTTCCGCACTCGCTTTCTTTAAAGCTTCCAGGAAAGCGTATTGGTAATCCTTATCAGGCTCCAGATATGCGCCTTCACCCCATTCATTCCATGCAGTCAGGAAAACAAATTCCTTTTTTTGCGCATTAGAAATTTTTAATAATTCACGCAGATACTTTTCAAACTTTTCCGGACTTTCACCTGTAACGATTTTTCCCTGATTTCCTCTGCGCGGACTATCATCATAACTTACAAATCCACCGTAATAAATATCTTTTCCGGTACTGCGTTTTGCGTTGTTCAGAATAGAGTGCCACACTTGATCATAATCATATCGGATGGCTTTGTTTTGCTTTATAAACTGCGTTTTTATCTTGTCAACAACGCGCGTCGCAAGATTCTTGTTCTGCCATGCTGAAAACATGGGCTCATAAGTGAATAGTGCGTCGAAGGCATCCAAAGAATCATAGGGATTATAGCGATTGATCAAATACAGTCCCGGATATCCGGCTTCTACCGCCAGCTTTCGCCAGTATGCACACATCTCTTTCAGGTGTTCCTTATCGGTATAGTTCCAGATGATGAACAGCGGTTTTCCGTTGACCTTGATATAACGTGGGTCCGAAAAGAATTTATTCAGGTAATCAAAGTGAATCTTCCAGTCTTTTTCGGCCCCGTAATCTAATTTTGCAAGAAAGCCGTCATCACCTTTTTTTTCAGAATTTGTGTCGGCTTTCGGTGACCAGGCATTTGTATTGTGCTTATATTTGCTCCAGGTCCGCACCCACGAATTGTTATCCCATGCCAGAAAAAATGGCATATCAATATCTTTGTTTTCAAGAAGCAGTTCAGCAGGCTTTGTCAATGTCTGCTTCTGACTGGAAAACCAATAGTGATAGATTCCAAAGCCATATACTCCATATTTTTTGGCCAGTTCAACCTGCCAGCGAATATTTTCCACTTTGGAGAGGTCATAATAGCGATCATCTAAAGGTTCCCGCGGTTGTCGGTGGCCGTCAAAAAGCTTTTCCGAGTTTTTAACGCTTACCCAGTCTGTAAAACCTTTTCCCCACCATTTATTATTGTCTTCCGTTTCATGGTATTGTGGAAGGTACATTGCAATTATCTTAGTCATGTTGTTCTCCTTTATATTATGTTTTTACTGCCATTGCACCCTGAAATATCATAAAAGATGCCACGCATTGCGGCGTGAATGTGTTATCTTGCATGATTGATACACCGAGCAAAATAAATGGTAAGTAGAATGCAATCGATTGTTCTTTACCTGTTTTTTCTTTTGGTAGTTTAGCTTTTGTGCTAAGAACGGCTAAAATAAATGCAAGACCGCCTTGAAGACCAATTTGATATATGTATGAGAGCAATGCGGTTTCACCGCCACTGCTAAGCCAATCTCCTGCGGTACTGGACAAAACTTGTGCAGCGTTTCCTCCGGTGCCTAAGCCGTGTCCATAAGGTTTTTGCAACACGTTTTGCCAAGTGTTCATAATGCCCCAGATATGGTTTAAAACAGCTAGTCCATAATGCGATATATAGAACTTTACGAAAAGAAATGTTCCTATGATTCCAACGCCTATAATTATTTTTCTTATCATCTTAGATTGTTTCAAAAATGTGCGCAGTATTTTTTCACCAGTAATGCAACATATTCCAAGGAAAGCTATCATCCAGCCTCCTTTTCCACCACTCAAGAAAAGGGCCACGCCTGTCAACAAAATTGAGAGTATATGGCCTGCATTTCCTTTCCAGGGATTCGCATACAGGCTCATCAGGAAACAGAAGGCAAAATAGTATGCAATGCTTATGGGTTCGTAGTATAAAGAGCCCATTCTGACATAGCTTTTATTGGAAAAAAAGGAAGTATAAAATCTTCCATCTAATCCGCTCTTGTCAAATGGAGCTGATTTTGCGATATATACTTCATGTATTCCAATAATTTTATAGAGATTGTATCCCCCGACAAGCAGTAAAATTCCAGCTACCAACAAAAAGAATGATAATTCTAATGTAAATTTTATATATTCTTTTCTGCTCTGACTTGTTGAAATATTGCTTCTTCCTATTTCATAAAACATAAAAAAGGAGGTCATATTTCTAATGTTGATAAGTGCTGATTGTACACTGCCAAAGCCAAAAACGCAGGATATAAAAATGAAAAAAAGTAGGATAATAAAGAATTTGCGTGCCTTATCAAGCGCCTTTTTTTTGAAAAAGCAGTCAATAACCCATATAATTGCCACCGTCATAAATGGTATTTGTGTTAACAACTTTAGGGAATCATTTGTGTTTCCAGCAATATGCGCACCAAGACCAATTGCAAAATTTTGCAAAGACAGAACCAGCACAATTGCATTGCAAAGGTCCGCACTTTTTTTCCCGTGCCTTACATGTAAGACCATAGCGGTCCATAAAATACTGACCAATAATGCCAGATATGTCATCGGCCTACTTATAGCCCCAAGGAAAATGATAAGTAATATACCTGTATACAAGTAGCTTTGCCCTATAAGCATTAACTTTCCTCCCGTATTGACCGAACTTATTTATAACCACTACTTGCAAAGTAAATCGTTTACGACCTTACCAAATGCATCACAGAATGCACGATTGTTACTATTCATCGTGCTGTTTGAGGCTTCTATATCATGCTGCTCAATTATATTTGCTAATTCGTTTACATTTTCTACAACATCAATTGAGCCCATCCGCTTTTCTACTTCTTTGCAGAAATACAATTGATGATCATTGACGTGTTCATTGTATTTTGCCTGTCTTGGCACAACGATTGGCTTCTTTCCAAATTGCAGCGGCATAATAAAACTGGATGGACCACCATGCGTAATAACAATGCGAGCATTTTTTACCATTTCAATCATTTCCTGATATGGATAAAGTTTTTTCCACTCTGCATGTTTTGGTATATATGTAGAGAAACCGGTCTGCATAATAACTTTTTCGTTATGAGTTTCTGCCCAATGATCCATATATTCTATCAGGCGGTTGAACGGTTGTTCATGAGTTCCAACAGTTACAAAAATCACCTTATATCCACCTCATTTTGATTTTCGTTCTACTACCATATCAGAAAATGCTTCCCAGATTTATTGCTTTGGGATATACCTTCTTCATTTCTTCCCACTCCACAATAAACTTGTCTGCTACCGGGTAACAAAGTTTTCCGCTTATTGTTGGCGCATCGATTCGGTCAAACACTTCGACATAAATTGTTTTTGCGCCAAGCAGTTTTCCAATCCAGAAGAATGGAATTGCCGGAGCAGCTCCGGAACTAATGATTAAATCCGGTTTTTCTTTTGGAAGAATCTTTATTGCTCTCCATGTGTTAATAATCAATGCTTTCAGTGAGCGGTTAGAAGGATAATAACACGGGTAAAATCGTTCTCCCTCCAGTAGCGAACGCGCATCTTCCTTATCAAATGTGACCCAAAAACGATCCTTATCTTGCCAAAAAGGCTTTAACATGTACAAATGAGTTAAATGACCACCGGATGATCCAACCATACATACTTTTAATCTCTTTTCCAATGTGAAAATCTCCCTTATTTAACATCGAACTTTTATCAGCTCTGCATCTCCAACAACCAAGCATCTGCCCAGTCCAGCTGGTAAAAACAGCGTTTCGCCTTTACTGAATCGCATCGGTTTCTGCTCTGCATCCATTGTCTGTACTTCACCGTATCCTTTTAGGCACATCAGCACCTGAAAAGAGGTATCCATTACAGAAAAGGCAAAGCCCTTTGTGACTTGAATCCGTTCCGTTTCAAAGTACTTGCAGCGGCAGAGCAGCTCACGGGAGCAGCCGGAATAATATTTCACGATGCGCGGTTTCTGGCTCACATCTGGCGCAACATTCATATCCATAACTTGAACAGCCTTATCAAAGTGCAGTTCACGCTTTTTACCGTTCTTATCCACCCGGTCATAGTCATAGACACGGTAGGTCACATTGGAGCTTTCCTGTATTTCAGCCACCAGAATACCTTTTCCAATGCCGTGTACGGTTCCCGCCGGGACAAAGTAAGTATCGCCCTTGTAAACCTCCACTTTTTGCAAGTGCTTATCCAATGTTCCAGTTTCAACAGCTTTCCGAAGAATTTCCTCGGTCACCTTGTGTTGAAAGCCATAAATCAAGTGTGCACCCTCGTCAGCGTCCACAACGTACCACATCTCGGTCTTACCGTTGTCGCCTTCGTGCTCTCGTGCATATGCATCATCGGGATGAACCTGAACAGACAAATCTTTCTTTGCATCGATGAATTTCACCAATACAGGCAGTTCTCCGTTTTCCACCTTTGTACCAAGATATTCTGGGTGAGCACTCAGCACCTCTGCCAGCGTTTGTCCCTTATAGA
>ENA-OWPL01001158-OWPL01001158.1-human-gut-metagenome-genome-assembly--contig:-NODE-1158-length-16109-cov-6.143266_pt1 | contig 16109 bp, 20 predicted proteins | sample MGYA00248263_ERZ651844 | MGnify/ENA primary metagenome ERZ651844 (study PRJEB26924, sample SAMEA4378256) | human gut metagenome | biome: human gut; feature: human-associated habitat; material: faeces...
GACCTTGTGCACCGTCTGGCAGATGCCGGGGTCAATATGCAGTGGAAGGGCGAGCCCAAGGGCGACAAGCTGGCCGGTAAAACGCTGGTGGTTACCGGTACGCTGGAAACACTCTCCCGCAACGAGGCAGAAGCCCTCATCGTCAAAAACGGCGGCAAGGCCAGCGGCTCGGTCTCCAAAAAGACTTCCTATGTGGTCGCCGGTACAGCAGCCGGTTCTAAGCTGACCAAAGCGCAGGCGTTGGGCGTTCCGGTGCTGACCGAAGCTGAATTCCTTGATCTGCTCAAAGAAGAATAATTACAATTTTGCATAGCCTCTGCGGCGTTTCGGGCCGCAGGGGCTTTTTGTTTGTGTGCGGTTCTAAGCGGGCAGGGACTGCATACACTGGTAACACAAGTTTCGTTGAAAGGAAGTGCCCATTGTGGACGAGTATTACCGCGCGATCCGTCTGTTGCCTGCATGGCTGGCGCAGCCGCTGGCCCGGCTGCCGCAGAATACCGCCGAAAAAGTGCACGAACTGCGGCTGCGGACAGGCTGTGGAATTTGCCTGTCCATTGCCGGGCAGCAGACGACGTTGGACGAGCTGCCGGAATGCCCGCAGACCCTGCGCGGCAGGACGCTGGATGCCCTGCAGATGGACGAGATCCTTTATGTGCTCTGCGGCGGTTCAGTACATACCCATCAGGCCGAACTGGCGCAGGGCTACCTGACCACGGCATCCGGCTGCCGTGTGGGGGTGGGCGGTCGGTTCGTATTGCGCGGCCCGGAGGATGTTGTGCTGCAGCGTCTTTTGTCGCTGAATTTCCGCATTGCGCGTCCAATTTGTACGGAACTTCCGGCGGAGCTGTGCACCCTTTTGCAGGGACATTTCATCGGGGCACTGCTGGTGGGAGAACCGGACAGCGGCAAGACCACCCTTCTGCGGCAGATCGCCCGGGAACTGGCTGCACAGAAACGGGCCGTGGCTGTGATCGACGAGCGAGGGGAACTTTTTCCGCCGGAGCGGCAGAATGGCGATGCCCTTGACTGCATCAGCGGCCTGCCCAAAGGCCGTGCGGTCCAGATGGCGCTGCGGACGCTGGCCCCGCAGGTGATCCTGCTGGACGAGCTGGGGGACCTGACCGAGGTCGCCGCACTGGAACAGGGCTTTTTCAGCGGGGTGGAGTTTGTGGCCAGCGTCCATGCCGCCACGCTGGAGGACGCTCTGCAAAGGCCGCAGGTGCGGGTTTTACAGCAGCAGGGAGCACTGCGGTTTCTTGTCCTGCTGGAAGGACGCTGTGCACCGGGCCGGATCCGGGAGATCCGGCAGCTTCCGCTGCTATGATGCTGCACATTCTGGGTGCTCTGCTGTTGCCGTTGTGCGGCTGGCTGGCCGGGGATGCCATACAGGCCCGTACGGTACAGCACCTTGCTGCATTGCAGAAATGCCTTGCGCTTCTGGAACGCATCCGGCAGGAGGTCGCGTTCCGCCGGGCAGACCTGCAGCAGCTTTACGCAGAGCTCTGCCGGGAAGGCATACTGGAATCCGGCGCCCGCTGCTTACAGGAGGCCCCACCGCCGGAGGGCCTGACGCGGGAAGAACAGCAGTGCTTCCGGACGTGCATGTCCGGCCTTGGCCGTGCGGAAGCGCAGCAGGAGTGCGAACAGCTGGACTACTACCGGGCCCGCCTGCAGGCTTTGCAGCAAACGGCAGAACACGCTGCCCGGCGGCAGGCCGGTCTGCCCCGCAAACTGGGCCTTGCAGCCGGGATGGCAATGGCACTGCTGCTCATCTGAATTCGGAAATCTTGGAGGAAACAACGCAGATGGAAATTGATCTGGTGTTCAAAATTGCAGCCATCGGCATCATTGTGGCGGTGCTCAATCAGCTCTTGATCCGCTCCGGGCGGGAGGATCAGGCCATGATGACGACCCTTGCCGGCCTTGTGGTGGTCCTGTCCATTCTGGTCAAGCAGATCAGCACCCTGTTTGTTACCATCAAGGCGCTGTTTTCGCTGTGAGTTCCGCCTGGGTCACGCTGGGGCTGGTGGCAGTGCTGGCAGCGGTGCATGCACTTTTGCAAAAGGAGCTTCCGGCCTATGCGCTCCTGCTCTCACTGGGAGCGATCGTCCTTCTGCTGGTGCGGCTGGGCGGCACCTTCCGCAGTGTTCTGGAGGGTGTCGCGCTGCTGGGACAGCAAACGGACAAGCAGGCGTTCCAATGCCTGCTGCGCAGCACGGGCATCCTGTTGCTTGCCGACTATATCCGTACCCTCTGCAAGGAGAGCGGGGCTGAAGCACTTGGCTGGTGTGCAGGGCTTGCGGGCCGCTGTCTGGTGCTGGCGGCAGTGTTCCCACTGCTGGAAGAAGTGTGTCAACGGATCTGGGGGCTGGCAGGATGAGCGGCAAAAAATACCGGGGGTTTCTGGCAGGGTTGGTGTTTCTGGCCGCAATGCCTTTTGGAACGGTTCAGGCTTCCGCACTGGAAAGCCTGCCCGGCCGGGAATTGTGGCAGCCCTACCTGACCCAAAGTGCACAGGGTGCAGCGGATTTTGCCCGGGACCCGGTGTCGGCATTGCTGAGCCTGCTGCCGGGTTCACCCGTGCAGCTTCTGGTCGATACCCTGCACAGCTACGCAGATCTTTTGCTGTTTCTGCTGCTGCTCACAGCTTTGTCATTTCTCGTTGGCGATGCAGCGGACGGTACCTTGCTGGACCTTGCGGCAGCCGGTGGCTGCGGGGTGCTCATCTGGGGTGATCTGCTGACACTGGCACAGTCCATCGGTGAACGCATGGACAGCTGGCGGCTGTTCCTCACGGGATTTCTGCCGGTGTGCGGCGCAGTCCTGACGGCAGGTGGAGAGGGAAACGCCGGAGCGGTAGCCAGCGGATCTCTGCTGAGCGTGCTGGCTCTGCTGGCACAGGGGATCGCGCTGTGCATCCGGCCGCTGCTGCAAAGCTATCTGGCCATCAGCATGGCCTGCTGCATCCACACGCAGACGGGTCTCCCGGAAGCCTGCAGGATGAGCGGGCAGCTGCTGCGAAAAAGCATTTCGGCGGGCGGAAAACTGTTTGCGCTTCTGCTTGGCGTACAGCGAGTGATCACACTGCAATTGGACCACACGACATCCCGTCTGGGCCAGATGCTGACGGGCAGTGTCCCGGTGATCGGGCAGGCATTGAGCGGTGCGGCCGATACCGTATTGGCCGGGCTGCAGCTGCTCAAAAGCTCTCTTGGAATCGCGGCACTGGTGATTCTTGGCGCGGAATTTGTTCCGCTGTATCTGGGACTGTTGTTCCACCTGGCAGTTCTGTCCGGGTGCAGGCTTCTGTGCAGCTTTGCCGGTATCGACCGGTGCCGGGCGCTGTTTGCCTGTCTGACGGAGGCGGTCCGGTGCATGGCGGCGATCACAGCACTGTTCTTTTCGCTGACAATGGTCGGTGTCGCGTTGATGACAATGATGAACGGAGGGTGAAATGCGGGTCGTAACGGCATTCTGCCTTGCATGTGTCTGCGCGGAGCTGCTAGTGCAGCTGGTGGAAGCAGGCTGGGCGCGCCGATGCATAAAAGTGGTTGCGGGGCTATATATTCTAACAGTTCTGCTCCGTGCAATTTCTGCACTGCCTGCACGGACCGCACAGCGGCTTCGGCCGGTGCAGGCATCTGCCTCCATCGAGGGCGTGGAAACCACGATCCTCACGGAGGCGGCGAAGCGCTTGAATGAGATGTTGGCAGCGGAATGCGAGGCACAGACAGGCATCCCGGTCCGGGTGGAAACGGAATTGGAACAGACGCCGGACGGCATCCGCGCAGCTCGCGCGATCCTGTGGATGCCGCCGGACAGCCCGGCACAGGTGCAGACACAGCTTGTGCAGTTTCTGCAAAAAGAACTTAGCACCGACGCTGTCACCGCAGCGGAAGAGGCGGAACCATGAAAAAAGCAACGATTACAACGGTTCTTCAGGGATGCAAAGGCCCGCAGGGGCGCACAAGACTTGCGGTGCTCATTGGCGGGGTGGCCATGCTGCTGTTGCTGCTGTCGGAGTTGATGCCGACCGGGACGAAGTCTGCTGCCGCCAGCACAGCCCCACAGGAAATCGCCGCATATCAGACCCAGCTGGAAAACCGGCTTGAAACACTGATCGCTCAGATGGACGGAGCGGGAAAGACGACGGTGATGCTCACACTGGAAACGGGGGAGGAAACGATCTATGCACTGGATACGCAGTCCGGGCAGATGCAGGAACAGCAGACGCATGTTCTGCTGGAAGATGGCTCCGCCCTGGCAGAGACGATCTATCAGCCGCAGATCCGCGGCGTGGCCGTGCTGTGCGACGGCGGGGGAGATGTCCGCGTGGCAGCACGCATCACGGAGATGGTGGGAGCGCTGCTGGATCTGCCATCCAACCGGATCTGTGTGGAACAGCGCAAGCCATGATCTGACCCAGAACAAGGAGGATTCAAGATGAGAGCACTTTCCAGAAATACCCGGCGGGTGACCGCGCTTACGCTGGCCGCTGCCCTTGTCATTGCCGTTTATCTGAACTGGCAGTATGCCCGCACCGATACCGGCATTGCAGCGGACGAGGAAGCCCAGGTCGTTTCGGCCGAGCCTGTGCAGTCGGACACGGTCCTGGACGGCCTGCCCACGGAAGCCGAAACAGTGTCGGCCGCGAACAAAAACTATGGGGAAGCACAGCTGGTCAGCGTGGCAAGCGACAGCGGCGCAAAGTTCTTTGAAGAGGCGCGCCTGAAACGGGAAAAGGCGCACGATGAAGCCATGGACACCCTGCAAAAGAGTCTGAAGTCCTCCTCCCTGACAGCGGAGGAGAAAAAGGAGTACACCGCACAAATGGCGGCAGGGCTGGAAGATCTGAACGCAGAAAATGAGATCGAGACACTGGTGCGCGCCAAGGGCTTTGCGGACTGCCTGTGCTTTTTACAAGCAGGGCGGGCAGACCTGACCGTGATGACGGCAGGCGAGCCGCTTACGGCGGCACAGGTGGCGCAGATCCGGGATGTAGTGATGAACAAAAGCAGTGTGACCGCCCAGAATATCACGGTGGTGGAGGTAAAGTAAGCACACTCTATTTATGCGGACACCCCGGCGGCGCAGGTGCAGTTTTTCTTGCAGGCAGAAAGCTGTATGCGCTGCCGGGATGCCATTCCGTGCTGATTTCCATCTTCTTTTCCAAACAAGTATTGAAATTGCCCCCGCATTGATGGTATAATAACTCTATCAAAAATGAATGCTGCGTGCCTTTATGCACCGCACAAGGGCGCGTTTGAACACAAAAGGCGGGCACGGCAGACCGGTTCCAACAATTTGAGACCGCCGCCGGAGCAGCCTTTGGATGGAGGACAGCACAATGGATTTACAGAACATGGATCTTCAGGGCGGCAGCCTTCAGATTTCGACCGAGGTCGTGGGTAAGATCGCCCGCTGCGCCGCACTGGAAGTGGATGGCGTTGCCGAGGTATCCTGCGGCGTGCAGAACAAAAAGCTGAAAAGCCTGCTGGAATCTGCCAGCATCCAGCCGCCTGTGGTGGTGGAGATGCGGGACGGCACAGCCAGCATCACCCTGCACCTGATGATGCAGTTCGGCGCACGGATCCCCTCTGTGGCTGAAAAGGTACAGGAGAACGTCAAGTCTGCTGTACAGAACATGACCAATGTGACGGTCAGCCGCGTGGATCTGGTCATTGCAGGCCTTACCGAAGCGCAGTAACAAATTCAGCAAAAAATCACATCAGAAACGATCCTCCTCCCGGCACGCCCGGCGGGGAGGGTTTGTATTGCGAAAGGAACATTATGGAAAATATTCTGCCCCGTAGAGAAGCCCGTGAAAACGCCTTTTTGCTGGCGTTTTCGCAGACCTTTGGTGACATTCCTCTTGCCGAGGCACTGTCCAACCATGCCGAGAACGATGAAGAGCATCCTGTGGATGCATTCAGCCGTCTGCTGCTGAATGCCTACTATGATCATTCCGCAGAGGTGGATGACGAGATCCGTGCCCATCTGCGTAACTGGACCATGGAGCGTCTGCCCCGCGTCAGCCTGACCGTGCTGCGTCTGGCTGTGGCCGAGATGCTGTTCGGCGGCGAGAACAAGCCCGGCGTTGCCATCAATGAGGCTGTGGAGCTGACCAAGAAGTACGGCGCGGGCGAGGACTACCAGTTTGTGAATGGCCTGCTGGGTGCTGTGGCACGCGACCACGGTCTGAGTGATGAAGCCGTCGCGGAGTCGGCTGAACAGTGAGCCGTTATACGCTCGGGGTCGATACAAGCAACTATGCAACCTCTCTGGCAGTTTTTGATACAGCCGGGGAGGTTGTTTGTGCAAAAAAGCGCTTTTTGCCGGTAAAAGCCGGGCAGCTTGGCCTGCGGCAGAGCGATGCGCTGTTCCATCATACGGCAGCTCTGCCGGAGATGCTGCAGGAATTGGCGCAGGAATTCGACCTGACAAAAATAGATGCCGTAGGCGTTTCGCAAAAGCCGCGCCCGGTGGAGGGCAGCTATATGCCCTGTTTTCTGGCTGGCGTCAGCGCCGCAACTGCCTTTGCGGCGGCGCGGGACATTCCGCTGATCTACACCACCCATCAGCAGGGACACGCTGCTGCGGCGCTGTATGCCGCAAAGGGCGAGGCGCTGTTCTCCCAGAAGGTGCTGTTGTTCCATATCTCCGGCGGCACCACGGATCTTTTGCTGTGCGATCAGGTGCGTACCATCACCACCCTTGGCACCAGTACCGATCTGTACGCCGGTCAGGCGGTGGATCGCGTAGGCGTACGACTGGGCTTTGGCTTCCCCGCAGGTGCCGAGGTCTCGCGCCTTGCTGCGCAGTGCACCGAGGAGATCCGCCCAAAATCCAGCGTAAAGGGGCTGCAATGCAGCCTTTCCGGGCTGGAAAACCAATGCAACGCCCTGCTTGCTGCCGGAAAAGCACCGGAATACGTCTGCAAGTACTGCCTGCTCTGCGTAGCGGATACTGTTGTCCGCATGACGAAGGCTGCGCAGAAGGAATACCCCGGCTTGCCGGTGGTCTGTGCCGGCGGCGTGATGAGCAGCGATATCATCCGCACATGGGTGCAGCAGCGTCTGCCGCAGGTCTATTTTGTGCCGGGGCAGTATTCCAGCGATAACGCCATCGGCGTATCCATTCTTGCTGCGCGGGAGGCCGGGCTATGGCTGATGTGATCTCGGTATCAGAGCTGAACCATTATGTCAAAACGCTTCTGGACGTCAACGACGGTCTGTTTGATCTTGCCCTGCGCGGCGAGATCGCAAACTTTGTGCAGAACGCCCGCAGCGGACACTGCTATTTTTCTCTGCGGGACGAAGCCTGCAGCGTAAAAGCAGTGATGTTCCGCACCGATGCCCGCCGTATGGCGTTTCGCCCAGAGGAAGGGATGCGGGTGGTGGTGCGCTGCCGTGCTACCCTTTACGAGCGGGACGGCGCGTTTCAGGTCTATGTGAACGAAATGTTCCCGGACGGTCTGGGCGCGGCACAGCTTGCGCTGGAACAGCTGAAGGCTCGGTTGGAAAAGGAAGGTCTGTTCGACCCCGCACATAAAAAGCCGCTACCTGCGTACCCCAAATGTATTGGTGTCGTCACCAGTAAAACCGGGGCGGCGCTGCAGGATATCCGCAACGTGATCAGCCGCCGCTGGCCGTCTGTCCGGCTGCTGCTGTGCCCGGTAACGGTGCAGGGCTTTGAAGCCGCCCGGCAGATCGCTGCCGCCATCCACACACTGGATCAGAGCGGGCGGGTGGACGAGATCATTGTGGCACGGGGCGGCGGCAGCAGGGAGGACCTGTGGGTGTTCAACGCTGAGGAGATCGCCCGGGCGGCGTTTCGCTGCAAAACGCCGCTGATCAGCGCTATCGGACACGAGATCGACTACACTCTTCTGGACTTTGTGGCCGACCAGCGTGCACCCACACCGTCCGCTGCCGCAGAGCTTGCAGTGCCGGATCGGGAAGAGCAACAGCGCATTTTAAAAATTATTGAAGAAAATATTCACAAAAATATACAAAAACGGATCGCGTTGTGTTATAATGGTCTGGAACAATACAACTTTTTGTTGGAGCAGAACGTGCCGGATAAAATCTTACAGCAGTATTCAAGCCGTCTACAGCAGATGCAACAGGCCATTCAGACGCGGCAAAAAGTGCGTATGAATGATAAAAACGTGCAGCTGCAGCACGCGGCTGCACTGGCGTCATCACTGGATCCGTACCGTGTGCTGGCTCGCGGCTATGCTCTGGTGACCGATGCAAAAGGCAAGGTCTGCACCATGGAGCAGCTGCAGCCGGAGCAGACCATCTGCGTGCGCAGCCGGCAATATCAGGCACGATGCCGTGTAGAAACGGTGGAGGAGATCAATGAGAGCACCCAAAAGCTTTGAAGAAGGAATGGATCGGCTGAACGCGATCCTTGCGCAGATGCAGCAGGAGGATACCTCGCTGGCAGATTCCGTCAAGCTGTATGCGGAAGCTGCCACCCTGATGCAGTACTGCCACGCGACACTGGAAAAAACGTCGCTGCAGATCGAGGAGATCAATGCAAGGCTCGCACAGACCGTAGAAGCACCACAGGAGCAGGAGGAAGAATAATGGAATACAAGGCGCAATATCAGGAATATCTGCTGCAGGCTACGGCTGCACTGGATGCTGCCAGTGCCCGTTTTCTGCCCGAGGAATCGGAGGTGTGCAGAGCAGCCCGCTATAGTCTGCTGGGCGGCGGAAAGCGCATCCGCGCAATTCTGACGCTCAGCGTCTGCGATATGCTGGGCGGTGAGATGCAGGCGGCCACACAGTTTGCAGCAGCTGTGGAGATGCTGCATTGCTACTCGCTGATCCACGACGATCTGCCCTGCATGGACAATGATGATCTGCGCAGGGGACGCCCTTCCTGCCACAAAGCCTTCAGCGAGTCAACGGCAATGCTTGCCGGTGATGTGCTGCTGACCGAGGCCTTTGAGGTGATCGCCAATGCGTCCGCTGCACCGCAGATCTGCGTAGCAGCCGCCCGTGCGTTGGGCGCAGGTGCCGGCAGCTGCGGCATGGTCTACGGACAGGAGCTGGATCTGAAATATGAAGCGCTGGCAGCCACCGAGGAACAGCTGCGCCTTATCCATCGCAACAAGACCGGTGCGCTGATTAACGCCGCCGTCCAGATGGGCGCTGCTGCGGCCGGTGCAGCACCGCAGCAGTGCGAGATACTGGCCTCCTACGCATACGGGCTGGGACTGGTGTTCCAGATCGTGGACGATGTGCTGGATGTTACCAGCACTCCAGAGCAGCTGGGCAAGCCCATTGGCAGCGACAGTGAAAACGGTAAGACCACCTTTGTTACTCTGTACGGAGTGGACGGTGCAATGGCGCTGGCGCAAAAGCTGAACGAGCAGATCTGTAGTGATCTGCAGCAGCATTTTGGTGCAAAGGCGGCTTTCCTGCAGCAGCTGGCACAGCAGCTTCTGGTGCGCAAAAACTAAAGAAAAAGGAATACGGATATGCAGCTTATTCAAAACATCTTATCGGCCAATCAGATCTTGACCGCATCGCTTCTCAGTTGGTTCGTTGCACAGGTATTAAAGACGATCATCAACTTTATTCTGCTGGGCAAGTTTCAGCTGGAGCGGATGTGGGGCGATGGCGGTATGCCCAGCGCACACAGTGCGACCGTCTGTGCTATGGCCATTGTTACCGGGCGCAGCGCTGGGGTCTCCTCGCCCATTTTTGCGGTGGCCTGCGTGGTGGCTATTATCACCATGCACGATGCTATGGGCGTCCGGCACGAGACCGGCGAGCAGGCAAAGGTGCTGAACCAGATGATCGCCCAGTGGATCGATGTGAGCGAGAAAAACGCTCCCTTTTTGCAGAATATGCATCTGAAGGAAATGGTCGGCCACACGCCGCTGCAGGTCGTGGCAGGCGTGCTGCTCGGCTCGCTGGTGGGCTTTTTGTTCCCAGTCGTGTGATGAAATGCGGCCTTCTGCAGAAGCTGCTTTGTATTTGCGACAGAGCAGCGCAGAATGGCTGCGGTAGAAAAAGCGAAAGAACAAACGCATAAAGGACGTGTGAATATGGAATCGTTGCTGGACAAGATCGATCAGCCCAGCGATCTTAAAAAGCTGAATGCACAGCAGGTGGAGAAGCTTTGCGCGGAGATACGGCATTTTATGCTGGAGAATATCTCCAAGACCGGTGGACATCTGGCCTCTAATCTTGGCACTGTAGAGCTGACCGTGGCACTGCACCGAGTGCTGGAAACGCCGAAGGATAAGATCGTATTTGATGTGGGACATCAGTGCTACACCCACAAGCTGCTTACCGGACGCCGGAAGCAGTTTGACCATTTGCGGCAGCTGGATGGCATTTCCGGCTTCCCAAACCCCAACGAAAGTGTGCACGATGCCTTTATTGCCGGACATGGCAATACAGCACTTTCGCTGGCCATTGGCATGGCATGGGCAAAAAAGATCAAGCATGAGCCCGGACTTGTGGTGGCACTGATTGGTGATGGCGCCTTTACCGGCGGCATGGTGTACGAGGGCATGAACAACATCGGCGGGCTGGACAATTTGCTTGTGATCCTGAATGATAACAAGATGTCCATCTCCAAAAATGTAGGTGCGCTGGCGCGGTATTTGACCCATCTGCGCACGACTACGGCATATTACGACGCCAAGGACAATGTGCGCAGCTTTTTGGACGGTGTGCCATTGATCGGCCCGCCGATGAAAAAATCGCTGATGGGCGCAAAAACACTGGTGCGCCGCGCTATGTACCACTCCACTATGTTTGAGGATATGGGCTTTGAGTACATCGGCCCGGTAGACGGCCATAATGTGGAAGAGCTGGAGCGCACTCTGCGCTCGATCTACCAGCGGCCGGGTCCGCACTTTTTGCACGTTGTGACCAAAAAGGGCAAGGGCTATCAGCCGGCAGAGATGAACCCGGGCAACTATCACGGTGTATCTGCCTTTGACCCGGATGGAATGCCGGACCCGGAGGTTGCGCCGAAGGAGTCCTTCTCCACAGTTTTCGGTAAGCTGCTGGTGCAGGAGGGAACACAAAACCCGAAGCTCTGTGCGATCACTGCTGCCATGAAGTACGGCACCGGACTGCAGTTCTTTGCCCACCGCCACCCGCAGCGCTTTTTTGATGTGGGTATGGCAGAGCAGCACGCTGTTACTTTTGCGGCAGGCCTTGCCAGTCAGGGAATGCTGCCGGTGGTGTGCATCTACTCCACCTTCCTGCAGCGCTCCTATGACCAGATCATCCATGATGTCAATCTGCTAAAGGAAAATGTGCTCTTTGCCATTGACCGTGCGGGCTTTGTTCCCGCAGACGGCGAGACCCATCAGGGCATCTACGATGCAGCCTTCCTCAGCCAGCTTAACATCCCGGTCTATGCGCCTTCCAACTACGAAGAACTGCAATACTGGCTGCACTATCTGCTGCAGGATACAATCTCCGGCCCTCGTGCCATCCGCTACCCCCGCGGCGGCGAGAACACAAAGCTGGCGCAGTATCCCTGCACAAAGCAGGAGTACGACTTTTTGCAGCAGCTACCTGGGGCAGAGATCCTTCTGGTCAGCTATGCAGACGAGCTGGAGGATCTGCTGGATGCTGCCGACCAATTGAACGCTGCATCGCAAAATGCGGATGTTCTAAAACTTGTAAAGCTGTATCCCTTTACAGATAAACTTATCGATGCTGTGTCGAAATATAAAATCGTGCTGTTTGCAGAGGAGTGCGTTGCTGCCGGCGGGATCGGTGAGCATCTGGCTTACGCTTTGCAGCAAAACGGCTGGAATGGCCGCTTTTTGCACTGTGCTGTCCGCACAGCCTGCCTGCCCCATGCAACCGTCCCGCAGATCAAGCAATGCACCGGTCTGGATGCTGCGGATATTGTGCAGGCAGTCCGGGCTGCCCTCACGAAAGGAGAAAACGAGCTGTGAAAATTCGGTTGGACCAATATCTTGTGCAGAACGGACTTGTGCAGAGCCGGGAGCGCGCCAAAGCTTTGATCATGGCCGGTGTGGTTTTTGTCAACCAGCAAAAGGTGGACAAGGCCGGCGAGATGATCAAGGAGGACGCAGTTGTCGAGGTGCGTGGCCACGATATCGGCTATGTCAGCCGCGGCGGCCTGAAGCTGGAAAAGGCTATGAAGTGCTTCCCGCTTACCCCTGACGGCAAAGTGTGCATGGACATCGGTGCGTCCACCGGCGGCTTTACCGACTGTATGCTGCAAAATGGCGCAGTGAAGGTGTATGCCGTGGATGTTGGCTACGGTCAGCTGGCATGGAGCCTGCGGACGGATGAACGCGTGGTAAACATGGAACGCACGAACATCCGCTATGTCACGCCGGAGGATCTGGCAGAGCCCATTGAGTTTTTCAGTGTGGATGTTTCCTTTATTTCTCTGCATCACATCTTCCCGGTGGCGCAGCGCATCACCACCCCGGACGCTATGGGCGTCTGTCTGGTGAAGCCGCAGTTTGAGGCAGGCCGCGAGAAGGTGGGCAAAAACGGCGTGGTACGCGACCCCGCGGTGCATCGTGAGGTACTGCACAATGCCATGTCTTATGCTGCAGAAAACGGCTTTGTGGTGCGCGGGCTGGATTACAGCCCGGTCAAGGGGCCGGAGGGGAATATCGAGTACCTGATGTTTGTGCAGAAGAGCGATCAGCCCGCAGTGCTGGATGATGAAGCTGCCGCACAGGTGGTGGCGGCAAGCCATACCACACTGGATCGATGAGGCTCAGCCGTCAGCAAAGGAGAAGCCGGTATGACGATCTACATTTCGCCCAATCCGGGCAAGACCTCCGCAAGCGAGATCGCGCTGCGTGCGGCGCAGATCCTGCTGACCCACGGTGCCGCTGTGCTGATGAGCGATGCTCTGCGGGAAAGCTGCAGCACGGCAGGGGTCGTTTATCTGCCGCTGGAGCAGTGTCTGGAACGCACGGATGTGGTCCTGACCATCGGCGGGGATGGCACCATCCTGCACGAAGCAAATCTTTCGCTCCGGTACGCAAAGCCCATCCTCGGCATCAATCTGGGACGCTGCGGTTTTCTGGCCACCTGCGAGATCGGCGAAATGGAAACAAAGCTGGCCGCCGTGGCACGTGGCGAGTTTCAGATGGACAACCGGATGCTTTTATATGCCCGGGTGCTTGGTCAGGATGGCTGGGAAGGTCATGCCCTAAACGATGTGGTGGTGACCAAGGGGCGCTTGCAGCAGGCCATCGACTTCAGCATTTACTGCGATGATATTCTGGTAGAGCACTACCGGGGCGATGGTGTCATTGTGGCGACCCCCACCGGCTCTACGGCCTACTCGCTGGCAGCCGGCGGCCCGATTCTGGACTCGCAGACCAAGGGCGTTGTAGTGACCCCTATCTGCCCTCACAGTCTGGCCAGTCCGGCCATGGTGTTTGCGCAGGAGCGCAAGCTGAATGTCTGTGTGGGACAGGTGGCAGATGATGAAGTGTTTATCAGCTGTGACGGTGGTGTGGGCTACCCCCTCAAGGCGGGTGCCACCGCAGAGATCCGCCTGTCTGATCAGAACGTCAAGCTTATCACTTTTGGGCGGGCAGACCAGTTTCAGGCCATTGACCAGAAACTGCGTAAAAGACAATAACACGGGAGGCGATTTTTAAGATGGCACGCAGCCGCAAAGAAGATACAAAAACAAAAGCGGAACGCTTGCAGACGATCCTGCGTCTGGTGCAGGAGCATCCCATCAGCCGACAGGAGGTGCTGCTGGAGCACCTGCGGAACGAGGGCTTTGAGGTGACGCAGGCCACCGTTTCCCGCGATATCCGGGAACTGTGCCTTGTAAAGGCAGCTACTACCGAGGGCTATCGCTATGTTTCCAGCCGGAACGAAAGCTTCAACCCCAAGACCCAAGGGCGCTTTGAAACCATCTTCCACGAGTCTGTTCTGGAGGTGGATTATGCCGGGCACGTTGTGCTAGTAAAATGCTATTCCGGCATGGCCAATGCCGCCTGCGAGGTTTTTGACGCTTTGCAGTGGAAAAACGTTGTTGGCACCCTTTCCGGTGATGACACCTTTTTAATCGTTGCGCGCTCTGAGCGCGATGCCAAGACCATTTGTTCGGAGTTGACCCGTTATGTGGGACAGAGATGACGGTAGGAGAACGAAGCCATGCTGAGCAGCCTGCAAATTGAAAATGTTGCCGTGATCCAGAAGGCAGAGGTGCACTTTGAACCGGGGCTGAACGTACTGACCGGCGAGACCGGTGCGGGCAAATCCATCCTGATCGATTCCATCAATGCGATCCTTGGCAACCGCACCTCTAAAGACTTGGTGCGTACCGGGGCTTCAAAGGCGGTGATCCGCGCCGCCTTTGAACAGGTGCCGTCTGCTGTGCTGGATAAGCTGGAGCAGTCCGGCTATGAGCGCTCCGAAGCACTGCTGCTCAGCCGCGAGATTACCGCTGAGGGTAAAAGCAGCTGCCGCATCAACGGAATGCCGGCTACCGCAGCTGTTCTGCGGGATCTGTGCGGCGGTCTGATCAACATCAACGGTCAGCACGATTCCGTAGGTCTGCTCAATCCGGCGCACCATCTGGGGATTCTGGATGATTATGCGCAGAATCGCACTGTTTTTCAGGAGTACTACACCCTGTACCGGGAACTGGTGCAGGTCAAGCGGGAGCTGGATGCTCTGATCACCGACGAAGCTGAAAAGCAGCGCAAGATCGATCTGTTGCAATATCAGGTGCAGGAAATTGAGGATGCCGGACTGACTGCCGGTGAGGAGCAGACACTGGAAAACCGCCGGAAGGTGCTGTCCAATGCATCTGCCATCCGGGATCGTCTGGCACAAAGCTATGCGCTGCTATCCGGCAGTGATGACGCTGCAGGTGCGGTGGATCTGCTGGGGGAAACCTCTAACGCAGTGGATGCCGCTGCGCAGTTGGACCCTGCGCTTACAGCCGCCGCTGGGCAGCTGATGGACTTATATTATAATGCCAAGGACGTGGCCGCAGATCTGATCGGGCGGCTGGATGCCTACGACACCAACGATGCAGAGCTGGACGAGGTGGAGCAGCGGCTGGATCTTTTGTACCGGCTGAAGCGCAAGTACGGCAACACGGTGGAGGATGTGATCGCTTTCGGGCAGAAGGCCCGGGAGGAGCTGGATAGCATCCAGCATTCCCAGCAGCGCTATGATGCCTTGCAGGCGGAAAAATTGCGTCTTTACGCAAAAGCGCGGGAAAAAGCAGAGGTGTTGACCCAGACCCGGCTGAAAGCCTTTGAGGAATTGAACACCCGCATTTCCGGCACGCTGGACTTTTTGAATATGCCGGGTGTGCGTATGACCTTGCGGCATACCCGCGGCCCGCTGGCCAGCCACGGGCAGGACAGCGTTGAATTCTACATCTCAACAAACCCCGGTGAAGCGCCTAAGCCGCTGGCTAAAATCGCGTCCGGCGGCGAGCTGAGCCGCATCACCCTTGCCATCAAGAACGCAATGGCCGATAAGGACGCTGTGCCAACCGTGATCTATGATGAGATCGACAGCGGCGTGTCCGGCAAGGCGGCGGGACGCATCGGTGAGGTGCTGCGCCAGAGCGCACAGGGACATCAGATCCTGTGCATCACCCATACGGCGCAAATCGCAGCGCTGGCCGACTGCCATCTGCTCATCCAGAAAAACGTGTCCAACGAGCGCACCTATACCGAGATCCATCCGCTGGACGAAAATGGCCGCGTAGAAGCCTTGGCGCGTCTCATCTCCGGCGACCATGTCACCGAACTTTCCCGCGCCAATGCACGGGAAATGCTGCAGGAGCGCAAGCACAGCGGTTGATTCATAGGAATGCATTTATGCAGAAAAAGACAGCTCTTGACAAGGCGGCAGTCTTGTGATAGAGTAGACACTGTTAATGGCGATGAAGGGAACAAGTACCCTGAAGCGTTCTGTCCAGAGAAGTCCCGGTTGGTGCAAGGGATCACAGAACAGCAGGGGAAATACCTCCCGGAGCTGCAGGCTGAATGCGTAAGGCTAGTAGGTTGTGCCGCGTGCGAGCGTTAAAGACGCAGGAGTGTCACTCTACTCTGGGGTGTGCACTCGTAAGGCCGTTTCTGTGAG
>ENA-OWPL01001163-OWPL01001163.1-human-gut-metagenome-genome-assembly--contig:-NODE-1163-length-16072-cov-4.925642_pt1 | contig 16072 bp, 13 predicted proteins | sample MGYA00248263_ERZ651844 | MGnify/ENA primary metagenome ERZ651844 (study PRJEB26924, sample SAMEA4378256) | human gut metagenome | biome: human gut; feature: human-associated habitat; material: faeces...
CAAGATCTTCTTGATTTAGAGGCCAATGGATACCATGGATATCTGTCACTGGAAAGTGCAAATTCTAGATATTATGAAAAGCCTTGGACAGCTGAAGAAAAGACTTTAAGTGCTTTTGATCAGTTAGAAACAAAATAAAAATGGTATAATAAACTAGTGTATGAGGAGGTTTTTATGAAGGCTATTACAAGAGATATTTATATAGCGGATGAGATTCGTTATAAGATTGAGATAGGTGAATTTAAACCTCATGACAAATTACCTAGCGAAAGACAGTTTTGTGAAATATTTAATTGTCAGCGTGCAACTGTGCGCTTGGCGTTAGAGAGCTTGCTCGATGAGGGTTGGATTTATTGTGTTGAAAGATCGGGTTATTATGTATCGCAACCACGCATTTTAGAAACATTGAATGTCGTTTCAAGTATGAGTGGGCGTATTGAAAGTATGGGCAAAGAGATGCATCGTAAAGTGATTTTTCTAAGGATACTTGAAAGTAATAAAAAATTAATTAAGAAAATGGGTGTTGCGTTAGGAACAAAATTAATTGAATTTGAAAGAGTTCGCTATTTAGATGAAGAGGCTATTTCATTGGAAACTGCTTATTTTGAAGCAGAACAATTTCCTGGATTATTAGATAAAGACTTAGAGAATAATTCATTGTTTTCAATCTTAGAAAAATATTATGATGTAAAATTTACGCATGGGGAGCAGGAAATTCTTGTGGTAAACGCAAATCCAACTGAAAGTAAATATTTGGGTGTGGAAGAAAACAGTCCTTTAGTATTGCGAAGAGGGCTTTTGTATACAGATGATAATCAATATAAGAGTTATCATGAGTCTGTGATGCGAATGAATCGATTTATTTATGCGGATGAGGAGAATTGATTATGGATTTACGTATACCTTTATATTTACAATTAAAAAATACATTATTGAATCGTATTGATAATGGAGAATTGTTGCCAGGTGAGCGTTTGGAGTCTGAAAGAGACTTGGCTGAAAAATATGGTGTGAATAGACAAACAGTGCGTTCTGCACTGAATGTGTTGATTGAGGATGGTGTGTTGGTCAAGGTTCCTTATAAAGGAACGTTTGTCGCAAAACAAATTGTAAAACCGGCTTGGGGAGACTATGATGCGGTAAATGAGCATCGTGGTTTTAGTAGTTTTTTAAAGGCGCAAGGTTTTTCAATTCACAGTAAGGTTATTGTTGCTGAAAAGATCGAGCCGACAACTTCGATTCGTGCACATTTGAAATTAGAAGAAGGAGAAGACGTTTATTGTTTAGAGCGTGTTCGTTATTATAATGATGAACCTTTTTCTGTGGAAATTGCCTATATACCCTATAAGTATGTAGAGGGCATTGAAGACTATGATTTTTCAAAAGTGTCATTATATGATTTTATGGCAAAGAATAATCATGATCCTTGTGAATTCCATCGTTCATTAATCGTACAATTTCCAGATGATCGTATCTCAAAACTTTTGGGAAATCTAGTAGAACCTGTATTTAGATTTCAATATATTGGTTTTGATAAGGAGAAAAATGTCGTGGAATATACACATAGTTATATTCGTAGTGACAAACCCACATATCGATTTAGAATATAATTTCACGAAGGAAAGAATATGGAACAATTAGAAACAATGGAATATTATATTTTGCAGACGCAGGATATTTTAAATTCAGTATATAAAAATAAAAAGCAGACGGATAAATTGGCTCAGGTTTATATGGATGGAAACTATAAAAATATTAAGATCATAGCTTCTGGTTCGAGTGGAAATGGGTCTTGGTGTGCTAAATATGTTATGGAAAAATATTTAGGTGTAGATGTCACTGTAATAAATCCATATACATTCGCATACTATCCAGTATTATGTGAAGATGACTTTGTGTTTGTCGTTTCACAGAGTGGATATAGTAAAAATGCATTAGATGCATTGGATATATTAAAAAAATTAGATCGTAAAACAATCGCGTTAACAGGGGATTTAAAGAGTGATATTAAAGATCATGCTGAAGTTGTGATTGATTATGTAGACGAAGAAAAGGAGGGGTATGTTACTAAGGGTGTAACAACACTTGCCTTATTCTTAATAAAACTTACGTTTGCAATTTTAGAAAAACAAGGAAAAATGGTTGATACAGCTTGGCTTGATGCATATTGTGAAAGTTATGCTTCTATGCAAAAGGAAAATTTTGTGCGTGAAGAAGCTTTCTTAGAAAAGTTTAAAAAAAATTTCTTATCTATGGAAAATATGTATGCAGCTGGTTGTGGTCCTTGTGAAGGTGTAGCTAAAGAGGCAGCGCTAAAGATTGGTGAAACTGTGAAGGTTGTTTCTTGTGCATATGAATTAGAAGAATATATTCATGGACCGAATTTGCAACTTTCTCCAAAGCACAATGTATTTATCATTGATGCACAAGATGAAACTTCAGATCGTTCATACCAAATCTATAGAGCATCTCGTGCTGTGTCAGATCGTGTATATTACATCACAAATAAAGCATATGATGATGATCATGTATTAACGTTACTAAATCCTTGTGCAGATACTGTATCCTTAACGTATCTTCAAGTATTCCAATTATTCGCATATAGAATTAGTAAAGAATTAAGATCTATTCCTAAACATCCGTTGTTTGAGGAATTTAAAAAGATTGTTAATTCTAAAACAATCACATACGAAGATTAGTTTAATTAGCCTTTCGACTTACTCGGAAAGCTTTCGTCTTGTGAGTAAGACAAAAATATATGAATATTGTCTTGTTAATAAGACAAATAAGTGTTAATATTGTCTTGTACGTAAGACAATATCTGCATATGATAAGGTAAAGAAGGTTGATGTATATGAATCGAGATGTTTTGAAACAAATAATAATAGATCAAAAGGAGATGTATCTTGGTAATCCATTGATTTCTAGGGATTATGATTTAGAAGAAAATGTAAATTATTGTTTTGTTGGTATTCGAAGAACGGGAAAATCATATATGATGTATCAACAGATTCACAACTTAATGAATGATGGAATTTCATCGTCACAAATTGTATATGTGAACTTCGAGGATGAGCGTCTATTGGAGATTAGTGTGGATGATTTAAATACAATATTAGAGCTTGGTATTGAATTTTCTGGCTCGAAAGGGAAACCATACTTATTTTTAGATGAGATTCAGAATGTTGATGGATGGGAAAAATTTGTTCGTAGAGTTGCGGACATGAAGTATCGAATCAATATCACAGGAAGCAATAGTAAAATGTTAAGCAAAGAAATAGCTTCTACTTTAGGTGGAAGATTCATGATTGTGAATGTATTTCCATATTCATTTAAGGAATATTTGAGTGCAAATCATATTGAGAACGTACGGCTTGATCAAATAGGTACAAAAAAGCGTGCAGATATTGTAAGTCAATATGAACAGTATGTGACTTATGGAGCTTTTCCTGAATTGGTGGATATTAAAAATAAAAGACCATTTTTAAATAATATTTATCAAACTGTTTATTTACAGGATATTATTACAAGAAACAAAATTACAAATGATTTTGCGGTTCGATTAATTTTAAAGAAGATTGCTGAGTCTGTAACGAAAGCTTTGTCTTTTAATCGGTTAACGAATATAGTGAAAAGTGCTGGTATTTCTATTGGTAAACAAACGGTAATCAATTATGTAGGACATATGTTAGATTCATATTTAATATTTTCACTACAGAACTATGCATCAAAAAAAACATCACCAAAGTATTATTTCATGGATACTGGACTGTTGGGGTTGATGTTGTTGGATTGTAAAACAGCTCAATTGGAAAATTTGGTTGCGGTTGAGCTGATTCGAAGATATGGATTTGAAAATGTGTATTTCTTTGAAAATAATATCGAAGTAGATTTTTATATTCCAAGTGAAAACTTAGCCATACAAGTGAGTATGCAAGTATTAGGTGATGTAGATACTTTAAAACGTGAAACTAGGGCATTTGTAAAATTGAATGATTTTATTCCAAATACAAAGTGTCTTCTTATCACAAATAGTGAGGAAACTACATTAAAATGTGATGATATTGAGATTGATATGATTCCTGCATGGAAGTGGTTGTTAGATTAGAAAAGGAGATTGACATGTGAGTCGATCTCCTTTAATCCTTCATTGCGATATATTCATAGGTTGGTGTGAAGTTTTGGCTGTCTTGAAGCTTATAGTACTGCATAAAAATGCGTGTCATAATATTTGGAATTTCTGCTTCTGTTGGTTGGGATAGAATGATCAAATATTGCATGGCACTGTAGCGTGTACAAACATCGACTTTTCGAATGTTTTTGTGGATGGCTTCACCCATATGTGTTAAGGCTTCTTCAATTTTTTCAATATATGGAAGTGTGTCTTCTACCGTTTCCATAGTGACCATCACCAAATAACAACAAGAATGATTTCGAACCATTAATTGATGTATGTACTCATAGTGTCGAGTGAATTCTCTAAAGTCTAGACTTAAAGCGCCTGTATAGCTTCCACTTGTTTGTAGGGATTTGGCGATTTGTTTTAGGTCTGCCGTATTATTGGATGTGTTTTTATGTTGAATTTGATTGTAGAAAGAATAGTTGTTTTTACCATTTTGTTTCACATAATATAAGGCTTTGTCTGCTTTTGAACAAGCATCTTCAAAATTATCATTTTTTGTAGTCATGAGCATACCTGCAGAGAGTGTCGCAAAATGAATTTCATCATCGTTTTCTACGATACCTTTGAATTGTTCGATTACTTGAGCCAGAATCTTTTCGGCTTGTTCTGAATTTACTTTTGGTAAGAATAGTAGAAATTCATCTCCGCCCATTCTGCATGTGATTTTATCTAATGGAATGTCTAATAATAGTTTTCCTAAACTTTTTAAAGCTCTATCTCCCGCTTTATGTCCATAGACATCATTGATTTTTTTAAGATTATCCATATCTAAAAAGATAAGGCATCCCGTTGTTTTTTGCATCGCAATCGCTATATACTTTTGGCCTACACTACGTACAGGAAGACCTGTAAGATAGTCGTGGTTCTTTGTTTCTTCCTGATTTTTAATAGTCGATACAACGTCGGATATAAATTTATCGATTGTATTTTCTTGAACCGGAATAATTTCGTGTTCTAAGTTAAATAAAGATTCATCGTCCATGAGTTTAAGAAAGATTTTGGTGATTTCAGGATCAAATTGTGTACCTGCATTTTTTTCGATTTCTTCTTTGATTTGTTTAAAACTAAGCGCATTACGATAGATTCTTTTTGAATTCATAGCATCATAACTATCGCAAAGCGCAATAATACGAGCTTGAATTGGAATTTCATTACCTTTTAGTCCATCTGGATAGCCAGTACCATCATAGTGTTCATGATGACTTCTTGTCACTTCACCTAAGTGAGGTATGATTGTGATGTCTTTTAGAATGTCTTGTCCAATAATCGTATGCTGTTTGATTAAACTAAATTCATCTTCTGTTAATTGGCCAGGCTTATTTAAGATTTGGTCTGGAATACCAATCTTTCCAATGTCGTGTAAATAAGCACAGTTTTTAAGATTTTGAATCTCTTCATTTGTCCAACCCATATTTTTCGCAAGCAAGGCCGCATATTGGGCTACACGTCTTGAGTGGTCACGCGTATATTCATCTTTGGCTTCAATGGTAGTAGAAAGGGATTCCATCATTTGAAGTGTTATTTTTTTGTTTTCTTTCTTTTCAATTTCCAACTCCGTTTGATGGCGCTTTTCTTCTATAACCTGAATTATTCATGAAAAGAAAATAAAAGAAGATTAGCCTTGTTGGTGGATCCCAATCGGTTAATCTTTTTCATTTTGTTTTCGAATGGTTTGAAATGAGTATATAAAAGGATATCAGACATCGCTGATTTTTTAAAATATGGATTCAAAACGTTAAATCTGCAACACTTTATTCCAGTACTGAATAAATTGAGTTTTATTTTTGTAGGCACTGCTAAAACTAAGCGTTACCTGTCTTGCGTGTTGTATCACTTTGACTGCTATTTTCTGATATTTCAATCGATATGTATTCATTCGTATTGTCTGATCTTTTTCTTCTAATATTGTTTGCTGAAATACATGATAAAGATTGTAGGCTAGACTTGAAATTAGAAAATCCATTTCATTTTTTACGAATTCTTTATGTGAAAGAATTCCACCGTTGAAATCATCTTTTAATTCTTTTGTAAAGTTTTCGCTGTTTCCTCTTGATTCATAGAAGTCCATTGCTTCTTTGGGACTTTTCTCAAAATCATTTGTGATTATGCAATAAACCATAGGTACTAACTGAAGCATTCCGTCTTTTTCTAAGCGAAAGGCTTTGTATACAATTCTTCGCTTTTTTGTCTTGTTTATCTGAATCGTATATTCTCCATAATAAGGTTCTGTATAGTCAAAATCATTCCAGTCTACCTGATTTATGACCATATCCATTACGGATTCTCTAATGTTTTTCTTAAAATTCTTAACTCGTATATAATACGTAACCTGGTTGTTTTCCAGATATTTAAACAAATCTCTTCTGTAAAAGGCGCTGTCGCCTCTGAATCTTATATTTCCGGTATTGTTCAATTGTGTAAATATCTGTTCAAGTTCTTCAATGATTCCATTAGAAGAATAAGCAGAGCCAGTTCTCAACAAAGATGAAAGTAAGAGTTTTGAATGGTATTCATTGATTACAAGTGGATGATATCCATTTTCCTGATAATGATGAATATAGGCACTAGCTTCCTGAACGCCACAAGTTGTAACCATGGTGGAATCCGCATCAAGAATTGGAGCATCTATATTTGTGTTCACAAAATCACATGCAAGCTGAGTAATGATTTTTTTGAATTCATTGGTTGTATTTAAAGATACACGGTCATAGAAACGACTTACCGTAGCTTGAGAACATATCAAGGATTTGAGTGACAGTAAAGGATCATTAATTAATATTTTCTGATCAGACTGGTCATTATATCCCAGTAAACATTTGATAATTTGTTGAAACAAGATATTCGTGTTTGAATAAACGGGAAGATGTCTTAAATCCACAAATGGAATAGAATCTAATAGTTTTTTCAAATTTATCTTTTCAAGAAATTGAGAAAGAAGAATGAATCCACCATCACTGGAAAGATTCCCACCGTTAAAATTAATCTTGTCAAAAAGTGAATTAGTTTGTATCATAGATATGGCTCCTTTTTTTGGTTTCGTCGCCTATATTATAGAGGAGCTTTTCTTATATGAAAAGTTCACCCAATGGGTGATAAGAAAAATTCGTAGATTTCCTTTAAATTAGGAACATTCTACGAATTTTTATATTTTCATGAATAATTCAGGTTGTTTAAAAATGTTGTCCGAAAATTAGAAGTTTCAAAAAATAAAATAAAACCGTATAAATACGGTATTAGCAGATGAATCTTTGTCTGAAAATTGTTTGAAAAAGGTCATTTATTTGTATGTAAAAATAAAAGTACATGAGAAATCAGACATATAAATTGTGAAGGCGAAAACATAAATAAACAGGAGGGAGAAATCATTGAAATCACATAAACGAAAAATCGAAGAAGGACGCTGTCAGGGATACGGGAAAGAATATACCCCATTTATTCTGGTCAGAGAATATAAGGGACGGGGTACAGCATCAGTCATCTGGGATCCCTTTGAAGAAAGATTGATCCACTGCCTGTCGCAGACAGAAGCTGCGGTGTATGAAACAATACGCTGGCAGGACAATGTGGAACATATCCGCGAACAGTATCTTTTAGATACGGACAGGATGAATGCCATTGCGGAAGAACTTGGGATGAAGAAAGCTCCATGGTGGACCACAGATTTCCTGGTAGATTACGATGATGGAAGCAAAACAGCGTTCTCAGTCAAATATGACAGAAGCGAATTTGATCCAAATAAACGTACCTACCGTGGAAAAGAATCAAGGCTGCATAATCTGGTAATGCGTCAGAGAGCAGAACAGATCTATTGGGAATCTCAGAAAGTGAGGTTTAAGCTGGTAACGAATGAAGATATTAACAAGGTACTTGTGTGGAATGTAAAAAGTGTCATGAGCTATTATGAATCATTTAAGGTGATCAGCAAAGAACAGAAACTGAAATATCTGATTGCACATAAATATGTACATATCCCGATGGATAAACAGATTCTGGATTTCCGTGAGATTGTAAAGCGTGCTGGTTTCGATATTGATGAGCTATATAAACGAGTATTAGTGGCACGTGACATTCATGAAGAAATTACAGAAAGGAGATAACATAATGGAAGAATTAAAAAATAACGAAACATCCGAAAAGAAAGAGAGAATAGACCCACTGGAAGTTATCACTCTTGAAGGCGATGAAAATCAGGTGGCTGAAGAAAAAGAGGATTCACCTGTTATCAGAAGAGGTGATATTTACAGTTTCGAAGACCAGGAATGGAGAGTTTTCGATGTGAGAGATAAAAATGTTAATCTGATTAACCTTAAAAATAACAAATTAAGGCTGAAAGATACTGCGGAACTTATTACAGCAATTGAAAACAGAGAGTGTGTGAAGATAAAAGAAAAAACGGGATCGTCTTTTTCGATTTCACCGGAAGAAATGGAGACAATCAACCACCGTGCAGAAGTAATGGAAGCTATTTTCAGAGAAGAATATCCTATCAAATGTCGTTTGCGGGTAAACCATGATGCAGATGCAATACTTCTTAATATTTCAAGAAGGCATTTGAGAACTTTGTTTTATGATTATCTTCGTTCCGGCCGCAATAAATTCAGTCTTGTTGACCATCGCAAAGGTAATTATAGAAAAAGAGTACCCCATTCAAAAGACTACGAGAATCCAAGGAATGACGTTGACGAAATCCTCAAATATGGTCTTAAGATGTTCGTAAAGTATGGAAAACCGGGAATGGCATATGACGCAGTTCTGCGCCGGTATTTTCGCGAACCGGTCGAGGCACCAGATGGTTCTTCTGTCAAGATGGTAACACTCCCAGAAGAGGAAAGATCAGTATCATACAAGATGCTCTACAACTATATCAGAAAGCATACAGAAGACTATTCCTGCATGGGAAAAGATGAGAGAGACAAACAGAACAATAACAGACAGCTGGTTGGAAACAGCAGAACCGGAGTCTATGAATTGGGACAGATTGTTGAAGCAGATGAGATGGAGCTTGGCTGTTATGTAGTCGACCAGAATGATGGAGAAACTGTTCTTGGAAAAGCTGTCGTATACTGTATGGTCGAAGTATTGAGTGGAATCTGCATCGGTGCATATGTAAGTCTTGAAAATAACAGTATGCGTGGCTTTCAGCAGGTGTTTCTGTCACTCCTGGAACCGCATAAGAACCAGACGAAAGGCTATAACATTGACTATGATGAGGAAGACTGGCCGTCCATGATCGTACCAAACGAGATCCGTTGTGACCGGGGCTCAGAGTATATGTCCAAGGCATATAGCAAAGCAATGGGGGAACTGGGCATCCGTAATACTCCGGTTCCACCCGGATGCGGTTCTTTAAAAGGGGTTGTCGAATCCTTCAATGGACTGGTTCAGACCTATTTAAAGGCACAGTTAAAGAATAACGGATATGTAGAAGATAAATACCGTGGCGGAGACTTAGCTAAAGGGGATGCATGTCTGACACTGGAAGAAATAAGAGGACTGGTCTACCAATCAGTGATCCTGTATAACCGCCGTGTTTTTGAGGGACTCATTGACAAAAAGTATCTGGATAATGACGTATCTCCAACACCGAAAGGGATTTTCGCATACGAAAAAGCTCATGGCAGAGCAGGAGATCCAACCAATGTAAATGATGCGACAAGACCGGCCTATCTGTTTGCAATGCTGGCAAAGGAAGAAGAAAAAAGAAAATTTACATGGAACCGCAGGAAAGGTATCGTGTACACCTTCTATAAGACGGAACTGCGTTTTTATTCGCAGGAACCATGGTTCTTGGATATTTTAAAAGATGAACCACATCCGGAAGATATTGAGGTCAGATACAATGTGGACGATATCAGGAATGTCTATATCAGATATAAGAAAGAGATCCACAGAGTACCTCTTGCAGAAAAGATTGAACAGCAGTATACATACGCAGACTTAACCTGGGACGAATACGACGAGTGTATCCGCAAAAAGAGGGACTCAAAGGTAATGAAAGAAGCAAAACAGGTATATCTGGACACGAAACTGAATTTGCAGGATACGGTAGAGAAACAGGCAGAAATGGCAAAAGCCCTGAATCCAAAGAAGAAGAAAAAATACGGCAAAGCGCATCCGGAGGATAAAACAGCCAAGAAACAGGAAATGAGAAAAGATCCAGATGGAATTACGAAACGTTCTTATAGTTCCATTGATCCGGAACCTAAGAAAGAAACATTAACAAAGCAGCAGGAAGAGCTGGCAGCGATTGAGCATTTGAGAATCCCAGATGAAATGAGGACGATGGGAGACAGAAAACTCAGCCGAGAAGAAGAAATCAATCGTATCTTGGCACTGATAGAAGACAAAGTATAAGAAAGGAAGAAAACATGGAGAGACTGAAATGTAATTTAACATTCCGTGAACTTAGAAAAGATGAAAATCTTTATGATGATGTAGACCTGACCGCGGGGAGCATGGTAGATGCGCAGTACCGCAGAGTCGCCGGATATGAAGATAATCCTGATGTATGCGCATTGCCGAAGATGCCTTCGGTAAGGGATATCCTGGCTCTTGGAATGGTGAATCCTCCGGGATACGACAGAGAACAGGTAGAAAAAATGAGTACTGCTGAAAAATTAGCCGCAATAGAAGACATCGACATGGCAATGATTCCACTTGGAATTCATGTAGATGTAGCCCGTACAATCTGGAAGTTTTTGGACCGCAGATATAAAGGGGCTGACATCATGATTTCCGCAAACGAAGATGAGAAAGCGTATGGGAAAGGAAGCTTTGGACGTGCTATCGTTCTGTATCAGAAGTTGGAGGCCCCAAGCCCGATTGGATTTCTGCTTCATGGGAAGACCGGATGCGGAAAGACTATGGCTGTGAACTTAGCGTGTCGCATGTATCCTAATGTAATCTATCATGAGTTTGAGGACTGCAGCTATGTACAGATCCCCATCGTCATGGTGACAGCGCTCAGAAAAGATATCAGAGATGTGTTTGAATCCATTGCCGCAGCATTTGACAGATTTCTGGATACCGGAGATTACCATAGAAGAAGGGCCGTTGGGGCCAAGAGTATCTCTGCAACAGAAGGGCTTGTAAAGAAATGGATCGAACTCTATCATGTCGGACTCATCATCGTAGATGAAGTACAGTTCCTTGATTTCTCGCCAAAAAAGAAGAACATCGAGGACATTGTAAGTATCACACAGGCAACCGGGGCGCAGTTCGGACTCATTGGTAACGATGACGGATATAGAGCTATACTGGAATATGACAGGCTTAACAGGCGCGTAGCAAAAAACATTATCAATGCAGACGAGGTTACGAAGAATAATGTACGTTTGTTTGAGAATGCAATCAAGACACTTTGGAGATATCAGTTCGGGAACGTGGAAAGTCCGTTCACAACAGAAATTGAGGAACTTCTCATGTACCATTCATCCAGGAATATAGCACTCCTGAAATACATCGTGATTACTATACAGACGAAGGATGTAATCGAAAAGCGCATGGAGCCGATTGATGTGCCATTCATCGAGAAAACGATTGGGAGGGACATGGAGACACTCCGAAAACTGCTCGCTGATCCTGATGATCCGGAAGATGCACAGTATCACGAGTATATTACAAAGCTCTATGCAAGGCAGGCTAAAGAGGTCGCTACGGAAAATGACGAAGAAAAAGGAAGGTTGTTCGATATGATGGCAGCGGGCGAACTGACCAGGAAAAGAGAAGCGGTCCGCAGCAGAGCTTTCCAGTCAATCAGCGACACTTCAAATTATACTGAAACGCAGATTAACCGCGCAATCAGACAGGCAATCGATAAGGAACCGGATATCCTGGATCACCCTTCGAAGTTTCTTGCACAGAAGGCTATGGAAATATTGAAAAAGGCAAACGCAAAGGTGAAACGTAAAAATACCGCCACAGCTAATCAGGCGAAGAAAGGGAAAAGCGATGCAACTGTGATTGACAGAGAGACAAGCCAGGGGCTTACAGCTTTGAAAAAAGCTATGAATGAGTAGGAAATATCCTGCAGGATCTGGCGAATCATGAATAGGTGAAGAGATTAAAGAAAGGAGTGTATACAATTGAACAAATACAAATTTCCAATATGGTTTCGGATATATCCGGATGAGAACATTGTGTCATGGCTGGAAGCTTTGTTTTCAGTTAACGGAATGTCAAAAAAGGCTTTCTCTGTTGCTTTTGAGGGAAGTGCGGAATTATTAGAGCTTGAGAATATCTGCAGAAAATATGAAGGTGATAAGTTTCCAACGCTGGAAGAGATTATGTCAAGACACTCAGAATTCAGCACGATGATGCCGTTTCGTAATGAAAGCATGAATGTTCTTGTGGCAGAACAGGTCATCCGGCAGGCGGAAGATTTTCATATGATTCCAGGTAATAAAAATAATCATTGCAAAGCGCTGATGTGCTGCCAGGAATGCCTGGCTGAAGACATGGCAAACGGGAGACGCCCCTATATCAGAGCATGGCATTCGCTCTATGGTGTAACAGCCTGTGCAAAGCATGGCTGCAGGTTACAGATTTACTCAATCTATGACAGCGATAAACCGATTGTTCCAGCAGATGAAGAAAGCCTCCGGTATGCGAAATTCCTCTACCAGGTTTATCTGCATCAGCCAAAAGTCACGTTAGATGATATAAAAGACCTGCTTGCCGGTACAAAGACCGGACGATTGATACTGGGCAGGCTGACAATTAACTGCATTATCAAAGCTTTCTGTGAAAAGTATGAGCCTGACGAGTTCATAGAGCAGATCAAAGGAAGAGAAAAAGAAGGATGTCAGATTGTAAGCAATACATGTCCGCACTGTGGGACGATTTACCATTCCTTCGGCTTGGCCAGGTCTTATGGATATGAATGTCCGATATGCGAGAGGAAATATGATAGCCTGGAGCTGCTGCAGAAAAGAATAGATCTTTCCTGGAACGGAGAATACGAGGTGATTGGATACGAGGACGAAGCTCGTGTCAGAATCCGTCACAGACCATGCGGAAGGGAATATATGCTGCCGCTGAATGCTCGTGGTCTTACAAAAAGACAGTTATGTGACAAGTGCGACTATAAGTATCGGGACAGAATCGGCAGGAAAGCTACCATGAACAGTGGTGAGACGTGCAGGATTATTGCTTACCGGTCGTCCATGGATTTAGATGTAGAGTTTGAGGATGGAGCCGTTGCCAGACACACAACTTATGCAAATTTTAAGTTGGGAATGATTGGTCACCCTGATGATACCCCGGAAGAACAGGCAAAGCGCAGGCTTGGGGAAAAGAGGACTATGAACTGCGGGCTTCACGCTGAGATTATCCGGTATGGAGCTTATGCCGATATTGATGTCCGGTTTGAAAATGGCTATATTGCAAGGCATGCAGCATATAAAGAATTTGTAAAAGGGTCTATCAGACCTCCGTTTGATCGTGTCGGAGAAACAAATATTATGAACAATGGGCTCAAAGCTACAATTATCGCTTATCGAAAACATATAGATATGGATGTCCGTTTTGAGGACGGATCTGTTGCAGAGCATATTGAGTACAGAAATTTCATGGAAGGACGTGTTGCAAGGCCGCAGGACTCCAGAAGAAATAAAAGAAAGCTTCGCATCGGCGAAAAGAAAATGATGAAATGCGGACTTGAAGCCGAGATTATTGCGTATCGTAGAAATGAGGATATTGATGTGAGATTCCCCGATGGCGTTGTTGTAAAGAATGTGCAGTATACAAATTTCAAAAGAGGGATGGTAGGGCATCCGAAAGATTAAGGCATTGGCGAAAGCTGGTGTCTTTTTTGCTGTATGGAAGAAATAAGTATTTGGGATATTCTGACATATATATATGGGGTAAGAACAAATGTAAAAAGCGAGGGATAACTTATGGCAACAAAAACAAATAGACTTGGCGAGACCCGAATGATGGAATCATTTTCATTAACTATTCAAACCCATCAGGTGTGTCTGAAGATGATCCTGACCTGACAAGTTTTCTGAACAGTCTGGAAGTAAATGACTGCTTTGGAATTGTGACAATTGATGCAGATGAGATTAATATTCGTGATCGTGAGAATACAGATGGAAACATTGTTGGAACAGCAAAGAAAGGTGAAATTTACAAAGTGTATGCCATAACAGGATCATCAGAATATACTGGTGAATACACCTGGTACAACATCGGATATTCAGAATATATTGCAGATCTCAATGGTGACTGGCTCAGTTACACTGAAAACAAATAAAATAAAGAAGAAGTCTTCTGATTAGAGGACTTATTTTCATTTGTGTCAATTAAGTCGCTATATACGACTTTTTCTTTTGTTTAACACAACATGGGAAATTCAAAGCAGAAAGAGTAGATTTAAAGTAAGCGTCGAATTATACAATATTTCTGGAAATGCATAATTTCCATTGAATTATATATATTTTTGGAATATACTAGTGCATAGGAGGAATATAATTATGGATGAAGAATTCTTGGGATTGATAAGACAAAATGCTGATGACGAAGAAGTTGAAAATGCCTTAGAATATGCAGAGGAATGGGCTGATATTTGTGAAGAAGCATGGGAATTATAAGATAAAAGAAGGATGAAGCTTAAAAATAAAGACTCTACATACTACAAAAGGTAAGAAAGATTATGAACAAAGAATGTAATTCACTAAATAAATATATCCAATATGATTTTGAATATATCAAAGACAAATTCAATAAAGAGTATAAAAATATTAATGAAGACGATTTTAAGAAAATGATTCCGATGACTAGCGATAGAAGAAAATTAGAAGAATTTTATCAACAAACAGGAATTACTGTGTTCTATAACTATGTTACAGAAGAAAAATCGTTATTCTTTAATCGCTGTGGGGCTTACCCTGAATATGATGAAGGATGGGGAAGGCATTTGCCTGCATCTGGTACATACTTTGAAGAAGATGGCGATATTGGTTTGGAATGTGATGTGCTAATTGAGGAAAGAGTTCAATATATAGGTGTAACTGAAGATTATAAGAATTATGTAATTATTCCTGAAGGAGTTCAAAGTGAAGAAATTTTTGAAATCAATGATGAATTAGACGAAATGCTTGAAATAGAAGAAGAAACTATGTGTGGAGTAGATTTATCATTAGAAAAATTTAATCGTTTCTATAAGCAAGTTGATATATATTAGTAAAAAATGATATTAATTGAAGGAATTGGCTAAAGAATGATTTATGTAATGAGCGATATTCATGGGATGTATGATAAATATATTGAAATGTTAGAATTGATTAACTTAAGGGAACACGATAGTTTATATATATTAGGCGACATAGTTGATAGAGGACTACACCCTATGAAAATTTTACAGGATATGATGAAAAGACCTAATGTATTCGGTATATTTGGCAATCATGAATTAATGATGGCAGAATGCTTTAATATTATTACACAAGAAATTACAAATGAGTTATTAGATAATTTTGATGAAGAAGCACTTATAAAATTATCTGATTGGATGAATAATGGAGCATTCCAAACTATTCAAGAATTAAAAAAATTAAGTAAAGAAGAACGAAAAGATATCATTGAATATTTAATGGAGTTTACTGCATATGAAGAAGTAACAGTAAATGGTAAAGATTATCTTTTGGTACATGCTGGATTAGGTGATTTTAGTGAGGAAAAATCACTAGATGAATATGATGTAAATGATTATGTTTGGAAACGTCCTGATTGGGATATTCCATATTTTGCTGACTCTAATAAATTTGTAGTCGTTGGTCACACTCCAACATTAGGAATTACTGGAAAGCCTGAAATCTTTTATAAAAATAATTTTATAGCAATTGATTGTGGTGCTTGTTATGAAAATGGTATGTTAGCATGCTTATG
>ENA-OWPL01001164-OWPL01001164.1-human-gut-metagenome-genome-assembly--contig:-NODE-1164-length-16072-cov-3.857277_pt1 | contig 16072 bp, 13 predicted proteins | sample MGYA00248263_ERZ651844 | MGnify/ENA primary metagenome ERZ651844 (study PRJEB26924, sample SAMEA4378256) | human gut metagenome | biome: human gut; feature: human-associated habitat; material: faeces...
CATGGAGTGCTCGCTGGTGCCGATCAGATACAGGTCCTCGCCCTCGATCTTGTACATCATGGCGTCCATATCCGTCTGGCTCATGACGCCCTCGACGACGTTGCCGTGGATCATGAACGGCGGGATGCAGTAGGTAAAGCCCTTGTCGATCATGAAATCGCGCGCATAGGTCAGCACGGCCTCGTGCAGCCGCGCGATATCTCCCATGAGATAGTAAAAACCGTTGCCGGAGACGCGGCGCGCGGCGTCGAGATCGATGCCGTCAAAGCGCTCCATGATCTCCGTGTGGTACGGGATCGGGAAATCCGGCACGACGGCGTCGCCAAAGCGCTGCACCTCGACGTTGCAGCTGTCATCCGGGCCGAGCGGCACGCTCGGGTCGATGATCTGCGGGATGGTGAGCATGATCTTGTGGATCTTGGCCTCAAGCTCCGCCTCCTGCTGCTCAAGCTCCGCCAGCCGCGCGGCCTGCGCGGTGACCTGCGCCTTGACGGCCTCGGCCTCGGCGAGCTTGGACGGGTCTTTTTTCGCCTGTCCCATGAGCATGCCGATCTGCTTCGACAGGGTGTTGCGCTCGGCGCGCAGATTCGACGCCTCGTTGATGGCGGCGCGGTTGGCCTTGTCGAGCTCGATCACCTCGTCGACGAGCGGCAGCTTCGCGTCCTGAAACTTTTTGCGGATGTTCTCCCGAACGAGCTCGGGATTTTCACGGATGAGTCGAATGTCAATCATGTTGTCTCTGTCTCCTCAATGTTCTAATTGGTGTCAGTTTCTGCGGCCGATGCCCTCGAGCGCCTGCAGCAGCGCCTCGCGGTCGTCCGCGTCGTAGTACTCCAGCTCGATGCGCCCGGTCTTGCGTCCCTGCGTCATGCGCACTTTGCGTCCGAGCACCTGCTCGAGATGGCGCGCGCATTCGCCGAGATAATCGACGCCGGCGGGCTTTTTCGCCGGTTTTTCCTGCGTTTCCTTCAGAAGCTGCGCAGCCAGCGCCTCGGCGCGGCGCACCGAGAGCCCCTTTTCGATGACGGTTTTCGCCGCGGCGAGCTGCACCTGCGCATCGCTGAGCGGCAGCAGTGCGCGCGCATGACCGGCCGAGAGCGTCCCGTCCTCGACGAGCTTCAGGACCGGCTCCGACAGCGCCAGCAGCCGCGTCGCATTGGCGACGGCGGGGCGCGACTTGCCCACGCTCTGCGCCACGTCGTCCTGCGTCATGCCGTAAACATCCTGCAGGGCGCGGTAGCCCTTCGCCTCTTCGATGGGGTTCAAGTCCTCGCGCTGCAGGTTTTCGACCAGCGCCATCTCCATGGCGCGCTGCTCATCAGCCGTGAGGATGCGCACCGGCACCTCCTTGAGCCCGGCCATACGGCTGGCGCGCCAGCGGCGCTCGCCCGCGATGATCTGATAAAAGCCGCTGTCGAGCGGCCGCACCGTGATCGGCTGGATGAGCCCGTAGGTGCGGATGGACTCGGCGAGCAGCTCCAGCGCCTCGGGATCAAAGCGCTTGCGCGGCTGGTCGGCGCGCGGCTCGATCTTTTCGATCGGCAGCAGATCCGGCGCCGTCTCCTCGCGCTCGGGCTGCGCAGTCGGATATTCCTCCCCAAACAGCGCCCCGAGCCCCATGCCGAGACCTTTCTTTCCGTCTTTACCCATGTTCCACCTCCGATGCGGCCGCTGCCGCAGCTTCCTGCGCCGCCTTCGCCGCTTTTTCCTCGCGCTTGATGAGCTCCCCCGCCAGATGCAGATACGCCCGCGCGCCCTTGGACTCCTTGTCGTAGGCGATGGCGGGTTTGCGGTGGCTCGGCGCCTCGGACAGGCGCACGTTGCGCGGGATCATGGTCTTGTAGACCTTTTTGCCGAAGAATTTGCGCACCTCGTTCACGACCTGATCGGACAGCTTCGTGCGCCCGTCATACATGGTCATGACGATGCCCTGTACGCTCAGCTCCGGGTTGAGGCGCTTGTTGCACATTTTGATGCTGCGCATGAGATCGGCGATGCCCTCGAGCGCATAATACTCGCACTGCACCGGGATAAGCACGCTGTCGGCCGCGACGAGCGCATTGATCGTCAGCAGCTCGAGCGACGGCGGACAGTCGATGAGGATGAAGTCATAGTCCGCCTGCACCGGAGTAAGCGCGTTTTTCATGATGTATTCCCGCTGCGCAGAGCCGACGAGCTCGACCGAGCAGCCGGAGAGATTCATATTTGCCGGCAGCACGTCGCCGTATTTCGTGCTGCGGATACAGTCGGCAGCGGCCGCGCCGTTCATCAGCAGGTCGTAGCAATTGGGCGTCACGGTCTTGTCCACGCCCATGCCGGAGGTGCTGTTGCCCTGCGGGTCGCAGTCGATGAGGAGCACGCGCCGCCCGCGCTTTTTGAGCGCGCAGGTCAGGTTCACGCACGTCGTCGTCTTGCCGACCCCGCCTTTCTGGTTGGCGACGGCAATGATTTTGCCCATGGTTTGCCTCCCTAAATCGTGTTTGCCGCTATTATACCAGCGCGCGCCGTCGTTTTCAACCGCTTGCGGGCGCTGCGGCAAATTTTTGTGATGTTTCACGTGAAACAATATCGAGTGCGGCGGGAAATGTTTCACGTGAAACATGGCTCACGACAGCAGGAGGTCAAGATCCGCCACGGTCAGCCCGTCGTGCAGCGCGAGGTCGATGCCGTAGCCGATGAGTTTGGCGGCGTCGCGCACGACCGCGTCGATATCGCGCGGCGTGACGAACATCCGCTCGGCGCGCGGGTCGTCTGTGAGGCTGCTCGCGTCGATGACCGTCGGCAGTCCGATGGCCGCGACCGGCACGCCGAGCGTGGTGCGGTCAAGCCCGGCGCGGTCGTTGCCGACGCCGCTGCCGGGCGTGATGCCGGTGTCGGTGAGCTGAACGGTGCAGCCAAGGCGCTCCGGCTCCGCGCAGGCGAGCGCATCGACCACAATGACGGCATCCGGGTCGGTCATGGCGCGGACGAGCTCGGCCGATTCCACGCCCGTTGTGCCGAGCACGCCGGGGGTCAGCGCCGCCACGGAGCGAAAGCGTCCGAACTGCTCGGGCAGCTGCGCGCGCAGGTGGCGCGTGACGAGCACGCTCTGCATGGCGTCCGGTCCGACGGCGTCGGGCGTGATCGCCCGGTTGCCGAGCCCGACGACGAGCACGGACGCCTCCGGCATCAGCGGCAGGGCGGCGCGCAGAAGCTCGGAGAGCGTCTGCGCGGCGTTTTCAAAGGCATCGTCCGCGCGGCGCAGCAGCGGGGTGAGGTCGAGCGTGTCGTACCGCCCGATTGGTTTACATAACGCCTCGGAACCGGCGGCATCGAGCACCTCCACCTGCGTCACGGCAAAGCCGCGGCGCTGTGTCTGCGCGGCGCGCACGCCGGGAAGCTGCGCCGCAGCGGCGGCACTGCGGAGGGCTTCGGCCTCGACGGCGAGGTCAGTACGGGGAAAATTCGGCATGGTTTGCTCCTTTCTGACGCCACATCTTGTGGCACACAGCAAGCGTTGCCACAAATGGATACAATTATAATGAAAATTGAAAAAAAGACTTGCAATTTGAAAGGTTTGATGATATCATCAACACTTGCAGAACATTGCACGGTCATATCCATGACTGAATTTTATAGGAGGAGGTGGCGATTGAGAAATGCCGAACATCAAGTCCGCAATGAAGAGAGACGAGAAGTCCAAGCTGCAGAACATGAAAAACAAGGCTGAGAAATCCGCCCTGAAGACCAACCTGAAGAAGTTTGATGCGGCTGTTGCCGAAGGCAACCGTGACGCAGCCGTCAGTACCTATAAAGTTGCTGTCCAGGCTGTTGACCGCGCGGCCGGCAAGGGTCTGATCCACAAGAACAACGCAGCGCACAAGAAGTCTGCAATGGCTCAGAAAATGAACGAGCTTGGCTGATCACAGAATCTCGGGGGCATGGCAGTACGCCATGCCCTTTTTTGCTATCCCGACAGGAGGCTGACTATGAAAAAACGCATGATGCTGATCATCAACCCCATGGCCGGACGCAGCGGCTACAAAAACGGCTTTGGCGAAGTGATGAACATTCTCGACAGCGGCGGCTATCTGACGACGGTGTACTTCACGCAGGGGCGCGGCGACGCGACGCTATTTGCGGCGCAGCACGCGGCGGAGTATGACACCGTGGCCTGCATCGGCGGCGACGGCACGCTCAGCGAGGTCGTGTCCGGTCTGATGCAGGTGCCGAATCCGCCTCCGCTCGGCTACATTCCGATGGGCACGACCAACGACGTGGCCTCGACGCTCGGCCTGCCGAAAAACGCGACCGACGCCGCGCTGCGCATCGTGACCGGTACGCCGACGGCGTTCGACGTCGGCAGCTTCGGCGACAGGAGCTTTTTCACCTACGTGGCGGCCTTCGGCGCGTTCACGGCGGTGAGCTATGAGACGCCGCAAAACGAAAAGCAGGCGCTCGGCCATCTGGCCTACGTGCTCGAGGCGATGAGCCGCCTCAACAGCATCGACCACTACTGCGCGCACGTGGAGTATGACGGCGGCACGGTCGACGGGGACTTTATCTTCGGCGGCGTGTCGAACTCGACCTCCGTGGCCGGCATGGTGCGTCTGCGCAAGGACCTCGTGAGTCTGGGCGACGGCCTGTTTGAGACGCTGCTCATCCGCCGTCCGAAGCAGTTCGGCGACCTGAGCCGCATCATCACGGGCGTGCTCAACCAGTATTACGACAACGAGAACGTCATCCTCGTGCAGTCGAAGAATCTGCGCTTCACGTTCGAGGAGCCCGTGGCGTGGACGCGCGACGGTGAGGCCGGCGGCGTGACGACGGACGTCCGGCTCAGCAACAACCACGCGGCCATCCACATCATTGCCTGACGCGTGCAAAAGCGGTTGAAAAAGCCGCCGCAAATGCGTATAATAAAAGAGTTACCTATATAAAATCCATCGAAAACGAGGCGGAAGATATGAAAAGACAGCACATCGCCGGCATCTACGCGTCGCCGGAGTCCTTCGGCGGCCAGACCCTGACCGTCTGCGGCTGGGCGCGCACGATCCGCGACATGAAGAATTTCGGCTTTATCGAGCTCAACGACGGCAGCTGCTTCAAGAGCCTGCAGGTCGTGCTCGAGCGCGGCAAGCTCGAAAATTATGACGACATCGCCCGCCAGAACGTCGGCGCGGCGTTCATCGTGCACGGTGAGCTCGTGCTCACGCCGGACGCCAAGCAGCCGTTCGAGCTCAAGGCCGACAGCATCACGCTCGAGGGCGCGTCCGCGCCGGATTATCCGCTGCAGAAAAAGCGCCACAGCGTGGAGTTCCTGCGCACGATCCAGCATCTGCGTCCGCGCACGAATCTCTTCAGCGCGACGTTCCGCGTGCGCAGCGTGGCGGCACAGGCGGTGCACACGTTCTTCCAGGAGCGCGGCTTCGTCTATGTGCAGACCCCGATCATCACGGGCTCTGACTGCGAGGGCGCGGGCGAGATGTTCCGCGTCACGACGCTCGACCTCGACAACCTGCCGCGCACGGACGACGGCAAGGTCGATTTCAGCAAGGATTTCTTCGGCAAGAGCACGAACCTGACCGTGTCCGGCCAGCTCAACGCCGAAAACTTCGCGCTCGCCTTCGGCGACGTGTACACCTTCGGTCCGACGTTCCGCGCCGAGAACTCCAACACCCAGCGCCACGCCGCCGAGTTCTGGATGATCGAGCCGGAGATGGCGTTTGCCGACCTCGACGACGATCTCGAGTGCATGGAGGCGATGGTGAAGTTCATCATCAACACCGTGCTCGAAAAGTGCCCGCAGGAGCTGGAGTTTTTCAACTCCTTCGTGGATAAGGGTCTGCTTGAGCGTCTGCACAACGTCGTAGACAACGACTTCGGCCGCATCACCTATACCGACGCCGTGAAGCTGCTGCAGGAGTCCGGCCACAAGTTCGACTACCCCGTCTCGTGGGGCATCGACCTGCAGACCGAGCACGAGCGCTACCTGACCGAGCAGGTGTTCAATAAGCCCGTCTTCGTCACGGATTACCCGAAGGACATCAAGGCGTTTTATATGCGCATGAACGACGACGGCAAGACCGTCGCCGCGGCGGACTGCCTCGTTCCGGGCATCGGCGAGATCATCGGCGGCAGCCAGCGCGAGGAGCGCATCGAGCTGCTCGAAAAGCGCATCCGCGAGCTCGGCATGAATCCCGAGGACTACTGGTGGTACTGCGACCTGCGTCGCTACGGCTCCTGCCGTCACGCGGGCTTCGGCCTCGGCTTCGAGCGCATGGTGATGTATTTAACGGGCATCGGCAACATCCGCGACGTGGAGCTGCATCCGAGAACGGTGGGCAACGCAGACTTTTAATTCTTCAAAAAACAAGGGACACGGAAACCGTGTCCCTTGTTTTTTGAGAATTACACTCCGCTTCGTGCCTTGCCGCCCAAAGGGCGGCTTCGACACGCGCGGAGCGAGAAGAGTTTTTTGGCACGCGCATGTCGCGCCAAAAAACGATTCGAAATCATTTCGCGTCTGCGGATGCGAAAAGCTGTGACGCTTTCATTATTTGTGGTAAATAGTTACAAATGGGAACAAAAGCGCCAAAGGTGTAGTCAAAAGAAGTGAAGTCTGCTATAATGACCGCGCAGTTTTGAGAGAGGAGATTTTGACATGAAACACTTTTTTGCGCTGCTGCTCAGCGCGCTGATGATGCTGTCGCTGCTGACTGCCTGCGGCGACAAGGTGACGCCGTCCGACGGCGACGATCAGACCGTCACGGACGAGAATGGCAGCGACACCGACAACAATACTGACGATACAACTGATCCCTACGACGCCGTGCGCAGCTACTGGTCCGAGGACCAGCTCACGCAGGCCTGGGGACCGGATCAGGTGGTGGAGCACCTCTTTTTCCACCCGATCATCGCCTACCCGCAGTGGGCCTTCCACGACTGCAATGCCAGTCAGGACCAGCGCTACGGCCTCGACGACTGGATGGTGACGGTCGACGAATACAACAAAATTTTGCAGTCCGTGTACGACAAGGGCTACATCTTAGTCGCGATGGAGGATGTCTGGAGCGAGGTGACGGACGAGTCCGGCACGCATATGGTGCGAAACACCCTGATGCTGCCAGAGGGCAAAAAGCCGCTCATCATCAGCTTTGACGACGTGAACTACTACCCCTACATGCTCGACGAAGGCTTCACGAGCAAGCTCGTCGTCGGCGAGGACGGCGAGATCTGGGCGCAGTGCACCGATCCGTACACAAATGAGACCTTTTTGACCAAGGAACTCGACGCAACGCCCATTCTCGACCAGTTTGTCTACGAGCACCCCGACTTTTCGCTGAACGGCGCGAAGGCCATCTTCTCGCTGACGGGCTATCAGGGTATTTTAGGCTATCGCACGCAGGATGACCGCGACATCGCGGCAGATTCGCCCGACCGCCCCGCGTTCGATGCCTACCGCGCGAGCGAGATTGAGGCCGTCAAGCCCGTCATAGCGCGTTTGAAGGAGACCGGTTGGACGTTCGGCAGCCACACCTGGGGCCACATCCGCCTCGACACCAAACCGCTCCAGACCGTCATCAACGACACCGAGCGCTGGGCGGACGAGGTCGGCTCGCTCGTCGGCCCCACGCAGATTTTGTTCTATCCGCACGGCGGCCGTCCCGACGGTGATGACTGGCACCAGACCGGCGAGCGCTTCCAGTACCTGCAAAGCCAGGGCTTCCGCATCTTCGCGAGCGTCGGCACGAGTTCGTTCAGCTATGTGAAGCCCGACATTTCCGCCGTCATCTGCGACCGTCTGCATCCGGACGGCACCACGCTGCGCCACTCGCGCAGCCGCTATCTGCAATTCTATAACGCCGAGGACATCATGGATACGCAAGTCCGTCCCGATCTCGGCGTAGACTGGTGAGGAGGCGTTATTATGGCAACGTTAGAAGAACTCAAGGTGAAGGCCGTCGCCATGCTGGACATGGCGTATGTGCCGTACTCCCACTTCCCCGTGGGCGCGGCACTCGAATGTGAGGACGGCGCGGTCTTCACCGGCTGCAACATCGAAAATTCGAGCTACGGCCTGACGAACTGCGCCGAGCGCACCGCGGCGTTTAAGGCCGTGAGCGAGGGGCACCGGCGCTTCAAGCGCATCGTCATCGCTGGGCGCAGCGACGACTACTGCTACCCCTGCGGCGCGTGCCGTCAGGTGCTCTACGAGTTCGGCCCCGACATGGAGGTCGTGTGCCTGAACAAGGACAACGAGGAAAAGCACCTGCACATCAAGGAGCTGCTCCCCTACGGCTTTGACCAGACGTGGCTTGCAATCGACGAGAAATAGCGAAAAAAGAGAGCGGCGCTGCCGCTCTCTTTTTTGCGCTTTAGTTGCTGCCGGAGGAAGAGGCTTTGATCGTCAGCGTGCCGCTGGCCGTCGAAATTTCCAGCTCGCTCATCTCACCGCCCTCGAGCGCGGGCACGGTGTAGTGTGTTTCGTGATCGCCGCAGGCGATGAGCGTGCCCTCGCGCTCGGTGAGTGCGGAGTCGAAGGAGCCCTTTTCCGTTTCATAGTCAAGGGTGAAGCCGTCCTGCGCGGGAAGGGTCAGATAGATGCTGCCGCTCTCCGTTTCGGCATCAAGGCGCAGCGCACGCTCGGTAGCCAAAATCAGGTTGCCGCTGACGCTTTCGAAGTCCAGCGCGCCGAGCGCGCCGGCGATATCCACCTTGCCGCTCGCGGTTTCGATCTCGGCATTTTCCGCTTCGCCCGCAAGCTCGATCGCGCCGGAGACGGTCGAGAGCTCGATTTTCCCCCATGTGCCGTCCACCACACCGGCATTGCCGCTCGTGGTCTCGATCTCCACCTCCGGGCAGTTCGCGCACATCACGCGCGCATCGCCGCTGAGCGTCGAAAGCTCGATCTTCTGCGCATCGGCGCTCACGTAGGCGTAGGCGTCCGTTGTTTCGACTTTTATCTCCTCAAAGTGACCGGCGCTGACCAGTTCCCTCGGAAGTCCCACGTCGAGGTGCTTTTCCCCGTCGTAGCTGCCGCGGTAAGCGTCGCCGAGGAAGCGGATGCGCAGCGTGTCGCCGTCGATCGCGCAGACCATCTTCTCGCTCTCGGCGAGCGGCGCGGTGGATTCCTCCTTCACGCTGATCTGCGCGCTCTGCTCGGCGGTATAGATGTTCACGCCGCCGCGCCACGAGATGTCGATCTTGCGGATGTCTTGGCTCTCGCCGATGCTGAGCACCGCGCCCGGGTGGAGCTCTTCGCTCCCCTCCGCCTGCGTGCAGAAGGTGTAGGTCGCGCTGCTGCCGTCCCAGAGCGCGTCGACGGCGAAAATGCCGTCGCTTTGCGGCAGTTCTGCGCGGAATGTGCCGTTATCCTGCCGCTGGGCGGTCACGGTCTCGGACGACATGCCGGTGCTGCCCCAGGCGTCGGACGGCCAGCAGCGGAGACTGACGGAATCGGGCGAATTATCGCCGAAATCGAGCGTTACGGTGTAGAAATAGGCGGCCGACACTGTAAAGGGCATTTCCAGTACAGGCGTGATGTCACGGGAGGTTTCGTCCAGCGGGTGCGCGCCGCAGGCAATGACGGTCATACTCTGTAGGCCCTGGGGGTAGGTCCAGTCGTAGCTGCTGCTTTTGAGGGTGACGCTGCAAGCGTTTGCACTTGTCACCGTCAGTGTTGGCGGGGTTTGGCGCGCGGCCTCGTCTGCGCTTTTTTCGCCGCAGGCGGTCAGGGAGAGCAGGAGCGCGAGGGGGAGCAGAATGGAAAGGAGCTTCTTCATCGTTCGTTCCTCATTTCTTTCGGATACTTCTATAGACGTATGATAGCCGAAAAAGTTCCCGCGCACAACGGCGATCGTTGCACAAAACGCGGCAAGTTGTTGTATCGTGAATTCTAATACCGGAGGCGGTACAGCTTTTTGCCGCGTTGTGTGCAACGCTGCTTCATGATACGGCGTATCATGAAAAGGCAAATCATGCATCAGTGTTCCCGCGTTTGCAGGGGGGTGTGGGCTGCCTTTTCCAACATTATATTTTGGGGGAAAGCGCATGAACAAGACGACAAATTTCGACCTGCCGCAGTGGGTCAAGGAGGACCCGATCAAAATGCAGGACTTCAATGCCGCGTTTGCGAGCATCGACGCGGCGCTCAAGGCGGAGACCGACGCGCGCAGCGAGGCCGACAGCACGGCGGCGGAGCGCATCACGGCATTGGCGCAGACGATCGCAAACGGTAAAATCTGCCGCATCAAATACGGCAGCTACGCCGGCAATGGTCTGAGCGGCGCGGAAAATCCCAACAAGATCGACTGCGGCTTTTACCCGCTGCTGGTGATGGTGAGCGAGCAGAGCGACACGCAGCACTGGGCGCTGCGCGGTGTCAGCGGGTTTTACAACTCGAATAACCGGGGCAACGCGGCGATATGGGACAACAGCAGCGTAAGCTGGTTCTGCCAGCAGGAAGAGGATCAGTATTTCGCCCCGCCTGCCATCCAGTTCAATGAGGCGGGCAAAACATATTATTATGTGGTGCTCGGCTGCGACGCGGACTGAGACGCAGAAAAACAAAAAACAGCCCCCGGCTCAAAAGAGCCGGGGGCTGAAACTCTATTCAGAGATTTTTTGCGCTTACGTCAATGATTAGTTGGCGTAGTAAGCGTTGAGAACACCAGAATCAGTGAGCTTGCCAACAGTGCTGTCGATGGTGAGGGTGATGGAGTCGGGACCGAAAGCGGTGAGCTTGGCGGTAGAGACGCCGAACTCAGCAGCAGCACCAGCAAGGGTGATGGTGTAGGTGCCATTAACGGGATTCTTAACAGTCTTGGCGTAGGACTGGAGAACAGCACCGGTGTCCTTATTCACGATGTTCAGGGTGTAGGTGTAAGAGGTAGCGAGAGGATCGGGGTTGGTGGAGGTGTCGACCTTGTTCACAGCGTAAACCTGGAGCGCCAGACGGTTGAGGGTGGCGGAGGTGCCAGCGGGATCAGCGTTGTAAACAACGATGACGTTCTGCGTGGTGACGTCGCCGAGAGCCAGAGGCATCTTGGTCAGGCCGTCAACGCCGTTGCCGGAAACCGTGTAGAACTTGTCGCCAGTGATGGTGCCATCGACATAGTCGGTGTAGACAGAGTTCTTGTAGGTGTCCTTGTCAGCGCCCACGATGGAGTCGACCTTAACGGTGTAGCCGGCGTAGGCAGCAGCCATGGGATAGCCGGTGAAGGCGGTGATGGCAGCGGTGGTGGAGGACTCAGTGCCGATCGCAGCGATGGCGACATAATCCTTGACGTAGTTGTTGCTCAGAGCGACCTTGAAGAGACCGCCGGCGACCTTATTGGTAGCCTGGGTTCTGAGGGCGTTGAGCAGGGTGAGGACGATAGCGTCGTCCTTGGAGCCGTAGATGTTGCCCTTCACGCCGTCAACGTAGCCGGGGATGGTGTAGACACCGGTCTTGGCGTCATAGGAGACCTGCTCGTTGGCATAGTAGAAGAGGCTGGTGACCTTGGCGGCAACGGGATCGGCGATGACGTAGACGTAATCGGCGACCTTATCATCGTTCAGATCGACGAAGTCGACCTCAGCCTGAGCATAGTTGTCGATGTTGCCGAGACCAACGATGGACTTGAAGGTGTAGGGATTGGTAGTGTTGTTGCGGACCAGGAAGACGGTGGCATCGTCAACGATCAGGTTTTTGCCGTTGTACTGGGTGTTCTTGCTGACGAACAGGTTCTCGTTGAAGAACTTGGCGTCAACACCGGTAGCGACTTCCTTAGCGGCGAGAGTGCCGTTTGCCTGAGTGGTGAACTGGAAGAGGTGGCCGTTCAGGATACCGTTGACATCACAGACAGCGTTGGTGTTGATGTAGGAGTCAACGTAGAAGTAGTCACCATCACCCTTCATGACCTTGTCCTGGATGCCGGTGCTGAGGGTGACCTTACCGGTCGCAATCTTGGGGACCACAACGCCGGAAGCAGTATCGTCGAAGTAGGTCATCTTGCTCAGGTCGACCACAGCGGTGGTGCCGTCCATGTAGGTGACATTCGCCTTAGCAACGCCGGAACCGTCCGCAGCGTTGCCAGCCCACCAGATGGAGTTGATGACGCCGTAGCTGGTAGCAGCAGCGATCTCAACGTTACCGATGAGGTTGTTGTACTGATCGAAGAACCAGGTGAACTTGTTGGTGCTAGCCACCGCGTTGTCGAAGTAGAACTTGACAGCATCGTCATAGACAGTGCCCTCGACGTTGTGCTGCTTGGCGTTGTAGTAGATCACGCTCTGAGCGCCGTCAATGGAAGTGGCCTTGGAAACGATCTCGCCGTACTTGTCAGCGGCGGTCTTGATGAGGCCGCTCTCGGTAGCGCTGTTAAAAGCGTTGGTGTAGGCGTTCAGGAGAACGTAATCGCCGACAGCATACGGATACGCATCCTCGCCGTTGGTGAGGGTGAGCGTGGTAGCAGCAGTGGAGCCCTTGGTGGCATAGACATCGAGCTTGATGGTAGCCTCGGTGCGCAGGTGGCCCTGAGCGTCATAAGCGGCAGGAGCAACATAGGTGACCTTGGCGAGGAAGGTGTCGATCATGACGATGGTATCGTCATAGACCTCAAACAGACGGCCCTGAGCACCCATCTTGGTGACGGTGTCGGTCAGGTTGACCGTGTAGGTCGTGGGCTGCTTCTGGCCGTTGACATACAGGGTGTAAGCGGTGTCGACCTTCAGGCCAGCGTCGTGAGCGACGTCGCACTCAGTAACAGCCTTGGTGTAGGTCAGGTTGGGCTTCTCAACGAAGGTAGTGGCCTTGTCGCCGGTGTTGTAGGTCCACTTGGTGGCGGGACGGCCCCACTTGTCGGAGGACTTAGCAGAGTCGAGCTTGAAGTTCTTCTCACCGAGGCTGTTGTTCTTGGCACCGATGACCTTATCGGTCACATAGCCGAAGGCCGGGGTGTAGGTGACCTGAGCCTTCTGGATGCCCTGGAACAGGAGCTCAGCGACCAGCTCACGGGAAGCGGGAGCGTTCAGGTCGGTGGTCTTCGCCACTCTGTCCAGAACGCCGAGCTGCTGCGCGGTCTGCGCAACATGGAGCGCCCAGCCAGCGCCGGAGAACTCGTTGTTCTTGTCGTAGCCAAAGAAAATAATCAAAATGCAGCAGAATCAAGGCAAAATCGTTCAATTCAGTGGATATCGCATCCCCTTAGCGCCGCAAAAAAAGCCCGATGCGCAAGGGCTCGTGGGCGCGGCTGGTAGCGGTTTGGTAGCGATTTGCCGGAAACGGGGGTTTGGGGGCGAAAAAAGCCTGATTTTTCAAGGGTTTGGGGGCGCGAAAGGTCGGGTAGCGGTTTGGCGGCGGTCCGCAGCTACCACAATTTTAGCACTCTCGACGCGTGAGTGCTAAAATTAAAAGTTTGTTCATCAAAAGAAGTATTTTTGTTCACAGGGCGTGCCTATACTCATAATTGTTCCGAGGGGAACGAAAGAAACGTAAACCACGCGGGCTGCAAAAGCGGCTCGCCAGAATAGATTTGGAGGCTTTGTATTATGTTTGAACTGAGACCTTTTGAACGCAGAAACAACCACGTTGCGGCTTATGATCCCTGGGATCAGATGGAGCGCGCATTCTTCGGTGACGGCTCGTGGGGCCGCGGGCTGAGCGAGTTTAAGACCGACATTCAAGACAAGGGCGACAGCTACCTGCTGGAAGCTGATCTGCCGGGCTTCAAGAAAGAGGACATCCACGTCGATGTGGACGGCGACACGATGACCATTCGCGCCGAGCGCCACAGCGAGCACGAGGATCAGGACAAGAAGGGCAATTACGTCCGCTGCGAGCGCAGCTACGGCAGCTACCAGCGCGCGTTCGACATCAGCGGCGTCGAGGTTGCGAATATCTCCGCGCAGTACAATGACGGCGTGCTCAAGCTGAACATGCCGAAGAAGAGCGCCGTGGTGAACGCGAAGCAGATCGAGATTCAGTAAAGAACTTCAAAAAAGGCGGCGAAAGCCGCCTTTTTTGATTTTGGATTGCACGCCGCGGCAGCGCACGCGCCGTAGGCGCGCACGTTTGCGGCGTGAGAGGTGTTTTTTGTCACGCACACGCCCCAGGGCGGCTTCTCTTGCCGCTTTGCGGCAATTCACCTTCTGTCGCGACAAAAAACGATCAAGGTCATTGCGCGCCTGCGGGCGCGCAATTTTTTTGGGTTGTACGGGGTTGTACAAAAAATATTGGCGAAAGTCCGCTCAGGTGAGCGGGCTTTCCTTTTTTTCGGCGGGCCGCGGCTGGAAAAGGGGAATTTCGCTCCCCGCGCGGCGGCGCGGACTACTGTTACTTGCCGCCTGACCGCTGCGCGGGTCATCAGAACACAAAAAGCGGCTTAGGCCGCTTTTTTCATATTTGTGCTTATATATTATATGTATGTGGTGGCGGATAATGGGGTTTTCTGTGGTTTTATGTCAAGCTGTAACAGAAGCGGCGGTTTGTTACAAGTGTGTTACAGATGGGGTGAAAGCGTTGACTTGAAATTTTGCTTGTGGTAAGGTGACAGTGCAGAAAGGGTGGGGAACGGTGCGTTCCCGACTTAGTTACGGGATCGGCATGCCACGGTAAGTAAGCCGAGAAACGCCGAAACTTGCTCCTTTCTGACAAACGAACCATCTTTAAGGGGATGCGATAGCAACTAAAATCGCGCGTTTTCCTGCAAAACGGTCAAAAATGCAAGAAAATCGAAATGTTTTGCAACTTTTTCGGTCAACTTTCATTTTCGCCCGCGAACAGCAAAATGCCCGCTTTTCGCTGCCGGAGCGCTCCAAGGGGATGGAAATTTATGAAAGGAGAGTAACATCTATGAAAAAGTTACTCGCAATGGTGCTGGCTCTGGTCATGACTCTGTCTCTGGCCGTCAGCGCCAACGCCTTCAAGGATGACAAGAGCATCAGCGATGATTACGCTGAGTCTGTTGCCGTTCTGAATGGCATGGGTGTGTTCAAGGGTTATGAGGATGGTTCCTTCAAGCCCGAGGGCAACATCACCCGCGCTGAGGTGTCCGCGATCGTTTATCGCGTGTACACTCAGGACGTCAAGGATGCTAAGGCTTCCATGTACGCCACCTACAACAAGTTCAGCGACATGGCTGGCGCCGGTTGGGCTCAGGGCTACATCGGCTACTGCGCCAACGCCTCCCTCGTCAAGGGCTATCCCGATGGCACCTTCAAGCCGTCCGGCAAGGTCACCGGCTATGAAGTCCTCGCCATGATCCTCCGCGCTGTCGGTTACGACAAGAACAACGAGTTCTCCGGCGCTGACTGGGCGCTCCATGTTGCGCAGACCGCGCAGCAGCTCGGCGTGCTCAAGAACATCAAGGGCGTTGACCTCAACGCTGCTGCGTCCCGTGAGCTGGTTGCCGAGCTGCTGTTCCGTGCCATCGCTGAGGCTTCCACCGTCAACTACACGCCCGCTTTCGGTTATGTGACTGATAAGGTGCTGAAGCTCGACGAGAGCACTCTCGGCTACAAGAACTTCAAGCTCGTCGGCAAGGCTGACGCTGATTCTTTCGGCCGTCCCGCCACCAAGTGGACCTACAACGTTGGCGACAAGAGCACCCTCGTTGTTGCTAAGGCTGACGCCTCCTACACCACCAAGGTCGACGAGTGCGACATCGCCAAGGATCTGGGCATCACCTCTTCCAAGAAGATTCCTATGAGGTCTACAAGATTGGCGAGACTCAGGCTACCACCATCTTCTCCACTCAGCCCAACCTCTTCAAGGAGTCTGCTCAGTCTGACGGCTTCTACAAGATCACGCTGGGTGCCGACAACAAGGTCAGCAGTGTTGATCTCTTCATGGGCGCCTATGGCGATGGCCACACCGCTGCCGGTGTTGCTTCTCAGGTCGTCGATGAACTGAATTGGTCTCGCGGCTACATCAAGGACTACAAGGGCGGTTCCCTCGTTCTCACTCAGGAAGACAAGACCAGCACGTTTGCTGATTACATTGCTTCTGGTGCGAAGTTCTTCGATGTGACCATGACCATCTGGGCTGATGGTGCTAACACCACCACCAGAACCAGCATTACTGCGAACGAGTCTCAGGCCGTTACCGCCG
>ENA-OWPL01001168-OWPL01001168.1-human-gut-metagenome-genome-assembly--contig:-NODE-1168-length-16018-cov-5.008896_pt1 | contig 16018 bp, 21 predicted proteins | sample MGYA00248263_ERZ651844 | MGnify/ENA primary metagenome ERZ651844 (study PRJEB26924, sample SAMEA4378256) | human gut metagenome | biome: human gut; feature: human-associated habitat; material: faeces...
TTGGTTCATGCTGGCTGGGTGTGTATCCGAATGAAGAGCGTTATTTGGCTTTAAATCAGTATTTTAAATTACCAAAAGGAATTGTTCCAATGTGGATGATTTCATTTGGGTATATTGATCAAGAAGAGGTTGCAAAAGATAAGTTTGATTCTTCAAAGGTGCATTATGAAAAGTATTAATATTGTTGAGTGTAAAAATGAGGATGATTTAAAAGAGGTAGCTATTCTTGCCAAAAAGATTTGGCATGAATTTTTTCCTAGAATCATTTCAGAAGCACAGATTGATTATATGGTAGATAAGTTTCAAAGCTTTGATGCCATGCAAGACCAAGTCAAACATCAACAGTATCATTATCATAAGGTATATGAAGGGGATGAGCTAGTCGGATATATTGGTTTGCAGAATCAGCCGGATCGTTTATTCTTGTCTAAACTGTATTTAAAGGATTTGGCTAGAGGAAAGCACTATGCATCTAAAATGTTTGAATATGTAAAGAAACAGGCAGAAAAGTATTGTTACTCATCTATTTATTTGACTTGCAACAAATATAATAAGCATAGTCTAGCTGTATATGAGAAGTTTGGTTTTCAATGGATTGATTCTGTACAGACAGATATAGGGAATGGCTTTATCATGGATGATTACATCTTGGAATATCGATTAGGGACATTTTTATAAGTGTCCTTTTTCTAGTTCGAAAATAATTTCTTCATGATAGGCTACCAAACTCATCTAAGTATTTAATCGATATAAATAGTGTCAATAATTCTTTAAGAATCATGCATACCTAATTTACCTTAGATGAATTTGGTAACCTATCATGATTTTTTTCCTTTTGAGACATCTGATATAACTGGGTGATTTATTTTGTGTTTATAAAACAATTTTTTAAAAATTTACCGGATTTAATAATGTTTTCACGTTGGACCTTTATAATAAAAATTGGCTACTGGATGTGGTTGGTGGTTGCCTCTTGTTAAGGAGATTTAAAGCCTTGAATCTTGAGTTCCAGGTAAGTAGATCCTTCTATTTTTTTGCAGGAGGAAAGCTTATGTATATATATCTACATATTGATGTTGCTATGTGCTTATTTGCCATAGTAGAAATACTAAAAGTAACATTGATGATTATAGAAAAATGCAAAAAGCACTAATCACCACTAGCAATGGAAAAAGATTAGTGCTTCAGCATTAACTTTATTTCAGAGCAGCCACTGCTTTTCCAGTAGCTTTTCTCTGCTTGTATTATAGCTTTAAATAGGGGATTATGCAAATGAGGTAGTTCTTTTGATTAGGGTTTGTTGATTATTATAAAGGTCATTTAAATATAAAAAGATTGGAGTACATATGAACAATGAAATAATTAAGTTTGTAAATGGTGATTTACAAATTAATGTAACGGTTTCGCCAAATGAAGAAACTGTATGGTTAAATCGAAATCAATTAGCATCCTTATTTGACAGAGATGTTAAAACAATCAGTAAGCACATCAATAATGCATTAAAAGAAGAACTTGATTCTTCAACTGTCGCAAAATTTGCGACAGTTCAAAAAGAAGGCTCTAGAAATATAAAAAGAGAGATTGATGATTTTGAATTAGAAGAATTCACAAAAAATGAGTGTTGTAATTTGTTTTCATTGTTTCTTTACTATCACTACAGTGATATAATTGGCTTGAAGGAGATAAATGTTAATGAATAATAAAATAATTTTGTACCATGGATCTGAAAAAATAATAGAGAATCCAATATTTGGTGCTGGTAAAAAGAATAATGATTTTGGGTTGGGATTTTATTGTACAGAAAGTAATGATTTGGCAAAAGAATGGGCAGTATCATCTTTAAATGATGGTTATTCCAATAAGTATACTTTAGATACAGAGTATTTGAAAATTTTGAATTTAAATAGTTCGGATTATACGATTTTAAATTGGATTGCGATATTGGTAGAGCATCGTCTTTTTTCAATTAAAACGCCTGTGGCTAGACGAGCAAAACAATATTTGATTGATTATTTTAGTATCAATGTGAACGCATATGACTTAATTATAGGCTATCGTGCGGATGATTCTTATTTTGATTATGCAGAAAGTTTCTTGAATAATACAATTTCAGTTGAGCAACTCGCACAAGCTATGAGATTGGGCAAATTAGGAGAACAGATTGCCATTAAGTCGCAGTTTGCGTTTTCAAATTTAAAGTTTGAAGGGTACGAGGTTGCTGATAAAAATCAATATTATGATTTACGTAAAGCAAGAAATGATGAAGCGAACCAATATTATTTGAAAATGCTTGATCAAGAAATGGATGGACTGTTTATTCAAGATATTATAAGAGGGGGCATTACAAATGATGATCCACGCATACCAAGAAATATATGTAAATAATGCACAAACAATGTTAGGAGATGCCTTTGATTATGCCATCAATACTTGTCATATTTCAGGTGATGATTTTGTGAATATGTTTGTCGTAAGTTCATTTAGTGAACGTATTGAAAATGGGGAGCCTGCGTGTGTGGCGGGTAAAAGTGGCATCGAGCTTGTACATGAAATTGTGTTTGAGACCATGCAAAAAGAGTTGAATATTGAATCTGAAGTAAACTATAGTCGTTCATGTGAGTATTGGATTGGTTGGGCTGTTGCCTATTACCAATGGTATTCAGACAGAAGTTTTAAAGAGATATTTAATGTTTTAAGTTTTGAAGATTTGAAAAGAATGTATTATACACTTCATGAGGCGGATATTTCTAAGTTTGTAGATATTGTGGATTCTAAAATGAAAGAGTATTATGTGGAAACAAACTTAAAGCGTATTCGAACTACTTATGGTTATACTCAACAAGAATTATCGAATCTTTCTGGTGTAAGTCTTCGTTCAATTCAGTTGTATGAACAAAGAAATAAAGATATTAATAAGGCGAGTGTAGATAAGTTGTATCGTATTTCTAAAGTATTTGGTTGTAAGATAGAGGATTTAATTGAAAAATAATATACGAGGATAGAATTCAATGTCGTTCTATCCTTTTTTTTGAATAATTTAGTAGAATTCACAATGTTTTCACATTGGCCTTTTATAATAGGAATTGGCTATTGGATATAGTAGGGTGGTACCTCTGAAATTAAAAGTAATTTAGCTTGAGTTCCCGGCTCGATTCCGATTATTGTAGGAGGTTGTCATATGTACATTTATCTTTATATTGACGTTGCCATGTGTTTAATGGCTTTAGTGCAAATACTACGACTTACGTTAATGATTATCGAAAAATGCAAAAGACACTAGTCCACCTTTCCCGCAAAGAAGTTAAACTAGTGCCTTAGCATTAGAATGATTTCAGAGCAGCCACTGTATCCAGTAGCTTTTCTCTATTTGTATTATACCGATAAAGGAATGGTTATGCAAATAATATAGAGTTTGTTAATTAATGAAGAAAATAATTATCTGGATCGTTTAAATAAAGAAAGATTGGAGTGCATGTCAACTACCCGCCAATGAATTGGCATGCTTGTAAAAGCCTAAGTTGACTAGCCTAAGTGTTTCGAACACTACGTTAAGAGAGAATATATAGTTACCCGTGGATGTAACACCTAGTCTGCGGCTCTAAGGGGACATATTAAACAGTTCTGTGAGGTAGGAGCAGTGTGTGGTAGGCAATCGCCTTTTGTCCATCAAACCTCTTATTAACATTGGCGAAGGTGTCATTTACAGTTCGATATGTACTGGTTTATCGCTTCAAACATATCAAAAAAGAAAGGAAGTGCCTTGCATGGTATATGTACTAGATATCAACGGACAACCACTTATGCCAACCACAAGGCATGGAAAAGTAAGAAGATTATTAAACAGTCATCTTGCTAAAGTAGTGAAACGCTGTCCATTTACGATACAACTTTTGTATCAAAGTACAAAAGAGATTCAGCCTGTATCTCTTGGTGTAGATGCAGGAAGTAAACATATTGGTATGGCGGCTACAACAGAGAAAAAGGTTGTCTATCAAGAGGAGCTTTCTGCTCGTAATGATGTTGTAAAATTATTATCCGCAAGACGAACTTTACGTCGAACACGAAGAAATCGAAAGACAAGATACAGAAAGCCGAGATTTAACAATCGTGTGCATTCTAAACACAAAGGATGGCTGGCTCCATCCGTAGAGGTTAAGATTCAAGAACATATAACAACTATCAAGAGAATATGCCAGATTCTGCCTATATCTGAAATTCAAGTAGAGACAGCAGAATTCGATCTTCAGCGTTTAAAAGCTATGGAAGAAGGAAGGACACCTCCTGTTGGTACGGACTATCAGCTTGGAGAACAGTATGATTTTTATAACACAAGACAATATGTGCTTCATCGAGATGGATATACCTGTCAATGCTGTGGCACACATGATAACAATATAAAACTGCATGTGCATCATATCGAAAGCCGTCAGACTGGTGGAGATGCTCCTAACAATCTGATTATACTTTGCGAACATTGTCATAAGGCATTGCACGAAGGAAAGCTCGAACTTCCAAAAGGCAAGAAAAGAGGCAAATCCTATCGCGACGCCACTTTCATGGGTGTCATGCGTAAAACTTTACTGGAACGTCTAAAAAAAGAAATCGACGTTCCTGTTGAAGGGACATATGGATATATTACAAAGTACTGGAGAGAAAGAGCTGGCTTAGAGAAAAGTCATATCCATGATGCTGTCTGTATCAGCCAGTATCCGTATGCCAAGCCTTTGGATATTTATTATCTGACGAAGACGGTTCGACATCACAATCGGCAAATTCATAAATCCAACTTCAGTAAAGGTGGTATTCGTAAACGCAATCAGGCGCCGTACCTTGTAAAAGGGTTCCGCCTGTTTGATAAAGTTTTGTATCAAGGTAAAGAATACTTCATATTTGGAAGACGAGCTACGGGGTACTTTGATATAAGAACATTGGATGGAACTAAGGTAAATAAGGGTTCCATTAGTTACAAAAAATTGAGGATTCAGGACACCGCAAAAGCATATTTAAAAGAGGCAAGAGCAATTCCTCACATGAATAAATTCACGTGTGTCCTTGCTTAGAATTATGAAATAATTAAGTTTGTGAATGGAAATTTAGAATTAGATTTTACTGCATCACTGGATAAAGATACTGTGTGGTTAACTCAAAAATAAATAGCGGAACTATTTGACATTAAGTCACAAGCGATAACTAGACATCTAAAAAACATATATAATGATGAAGAACTATTCAAAGAAGCAACTTGTTCCAAAATGGACAAGTTCAAATTGAAGGCAACCGTAAAATGGATTTTTATAATGCAATCTAAGAACACTCGTGACTTTAGTCGTGAGATGAATTAGATGAAATTAGCTCAGTTGCAAAAAGTGCAACTCAACTAAAGCGTAATGATCCACGTACCAGAAAAGATAGAATTTCAAATGTAGAAATCAATTACTACAATCTAGATGTAATTATCTTTGTTGGATATCGTGTAAAATCACAAAACGGCATTACTTTCATAAATGTACAACCTTAATTTTAAAAGATTACATGATCAAGGGTTATATGGTGAATCAAAAACGTTTAGGTGTTTTACCTGTCCTGCAAATATACTAACATCAAATAATTTCATGACATATACAAAATATTTTTAAATCAGAAGAATTAGATAAAAATTCAGTATGCTCATATTTTGAGCATACTGCTTCTGATGGAAAAATATATAAAACACAATACTATAACTTAGATATGATCATTTCTGTTGGTTATAGAGTGAATTATAAAAAAGTAACTTCATTTAAGCAATGTGCAACTTCAATTTTAAGAAATTACATGATTAATGGTTATGCAGTGAATCAAATTCGAGATATTTTACCTGTCCTATAAATATGTTAACATCAGTTGTTGGATCATGATGAAAAAACAATTCGTAAACATATTAATAATACATTTAAAGATCAAGAAGTTTAAAAAGAGAACAACACGCAAAAAATGCGTGTTGTTGGAGTTAAGCAATCTGTTCCGTTTTATTCTTTGGATGTAATTATTTCTGTTGGCTATCGCGTAAAATCACAAAATGGTGTAATTTTCCGAAAATAGGCAACTTCCATTTTAAAAGATTACATGATCAAAGGCTATGCAATAAATCAAAAACGTTTAGATGTTTTAAATAAAACGATTTCAATTCAATCAAGAATGCTTGCCTCTGCTTTAAACATTGTAGAAGAAGTGTTGAATGTTGTTGATGCCTATTCGAATGCATTAACTCTTCTAGATGATTATGATCATGGAACGATTCCTAAACCGGATGGTATAGCTTCTATTTATCATTTGACTTATGAAGAGTGTCGTGAATTGATTGATTCTATGAAGTATGGTAACTTTTCAGATGTATTTGGTGTTGAAAAAGAACTGGGTAAAATAAATGGAATAATTGCAGCGGTATATCAAAATGTTTTTAAAACTGAATTGTATCCAAGTATTGAGGAAAAGACGGCAAACCTTCTTTACTTCTTAATCAAAGATCATCCATTTGTAGATGGTTGTAAACGTATAGGTGCTTCTATCTTTCTTGAATTCTTAAATAAGAATAAACATCTTATTATCGATGGAAAACAAATTATTTCAGATAGTGCACTTGTAGCCATTACTTTAATGATTGTAGAGTCTAGACCGGAAGAAAAGGAAACGATGGTCAATCTTGTAATGAATTTTTTAAAAAGTGAATTTTGTGTAAATTAGGATCTTTTGATATAGTGGAGGATTGTTCAAGATTGACAACAAGTCAAAGATTCAGTAGAATAATCATCAGTTAGTCATCTCTAACAAGAGATGACTTCTTTTATGGGAAATGAGTTAGGATGATCTAACTGTGGAGGTATAATGAAAAAGATTCTATATATCATGATTGGATGCATATCATTGGGGTTAGGGATTATTGGTGTCATATTACCGATTCTTCCAACGGTTCCTTTTGTGTTGCTTGCAGCTTTTTGTTTTGCAAAATCAAGTGAAAGATTGGATGGTTGGTTTAAGAATACGAAGTTATATAGGGAAAACAATATTAAGAGTGGTATGACGAAACGAGCAAAGCTTCGTATTATGTGTTCAGTAACTTTATTGATGAGCATTGGATTTATCATGATGGGATTAAAGGGTATTGTGGTTGGTAATATTGTTCTACTCATAGTTTGGATTTTTCATATGGCTTATTTTACTTTTGGGGTGAAGACAGTATGAAAAGAGTTTTGAATTATTTACTCGCAATTAGCTTTATTTTGACTATTATGGTTCCGATTACAGGAGTTAAGGTTCATAAGCTATGTTCTACATTGTTTCTTGTATTAACAATGATTCATTTCTTTACTTATAGAAATAGATTGAATTATATGTATTATCTTATTATTACACTAACCATAGTATCCTTTGTCTTAGGAATACTAGGATTGATTATGATTGAATATCCAATAATTCTAGTACTTCATAGAACAGTGTCGATTGTATTAATAATCTTATTAGCTATTCATATATATAAGTTTCATAGAAGGCTTGCCGTTGCATAATGTGACGGCTTTTATTTTATTCAAAGTAATGGCAAATATGATGACGGATGAGTTTGAAAAAAGATAGGAATGAAGGGATAAGAACTCTGTCGTAAAAGATTGAATGATTCAGGATGGTATTATAATTCTAAGATGTTTTCAATTTGAATTGACAAATTTTTGGGGTAGGAGTATGTTCTGACTGAAGAGAAAATAAGTAAACTAAAACAAATGTATTGCAGTTGAGTTTGGAGATGATATTTTGTATTCAGAACAAGTATATTTAAATTGGATATTTCGTATCGTGTTGGCTACTTTATGTGGTTGTGCCATTGGATATGAAAGGACGAGTCGAAATAAATCGGCCGGCATTCGAACACATGCGATTATTGCACTAGGATCTTCAATATTTATGATTATTTCTAAATATGCGTTTTTTGATGTGTCGACGGCGGATGGAGCTAGAGTGGCAGCACAAATTGTTAGTGGAATTGGATTTCTTGGTGCTGGCGTAATCTTTGTGAAAGATGATTTGATTCAAGGGCTTACCACAGCAGCTGGAATGTGGACTACTTCTGGCATAGCTGCATGTATTGGTGCTGGATTGATTTTTATTGGCGTTTTTGCGACATTATTTCTAGTCGTTCTTCAAAAGATATTTCATTATCCTTTCTTCAATCAAATTGATCATCCTAATGTATTGATTCAGACTAATATTGTTTCTGACAAAGATGAAATATATAAAATATTTGAGAAGTATGGTATAGAGGTCAATGAAATAAAAATCGATAAGAATCTAGATTTAATGACTTTTGATACAAATAATAGGTGGATTGACCATAAAAACGAATTGTTTCAGGATTTGATGTCAATTGATGCAGTAACAAAAATATCTATTCTCTAATTAGTAAAGGGACAATGTTGTTCCCTTTTTCATTTATGTATCATTTCGTGTAATAAACAAACTATAGGATAGGTGTATTATTATGATGACAGATGAGGATTTTGATTTCTTAGAGAAAGTATTTAATAAGCTTAGGAGTGCTAGAAATACTAAGAGTAGTGTAAGGCTGAATCATGCAGATATAAAGATTATATTAAAGAATCAAGAGGATATTATGGATATGTTGCATGATATGTTTGATGATGAGGATAAGCCTGGTTTGTTGAATTAGAGGTATGGATCATGTTGAGTGATAAGGATTATGAATTGTTGGACGAAGTATTTCAAAAATTAAAACAGGCTGATAATACTTGTAGTGATGTAGTACTAGATCCTGAAGAAGTAAGGGTCTTAGTGGATGAATTTGATGATTTCAATCATGAGTTGGTTGAGATTAAGAAGATTATTGATGAGTTTGAAAAAGAGATAGGCATGAAGGAATAATAAAGAGGTTGAAGCTATGTTGTTACAACCTCTGTTTAGTTTGTTTACTTAGATTCAAGTTTACTTTTTTCATTATATATTTTTTGAATTAAAAATAGAGAAAAAACAATTTGAATAGTTTGTGGTGCAGTTAAAGGATTGATTGTATCGAACTGCATTAGGTATGGAATTAAGACAACTTGATCTACTTTTTTTGCAAAGGGGTGCTTTGCTGTGCTGGTTACCAATATGATATATGGCCTATTTTCTTTAGGTAGTTCTTCGATTGTTGTAATAAAGTCTATGTGTGAGGGGTTGTTTGAAGAAAATAGAAATATAGTGTCTTGATTGTTCATAATATGCAACATTTCAGTTTCTTTTGAAGTGTGAATATGATAAAAATGTATACCGCCTAGCATTGAGCGGAAAGCTAATAAGCTTGCTGCTGTATCACTAGCACCATAGCCAGATGTGTAACTGTTGCGTGAATTTAAAACACGTTTTGCCAAGTCCTCTAATAAACTATCATCTAATTTTTGACTTAACTGTATAATAATATCTGCTAAACTTTTTGCATAATCTGGGGTTGAATCAATTGTATGTTTTTTTGATGTTTGAGTTGCTAACATTAAATTCATTCTAAAATCAGAATAACCAGTAAATCCTAATTTTTGACAGAATCGACTAACAGCAGCTTGTGATACTCCGTATCGTTTTGAAATTTCTGTAGCAGTTGAAGCAGCAAAGGAAAATGGATCTTCCTCTAATAATTCACAAACTTCAAGTTCTTTTGATGTAAAATTTTTTTTCTTTGTCTCAATATTATTCCAAAAATTATCATTCATTATAGTATCTCCTTAAATGTATTTATATTCTATATTTATTATATATCAGAATGTGTTGAATAGTCCATTCAATGAAAAATAAAAAAACCATTCAAAAAATGTTGAATGATCCATTCATTTGTGATATAACATACGTGTAAGCAGAAACCGTTTACAAAATGACAATCGATTGTAATATTAAAACTCTGGAATGAGTTAACTACTAGGAGGAAAAATCAAATTATGAAAGCTTTAGGATTTATTGGTTTCCGTGTTGATGACCGTATGATTCATGGAATTGTAGCTACACAATGGGTTCCAAATTTAAAAGCAACACGTGCAATGGTTATTGATGATGAAGCGAGCACAAATGATATTATGCGTTCATCAATGAAGATGGCTACTCCAGCAGGAGTTGCATTATCTGTAATTGATCACACAAAAGCCGTGACAAATATTGGAAATAATAAATATGCAAATCAGAGAGTATTCTGTGTATTTAAAACAGTAGAAGCAGCTTATGAATTATTTAAGGCAGGAGTTGAAATTCCTCATTTGAATCTAGGGGATGTAACTCAAAATACTGGAGAAACAACTGTATTAGCAAAAACAGTTCGTGTAAATCCACAAGAAAAAGAAATGCTTAAAGAGATGCGAGATGCAGGAGTAAAAATTACAGCTCAATTCACTCCATCTGATTCAGAAGCTGATGTTTCAAAACTATTGGATTAATAAAAAACGGAAAGAAAGAGAGAGAAGAAAATATGTTTACACCGATTCAAGTAATTTTATTGTGTGTGTTAGTTGGTGTTTGGACTTGGCAAAAATATAATCTACAAATGTTCTATTATGCATCTGTAGTTACTATGGGAGTTTTGACAGGTTTGATTATGGGTGATGTGCAAACAGGTATGCTTGTTGGAGGTGCTATGTGCTTAATGAGTTTAGGCTTGTTTGGCGCTGGTGGATCTAGTGTTCCTGAATATCCAGTTGGATGTATAGCTGGTGCTGCATTTGCGATTGCAATGGGAATCACAGGTCAGGAAGCTGTTACAACAGCAATGACTATTGGTGTTCCAGTAGCTGCATTGGGAGCACAATTAGATGTTTTAGGTAAAACTAGTGGTTCATTCTTTATTAATAAAATGAGAGAATGCTCAGAAAAGAAAAACTGGAAATCAATGGGCCGCTGGATGTGGGCAAGCCAAATTCCATTTATTGGATTATGGGTACTTCCAATCCTATTGTTTACAACAGTTGGATCTACTTATGTACAATCAGTAATCAATGCAATCCCTGCATGGTTAAATAGTGGATTAAATGTTGCTAGTGGAATGCTTCCTGCATTAGGGTTTGCAATTTTATTAAGACAACTTCCTATGAAAAAATATGGATACTTTATCTTATTTGGATTTGTATTATCAGCATATTTGAATATGAGCGTATTAGCAATTGCTATGTTAGCTGTAGTCGCATGTGCATTTATTTTCCAAAGTAAAGAAGCGCAAAGAAGTAATCCAGTTGCACAAGGTGCAACAATGACTGCTGTAGATATGGAGGATGAATAAAATGGCAAATAGAGAACCAAAGGTATTAGATAATAAAGTACTAAGAAAAGTATTGTTACGCTATGTAATGTCTCGTCAAACATGCTTCAACTATGAAACAATGCAGTCTGGTCCATGGGTTTGGTCTATGCTTCCTGCAATGCAAGAATTATATTCTGATGATGAAATCGCAGAAAAAAATAAAGATTATTTCAAATTCTTCAACTGCCATCCTTGGTTTGGACAATTAATTTTGATGGCAACACTAGCTATTGAATCAACTCGTGAAGATGGAGCTACTTTGACAGCTTTAGATGTTCGTACATCTTTAATGGGGCCATTAGCTGGCTTAGGTGATGCAATTGTTTGGGTGTTATTGCCTACTGTATTAGGTGCAATTGCAGGTTATCAAGCACAACAAGGTAGCCTTGTTGGTATGTTTATTGCTATGGCGGCAAACATTGCGTTGTGGCTTGTATTCTGGAAATTAGCAATTCCTGTTTATAGAACTGGTGTTTCTTTCATTACAGCTAAAGCGGATTCATTAAGAAATTTAACTGAAGTATGTTCTATTTTAGGAATTATAGTTTTAGGTGCAATGGTTGCTACAACTGTAAATGTAAAATTTGCTTTCTCATGGCAAGTAGGAGATTTGAAACAAAATTTAAATGATTTGTTAAATACAATTATTCCTTGTTTTGGTAATGTTGTAACAGTTGCTATCTTATATTGGGCTTTAGGATTGAAGAAAGTAAAATCAAGTTCATTAATTTGGATTGTAATCATTGTCGCAATTGTATTAGGAGCAATTGGATTCTTAGGTTAATAATCTACTAGGCACTGATTCGTTCGGTGCCTATATTTTTTAAATATGGGGGGATGTAATTATGAAAGTTAGTACATATAGAAGTGAAATTACACCTACTAAGGAGTTCTTACCTTGTTATTTAAGTGGGCATGCCATTCGTACAGAGTTATCAAATGGCATAATAAATCCATTATGGGCTACAGCTTTGGTATTGGATATAGATGGAACTAAATTAGTATGGGTAAGCGTTGAATTAATTGGATTAGATAAGGCTTATACAGATGTTATTCGTAATCAAATACAAGATAAATATGGAGTTGATATAAATTTAATTAATATTGATTTTGTTCATACACATTCGGCTCCGGAATATAGGAAAGTAAATTACTTTGGTGGTCCAGGAGAAGCTCCTGGCTATATGGATTTTGTGAAGAGGCAAATATTAAAAGCGGTTGATATTTGTTTTAAACAAAACTTCATAGAAGTAGAAGCTTATTATGATACTGTAACCATTGATGGATGTTACTGTAATCGCAATGGTATGGAAAAACCATGTGATAAAACAGTGACAACTGTAGAATTTAAAAATGAAGATAAAGTAGTTGCTGGATTATGTAATTTTACTTGTCATTCAACAGTGTTAGGTCCCCAAAATTTAAAGGTTAGTTCAGATTTAGCAGTTATGTAGCTAGAGCATGTGAAAAGCAATGGGGTGTTTATCCTGTTATTGCAATTGGTGCAGCTGGTGATATGAGCAATCGCCATTATCGTCAAGGAAATGATTTAAACGAATTAAATCGAGTTGGAAATGAAATGATGAGCCAGGTGTTTAATAAAAATAGAACAGTAAAAAAATTGAACATTACAAAGCCAAAAGTTAATCTATATAGATTTCATGAAGTTTATCAACCAAAATTAGAAAATAAACAAAAACAATATGATGAAATCAAATCTAAAGTAGAAAACGCGAAAACATATGATGAGAAAAAGACATTTACGTCGGCTTTAGCAATGGCAAAAAAAGGCCTTGCCTGTAATCCATTTGATTTGGATTTGCAATGTGCATATGTTGATTTAGGTGATCTGCGTTATTTTGTAATACCAGCTGAATTATTTTCACGATTTGGAATTTCAATTAAAAAAGCAATGAATTGTAAATGTCCGATTCTTTGGGGATATTGTAATTATACTGTTGGGTATCTGGGAAATATTGAAGATTATGGGGCCTCTTTTGAAACAGCTTCGAGCGATATTCCAAAAGGAACAACAGAAAGAATAACAGAAGAAATTATACAGTTTATTAAAGAAAGTAATTAGGAGGAAATTAGATGAAAATATTAGTAGTTAGTCATGGAGATATTGCAAAGGGATTTTGTGAAACTGCAAAAAAATTCTTTGGAGCAAGTGAAATCTATAATGCAAACGTTGATTTAGAAACGGGTGTTAAGGGTTTAGTTGAGGATGTAGAAAAATATTTGGAAGATTGGAAGGATGAACAAGTAGTAATTTGTTCAGATTTAAAAGGAGGAAGTGCAAATCAAACAATTGCAAACTATATTTCACGTCCTAATACTTTTGTGATTTCTGGAACAAATCTTTCTTTAATTTTACAGCTGATGTTAGCACAAGAGGTTACTACAGATTCTTTACATATGATGATTGAGGAATCAAAGAATGATATCGTTTTAGTTAATGACATTCTTGCTAATACTAGTTTAGATGAAGATGATGAATAAATTAAAAAATATCCAATTAATTGCTTTAGACATCGACGGAACTTCCATGAACTCAAATAGTGAAATCACAGACTATACACGAAATATAATTCAGCTTCTAGCCAATAAATATGTTGTTGTTCCAACTACAGGTCGTGGTTTTTATAAACTACGAGAAAACATATTGAAAGTGAAAAATATACGATATGTTATTTCTGCTAATGGAGCTGTTGTGACAGATGGTTTAAAAAACAAAAGATTATTTGAATTTTTAATTCCTTATAAAGTGGCAGCAAAAATTGCTGGTAAATATACTCGTGAAGATACTTTTGTATACATTCATCGTAATGATGAATGTAGCACACATGTGTTTGGATGTTTAAATAAAGAGTTTTATGAGAATAATTTAAAAAGAGATTTTAAAACAGATTACAAAGACTTAGATATAGTTGATTTATACGATTATATATTAAAAGACCAAAGAAATGTTTTGAAAATAGGTGTTCGTTTTAAAAGCCAATTTGATTTAAACATTGCAAAACAGAGTATAGAACGAAGTTTTCCAGAAGTAAATGTTTTTGAAGTTGGAAATATTGGATTGGAAATCACGGAAAAATTAGCAAGTAAAAAAGATTCTTTAGAAAAACTATGCACACATTTAAATGTTGACTCATCAAACGTATTAGCCATTGGTGATAATGGAAATGATGTAGAAATGTTGAAATGGGCTGGTGTAGGAGTAGCAATGAAAAATGCAGTTGTTCAAGCCAAAGAAGTTGCCAACATTATTTGTGAAGACAATGATCATGATGGTGCTGCTCATTTCTTAGAAGAGTATCTTTTATAGAAGGAGAGATTTATGCAAATTAGTCAGATGATTGAAAATATTAAAAAATATCATAAAGGATATGGAACGATTGACGAGGCAACTACAAGAGATCAAATTCTTTATGGGGATGCCAATCAAGAATGTACAGGTGTTGTAACGACTTGTTGGGCTAGTGTGGATGTAATTCGTTTTGCGATTGAAAAAGGTGCAAATTTTATTATTTGTCATGAAGCTTTATTTTGGAATCATGGTGATCATACGGATTGGCTTGAAGAATCTAAGAATGAAGTGTATTTAGAGAAAAAACAATTGTTGGATGATCATGGAATTGTGGTTTGGAGAAACCATGATTATATTCATTCAGGCATTCCTTATAACGGATCTTATATTGATGGTATTTTCCTTGGATTAGCTAAGAAGATGAATTGGGATAAGATGATCAAAAACACAGTAAATTCAATGGATAATACTCTTGAGTGCTCTACTGCTTATGAATTTGATCATGCGATTGAGGCTACAGATTTAGCTAAGCAATTGGTTGATACATGTAATTTGAATGGTATTAAATTAATTGGAAATGATCAAGCTAAAATTAAAAAGGCTGCTGTATTATTCCATGTATTTGGTGATGCTAAAGAACAAATTGTGAATACAGATAAGAGTGATATTGACTGTTTATTAACTATGGAATTGATTGATTTTACTTATGCTGAATATATTCGTGATAGTGGCTGCTTAGATAAGAATCGTGTTGCACTTGGCATGGGACACTTTAACTTGGAAGAGCCAGGAATGGAATATATGTTAACGTATTTGGATGAAGCTGCTCAGTGTCATGTTCCTGCTTGGTTTAAACAGAGTGGTGACAATTATAAATATATTGTGAAGTAATATGAGATTTACTGTTAAAGTCAGAACGCTCGTGACTTTAGTCATGAGATGAATGACGTATGTAACTGGTTTTCAGCTGTTTCTATACGTGAACCATGATATAATATATACGTAGAATACGTCGTAAAAAATATGAGGAGATTTCGATATGTATACAGTACGCTTTCAATTGGAACTAAGTGAATCTGAGAAACGGTTTTTGTCGAAATCTTTTTTCTATGCGAATCAGATGCATAATCAGTTGGTTCGATATGCTACTAATCGTTTGAATGCTTTATTTCATGATAAAGAATATGTGGATGCACGCAAAGCTTATGGAGAATCTGAATTTTCTAAAAAGAAAGGTTCTGAACTATCAGCTTCTGAAAAGAAGAAGAAAAAAGAATTGTCAAATATCATGTGTATTAAACAAAAAGAGTATGATCTTACGAAGACTTCTTTGTGTAAGTTCGTATCCAAAGAACAAAAGAAATACAAGAACTACATCAACTCTCATCAGGCACAGGCAGAAGCGG
>ENA-OWPL01001176-OWPL01001176.1-human-gut-metagenome-genome-assembly--contig:-NODE-1176-length-15897-cov-298.643858_pt1 | contig 15897 bp, 9 predicted proteins | sample MGYA00248263_ERZ651844 | MGnify/ENA primary metagenome ERZ651844 (study PRJEB26924, sample SAMEA4378256) | human gut metagenome | biome: human gut; feature: human-associated habitat; material: faeces...
GTCAAGGATGCATTGGAAGTCGCAGATAGTTGGCAGAAGTTCAAGAATGAACTTGCAAAACGAGGTGTTCGCTTGGAGCTTGTCTATAAGGACAAGGAGAGAACCAAGGTACAAGGTATCCGATTCTGTAAGGACGGATACAGCTTCAAGGGTACGCAGATTAGCCGAGGCTATAGCTTTGGCAAGCTGAATGCAAGGTTTGAGGGAATGGAGAACCATGTATCACCAAAATCCAACTCTACTCTGCAATACGAGCAAGGCTATCACAAGAGCAACCATGAGCCATCCATGTCGGATAGCAGCCAAGACCCTTGGGACGGTATTTCTTCCATAGGACTTTTTGCTCCTGCCAATGCTCAGACCTTTGAGCAATTCCCAGAGGATGAATCATCCAAGAAGAAAAAGAAGAAACGCAGAAGAGGCTTTAGCCTTTGATGCAAGTTACAAACCATTCAAACAACAAAAGAAAGATGAAAGAAGAACTATTGGAAGCCATCTACGGCACAGTTGAGAGATTGGAGCAGAAAGTCGATGAACTTTCTGCTTCACCAAAGTACGCAGGAGCGGAAACCGTTCCTGCAAGTAATGACACAACCAAGTTGGAGAAATCAATCATTGCTATGTTTGGCAAGGAAGAGGAAGTCAGAGGTAAAATATCCAAATTAAGAGATGCCATTGTTGTTTTTGTTGACCTTATCAAGGCTGAACTCGGCAAAAATGAGCAGCGAAGCAAGCTCTTGGTTGATGCTGTCAAGCAGATGAGACAAGAGAATGATGTTTCCTTAAAAGCATTGCAAGATAAACTTGAAGTGATGAACAAATCACCTCAAAAGAAGGTTGTAACCCATCGCTTCGAGCCAATCTCAAAGAATATTCTTCTTTTCATAGGTGGCTTGGCTCTATCTCTTGTCATTTCCATTTGGGGCAATCTCACCCAATGGCGAGAGCACCAAGATTGGGAGGAGGCAGATTTGAAGTATAGGGCATTGAAAATGGTTCTTCCATCTGATGACCCGAATATTCGCTACATCGAAAAGCATTTCAATGTGCAACGAGATGAAGATGTGATATACAAGCTCAGAACCAGAGTTGATGTTTATGAAGATTCTGTCTATCAACACCATAAAATGGTTGAGGTAGCATCATATAAAGATAGTATAGCAAGACAACTTATTGATGAATCAAATAGGATAAAAATGCAGATAAACAGTAAGAAAAGTAAATGAAAACGTTATTTTTGTATTATTATGCAGAGTGTAAGCACGTATAACATTGTTTAATGTGATTTAAATATCCTCCTAAAATTATGTTGTTTCAAAAAGTATTTATACCTTTGCAATCGGAATACAAAATGAGGCAAATAATTGCAGTTTGCTTTCGTTTTGGTGCAATTAAAAAGATAAAATATGGTCAACAAGATATTTCTTTTAGGATTATTTCTGCTTTCTGTTGCCAACGTGAAAGCTCAAACTCTGACGCATACAGATTCGCTCACAATGGAGAATATGATGCACAACCTTCCAGAAGTAATGGTAAAAGGTTCGCGCCCTATTGTCAAGGCAGAGCGGGGTATGCTATCGTACAATATGCCGTTGCTATTGAAGCAGTTGCCTGCCGACAACGCTTACGAGGCATTGACACGCATACCAGGCATCAGCGATGCTACTGGCAGCATATCTTTTTCGGGCAATGAGGTGACGCTGATTGTCAACGGACAAGCCACCACATTGACGCAGGAACAACTGACAGAGCGTCTGAAGGCAATGCCTGCCGCACAGTTGGCAAAAGCCGAGGTGATGCTGTCTGCCCCTGCTCGCTATCATGTGCGTGGTATGGCTATCAACATCGTTACGAAAGACTATGCTGGTACCAATCAGCTTTCGGGGCAGTTCATTGGCGGCATGAAGCAAAGCAAATACGCCAAAGGTTTTGGCGATTTATATCTTTCCTTGCAAAGAGGCAAGTTTGGACTTGACGCACAATATAAATATGTAAACGGCAATTCATACGGTGAATCTTCACGCATAGCCAATCATCCACTTGGCAACAATCGTGTGTATTATAATGATGAAACCGGGCAGAAGTCGTTTGGCATTACACACAACTACAGACTGGGGATGAATTATGCTTTCAGTAAGAACCATCGTCTCGACGTTGCCTATACAGGACACTGGGACAAGAGGTGCTCAAACAGCAACACCACAGGATCGAGCATTAGCGGAATGCATCATGACAGTCATGAGTATCTGCACAATGTAGATGTTAACTATTCGCTTCCTTTCGGACTCACCCTTAACGGTTCGTACACCTACTATCGCACGCCTCAGCAACAAGCCCTCGACGGCACGATGCATACGGATGAAAGCATGCCAGAAACAGAACGCAACCTGACAAGCGGCAGTGAGCAGACCATCAACAAATGGATGTTCACGGCCGACCAAACCCATTCGTTGGCACACGGCTGGGGATTGTCGTATGGTGTGAAAGGGCAATTCACAAGCAACAAAAGTTATCAGACCACAATAGATAAGGATGGAACCATCCAGCCCAATGGGACAAGTAGCGTGGACAACAATGAGCGGATATGGAACATATATGCTGGTTTCAACAAGCAGATAAACAAGGCAATTAGTGTAGAGGCATCTGTTGCTGCCGAGCAATACCACTCTCCGATATGGGATAAATGGCGCGTGTATCCTACGCTCAATGCTTTGTGGAACGTCAACGACAACCATTTGCTCAATCTATCATTCAGCTCCAATTCGGAGTTCCCGAGTTATTGGTCGACCATGAGTAACGTTTTCTATTCTTCAACATACTCAGAGATACATGGCAATCCCGACTTGAAACCCTTCTCTTATTATAACGTCAACCTGATGTGGCAGATAAAGCGACGTTATACGCTGATGGCTTTTGCAAGTCTGAAGCCCGACTATTTCGTACAGTTGCCATATCAGACCACAGAACGCATGGCTGTGATAATGAAGGAAACCAACTTCGACTATTCCAATAGTTATGGATTGCAGGCGTCAGTCATATTCAATGCAGGCAAATGGCTCAATGGCAATGTGTTTGCTGTAGGAACCTACAAGCACGACAAGAGCAGTAATTTCTTCGACTTGCCATTCAATCGCAAGAAACTCTCTGTTATACTTGGAGGTACAGCATCTATAAAACTATGCCAAACACAAGACTTGCGCCTAATTCTTAATCCTTTCTATCAAACAAAGGCTATACAAGGAGTCTACGACATAAGTCCTATTTTCAGAATGAATGCCAAACTGCAATGGTCGTCGCATGATGGTAAATGGGGATTGCGCCTTAATGGTAGCAACATCTTCAACAACCTATACGACACACGTTCCGTGCAAGGCAACCAAGACTACCGAATGAAGATAAACTATAACTGGGCATCTGTCACTTTTGCAGTTATCTATAAGTTTGGTGGCTACAAGGAGAAGAACGTAAAGGCTGTAGATACATCAAGAATGGGACATTAAGACGCAAAGGCAGATAAAATACTGATAAAAACAAAAAGGTAGTATTCTTTGTCTTAATGTAGCATTTCCACAGAGAATAGTCTTGTTCCTATATGTTTGTCATTTAACAGAAGTTTCGCATGTGGGGAAGTTAGGGAAGTTAGAGGGAAGTTAAGGGACAAATGTCCTATGTTTAAGCTAGAAGACTATTGTCTCTTAACTTCCCGAACGACCGTAGGGAGTGATAACTCCTTTAACTTCTGAACTTGCGAAACTTGAATATTTTACTATAAAATAACGCCTAAAAAAGCGAAAAAACGCAGATTGGAGAAATAGAAACGCTTTCAAATCATTACCTCGCAAAAGCGCCCTAATAAGCATTTTTAACGGTGGTGGTTCTATTTGTAACTACTCAGCACCCCCTATAGATGTAACTACTCATGCCCATAGGGGTGCTGAGTAGTTACTGTTTTGATGTGACTTGCTAAATTTTGCTAACGATGCTTCATCAATGGTTCACTTGTGTTCATCTCCTTGACGCATACCTTGCCAACCTTACGGAAGACTTTCAATTGTCGTTCACTACCCATCTGTTTCCATCAGAGCAGCACAAAGTGGTTTGCTATCAGCACCTGCATGCCGAATGCGATGGGTCTGCCACCATCTCTTTAACAGCTACGATTGAAATCTATCAAATATAGCCAATACCGGATATCATCCTGTCTCAGAACACACCTATTGTAGCAAAAAAATACCTTCTTACATTAAATCCATTTACATCTTATAAATCGAACTAAACATTTGCTCTTCGTCTTTGGAAACCTTAATAGAAATCGTATTAATAGGTCTGTTGTGGACAGATTTCCTTAAAATCCCTCCAAAATTTGGCCTTTTTGTATAATTCGACACTCTCTGCAGGAACATAAAGAATTGTATTCTGCAAGCCCTTACCTTCACCTACTAATATAGGAGGAACCTCTTCTGTAAGGTGCAACCGTTTTATAGTGCATCCATATAATGCACTTGGAGGCATTTTTACATTGAAAGTAGGAAGAACTAAATCTTCTATTACCGATTTAGTATTAAAAGCCCCCATTCCAATCTCAGCCAATTGACAGTAACTATCAAAAGATATGCTTTTTAAACTGGAGCAACCCGCAAATGCCAGTATGTCTATTTTCTTAATATTTGCTTCTACGTTTATACTATCTAAAGATGTACAACGATAGAACGCTTTGTATGGAATGCATTTCAAGTCTCCTGGTAAATTTACCCTTTCTATATTTGAATTACTAAACATCTCATCAAGTATTGTATTTCCAGATGCATCTGTATTGCACGAGAACATATTAAGATTCTTTATGGAACTGTTCGGTCCATTAGTCAATCTATATAGACAAATCATATCACTCACATTTAACCTTCCAGATAATGTTAATGTTCTTATATTACGACAGTTTGCAATATCAGAACCCAGAAGAGTCCCAAGTGTACCCTCTCTATATATATTTATATTTTCATTTTCATTAAACAAACGGGGCTCTTGTTGCAAAGTAATATGCTCGGTAGTTCCTATTTCTGCTATAGAAATATCGAGGATGGCCTGTCTACCCAAAGATAAATTTTCATCAACTTTAAGAACGATTTTATTCGTTTGTCCGTCTTTTTCGTGAGAAACCATTTCAATCCAAGAAGGATTCCAACCTATTCTACTTATACTACATTCACAATTGACATTTGCTTCAAAAGATACTTCAACCATTCCACCTTCACGTGTTATCTGCACAAGTTTATACGGAATATATACACGTTTCTCTGCCTCCTGTTTTATTGTTAGGAGTCTGATGTCATTACCATTAGCAAATTTGACATATGCGCACCTTTCGTTCCATCCTTTGTTCTCTGAAATTTTAATAGAACAATAGCTAATACCATCATTCCCTTCTTCTTTATTGATAGTAATCCAACTATTGTTCTGGTTGTCATTATTATTCACCGTCGCAATCCAACTGTCTGAGTTACAGCCAATAGTTATAACCCGACATGTTGACTCATAATTGACAAACAAACCGTTTGTAAAAAGATTCTCAGTTTCGTTGTCAAACCACCAAGTATCTTCATGTTTTGTCTTATCACACGATAGAAACAGAATGCATGATAATAATGCTATAATATACAATGGATATTTCTTCATATTGTTCATTTTTTAATTATTTGATACGCCCTTCTTTTCTGAGAAGATTGATAAATTTATTCCAACCTTCAGAACGCTTATCTGCATTTTGTTTTGTCTTTTCTAAATTCCAATAATTCGGATAATTATCGTTGAGATAGTATTTGCCATCCTTGTCACAGAATAAGACCAAATCATCATATGCACGATTCACAACAGGATTGATATTAGCTGCTATAATGAACAGTGTTTCAGATGAACTTTTTACACTTATTGATGCATAGATTGGAATAGATTTTATTTTATCATATTCCTTAAATTTGATTTCTCGTGTTTTAGGATTGAACCATGCAATATCTAAATCAGTAAAGGCTATAGAATCCTTATGTTGCACAACATTGCCTGTGCTTACTTGACATACACCAAATAGTTGTGGTGATGTTTCCGTAAGAAAAGCATCTGTATTAGAGTTGCATGAACTAAATACAACCAATACTGTCAATAATATGATACCCAATAATTTCTTCATTGTTTTATCCTATATGAGTTTATCTATTAATTTCTTTTCGCCACAAATATAATGCAAAAATGTGAATAAATAAAAGATTTGCAAATATTTGTTGTTGCTTTTAATGTTTTTTATAACAATCTTGGCATGTAAATTCCTTCTTTTTTGTATTTTTGCAGCCAAGGAGAGTTGTTTGACAGCAACTGTACGCAGATTGCAGAAATTAGGAATGTTGCTAAATCATTACCTCCATTGAGGTGAAACCGTTATAAATCGCTCATTTTAAGCTATTCGGCAGATTTTAGCGTGTTTTACAAAAAAAAGTTCTAATTTCCATAAAATTCCTCTTGTAAATCATTGGATATTTAGGAAAATATCGTATCTTTGTCCCCGAATTAAGGCGTTCTTTACATATTGCAAAATACAGAAACGAGCAGAAGTCCGCTCGTTTCCATATTGTTACCTATATAATATAGGCAAACGCCCAACTTCTTGATTTTCAATCAAAGTCCAATTTAGAGCGAGTTAGTATTTTTAACTTTTTAGCCCATTTTCTATCTTTTTTACGCCTAAACGGCTCAAAACAGATACTTTTAAATCTTCTTCTTATAGCAGCGATGACGGCGATGCTGTTCGCTCTCCAGATACTGCCACTGGCTCTGAACACCGGTATTGGTCTCCATCTGCGGCATTGCCTCAGCCCATTTAAAGCCATAACGGCGATACTGCTCTATCAGATCGGCAAAAATAAGCGCGTTGGCTCCCTTCTTGCGATATTCCGGAAGAACACCAATCAAGAGCAAATCCACCGTATCCGTCTTGTGCCACTTCAGAACCTTCAGCACCTTCAGCCAACCCGTAGGGAAAAGCTTGCCATCGCCTATCTCGCGCAGCGCATCGGTAAACGAAGGGAAGGAAACACCAAAGGCTACCAGCTTGTTGCCAGCGTTGCCATCCACCACACCCGTTACCAGGTTCAAGTCAGCCTTCTTGATATAAGTATTTACATATTCATCTATCTGCTTCTCCGTAAGTTGCTGGAAATCATAGAGATTCTTATAAGTCTCGTTCACGATTTCGAACACCTTCCTGCCCATTCCTCCCGAGGTCAGTTCCTGGCGGGTGAACTTATGCACATGCAGATTATATCGGCTCTCTATCATCTGGGCAGTCTTGGCAAACTTAGCCGGCGTCACTTCCGGAATCCTGATGCGGTACTCCAACCAGTCGTTATCCTTCTCATAGAGCGGATAACTCTCCAGATGCGTCTTGTAATAAGGATAATTGTAATTGATATACATCGTAGACTTCCGGTCGAAGCCCTCGATGAGCAAGCCTTCACGATCCATATCCGTAAATCCGAGCGGACCTACGCATTCGTTCATTCCCCTGCTCTTGCCCCAGTTTTCTACCGCGCGCAACAAGGCACAGGAAACCGCAACATTATCCACGAAATCGAACCAGCCGAAGCGAACCTGCTTCTTGTTCCACTGTGCGTTGGCACGATGGTTGATAATGGCAGCAATTCTACCTACGATACGAGCCTCGCTGTCAATCGCCAGGAAGTATTGAGCCTCGCAGAATTCAAAGGCAGGATTCTTCTTTGGGTCCAGCGTATTCATCTCGTCAAAACGCAAAAAAGGAATGGCAAACTTATGGCCTCTGTAGAGATCATAATGAAACTGAATGAAGGTTTTCAGCCCTTTTTTTGTCGTTATCGGTATGATTCTTATCTCATCATTCATTAGTAATCTGTTTTGTATATATATTCAATTGCGGTGCAAAAATACGATAATTTTATGAATAATGCAACTCTTTTCTTATAAATTTATAAAAGATGGTTCATAATTGTCCAACTTTGTGGATATTTATGTACCTTTGCAGGTTGAAATGCCCCAAAAGAGCATCATAAAGTTATGAAGAAAGAGAAAAGAGACAACTATACGTTCCTCACTCATGCCCCTGTGCATCATGTGATTTTTACGATGGCCATACCAACGATTATCAGTATGCTGTCGACGAGCATGTACAATCTCGCCGACACCTATTTCGTGGGCAGCATCAACACGCAGAGTGTGGCAGCGGTAGGCGTTGCCTTTGCAGCAATGGCTGTTATCCAGGCGATTGGTTTCTTGTTTGGCCATGGTGCAGGCAATTATGTTTCGCGACAGTTGGGCGCCAAGCATACGGAACAGGCACAGAAGATGGCAGCCACGGGCTTTGTGCTGAGTTTTCTTACCGGTCTCCTCATCGCCATTCTGGGTCATGTGTTCCTCACTCCGCTCTGCCTTCTGATGGGTTCTACGCCCACCATTCTTCCTTATACTGAGCGTTATCTGGGCATTATCCTGCTGGGTGCTCCCTTTATGACCACCTCGCTTACGCTGAATAACCTGATGCGCTTCCAGGGCAATGCGATGTATGCGATGAAGGGCATCATGTCGGGTGTGCTGCTCAATCTGATTCTGGCTCCTCTGCTCATTCTCTACTTCCAGCTGGGCATTACCGGAGCCGCCGTAGCCACCCTCATCAGCCAGTGTTTCGGCTGCGCCATGCTGTTCTGGATGACGCATAAAGGCGAGAACATCCGCATCCGTCTCAGCAATTTCACCCCTACCCGCGCCTTTGCCAAGGAGATTATCTTCGGCGGAACCCCTTCGCTGTCAAGACAGGGACTGGGAAGTATAGCTACGCTGATGCTCAATGTGGCAGCAGGTGCGTTTGGCGATGCAGCCATTGCGGGCATGAGCATCGTTACCCGCATCTCCTTCTTCACCTATGCGATGGTCATCGGTCTGGGTCAGGGATTCCAGCCGCTCTGCGGATTCTGCTACGGCGCCAAACTCTATGGGCGCGTAAAGGAAGCTTACTTTTTCTGCATCAGATGCGGCACGGTTTTCCTCGGCGTCTGTGCCATTCTCGGCTTCATCTTCTCAACTTCCATCATCAGTATCTTCCGCGATGATGCAGCGGTTGTAGCCGTAGGTTCGGTGGCTTTGCGATGGCAGGTGCTCAGTTTTCCGCTCGTAGCCAGCATCGTGCTCACCAACATGCTGATGCAGACCATCCGTAAACCGGTGAGAGCCAACATCGTAGCGGCAGCACGAAGCGGACTTTTCTTCATTCCGCTCATCTTCATCCTGCCCTATTTCTTCGGACTGCTGGGCGTGGAGATGTGTCAGATGTGGGCAGATTGCTGCTCATTTGCCGTTGCGGTTCCGATAGCCTGGAGCGCTTTCAGGGATATGAGAAGAGAGCAGATGGAACTTGGGAAAAGCCAATAACAAGAAGATACTAGAAGTTTCGCATGTGGTTTAAGTACGGGCTGAAGGCCCAAAAGCTCCTAGCCCAGGGCAGCGCCCTGGGTATAATAGCAATCAGCAAGGCGCCCTGTAAGGGCAAAAGCCTTGTAAATAGCCCGGTTCTTTAAAGCTTTTGCCCTTACAGGGCGACAGGGTTGCGCCCATAAGAACCCAGGGCGATGCCCTGGGCTAGGAGCTTCTGCCCTTTCAGGGCGTGTGGAGCAAAACTTGCGAAACTTGAAGAAGATACTAGAAGATAAGAGAAATACTTGAGATAAGAGAAATGGAGAAAACTTATTACATAGGATTGGACGTTGGCTCTACGACAGCCAAAATAGCCGTTATCGACAGCGATAACCGGGTAATTTACTCAAAATACGAACGCCATAACGCTCGTGTCAACGAACTTGTGTCGCAATATTTCGATGAGATTTTAGCCCTCACGGGCGATGCAGAGGCAAGAATCTGCGTAACGGGAAGCGTAGGAATGGCTACTGCCGAACAGCTCCAGGCGGAGTTTGTACAGGAGGTGGTGGCTGCATCGGTCTATGCCCGTACTGCCCATCCTGAGGCGAAGGCGCTCATCGATATTGGTGGCGAGGATGCGAAGGTTATCTTCTTCAAGGAAAACGGAAATATGGAACTGCGCATGAACGGCAACTGTGCCGGCGGAACGGGTGCTTTCATCGACCAGATGAGTGTGCTGATGGGCGTAGAGAACCAGAAGATGAGCGAGTTGGCGATGAAGGCAGAGCACGTTTATCCGATGGCTGCCCGCTGCGGCGTGTTTGCCAAGACCGACATCCAGAACCTGATGGCGCGCAATCTGCCCGAAGCAGATATTGCAGCCAGCATCTTCCATTCCATCGCCGTTCAGACGGTGGTAACGCTTTCTCACGGCATCAGCTTCGAGGCTCCTATCCTGCTCTGCGGCGGTCCGCTTACCTTTCTTCCGGCTCTCCGCAAGGCTTTCAGCGATTATCTCCATCTCTCTCCAAACGACTTCATCGTATCAGAAAACAGCAATCTCATTCCGGCTCTGGGCTGTGCTTACCGGGCAAAATCGGCAGATTCTGCAGCCTCAGTTTCTGCCCTCAGAAGTCGGATGAAGAAAGAAATACAAACGGAATGGACCAGCAGTCTGCTGCCCCTGTTCAAGAATGAGAAAGAGCACCAGGAATGGCTCAAATCAAAAACGAAATTCGCTACCGAAACCCAACCGCTGAATAAAGGGAAACAGCAGGTTGTGATTGGTATTGACTCGGGCTCTACTACGACGAAGATTGTTGCGGTAAGGGTGAATGCGGAGACGCCTACGCGAGATATTGTCTTTACCAATTACCGCCTGAACCTGGGAAATCCGATCAAGGCAGTAGCGGATGGACTGAACGCCCTGAAGCAGGAAGCTGCATTGCGAGGGGCTGAACTGGAAATCGTAGGCTCCTGCTCTACAGGTTACGGCGAAGAACTTATCAAGGCGGCTTTCGGCCTCGACAGCGGCATTATCGAAACAATGGCGCACGAAAGAGCAGCTGCCTCACTCATGCCTGACGTGAGTTTTATCCTGGACATCGGCGGACAGGACATGAAGGCTATCTTCGTGGAGAAAGGGGCTGTGGTGCGCATGGAACTCAACGAGGCTTGCAGTTCGGGCTGCGGAACATTCATCCAGACCTTTGCCAACAATATGGGTTATTCTGTAGGCGATTTTGCCCAACTCGCCTGCCAGTCGAAGGCTCCCTGCGACCTGGGAACCCGCTGCACCGTCTTCATGAACTCGAAGGTGAAGCAGGTGCTCAGAGAGGGCGCATCTGTAGCTGATATTTCTGCCGGAATCTCTTATTCGGTCATCAAGAACTGTCTTTATAAGGTATTGAAACTCCATGGCAATGAGAACCTTGGAGGCAAAATTGTTGTGCAGGGAGGTACGATGAGAAACGATGCGGTGGTAAGAGCATTTGAGTTGCTCACCCATACCGAAGTAGCACGAAGCAACATGCCTGAACTGATGGGCGCCTACGGCTGTGCCCTTCATGCGGCGGCAGATTACAAGCATCGCACTTCTGCAGAAAACGAGCACCCTGCCTCATCAAGATCCATCGATGATCTCCAGAATCTGGCTCATTATGAAACCAAACAGCTGCAATGCAAAGGCTGCGAAAACCATTGTTATGTTTCCCGCTACACCTTTGCCGGCGGCAACCGATTCTACTCCGGAAACAAGTGTGAGCGTGTGTTCAACAACAAGGGAGCAAACGGGATAAAAGGCAAAAATATCTACGAATACAAATACAGTTTACTCTTTGATAGAGAGACAGTTAACCCACCTACTACCGCGTTTCACGGTACATGGGTTGGCATTCCTCGCATCCTCAACATGTACGAGGAATATCCGTTCTGGAATGCGCTGCTCCGGGCAGCCGGATTGGGCGTGATTCTCTCTTCCGATTCCACTTTCAGCCAGTATGAAGGAGCCTTGAATACGGTGATGAGCGACAATATCTGCTTCCCGGCTAAACTGGCTCACAGTCATCTGAAGGAACTCAACGAGAACCCGAAGGTAGACCGCATCCTCATGCCATACGTGGTTTATGAGCATAATGACGACCCGAAGAATACGCTGAACAGCTTCAACTGTCCGGTCGTTTCGGGCTACAGCGATGTCATCAAGTCGGTCATCAAGCTGAAGAAACCAATCGATACGCCCGTCATCAACTTTGCCCAGCCTAAGGCGCTGGAAAAACAGATTACCGATTATCTCAAGCAACTGGGAGTAAGCAAGAAGACTGCCCATAAAGCGCTGAGAGAGGCCCTCTATGCTCAGGCAGTATATGCAGCTGAGATTAAGAAACAGGGCTGGGAGATTTTGAAAAATGAAGAAACAGAGGCTCAGAAAACGGACGAAACCAAAACTCAGAAGCAGAACAAGGGACTTACGATTCTGCTGGCTGGCCGTCCTTATCATACTGACCCGCTGATTCAGCACAAGCTGAGCGAGATGATAGCCAATCTGGGAGTCAACGTCATCAGCGAAGACATCGCCCGGGGTAATCTCTTTGCAGATTTCAAAGAATTCAATCTGGAGAACCTGGCGGCAGAAAGAAATGAGGCAGCATTAGCCAGCCAAGACAACAACGAAGCATACAACTGTCAGCCAGAGACTTATCTCGTGAAGCAATGGGCGTATATGAACCGCATTCTGAAGGCTGCACAATGGGCAGCCGAACAGGGCGATGAGGTTCATTTCGTCCAGATGACCAGCTTCGGCTGCGGTCCTGACAGTTTTATCCAGGACGAGATTCGCGACATCATGAAGCGCCACAACAAGCCTTTCACGCTGCTGAAGATAGATGACGTGAGCAATATCGGCTCCCTGAAGCTCCGTGTCCGCTCGCTCATAGAAAGCCTGAAGGGAGTAAAGGAAGTGAAGAGTGAAGAACGAAGAGTGAAAAATTCAACAGCTGAAGAAATTCAACATTCAACACTCAACATTCAACATTTACAACAGACCAAGGTATTCACCAAGCAGGATATTCATCGCAAGATTCTCGCTCCTTTCATGACCGAATACCTCACCCCTATCATTCCGCCTATCCTGAAACTGATAGGCTATGATGTAGAGGTACTTCCGATGAGCAATGAGGTGAGCGCCGAACTCGGCTTGAAGTTTGCCAACAACGAAGTCTGTTATCCGGCGACACTCATCGTCGGCGACATCATCAAAGCCTTGAAATCAGGCAGATACGACCTGAATAATACGGCAGTAGTGATGAGTCAGACGGGCGGTCAGTGTCGCGCAACCAACTACGCCGGTCTCATCAAACGTGCGATGATTTCAAATGGATTCCAGGATATTCCGCTGCTCACGCTCGGTGTAACAGCCTCAACAGGCGAAGCATCAGGCTCAACAGACGACAAGCAAGACTACAACGAGCAGGACGGCTTCAATGTGCCTTGGCTGAAATACAGTCAGATTATCGTTACCGCCATTTTCTATGGCGATGCAATCAACGAGATGTACAACGCCTGCATCGTAAGAGAGCGTAAACCGGGCATTGCCAGAGAGTTGCGCGATAAATACATGCAGCTGATAGACGGACCTATCGCCCAGAATTCAGCCAAAGGACTCATCCGACTCCTGGAACAGGCAGCCGAAGAATTCAACCAGATGACCCTCGACCGAGAACTGCCGAAGGTAGGAATCGTAGGCGAAATCTTCCTGAAGTTCAATCCTTTCGCCCACCAGTTCCTGGAGCAGAACATCATTTCGCGCGGCATTGAGGTGGTTCCGCCTCTGCTTGCCCCATTCTTCCTGCAGGAATTTGTGAACGTGGAGATACAGAAACACATGCGGCTGAGTTGCACCAGAGTGCCCGATTTCATCATCAAGGGCGCTTATCAGGCGCTGATAGGCAGAAGATTGCGCCAGGTAAACAAGGCAGCCGGCAAGTTCCGCTACTTCCGTCCGTTCACCAATATCTATGATGATGCGAAGGACGTACAGGGACTGGTTTCGCTCGCAGCCCAGTTTGGCGAAGGCTGGCTTCTGCCTGCTGACATTGTAGGTTACATCCGTGATGGTGTAAACAACATCATCTCGCTCCAGCCTTTCGGCTGCATCGCTAACCACGTGATTTCCAAGGGCATCGAGAAACGTCTCCACGACCGTTTCCCAATGCTCAACCTCGTATCGCTCGACTTCGATTCCGGTGTTTCAGAGGTAAACGTCACCAACCGACTGCTCCTCTTCCTGGACAGTATCGCAAAATAAGACAAGCCAGACCCATGTACGGTAAAACGCCGTATATGGGTCTTTCCATTTTTCATCCCCCAAAAAATCACTCTAAAAAATACAAAAAACCGTAGCTATTTCTTTGTCATTCAAGAAAATAATCGTATCTTTGCACTCAAATTTTATTGAGACATTAAGAAAATGAGTAAAGATACATTAACTCATCAGCTGACAGAGACCATCGAGGAGCTTTCGAGCGCCGAATCTTTGAAGGGTCTCTTCCATCAGCATCGAGACGGGAATCCACTTCCTTCGGGCAAGGCGCTCGAAGAAATCATCAGTTTGTCCCGTTCTATCCTCTTTCCTGGATATTTCGGCAATTCTTCTGTAAATATCTCAACCATCAAATATCACATTGGAGTAAGAGTAGAGAAACTCTATGAGATGCTGTCAGAGCAGATTCTCGCCGGTCTCTGCTTCGCCAACGACTGCGAAACGGAAACCCAGGCAGAACTGCAGCACCAGCGTGCCAAGGCAGGCGTGATTGCAGCCAAGGTAATCATGGAATTCCCGAGACTGCGCAAGATTCTGGCTACCGATGTAGAGGCTGCCTACGAGGGCGACCCGGCTGCCATGAGCCACGGAGAAATCATCTCCTGCTACCCGGTCATCAAGGCGATTACCAACTACCGCATCGCCCACGTGCTGCACGAACTGGGAGTGCCGCTCATTCCGAGAATGATGACTGAGCTGGCTCATTCGGAAACCGGTATTGATATTAACCCGGAGGCTACCATCGGCAAGCACTTCACCATCGACCACGGTACGGGTGTGGTGATTGGAGCAACCTGCATCATCGGCGACAATGTGAAACTCTACCAGGGTGTTACCCTCGGTGCCAAGAGTTTCCCACTCGATAAGGACGGCAATCCTATCAAGGGAATCCCTCGCCACCCTATCCTCGAAAATGATGTCATCGTCTACGCCAATGCCACCATCCTCGGTCGCATCACAATCGGAGAAGGCTGCGTAGTGGGAGCCAACGTATGGGTTACCAAGGATATGAAACCGAAAACAAAGAAATATAAAAAAGAAAAACAAAGTTTATTAGATATAGAATTCAATAATGGAACAGGAATTTGAACTCATTGCCAAGACCTTCATGGGCCTCGAGCCTGTCTTGGCTGAAGAGCTCACCCAGTTGGGTGCCAATAATGTACAGATCGGTCGCCGCATGGTGTCTTTCACAGGCGACAAGGAAATGATGTATCGTGCTAACTTCCAGTTGCACACAGCCATCCGTATCTTAAAGCCTATCAAGCACTTCAAGGCTAGAAGCGCTGAAGAGGTGTATGATCAGATCCAGAAGATCAAGTGGGATGACATCTTAGACGTGAAGAAGACTTTCTCTGTTGACTCAGTAGTCTACTCAGAGGAGTTCCGCAACTCACGCTTCGTAACCTACAAGGTAAAGGATGCGATTGTTGACTGGTTCCGCGAGAAGCAGGGTACACGTCCAAATATCAGCGTATCTAACCCGGATATCCGCCTCAACATCCACATTGCAGAAGACAATGCCACCTTGAGTCTCGATTCGAGTGGTGAGAGTCTGCACCGCCGTGGCTACCGCCAGGAGCAGGTAGAGGCTCCTCTGAACGAGGTTCTCGCTGCAGGTATGATTCTGATGACCGGCTGGAAGGGCG
>ENA-OWPL01001179-OWPL01001179.1-human-gut-metagenome-genome-assembly--contig:-NODE-1179-length-15888-cov-8.538180_pt1 | contig 15888 bp, 11 predicted proteins | sample MGYA00248263_ERZ651844 | MGnify/ENA primary metagenome ERZ651844 (study PRJEB26924, sample SAMEA4378256) | human gut metagenome | biome: human gut; feature: human-associated habitat; material: faeces...
CCGTCAACCGGAAAAGAGGAAGCCGTTCCCGTGTCTCAACGTCGTATAAGCAGCAGGCAGAGGAAACTTTCTCTGGACGAATACAGGAAAGCCTTTCTTCAGGTCCCGAGAATCGAAGACCGCAAGCCCGTGTTCGTAAGCGGTGAGGTACGTGACAGGCTGGACGAGTTTGTCCGCAGGCTTGGAGGACGCAAAATGAGTGTTTCCGGACTGCTTGAGAATATTGCCCGGCAGCATCTTGAAATCTACTCGGAAGACTTCGAGCAGTGGAGAAAACTGTGACATTTTCCGGAATGACAGACTTGCTTACTGACTCCAGTCATTACAGTATTCAGACAGTCAGGAGCCGACCTGAGAGGGTAACGGACAAAACTTCAGTTTTGGGAGTTAGCGAGGTTATCTTTCGGGCATCCCGAAAAACCTCGCTCCACTCCCGGAGAGTGGAGGCAATCCGCTCCCGGTGGTCGCAGATTGTGAGAAAAAGAATATCATTCCGGAAAAAGTAAACGATTTTGAGGCGCTGTTTGGAAAAGGAATTAAAGGACGTTTATCTTCCGGCACACTTTACTATGCAGGAAATGAAAAGCTGATGGAAGAGGCACACGTTGCCCTGTCCGGTGAGATAAAAAAAGAGATGGAACAATTTGCAAAACAGGGCAAAACACCGCTTCTGTTTGCAGATGAAACACAGATCATAGGCGTGATCGCCGTTGCGGATGTCGTAAAACCGACCAGCCGTGAAGCGGTCAGACGGTTCAAAGAATACGGAATCCATGTCATCATGTTAACCGGTGACAATGAAGTGACCGCACAGGCGATCAAGGAGCAGGTTGGTATTGATGAGGTGATCGCCGGGGTGCTGCCGGACGGCAAGGAAGCCGTGATCCGCCAGCTGCAGGCCGCCGGTAAGGTAGCCATGGTGGGTGACGGCATCAACGACGCCCCCGCCCTGACCCGCGCCGACACCGGCATCGCCATCGGTGCCGGAACGGACGTCGCCATTGATGCGGCGGACGTGGTGCTGATGAACTCCAGGCTCTCCGATGTGCCCGCCGCCATCCGCCTGAGCCGCGCCACCCTGCGCAACATCCACGAGAATCTGTTCTGGGCCTTCATCTACAACATCATCGGCATCCCGCTGGCCGCCGGTGTGTTCATCCCCTTCGGCCTGACGCTGAACCCCATGTTCGGTGCCGCCGCGATGAGTCTGTCCAGCTTCTGTGTCGTCAGCAACGCGCTGCGCCTGAACCTGTTCGACCTGCACAGCACCAAACACGACCACAAGATCAAGGCTTCCGCCCTGCCCGCTGCTGCGCAGCCGCAGGCTGAAGATACGACCGAACCCGTTTCGGAATCCACTGTCAAGGAGGAACGTTTTATGAAAAAGACCCTGCACGTTGAAGGCATGATGTGCTGCCACTGCGAGGCCCGCGTGAAGAAGGCACTGGAAGCTCTGCCCGAAGTCCACGAGGCCGTGGTCAGCCACGAGACCGGCACCGCCGTCGTCACCCTGAGCGCCGACGTCGCCAACGAGACCCTGAAGAAGGCCGTTGAAGACCAGGACTACAAAGTGACCGGCATCGAATAAGCCGCATCCGCCAAAAAGACCCTCTCCGGACATTGCAGTAAAGCAAGGTCGGAGAGGGTCTTTTTATAATGCCTGTAATTTTTTTGCGCCCTTCGTCTTCAGCCAGCGGAGCGCAGCCCCATCGGCCAGGGCAAGGATGCCCAATGCTGCCATCCATGCGGCCTCGGCCGGCACGAACTGCGCCAGCACCAGCACCCCCACGCCCAGCACAAAGCCAGCGGCCCAGTTGACAAGCAGTGCCAGCAGAACGCTGGGGTTCTGCTTGATAACGGCCATCTCGCTCGTCCAGTGGAACCGCGGCATCGTCACGCCGAGCATCAGCCCGGCGGCAGCTGTGAAAACAACATCCAATGCCACCAGCAGCCCCGCCAGCAGGACCGAAGTCCACGGCGCGCGCAGAAGCACCAGCCCGCAAGCCAGGCAGAGCAGCGCGGGCGGCAGGGTGACCAGCAGATGCAGGTCCAGTTTCGCCCGCAGCACCTGCCATGGTGTCACCGGCAGGCTTTGCAGCTGCCACAGCTGTTCCCCTTCCAGCGAGACGGACGGCACGGTGAGGAGGTTCATCCCGGCCACCAGCACCACCGTGAAGGTCAGCAGCACCACGCCCAGCTCCCGCGCGGGCAGCCGCGCCGCCAACGCCCGCAGTGCGTCCGCTTTGTATCCCATTGCGCCGCTGAGAAGCAGCAGCGCCAGCGACCCCATGGCGCAGTTGAGCAGATAGGACGCGCTGCTGCCCAGATGGAGCAGTTCCCGGCGCAGCAGCGTCCGCCGCAGCGAGGAACGACGGGCCAGCCGCGCCCGCGTCCGTTTCACAGCCCCGCGCCGGGTCGTCAACAGGGTCAGATACGGCCCGGAAAGCGCCCTGCCCAGCGCCGCGCAGAGCAGCACGATGCCAACGGCCAGCACCAGCAGCAAAAGCGGTTCCCCGCAGGCGGCACCTCCCAAAAAGCGCCCCGCACCCGTTAGGGCCGTGTCACTTCCGCCCAGCGCCGCCTGCCCCAGCATCGGTTCAAGCTGAGCCATTCCCCGCTGGTAGGCGAGACCATACACCACCGCAAGCCCCAGGGTTGCTGCGACCGTGACCAGCGTTTTGTGTGCGGCCCGCGCAGTGCAGAGAGCGACCACCCACCCCAGCAGCGCCGCCAGAAGGGTCGCTGCCCCGGCCAGCACCAGCGCCATGGGGACTGCACTCAGCAGCCCGCCCAGCGGAGAAGCCGCATACAGCCCATACACCACCTCTGCCGGGACCCAGAGCAGCAGCAGATAGAACAGACACATCGCGTACAGCCCGCTCATCCGGACGGCAAAGATCATCCACGGCGGAATGGGCATCGCCAGCAGCAGGTCGTTGTCCCTGGCCTGAAACAGGCTCCCATAGCTGGAAAATGCTCCCGCAAATACACCAACGGCCAGCGCCAGAAGCTCCATCGTCAGAAAGTACAGCGCCTCCTGCCCGGCGGGCAGCAGCAACTCTCCCAGCGGCCACGCCAGCGAGAAGAAACTGCCCATCACCAGCAGCACGATGCCCCCATACAGCGCTCCGAACGCCAGCCGGCCCGCTCTGGTGCGGTGTCTGCCGGTGCTGGCGCTCCGGACAAGGAAGGCCCCCTGCTCCCGCAGCTGTTTCCGGAACAGAGCGCGGAACAGACATCTGGTCTCAGTGTCCATCCTGCACCCCTTCCAGCTCCAGAAAAACCGCTTCCAGCGAAGCATCGCCCCGCACCTCGGCCATGGAGCCAGCCCGCACGAGCCGCCCCTGCCGGAGGATGGCCACCTGGTCGCAGAGCTTTTCGGCCACTTCCAGCACATGGGTGGAAAAGAAGATGGCCCCGCCTGCATCGCAGAAGGCCCGCATGGTCTGCTTGAGCTGGTGGGAGGCCAGCGGGTCCAGCCCCACGAACGGCTCATCCATCAGGATGAGTTTGGGCGCGTGGAGCAGCGCCGCCAGAATGGCCAGCTTCTGCTTCATGCCGTGGGAGTAGGAGCTGATGGGCTGGCCCAGCGCTTCGGTCAGCGCAAAGCGCTCGCCGTACACCCGCACCCGCTCGGCGCGGGCAGCCTCGCGGACGCCGAACACGTCCGCAATGAAATCCAGATACTGGATGCCGGTCATGTAGCCATAAAGAGCCGGGTCATCCGGCAGATAGGCCAGCTGACGCTTGGCCGCAAGCGGGTCGTCCCGCATGGAACAGCCGTTCACCCGCACCTCGCCGCGATCCGGCTGCAAGATGCCGCAGCAGCATTTCAGGGTGGTGGTCTTGCCCGCCCCGTTCGGCCCGATGAAGCCGAAGATCTCTCCCGGCCGGATGGTCAGTGTGAGGTCATCCACCGCCGTTTTCTCGCCGTACTGTTTGGTCAGATGCCGGATCTCCAGCATTCGGATCTCTCCTTTCGGTCTTGATGCGCCCCTGTTTGATAGCCAAATCGTATCATCCGCGGAAGTGCCTGTCAAGCATTTCGGCGCAAGTCGGGATGCAAAAGCGGCACCAGCCCGCAAAGCAGTTTTGCTTTACAGACCGGTGCCGCTTTCTATTCATTTCAGGACTGCGACATTTTTGATGCTGTATCGTGCAAAAAGTTTCAGTGCTGCCGGGCCGATGCGTTCCCCGCTCACCACGATGGGGATCGCCGGCGGGCAGGAGACGGTGGGCATCGCGCAGACGCGGCCCAGCGCCGTTTCGGCGGGAACCACCTCCTGCGGGGCGAACACCGCCTGCCGCACGGTGCAGACCGGCGCAGCTTCCGCTGCCAGTTCCGTGAAGACATCCGCTTCCGGTTCCGGCAGAGCCGGGGCCGACGGCAGAGCCGCGCAGAGCCGTGCCACTGCCGCAGCCAGCCGCTCATAATCCTGCGCCGGGTTTTCGGGGGTGAACATCAGCACCACATACCGGGGGTCGGCATATTCGCACTCGATGCGTTCCTGCCGCAGAGCCTCGGCCAGCGCGGTGCCGGTCATGCCCAGTGCCGCCGCATCCAGTGTGAGTTTGAGCGGCTCACGGGCGGGGGCGTCCACCGCCAGCGGGAGCGGACAGCCTGCCGCAGCGGCCTGCTCGTTCAGCACCCGGCGCATCCTGGTCAGCTGCCCGCAGCAGGAGTAGAGCCGCAGCGGATACCCCTCCGAAAGATACCGGTTGCACCGGTCGAGGGATTGCAGGATCAGATAAGACGGGCTTGTGGAGCCGAACAGCGCCAGCGCATTGCGGACTGCCGTTTCCTCCTGCACGGGCGCTTTCGGCCCCAGATGCAGGTAGGCGCCGCCGGTGAGGACAGGCAGGGTCTTGTGCCCGGAATCGCAGCACATCGCCGCCCCCAATGCAATGGGATGGCGGCTGCCGCCCACCAGAAAGTTCAGGTAGGCACCGTGGGCATTGTCCACCAGCAGCGGCACACCGTGCGCATCGCAGACCTTTGCAAGGGCCGCGATGTCCTGCATCCCGCCGAGGTAGTCCGGGCTGGTGAGGTAGACGCCGAAAGGGGTTCTCCCCTGCCCGGCCAGCCGGTCCAGCGCGGCGGCAAGCTGAGCTTCGGTCACGGGGCAGCTGCACAGCGCCCCGGCAGCATCCGGCGCGGGCCAGAGCCACTGGATGTCAAGATCCAGCAGCGCGGCGGCATAGAGCAGCGCTTTGTGGGCGTTGCGGGCCGCCAGCAGCACCGGGCGCTGCCCGGCGGGGGCCGCCTGCATCGCCAGGCAGAGCATGGCCCGGATGCACTGGGACGAGCCCTCGGTGCTGTAATAGGTGTGGGCCGTGCCGAAGAGCCGGGTCGCGTTGGCCTCGCTCTGGGCGATGATGCCATCGGCCTCGTACAACTCATCCGCGCCCCGGATCTCGGTGATGTCCAGCCCTTCAAACCCCAGCAGGGCCTGCCCTTTATGGCCGGGCATGTGAAGGCGGGAAGTCCCGGACTTTGCGTAGTTCTGCACAAAGTCCACGATGGGCGTGGTCATGCTCATTCGCAGGCTTCGCCGTCCGCGCAGGCATTGCAGGTGCTGCCCAGTTCGATGGGCACCTCGATGCCCTGTGCGGCCAGCTCCTGATTCTTGGCCACCTGGATCATGATAGCGCACTCCATCCGCTTGCGGAACAGCTCACAGCCGTACTCGTACACGCCGGTGATGCTGCCGGTGGCGTGGTATGCGTTGGCCGCACAGCCGCCGGAGCAGTAGAGCTTGGCCCAGCAGTCCTTGCACTCCGGGCGGGCGTAGGCGTTGCAGTGCTTGAACTCATCCCGCACGGCGGTGTTGGTGACGCCCTTCCAGATGTCGCCCATCCGGTACTTGGGGTCGCCGACGAACTGGTGGCAGGGGTACAGGTCGCCCCAGGGGGTCACGGCCATGTACTCGGTGCCGGAACCGCAGCCCGAAATGCGCTTGTAGATGCAGGGGCCGCCGGTCAGGTCGATCATGTAATGGTAGAAGGTAAAGCCGCGGCCCTCGCGGTCGCGCTTGAGCATCTCCTTGGCCAGGATCTCATACTGCTCCTTCAGGATGGGCAGGTCGGCCTCGGTCAGGGCGCTGGGGTCGTCCGGCTTGCAGACCACCGGCTCCATGCTCAGCTCGGTGAAGCCGAGGTCTGCCATGTGGAAGATGTCGTTGGTGAAGTCGGTGTTGAAGTGGGTGTAGGTGCCGCGCATATAGTAGCCCTTGTCGCCGCGCTTCCGGACGAACTCCTGGAACTTGGGCACGATGGCGTCATAGCTGCCGCGGCCCGCGTAGTCCTTGCGGAAGCGGTCGTGGACCTCCTTGCGGCCATCGAGGCTCAGGACGACATTGTGGCACTCCTTGTTGCAGAAGTCGATCACATCCTCGTCGATCAGCATCCCGTTGGTGGTCATGGTGAAGCGGAAGTTCTTGTTGTGGATCTTCTCCTGTTCGCGGCAGTAGGCCACCAGCTTCTTCACCATTTCAAAGTTCATCAGCGGCTCACCGCCAAAAAAGTCCACTTCAAGGTTGCGGCGGGTGCCGGAGTTTTCGATCAGGAAGTCCATGGCACGCTTGCCCACTTCAAAGCTCATCAGCGCACGGTCGCCCTGATAGCGGCCCTGCGAGGCAAAGCAGTAGGAGCAGTTCAGGTTGCAGGTGTGGGCCACATGCAGGCAGAGCGCCTTGACCACGGTGTTGCGGTTCTTGAAGTCGAAGGCCATGTCGGCGTAGGTATCGGGGCTCCACAGCTTACCCGCCTGCTCCAGCGCAGCCACATCCTCCAGGCACTGGCGCAGGTCGGCCTCGGTCACGTCGGGGCGGTCGCCGTACTTTTCGAGCATGGCCGCTACGATCGCATCGGCGGAACGCTCCTTGTACAGGGCGATGACGTCATACGCCACATCGTCCACCACATGCACCGAGCCGCTGCAGGTGTCCAGCACGATGTTATAGCCGTTCAATTGATACTGATGTACCATTTTAGTCTCCATTCCATTGTTACATAAAAAAATGCCGCCCGGCAAAGGCGGCATCCGATTTGCAGAAATTACTTGTTGCTGTTCTCGCACTTCTGGTTTGCCACGCCGCAGGAAGTCTTGCAGGCGGACTGGCAGGAAGTCTGGCACTCGCCGCAGCCACCGGTCACAACGCTCTTGGTCAGGTCACGAGTAGCGATTGTCTTGATACGTTCCATAATATATAACCTCTCTAGCTCAAAAGATTTGATGCGCAGAACCACCCACGCACGATATTATCTTTGTGTATAATACCACGGGCCGGGCTGGATGTCAAGATTTTTGTCACAGTTTGGCGGGAAGCGTCATCCTTCGTGCAACCTCTCCGTCACCTTCGGTGACACCTCTCCTTGTAGGAGAGGCCTTGGCATTCCGCAGACTTCGCCTCTTCGGGAGAAAGTTCATCCTCCCATCGGCTGATATTTCTGCAAAATAGTATGCAGGCCAAGCTCCCGCGCCTGAGCCAGCAGATAGCGGTAGCGGCACAGCAGAGCCTGCCGCTCGTAGATGTGCTGTTCGATGAGGTCGGTGTCCACCTCCAGGTCGAACATCATCTCGTTCTGGCGCAGGCAGAACAGACACTCTTTCAGCTCCTCTTCCAGTTCCGGGTGGTAGCGTTCGTGCTCCGTATCCCGCGGGATGCGGTCGGACAACAAGGTTTTTTCTTTTTGCGCAGATTGTGCCATCGTAGTTCCTCCTCTTTGTGCATCTTTGCTTCTACTGATTTCCAGTATATGCAAAGAGAGTGAGAAGGATGACGGTTGATGGAGTCCCACCATAAGAAATCGTCTACCTCCCCGATGACTCTGCCCCATTGCTCTGACATTTCAATTCAAAATGTTCCGCGAAAGACCGTCTCTTTTTAAGATTTTGCAAAAAAGTTTGAAAAAGTGCTTGACAACTCCGGGCTTTTCCCGTATAATAGCACACGTTGAGCGGCTCACGAGCCAAACAACAAAGCAAATCTTGGGGATTTGCATAGTGGTAGTGCGGTAGACTCTGACTCTACTTGTGGGAGTTCGATTCTCTCATCCCCAACCAGAAAGAACCAGCCGAACATGTTCGGCTGGTTCTTTTTTCTCTTTGTTTCCCCTATGAACAGAAGTGCTCCGCTTTCAAGATTTACAGCATCTGTACAGAAGCCGCAAATCGAGACAGCGGAGCACTTTATTTTATGGTTTTGTGAAACGTTATTCAAACAGCAGAATCAAGACCGTCCTACCAATGTCTCACCCTTTGGGAGAGGTGGCATTGCGAAGCAAGGACGGAGAGGGTCAGTAATTCAGACCGAACCCGCTGCGGTAATAGTTGCCGTCGGCGTCGCAGTAAGCGTAGCTGCCGCCGCGCACCCCGGCGAGGATGGCCGGGTCGATGTACAGGTCCTTATCGTAGCCGGGCACATCGTTGGGCGAAGCGCAGATCTCACGCACCACACCGTCGATCTCCTGCTCGGTGATGGCGATGACGGCGGGGTCGGACACCATGGTCAGGCTCAGCTTGCCGGTGGGGGCAAAGTCGCCGCTGATGACGTCCACCTGTGCGTTCAGGGCGTTGTTCAGCGCCACCGTGCTGACGGTGTACTGGATGGTCAGCGCGTCGCAGTAGGGCTCCAGCTTGTCCAGCAGCCAGGGGTTGTTCACCACACAGGTGCCCACGACCTTGCCGCCGCGCGCGTGGATGGCATCGGCCAGCTCCCGGATCTTCTCGACGTCCTTCAGGGTGGTCACCGTGACCTGCTTGCCGGTCTTCTTCTGGCTCTTGTTGGTCTCACGCTCGTCAGTGACGATCTCACCCATCTCAATGACGGGCATGGCGAACTGGTAGAACACCACGCCGTTGCTGATGGGCCACACGTGGAGGTACAGCACATCGGCCTCCTCCGGGGTGGCGACGACGGTGTAGCCCTTCTTCTCGAAGGCCTCCGCCAGTGTCTTGCGCAGCGCCTCGTCGGCATTGGCAGAGCCCAGACCGGCACCCATTGCCTGTGCCATTTTGGCAAAGCCGGAGTCCACGCCCTTGAAGGTGACGATGCAGACTTTCTTCTCTTTGGCCAGCGGCAGAACACCGCCGTGGTTCTTGACCAGAACGACGGCCTTCTGGTTGGCTTCGTAGGCCTTTTTCTTGGCACCATCGAAGTTGTCCTGCCGGGCCTGGTCGGCCTGGTCGGGGTCCAGATAGGGGTTGTCCACACGCTTGGTGCGGAACAGGCTCAGCAGACGGTTGTAGCTGGCGCGGTCGAGGTCGGCCTTGGGCAGCAGACCGTACTCCACTGCCTTGATGATGTTCTCCGGGTCGGTGTTGCCGCCGATGACATCGGTGCCGGCGGAAATGGCCTTGGCGTAGCGCTGGGGCACCGTCAGGTCCTCCACGCCGTAGATCTGCACGGTGGTGATGCCGGAGTCGGAGTTGATGTAGCCGTCAAAGCCCATCTTGTTGCGGGCCAGGTCGGTGAGCAGCTCCTTGCTGTATGCGCTGGGCACAGCCTCGGTGCTGGTCACCTCGCCCCGGTAGGTCTGGGGCACGGCGCGGCCATCGGCGGCGATGCGGGAGTAGTCCGGCATGATGGAAGATGCCTTGTGGTCGAAGGCGCGCTGGAACGGGGGCAGATGGTACTTCTCCATCGAGCCGGGGGTGCGGTAGATGCGCCACTGACCGATGGGCACATGCGGCTCGAAGCCGTTCTCGGAGGGGGCATCGCCGGGGAAGTGCTTGACCGTCAGAACGACCGAACCCTCGTTCAGGCCGTCGTCGCCGTTCTGGTAGCCCTTGATGAGGGCTTCGGTGATGTCGCTGGTCACATCAGTGCGCTCGCCGTAGGTGCCGTTGGTGCGGGGCCAGCGGGGGTCGGTGGCCACGTCCACCTGCGGGCCGTACATGATGTGCAGGCCCTCGGCCTTCATCATCTTTCGGTCCGTGTCGGCCATTTCATAGACGAAATCTGCGTTGCCGTCTCCCAGCACCGCTGCTCCGATGCCCAGAGAGTCCGGGTAGCCGATGTTGATGGGGTTGGTGTGCAGAGAGTACGGGATCGCCACGCCGCCCTTGCAGGCTTCGTATTCCAGCATCTGGGTGCCCGCATTGTGGTACAGTGCCACCATACCGGCCTCGCAGCGCATATCGCCGCGGTAAACGCCCGCCGTGATGTGGCGGTCCGTCACATCGGTGTCGTCAAAAATCATGGCCATGCCGGGCAGGGGGCTGGGACGGGGCTTCTCGTCCGGGTCGTGGCGCTTGAAGATCTTGGACATTTCCAGCTTGCCGTCGGCCCCGGTGGCCGCAGCACGGGTGGGGGCCACCGGGGTATTGAACAGGGCGTTCAGCACAAGGCCAGCCTGCTGGTCCAGGCGCAGATGGGCCACCATATCCTTTGCGCGCTCTTCGGGGCTGAGCCGCCAGTCCTTATAAGGGGCCAGCTCGCCGCTGTTGTCCATATCCTTGAAGTACAGGCCGTCCCTGACGATGACGCCGCAGGTGGTCACACCGATGTCGGGGCCGTTTTCGTTGTGGAAGACCACCGGCTCCAGGTAACGGTCGGTGATGCTCTCCCCCGCTTCCAGAGCATAGGGTGCCGGAATGACACCGTCGCGGGCGTCGGCCCACTGGGCAGCGCTGGTGTATCGAATTTCCATCTTGTTTCTCCTTTTTTGTGCGCGGGAACGCGCAGCTGATATATCACTTGCCATCTCTCATTATACCCCACGGCCCGATCGTTCGCAAGCGAACAACCCGTGCTGTTCTGAATTTCAGCATTGCTCACAAGGAACGCTCCCGGAATCTATGCAATTCCCCGAACCAGCGCAGCGCGTTCCCGCGCTCGGTCTACTCCGCCGGGCACAAAAAGAGACCGCTGGCCCCGTCGATAACGGAAGGAGCACAGCGGTCTCTCTTGGTTCAGGGCATTACCAGATCATCTGGATGCGGCCTGCGCCGTAGGGATCTTCGTAGTTGAGCAGATAGCCGGGGTAATCGGCCAGCGGGCTGTTGGCACTGGAAAGGTGCGGCAGACCGTTTGCATCCACGCCGCCGAACATGGCTGCGTAGCTGGACATGACGAGGTAATCCTCCGAGACATAGTCCTTGATCAGCTCTGCGCCGTCGAACATGGCGAAGCCGTCGCCCAGGTTGCGCAGGGTGTAGTTCATACCGGCCAGCGCATAGGTGGCGTTCGGGTCCAGAGGCTTGTATGTGCCGGTGGTCTTGTCGTAGATCTCCACATTCGAAACACGCGGGGTCGTAGCACTGCCGACCCAGACATTCTTGTCGTCGGTCTGGACGGTGTTGGGAACCATGGCGTGGATCTCATACTTGGCACCGGCGACCTGCAGGAAACCGCCGTTCTCCCTGCCCTCGGCACCGGCGAAGCGGGCACCAAATTCGAGGGCGTCCAGGATCTGCTGGCCGGTGACGGACATCAGGCAGGCCACATTGCCGAAGGGGCTGACGGTCTTGCAGGTCTTGAAGCTCCAGGGGCCTGCGTCCACATTTGCACGGATGCCGCCGCCGTTCATGATGGCGATGTCGCAGTGGAGGTCTTCGATCTCATTGAAGTAGGCATAGATGCCGTCGGCCACGAAGTCGCCCAGGTTGGTCTCGCCGGAGCGGATGCGGCGCTTGCCGGTGGCGGGGTCGGTGATGTAGAACTTGGAATCGCCCACGGCGATCTCCTCGCCCAGCATGTCGTCCACTGCGCTCACCCACTCGCTGGTGGCAGCGGCCACGGCGGCGTCTGCGCCGTCGTAGCTGGGCAGCAGCTCGGTGGTGATGGAGCCATCGGCACCGATGGTCATCTTGCCGACATTCTTGAAGTAGGAGCCGGTCTGGGTCAGGGTGACGGCCTTGCCGGAAGCATCGGTCACCTGCTTATTCTCCATCACGGTGTGCGAATGGCCGTCGATGAAGGCATCGAAACCGGTGGTGTGTGCGATGACCTCTTCACTGGTCCAGGGGGCGGACGAGGGGTCTACGCCCAGATGGCCCAGACCAATGATATAGGTTGCACCCAGCAGCTTTGCCTTGTCGATGGCCTTCTGGACGGCCTTGTACAGCTTCTGGCCATCGTCGCCGCCGAGGATGTCATAGATGTACTTGGTCTGGCTGGCGTTCATGAAGTAGGCCGGGGTGGACTTGGTAAAGGTCTCCGGGGTGGTAACGCCCACAAATGCGATGCGCGCGCCGCCGATGGTGAAGATCTTGATGCTGGGCAGCACCTTCAGGCCGGTGCGCAGGTCCACCCAGTTGCAGGAAACATAGGGGAAAGCGGCTTCCTTCATGGCTGCCTTTGCGCGGGCCATGCCGTAGTCGAACTCATGGTTGCCGGGGGTGGCCAGGTCGTAACCTACCTCGCTCATCAGCTTGATGATGGTCTCGCCGTCATCCATGGAGCCATAGGCCGTGCCCTGGATGTGGTCGCCGGCGTCCACCAGCAGAACGTTCTGGCCAGCGTCCACATAGCTCTGCTTCAGTGCAGCGATGCCGGCATAGGTCAGTTCGGGGGATTTTTTGTCGATGTAGGTGTGCACATCGTTGGTGTAGAGGATGGTAACAGCCGACTTTTCACCCAGGAAGCAATTGGTCTCTTCGGCCGATGCGGCAGGTGCGCCGAGGGAGACTGCGGTCAGTGCAGTGGCAGCTCCGGCAGCCTTGAGGAAGCTGCGGCGGGAAATGAACTGTTTCACAGGAAATGACCTCCTTCAATTTACGGTACTCTCTTTTTTGCGGCCTCTCTGCCGCCGCCCGCACAAAAGCTCCCCAACGGGGAGCCGTGGTGTGCAGCGCAGCCGCAGCGAGGTCTGCATTTCTGGATTAAGCATATCACAGAATGCCGTTTCGGGCAAGAGAAAACTGTAAAATCCGCGCAAATCCTTTTCACAAAAGTCGTACTATTTTAGAAATTCTCCGTAAAATCATACGAAAAAGGGCCGGGCCCTGCATCCTGTCTCAGGGTGCAGAGCCCGGCCGTATTCAGGGGGAGGTCCAAACTGGATCGGAGGAGACGTTTGAGAAAATGCCTTAAATGGCGTTGTACTCCTTGAGGAACTTTTCAAGGTCGGTGCCCTCGATCTTCTTGAGCACTTCCTTGAGGGCCACCCTCTGGATGAAGGGCAGGTCCATATCGGTCAGCTTCTTGCCGTCACGAAGCTTGACGGTGGCGTCGATCAGGCAGCGGACATCATAGGTGCTGCCCCAGACCTCCGGCACACCGCGGTCGATGTCCAGCAGGGTGTAAACAGCCTCCATGCCGGTGCGCATCGAATACTCGGTGGTGAAGATGGTGTCACGGCCGGTCTCGGCAAACTGGCCCAGGAAAGCGAAGTTGACGGCACCCTTCGGCACGATGTCGGGGCGGTCGCCGAAGGCGCGCGGCATGAAGAAGGCGTCGATATACGGCATCATGACCGGCACGGTGTTGGCGCTGTGGTCGGCCAGCTCGGCGATGTCCTCAGTGGGAACGCCCAGATGGTACAGCCACTCCATGCAGATCTCACGGCCGGTGCAGTCGCGCATGGGCTTCTTCACATAGTCGCCGGGCTTATCGCTGAACAGGCCGTAGACCCAGACGCAGAGCTGGTTCTTGGGCTGGTCACGGAACTGCTGCTGGCGGTTCAGTGTCCAGCTGAGCAGCCAGCTGGAATCCTTGACCGTGACGATACCGCCGGTGACGGTGTGGCCGGTGAAGGGGTCGCGCTTGCAGATCTTCTTGATATACTGCGGGATCTTGTCGTCCAGAGTGGTGATGGTGGCACTCTCCCAGTTGGACAGTTCCGGCTGCGAGCAGAACTTCTCCGGATGGCCGAAGGAGGGGTCCTGTGCGGCGATCTTCTTCCACAGATCCCAGCCGTTGCCCGGCTTGATGGTGGGGTCGAAACCGGCTGCCTTGTCCTGTGCGCCGATGGTGCAGCTCTCGACGCAGCCGCCGTTGGTGATGAAGAGCAGGTCGTTCTCGGTCAGCGGCAGCACCTTCTCCTCGCCCTTGTGCTCCACGGTGATGGAGCTGGCCTGCTTTTTGCCGCCCTCGATCCGGAAGCGGACATCGGTGACCTTGGTCTCATACCGGAACTCCACGCCGTGGTCCTTCAGATAGGTGACCATGGGCAGGATGATGGACTCATACTGATTGTAGCGGGTAAAGCGCAGGGCGGTGAAGTCGGGCAGACCGCCGATGTGGTGGATATAGCGCTTGAGGTAGAGCTTCATCTCCAGTGCGCTGTGCCAGTTCTCGAACGCGAACATGGTGCGCCAGTACATCCAGAAGTTGGAGCGGAAGACCTCGTCGTCGAAGATGTCGGTGATCTTCTTATCCTGCAGCTGCTCGTCCGGGGTAAAGAAGAGCTTCATGATCTCCATCGCGCCCCGGTCGGAGATGCCGAACTTGCCGTCGGTGTGGGCATCCTGGCCGCGCTTTTCGGTGGCACGGCAGAGGGACTTGTTGGGGTCTTCCTTGTTCAGCCAGTAATACTCATCCAGAACGCTGGCCCCCTCCGTCTCCAGAGACGGGATGGAGCGCAGCAGATCCCACATGACCTCGAAGTGGTTGTCCATCTCGCGGCCGCCGCGCATCACATAGCCGATGTCGTACTTGTAGCCGTCGCAGGCACCGCCGGGCAGCGGGTCCTTCTCGATCACATGGATGTGGTCGCCCTGCATCTGGCCGTCGCGGACCAGATAGCAGGCAGCGGTCAGTGCCGCCAGACCCGAACCGATGATATAGGCCGATTTATTGTCAACGCCTTCCGGCTTTTTGGGGTGTGCAAACGCTTCGTAGTTGCCACTGGAATAATACATAACGCAGACCTCCTGAAGTTTTGGTTCTTTCCGGGCGGCATTCCCGCTCGCCCTTTCGTTGTGCTTAGTATATCCCATTCCCTGTGACAGAACAACATACAAAAGATGACCAGTGTATAAACTTTATGCAAAACCCAACCTTTGTCGGAAATATGGCGAAAGTGTGAAGCGCAAAAAAGCTCCCGCCTTCCTGTGACAGAAGACGGGAGCGGATGAAATCCATTCGGGTTACTGTTTTGCCTCCGGGGCGACCTCAAAATCGATCTTGCCGAGGTTGACGTCGGCGCGGACGATGGTGATCATCATGCTGTCGCCCAGGCTCCAGCTCTTGCCGGAGACGGGATCCGAGAGGCGGATGCCCTCGGTGAGGTTGGTGCCGGAGGGGGTCAGGCTGGAAGCCGGCACAAAGCCCTCCACACCATTTTCCAGCTCCACAAACAGGCCGCGCTGGGTCACACCGGAAATGGTGCCCTCATAGCACTCGCCCAGATGGCGGCGGGCATATTCAGCCTTATAGCAATCCTCGGCCTTGCGCTCGATCTGCATGGCAATGATCTCCCGCTCGCTGGACTGCTTGCTGGCTTTCTCCGCAAAATCGCTGTAGCGGAGGATCATGGTCTCTTTGTCCGTGCCCTGCAGCAGATCCGTCATGATGCGATGGATGGCCAGATCAGGGTAACGGCGGATCGGGCTGGTAAAGTGGGCGTAGTCCTTGAGGACCAGACCATAGTGGCCCTTGGGCTTTTCCTCGTACACAGCCTTGGACATGCAGCGCAGCATACCGGTGTTGATGATCTGCTCATAGGCAGTGCCACGCACGCCCTCCAGAATAGCGCTCAACTCCTTGGGGGTGGGCACGTCCTTGGCAAAGTGGTCGTTGACGCCGCAGGCCTGCAGCAGACCGTGCAGACGCTCCAGCTTTTCGGCGTTGGGCTCCTCATGCACGCGGTACACAAAGGGGATCTGCTTCACCCGGGCAAAGTGGGCGGCGCACTGGTTTGCCAGCAGCATGAACTCCTCGATCATGGCTTCGCTCTCGCCGGAGGTGCGCTTTTTCACATCGATGCAGTGGCCGTCCTCAT
>ENA-OWPL01001182-OWPL01001182.1-human-gut-metagenome-genome-assembly--contig:-NODE-1182-length-15856-cov-3.803430_pt1 | contig 15856 bp, 10 predicted proteins | sample MGYA00248263_ERZ651844 | MGnify/ENA primary metagenome ERZ651844 (study PRJEB26924, sample SAMEA4378256) | human gut metagenome | biome: human gut; feature: human-associated habitat; material: faeces...
CGTAGCATAGACAGCGAATTGCGCAAAACCTGCCAGATAAGGATACGCTGTATTGACCTTGGCAAAGCCTCCTGTGACGCAAAAGAGTACCGTGAACACAGCCAACAACCCATAAGCAACTGCCCACCAAATATCGCTTCGTTTCATATGCATCCCCTAACTTTTGTACCCCAAATATAGCAAAATGGAACCGGCGTTAAAATTCAGCGCCAGTTCCATTTTATGTAGTCTGTATATTATTTGGACAAGCCTTCTGTGTCCCGATGTAAGACCAACGAATCTTTATATACTACCAAAGGATAATGCAGTTTAGCCAATACAGGCGGTACATTTTTCCCGAGTTTTATTTATAGCGCATCAAAATCGATCTTGTTGGTTGATACAGGAAGACTCTGGATCATCTGTACCCGGTTACGCACATTCATTTTGGTATATATGCTGTGGAAATGTTTTTTTACCGTATGGATACTGATATTCATTTTTTGAGCGATATCTTCATTGGACAGCCCGTGTACGGCCAAATCTAACATTTCCCCTTCTCGACTGGTCAAGCCGTACTGGCTGCACAACTTTTCATGATATCCTTTTGCGTAAAAATAGCGGGTGTCTCCCTTTTTTGCTTCATATACTAAACGGTATGCAAAGTGCTTGTGCAACTGCTCCAATACAAACATATCCCGTTCGCTAAACGGAGGCTTATCAGCTTGCCGGTACAATTTCAATAAGCCGACCGGTTCTTCTCGAAAGGAGATGGAAAGGCCGACGGAATATGCCAAGTGATTGGGCAGATAGAAGTTCCGGTAGATTCCGCTGCTATTCACCTGTTCATCCGAAGATGCCATAGATTCCCGAAAAGCACCGCCTTTACAGGTATACAGCGCCCAGCGAAAAGCATCTGAATTCAGGCTTTCCTGCATCCAGACATCGACAGCCTGCTGAGGCAGATGAAAAGCCGCTGGGGCCTGAAACTGATAGGATCCATTCTCCGCAATAGAGATTCGGGCAAAAATTGCGCTATCATACGAAATCAAAAAAGGAAGCCATCGGTTGAGAATTTCATGCTGCATTTCCTCTACTGTATAGATAAATGAAATATTGTATGCGATCTCATTGAGGCGTATCCATTCGTTTTCATTTAAAAATGCCATATCAATATCTCCCTTAACATTTGTATCCAGCCATAAGCAAAGCTCAAAAAGATAACAGTATCAATGAATTCCGACCACAATCGCAATGAAAGCGTTCCCATCGTAGAAAGCATTCTAACTCGGTCACGGGTGTAGATGCTCGAAATGCAGATGTGCCACATTATCTCTGACATAACATTCTCCCCACCCTTTCTTTGTCCGATCAGGTCTTGGCGTTCCCATAAATACACCCGATCCTATCGATAAGCTTCTCGCGTTATGCTGCCATTATTATATCAGGCAGAAGGCTGAAAAGCAATTCCAAACAGAAAGCTAAAAAGCAAAGTAATAGGGCTGCATCTCCACGATCACGATGTCGGGACATTAAAAATCTCAATTTTGAAACCATTCTTGACAGCAGGCATTTTCTTCACCTTTTCAGAGGCGAACGAAGCATAAACTTCCGTACGTGATCTACCTCTGCGCGGGCGGTATCATCGCGTTTTCGCCGCTGCTCATCCGCCTGCTTGCAGCGGAGAACTATCGTGTGATTGTATCCATACCGCCGATAAGATTTCAAATTTCATATTGCTGAATGCTCCTTGTATCTCTTTTACTATGTCCTTTGCAGTTGTGAAATAGATGTTTTTTACAAGTGTAGGGTCATCATACAACTGCCTTCTTACTAATGTAGCTGCGATTCCAGAAGTGGCGAAGCCATATATCTGATTGTCTATTATGTGTTGCCTTCTCTTCTGTTCTTCTGGAAATGCCTGTACCATTAGTTGGCTTTCCATTAGCCGTTTGTAAATCTCTACAAGAAATCTACCACTCTTGACTGCTGGGTCAAAAACTTTGCCTCTTTGTTAAATACCCTAGCAGGGAGTAAATCAACCATGTCTTTTACTATGTTTTGTGGCGTGATAACTTCCAAGTTGGAATATTTTGAAATGCCTGTTATGGCTTGGAACCTGTCAAATAAATCTTCCATAGGAACACCATCCTCAAAATCTCATTTTCTTCTGAATATCAGTAAGCTTGGTTTTAAGACAGCCGGCAAAGGAAAGAGGATACCCTAAAAATTAGGTATCCTCTCGGAAATTAGGTATCTGTGGCACGCTTTTGGTGAAATCGACGGAGTTTTTACCATCAACACAAAAGGTAAAAGGGACGCCGCGCTTTCCTCATTGACAATTCGACGGGGAATGCTATAATCTGCTATGTCTGAAAAAATGTAAAATTGTATCGCAGAGGTGCCGCCGCGAGGCGGAGAATAGAGAATCCGGTGCGAATCCGGAACGATGCAGTCACTGTGTACGGGAACGGCCTGCGTAGCCACTGGGAAACTGGGAAGGGCAGCGCCGCGATGAACGAAGTCAGGAGACCTGCCTCTGCGGGAAATCTCAAGCCCGCTGCACACAGGCTGATATTTCTGCGAGTTTACCCGCGGCGCGATTTTTTCGCGGCGCGGTGTTGCTGGTTGGAATCGTGAGAGCGGCTGTGGGTCACCATGGCCGCTTTTATATTTCTTTCAGAACGATTTTTGAAGAAGAAGGTAAAGAGAAACATGAAAAAAGCACTTGCAATCCTGCTCACAGCCGTAATGCTGCTGGGCGTGCTGACCGCCTGCGGCAGCAAGAAGGACGACGCTGCCGACGACACGCAGAACACGGAGGACACCGACAAGGCCGCGGCCGACAATGTCGCCGCGCTCATTGACGCGATCTATGTTCAGGAGCGCACCGATGAGACCGACGCGCAGTGCGAGGCTGCCAAGGCTGCCTGGGACGCGCTGACCGACGAGCAGAAGTCCATGGTCGAGGGTGAGGAAGCGAGCCCCGAGTATTTCGGCCTTGACACGGGCGATGCGTCCAAGGACGATCCCCGCAACCAGGATGACATCGGCGAGAACGAGCTTCTGGTCGTTTCCTTCGGCACGTCCTACAACGACAGCCGCGTGAAGGACATCAAGAACATTGAGGACGCCCTGCAGGAGGCCTATCCTGACTGGTCCGTCCGCCGCGCTTTCACGGCTCAGATCATTATCAACCACATTCAGGCCCGCGACGGCGAGAAGATCGACAACATGACCCAGGCGCTCGACCGCGCTGTGGCCAACGGCGTCAAGAACCTCGTCGTGCAGCCGACGCACCTGATGCACGGCGCGGAGTATGACGAAATGTGTGCTGCCATCGACGAGTACCGCGACCGGTTCGAATCTGTCTCCATCGCAGAGCCCCTGCTCGGCGAGGTCGGCAGCGACGCGACCGTCATCAACGCCGACAAGGAAGTTGTCGCCAAGGCCATCACCGCCGCCGCGGTCGAGGCAAGCGGCTTTGACTCTCTCGAGGCTGCCAAGGAAGCTGGCGCCGCGTTCGTCTTCATGGGCCACGGCACCGCACACGTCGCCAAGGTCAGCTACAGCCAGATGAGCGCCCAGATGCAGAACCTTGGCTATGAGAACGTCTTCATCGGCACGGTCGAGGGCGAGCCGGAGGAGACCTCCTGCGAGTCCGTCATCGAGGCCGTCAAGGCCGCGGGCTACACCAACGTCATCCTGCGCCCGCTGATGGTCGTTGCGGGTGACCACGCCAACAACGACATGGCCGGCAGCGACGACGATTCCTGGAAGACCATGTTCGAGGCTGCCGACTTCACCGTCGACTGCCAGATCGCGGGCCTCGGCGAGATTGCCGACATCCAGGCGCTGTACATCGCCCACACCCAGGCCGCCATTGACGCCCTGAACGCATAAAAAGGATCAAAAAGGGGCTTCGAAGCGATTGTGCACCGCTTCGGAGCCTTTTCCAGATGGAGGTACTTCCCAATGAAAAGAACACTGACACTGATACTGACCGTGCTGATGCTCTGCACGCTGCTTTTCGGCTGCGGGCAGAAGAGCGGGGACGGCGATCCGCAGGACACGAACACCGAGCCCGCGCTTGCCGACGGCGTTTACACCGCGGATTTCAGCACCGACAGCAGCATGTTCCACGTGAACGAGGCATGCGAGGGCAAGGGGACGCTGACGGTCGAAAACGGCCAGATGACGATCCACATCAGCCTGCCGTCCAAGAGCATTCTGAACCTCTTCTGCGGCACGGCGGAGGACGCGCGGAAGGACGGCGCGGCGCTCTTGCAGCCCACGACCGACACCGTCACCTATTCCGACGGCCTGAGCGAGGAGGTCAATGGCTTTGATATCCCCGTGCCCGCGCTGGACGAGGAGTTCGACGTCGCCATCATCGGCACGAAGGGCAAGTGGTACGACCACAAGGTCTCCGTGACGAACGCCGTTTTGAAGGAAGACGACGCCGCCGCGCCCGCCGAGACGCTGGCCGACGGCACCTACACGATCGCCGTGACGCTCGAGGGCGGCAGCGGCAAGGCGAGCATCCAGTCACCCTGTACGCTGACGGTCGCGGACGGCAAAATGACCGCCACCATCGTCTGGAGCAGCAGCCACTATGACTATATGCTCGTGGACGGCGAGCGCTGCGACGTGCTCTCGACCGAAAACGGCTCGACGTTTGAGATCCCCGTCGCCGCGCTGGATACGCCGCTTGCCGTGGTCGGCGATACCACCGCCATGAGCACGCCGCACGAGATCGACTACACGCTGACGTTCGACGCCTCGAGCGCCGAGGTGAACGGATGAAACGCCTGCTGCGCGCGCTTCTCACGCTGTTGGCCGTGCTGACGCTCTGCGCCTGCGGGGGCAAAGCGCAGGACGGTTCGAACGGCGAAAATGCGGCGGTCGCGTGGGATGCTCTGTCGTTTGATAAGACCATGCCGCTTGACTATGCCACGCAGTTTTCGGTTTCCTTCGCGGGGGACGACTACAAGCGCATCACCATCGGGCAGGATCAGGAATTCCTGCTCGTGACGGAGGGCGCGGCCGTGCCCAGCGGCGTGCCGGAGGGCGTGACAGTTTTGCAGCAGCCGCTTGATGAAATTTATCTGGTCGCCAGCGCGGCGATGGACAGCTTTGCCCAGCTGGACGCGGTCGACTGCATCCGCTTCAGTGGACGCAAGGAGTCGGACTGGTATATCGAGCAGGCGAAGGAGGCCATGAGCGCGGGTGACATGCTTTACGCGGGCAAATATTCCGAGCCTGATTACGAGCTTATCTTGTCGCAGGGCTGCGATCTGGTGCTTGAAAACACGATGATCTACCACTCGCCCGAGGTCATCGAGCAGTTTGAAACGCTGGGCATCCCCGTGCTCGTGGAAATGTCCAGCTACGAGAGCGAGCCGTTTGGCCGCATGGAGTGGGTCAAGCTCTACGGTGCGCTCATCGGCAAGGAGAACGAGGCCGCGGCGCTGTTTGAGGAGAAAATGGACAGCGTTTCGGGCATTCTGGGCGCTGCGCCCACGGGAAAGACCGTCACATTCTTCTATGTGACGAGCAACGGCGCGGTCAATGTGCGAAAGTCGACGGACTATGTCGCTAAATCCATCGCCATGGCGGGCGGGGAATACGTCTCCTTTGACAACACGGAAGAGGAGAACGCCCAGTCCACCGTCACCATCCAGATGGAGGCATTTTACAGCGGCGCGCACGACGCGGATGTGCTCATCTACAACAGCATCATCGACGGCGGGCTTACGACGATCGACGAGCTTTTATCGCTCGAACCGCTGCTCGGCGATTTCAAGGCCGTGCAGAACGGGAACGTCTGGTGCCTGACGAAGGACTTTTATCAGGAATCGCTCGAATTGAGCGACCTCGTCGTGGATCTCCACACCGTTTTGAGCGGGGCGGATACGCCGCTCCGTTTTTTGACAAAGCTGCAATAATTTTTGACTGGAAAGTTGAAACAGACAGGAGGGACGGGCATGGAGCAGAAGCGGAAAACACGGACGTGGTGCGGCTTTTTGCTGCTGCTCGTCCTTTTGGCTGTTTTTTTGATCTGGAATTTATTCGCGGGCAGCGTGCAGCTCTCCGCGTCTCAGATAGGACAAATTCTGCTCGGCGGCGGGGATGACCTGACGCAAAAGCAGATCATTATGCAAATTAGATTGCCGCGCATGGCGTCGGCGCTCATTTTAGGCGGTGCGCTGTCCGTGTCGGGGTATCTTCTGCAAACGTTTTTCCACAATCCCATCGCGGGGCCGTTCGTGCTGGGCATTTCGTCGGGCGCGAAGCTCGCGGTGTCGATCGCGATGATCGTTTTCCTCAGCCGCGGCGTCAGATCATCGTCAGCGCTGCTGATCAGCGCGGCGTTCATCGGCGCGATGCTCTCGATGGGCCTCATCCTGCTCATCTCGCAGTATGTGGATCAGATGAGCCTGCTCGTCGTCTGCGGCGTGATGATCGGCTACATCTGCTCGGCGCTGACGGATTTTCTCGTCACGTTCGCAGACGATTCAAACATCGTGAACCTGCACAACTGGTCGAACGGCTCGTTTTCCGGCATGAAGTGGGAAAACGTGACGACGATGGCCTGGGCGTGCGGGATCGCGCTGATTTTGACATTTTTCCTCTCCAAGCCGATCCGCGCCTACCAGCTCGGCGAGGTCTACGCGCGCAACATGGGCGTGCCGATCAAGGCGTTCCGCGCGGCGCTCATCCTGCTCTCCAGCGTGTTATCTGCCTGCGTGACGGCCTTCGCCGGCCCCATCTCGTTTGTCGGCATCGCGCTGCCGCACCTGATGAAGGCGCTTTTCAAGACGGCGGAGCCGCTTTTGCTGATCCCGGCGAGCTTCCTCGGCGGGGGCATCTTCTGCCTTGCGTGTGATCTCATCGCGCGCACGGCCTTTGCGCCCACGGAAGTCAGCATCAGCTCGGTCACGGCGGTGTTCGGCGCGCCGGTCGTCATCTACATGATGGTGCGCAGAAAGGCGGGGCGGGAATGAGCGGCAATTTGGAGACAAAGAATTTATCCGTCGGCTACCACGGCAAGTCCCTCATCGAGGATGTGTCCCTCTGCGTGCAGAGGGGAAAGATCGTTACGCTGATCGGGCCGAACGGCTCGGGCAAGTCGACGATCCTGAAAACCGTCATCGGTCAGCTGCCGGAGCTTTCCGGCACAGTGTATCTGGATGGCGAGACGATGCGCTCGCGCAGCCGCAACGACGTCGCGCGGCGCATGGCGATCTTGATGACCGCGCGCGTCGAACCGGAGCTCATGACCTGCCGCGATGTGGTCAGCTCGGGCCGCTATCCCTACACGGGAAGGCTCGGCGTCCTGCGGGACGAAGATAAGAAGATCGTCGAGCAGTCGCTTTCTCAGGTGGACGCGCTCGCATTCGCCGACGCGCCGTTTTCCACCGTCAGCGACGGCCAGCGGCAGCGCATTCTGCTCGCAAGGGCCCTGTGCCAGCAGCCGCAGCTTATCGTGCTCGACGAGCCGACGAGCTTTTTGGACATCCGCTACAAACTGGAACTGCTCTCCGTCCTCAAGCGCATGGTGCGCGAAAACGACCTCGCCGTGCTGCTCTCGCTCCACGAGCTCGATCTGGCGCGGCGCATTTCGGACACAGTCATCTGCGTCGCGGGCGACCGCATCGACCGCATCGGCACGCCGGAGGAGATCTTCACGAGCGACTACATCGCGCAGCTCTATCACTTGGAGCGCGGGAAGTACGACGAGTGCTTCAGCACATTGGAATTTGTACCGTAGCGCATACAAGTAAAAACGCTTTATAGAGATTGCAGAAGGAGGGGAGACCATGCAGAAGGCAGCGCCGAGATTGCTCATTGCCGGAACGAACAGCGGCTGCGGCAAGACGACGGTGACCTGCGCGATCTTGCAGGCGCTTGTCGACGGCGGCGTTTCTGTCGCCGCGGCGAAGTGCGGTCCCGATTACATTGACCCCATGTTCCACCGCGAGATCATCGGCGCGAAGAGCAGCAATTTGGACCCCTTCTTTTTTGACGACGACACGCTGCGCTTCCTCCTCGCGCAAAACGGCGCAGGGAAGGACGTGACGGTCATCGAGGGCGTGATGGGCTATTACGACGGCATCGGCCTTGATTCCTCGCGCGCGAGCACCTTTGAGGTCGCGCAGCGGACGGAAAGTCCCGTCGTGCTCGTGCTGAACGCGAAGGGCGCGGGACTGTCGGTGCTGGCCGTGCTCGACGGTTTTCTGCACTTTGCGCCGGAAAACCGCATCCGCGGTGTCATTCTGAACGGCTGCACGGCGATGAGCTATCCGACGCTTGCGCGGGCGATCGAAGAACGCTTCGGCGTGCGCGCCTGCGGCTTTCTGCCGCAAATGCCCGACTGCTCGCTCGAGAGTCGTCACCTTGGCCTCATCACCGCGGCAGAGGTGAATGATCTGAAAGAAAAGATGCAGCGTCTCGCCGCTAAGGCGCAGGAGACGATCGATTTGAACGCGCTGCTGCAAATCGCGAAGAGCGCGCCGCCGCTTACATTCACGCCGCCGGACATTCCGGTGGCGGGCGAGCATGTGCGCATCGGCGTCGCGCGCGACAGGGCATTTTGCTTTTACTATGAAGACAGCCTGGAACTCCTGCGCCGCTTAGGGGCGGAGCTTGTGCCGTTCAGCCCGCTGTCGGATGAACGCTTACCGGAAGACCTGCACGGCCTGTACCTCGGCGGCGGCTATCCCGAGCTCTACGCGGAGCGGTTGGAGGCAAACGCCGCCATACGCGCTTCTATCCGCGCGGCGGTGGAAAGGGGACTGCCCTGCGTCGCCGAATGCGGCGGCTTTATGTACCTGACGCAGTCCATCGCGGGACATGCGATGGCGGGCGTTTTATCGGGCAGCTGCTTCGACGCGGGGAAGCTGACGCGCTTTGGCTACGCGACATTGACGGCGCAGCGGGATTCGATGCTGTTTGCCGCGGGCGAGCAGATCCCCGCGCACGAGTTCCACCGCTGGGATGCGGAAGATCCGGGCGAGGACTTCCTCGCGGAAAAGCCGAGCGGAAGAAGCTGGCGCTGCGCGTATGCGGGCGAAACGCTCTGCGCGGGCTATCCGCATTTCCACTTTTACGCAAACCTGAGCGCCGCGGTGCGCTTTGTTGAAGCCTGCCGAAAGGAGAAACACCGCTATGAGTGAGCCGATGAAGCCGATGGAAATTGAACAGCGCAGCTTCGAGATCATCACGGAGCTGCTGGGAAACCGCGTGCTCGACCCCGAAAACGAGCTTGTCATCAAGCGTGTCATCCACACGACGGCAGATTTTGACTATGCCGACAATCTGACGTTTTCCGACCACGCGGTGCACAAGGGCATCGCCGCGCTGAAAGGCGGCTGCGACATCGTCACCGACACGCAGATGGCAAAGGCGGGCATCAACAAGACGATCCTCGCGAGCCTCGGCGGCGAGGTGCACTGCTTCATGTCCGACCCCGACGTCGCGCAGGAGGCGAGATCGCGCGGCGTGACGCGGGCGTTCGTCTCGATGGAAAAGGCGGCGGCGCTTGAAAAGCCCTGCATCTTCGCCATCGGCAACGCACCGACGGCGCTGCTGTCGTTAGAGCAGCTGATGGAAGAGGAAAAAGCCGCCCCCGCGCTCATCATCGGCGTGCCGGTGGGCTTTGTGAATGTGGAGATGAGCAAGGAGCGCATCATCGAAAAGGCGCGCGCGCCGTACATCGTCGCGCGTGGACGCAAGGGCGGCAGCAACGTGGCCGCGGCCATCTGCAACGCCCTGCTCTATCAGACCAGGCGGTAAAAAGATGGAAGAATATCTCGTAAAGGACGGTAAGCGCCTGCGCCTCGGCTACACAACCGGCTCGTGCGCCGCCGCGGCGGCCAAGGCTGCGGCGTGGATGCTGCTGACGGACAGGAAGAAAGAGACGATCCGCCTGCAAACGCCGAAAGGCATCGAGCTCAATTTAGACGTGCTGGACATTCAGCGGTCCGCGGACGAGGTGCGCTGCGCCATCCGAAAGGACAGCGGTGACGACCCCGACGTGACGCGCGGCACGCTCATTTTTGCCGCGGTGAGAAAATCGGCCACGCCCGGCGTGACCATCGACGGCGGCGAGGGCGTCGGCCGCGTGACGAAGCCGGGACTTGACCAGCCCGTGGGAGCGGCGGCCATCAACTCCGTGCCGCGAAAAATGATCGAAGAGAACGTGCGCGAGGTCTGCATGCTCGTCGGATACGACGGCGGCATTGACGTGACGATCTCCGCGCCGGAGGGCGAGGCGCTCGCGAAAAAGACCTTCAACCCGCGCCTCGGCATTGAGGGCGGCATCTCCATTCTGGGCACGACCGGCATCGTCGAGCCGATGAGCGAGCAGGCATTGCTTGACACCATCCACGTGGAACTGCGGCAGCGGCGCGAGAACGGCGCGGACTACATCCTCCTTGCGCCCGGCAACTACGGCGCGGACTACATCCGCGATTTTATCGGGCTTGACCCGAAGACGGCGGTGCTGACGTCGAACTTCATCGGTGACAGCCTGGAATTCTGCAAGGAATTCGGTTTTCACGGCGCGCTGCTCATCGGGCACATTGGTAAGTTCGTTAAGCTCGCGGGCGGCATGTGGAACACGCACTCGAAATTCGGCGACTGCCGCATGGAGATCATCGCCTCGCACAGCGCGGCGCTGGGCCTGCGCGCAGAACGCACGGAGGAAATTCTGCACTGCGCCACCTGCGACGACGCGCTGCGCATCCTGGACGAAGAGGGGCTGAAGGATGCCTTCCTCGTGCGTCTGGGACAGCGCATCGGCACGATGCTCGGCTATAAGAGCGGCGAACTCCAGAGCGGCGCAATCTTATTTTCGAAAGAATACGGTTTCCTCTGCGAAACGGAAGGCGCGGAGGAACTGCTCGAACAGATCAGGGAGGGCTGAACGTGGTACATTTTGTTGGCGCCGGAAGCGGCGCGCCTGATCTCATCACGCTGCGGGGCGCAAGGCTCCTTGGCGAAGCAGATGTGGTGATCTACGCGGGTTCGCTGGTGAATCCCGAGCTGCTTACACTCACGAAACCGGGCTGCGAGGTTCACGACAGCGCGAAGCTGACGCTTGAAGAGGTCATCGCCCTCATCGAGCGGGCGGAGCGCGAGGGAAAGACCACCGTGCGATTGCACACGGGCGACCCGAGCATTTACGGCGCGGTGCGCGAGCAGTTCGACGCGCTCACAGAGCGCGGCATCGACTTTGATGTCTGCCCCGGCGTCAGCTCGTTCTGCGGCGCGGCGGCGGCGCTGCGGGCGGAATACACGCTGCCGAACGTGAGCCAGACGGTCATCATCACGCGCACGGCGGGCCGCACGCCGGTACCCGAGCGTGAGTCCATCCGCAGCTTGGCCGCGCATCAGGCGACGATGGTGCTGTTCTTGAGCACCTCACTCACAGAAAAGCTGCAAGGCGAGCTCCTTGCGGGCGGCTATGGAGAGACAACGCCCGCGGCTGTCGTTTACAAGGCGACATGGCCGGAGGAGAAGATCTTCCGCTGCACGGTGGGCACGCTGCATAAGACGGTGACGGAAAACGGCATGAAAAAGACGGCGTTGATCGTGGTGGGCGGCTGCCTTGGCGGCGAGTATCTGCGCTCGCTGCTCTACCATCCCGACTTTACGACGGAATACCGCAAGGGGAAAGCATGAAGATCGCAATTTTTGCCTACAGCCACGGCGGCTGCGCGGCAGCGCGGCGCGTTCGCGCGGTGCTGGCGGAGGCGGAAACCGTCTGCTACGCGGTACCGCGATTGGAAGAGGCGGGCTTCCTGCCGCTTGCGAAGGACATCTACCGCGAGCGCTTTTCGTCGATGGATGCGCTCATCTTCATCGGCGCGTGCGGTATCGCCGTGCGTGAGATCGCGCCGTATCTTGTGAGCAAAAAGACCGATCCCGCGGTGCTCTGCATCGACGAGAAAATGCAGTTTGTCATTCCGCTGCTCTCCGGTCATATCGGCGGGGCGAACGATCTGGCGCGCCGCCTTGCCGCGGCGCTCGGCGCATCGGCGGTCATCACGACGGCGACGGATGTGAACGGTAAATTTGCTGTCGACGCCTGGGCGGCGAAAAACGGCTGCGCCATCTCGAGCATGCCGCTTGCGAAAAAGGTCGCGGCGGAGATTTTAGAGCACGACGTGCCGCTTGTGAGCGATTTTCCGATCAAGGGTGCATTGCCCGGCGGAATTGTGGAAAAAACGCAGGGCGCGCTGGGAATTGTGATCGGATACTGCACGAAAGAACCGTTTGCCGAAACGCTGCACCTCACGCCGAGAGTATTGCGTGTCGGCATCGGCTGCCGCAGGGGAACTGCACAGGAAACCATTGAAGCCGCCGTTGCGGCGGTGCTTTCTGCGCATCAGCTGGATCCAAGCGCGGTCAAGGGCGTCTATTCCATTGACTTAAAGCAGCAGGAGGCGGGGCTGCTTGCCGCCTGCGCGAAGCACAACTGGCCGACGGTATTTTACACGGCAGAGGAATTGCGCAGCGTACCGGGCGAATTTACGGATTCCCCCTTCGTGCAGGAGATGACGGGCGTCGGCAACGTCTGCGAGCGCGCGGCGCTGTGCGGCGCGGAGAAATTATTGGTGAAAAAGACTGCGGTGGACGGCGTGACCGTCGCCGTGGCGGCGGAGCATTGGGAGGTTACCTTTGGGTAAAGTGATCGTGGTGGGCATCGGCCCGGGAAGCTATGAGGATATGACGATCCGCGCCGACCGCGCGCTGCAATCGTGCGACGCCATCGTCGGCTACGGAGTTTATGTTGACCTTGTGAAGGAGCGCTATCCGGACAAGGCGTTTTATGAAACGCCCATGACGCAGGAGGCAAAGCGCTGCGCGCTCGCGCTTGATCTGGCGCGCGCGGGCAAGACCGCGGCGATGGTCTGCTCGGGCGACAGCGGCATTTACGGCATGGCGGCGCTCGTGTACGAGCTGCGCGGCGAGAGCGAAGAGCCTGAGATCGAGGTCGTCCCCGGCCTGACGGCGGCATGCAGCGCTGCGGCGCTTTTGGGCGCGCCGCTGACGCACGACTTTGCCGTCATCAGCCTGAGCGACCGCCTGACGCCGTGGGAGACCATCGAAAAGCGCCTGACGCACGCGGCAAAGGCCGACCTGACCATCGCCCTTTACAATCCCGCGAGCCGTTCGCGGCCCGCACATTTGAAGCGTGCGTGTGATATCCTGCTGCGCGACCTGCCGGACAGCCGCCTCTGCGGCATCGCGCGCAACATCGGCCGCGCGGGGGAAAGCTGGCGCACCCTGACGCTCGGGGAGCTCAGAGAGGCAGAGGTCGATATGTTCTGCACGGTGATCGTCGGCAACGTATCAACGAAGGAAATTGCGGGGCGGCTCATCACGCCGCGAGGGTACAAAAATGTGTAAGATCTGCATTTTCGCAGGCACGACGGAGGCGCGCCGGCTCGTGGAGCTTTTGAGCACCCAGCCGGTCTCCGTCACAGCCTGCGTAGCAACGGAATACGGTGAAACGCTCCTGCCCGAAGGGGGCAACGTGACGGTGCGCTCGGGGCGTATCCCGGTGGACGGGATCATTCAAATGCTCTCCGACACGAAATTTGATTTGGTGATCGACGCGACGCACCCCTACGCGGTATCGATCACCGAGAGCGTTGCGCGCGCCTGCGCGGAGACAGGGACAGAATATCTGCGCCTTCTGCGCGAGGAGTCTGACAAGGTATCTGACTTTACTTGCGTGTTGAATGCGGAAGCAGCAGCGCTGTTCCTGTCGAAGACGGACGGAAATATCCTGCTGACGACCGGCAGCAAGGATCTGAAAACGTATAGCAAGGTAAAAGACTTTACAGATAGAGCCTATGCGCGCGTGCTGCCGCTGGACGCGTCGCTCGTGCTCTGTCGCGAGGCGGGCGTGCAGCCGTCGCACATTTTAGCGATGCAGGGGCCGTTTTCCGAGGAGATGGACACGGCCATGCTGCGCGCCGTGTCGGCTAAGTGGCTCGTGACGAAGGACGGCGGCGAGGCGGGCGGCTTTGCCGCCAAGGTCGCCGCGGCGCGAAAGGCCGGGGCAAATGTGCTCGTGATCGGACGGCCAAAGCAGCGGGAGGGGAAGTCCTTTTCGCAGGTGTTGGACAGCTTGGAGTGCCGCTTTGGTTTCCGATTTGCGCAGAGTGTGAAGATCGTCGGTATCGGGCCGGGCAGCAGGGATGCGATGACGCAGGAGGCGCGCCGCGCGATCGAAGAGGCGGACTGCCTCATCGGCGCGAGACGCATGCTGGATGCCGCCGCGCGCGGCGGGCAGAAGACTTATGCCGCCATCGCACCACAGGAGATCGCGGATTTCATTCACGCGCACTGTGAATACCGGCAAAGCGCAGTCGTGATGTCGGGCGACACGGGCTTTTTCAGCGGCACGAGGAAGCTGCTGCCGCTGCTTTCTGACTGCGAGGTCAGCGTGCTGCCGGGCCTGAGCTCGCTTTCCTACCTCTGTGCAAAGCTGCAAACGTCCTATGAGGACGTTCATGTCGTCAGCCTGCATGGCCGCGCGCACGACATCACGGAAGACGTGCGCGCGCACGCGCGCGTTTTCGCGCTCGTCGGCGGCGAGAATGGCGTGAACGGCCTGTGCCGAACGCTGGCGGAAAACGGCCTCGGCACCGTGACGGTGAGCGTCGGCGAACAGCTGAGCTACGAGGACGAGACCATTACCACCGGCATGGCGGAGGAACTGCAAAGTAAGGCCTTTGCGCCCTTGAGCGCCGTGCTGATCGAAAACGACCATCCCGATGCCATCGTGACGCACGGACTGCCGGACGAGGCGTTTTTGCGAGGCGCGGGCGAGGGCGGCGTTGTGCCGATGACCAAGAGCGAGGTGCGCGCCGTCGCGCTCTCGAAGCTCCGCCTGACCGAGCGCGCCGTCTGCTATGATATCGGCGCGGGAACGGGTTCGGTCGCCATCGAGATGGCGCTTCAGGCGAAGCACGGTCATGTCTACGCCGTTGAGCGCAGAGACGATGCGGTCGAGCTGTTGAAAAAGAATCAAGCGGCGTTCCATGTGGAGAACCTGACGGTCGTTTCCGGCACTGCGCCGGAGGCGTGCCGCGATCTGCCTGCACCGACGCACGTCTTTATTGGCGGCAGCGCGGGCAACCTGCGTGATATTCTGTCGATGCTGCTTGCCAAAAATCCGCACGTCCGCATCGTGGCGACGGCCGTCTCGCTTGAGAGCATCGCCGAGCTGGCGGCGTGCATGAAGGATCTTGCCTTTACCGAGGCGGAGGCCGTCTCTGTCCAGATCGCCCGCGGCAAAAAGGCGGGGCCGTATCACCTGATGACGGGGCAGAACCCCGTGTATATCTTCACGATGCAGTCGGAGGAGAAACCATGATTTGCCTCGTTTTGCCGCTTCTCATCGGCTTTGGCATCGACTGCATTCTGGGCGATCCGCACAGCCTGCCGCATCCGGTCGTGCTGATCGGGAAGACGATCAGCGCGCTGGAGTGCGTCCTGCGGAGGATTTTCCCCAAAACGCCGCGCGGCGAGCGCGCGGCGGGCGCGGTGCTGTGGGGGATCGTCGCATTTCTTGCGGCGGCGGTGCCAGCGCTACTTCTTGGCCTCTGCGGCAGAGTGAGCCCATGGCTGCGCCTCGCGGTCGAGAGCGTCATGTGCTGGCAGATCTTGGCGGCAAAGTCGCTGCGGGATGAGAGCATGAAGGTGTATCACGAACTCGAGCACGGCAGCATCGAATCCGCGCGCCGCGCCGTTTCGATGATCGTGGGACGCGACACGGCGGCGCTCGACGATGCGGGCGTGACGCGCGCCGCGGTCGAGACCGTGGCGGAGAACACGTCGGACGGTGTGGTCGCAC
>ENA-OWPL01001192-OWPL01001192.1-human-gut-metagenome-genome-assembly--contig:-NODE-1192-length-15785-cov-2.610680_pt1 | contig 15785 bp, 12 predicted proteins | sample MGYA00248263_ERZ651844 | MGnify/ENA primary metagenome ERZ651844 (study PRJEB26924, sample SAMEA4378256) | human gut metagenome | biome: human gut; feature: human-associated habitat; material: faeces...
ATCGGCGGCGGACCGGCCGGTATGTCCTGCGCCTACTTCCTGGCTATCGAGGGCTACAGCCCGGTCGTGTTCGAGAAGGAAGCTGTGCCCGGCGGCATGCTCGTCAACGGCATCCCGAGCTTCCGCATCGGCAAGGATGTCGTCAAGTCCGAGATCGACGTGCTGCGCGAGATGGGCGTGGAGTTTAAGTGCGGCGTCGAGGTCGGCAAGGACATCACCATCCAGCAGCTGCGCGAGGAAGGGTACCAGGCGTTCTACGTCGCGGTCGGCCTGCAGCAGGCGTCGAAGCTCAACATCGCCGGCGAGGATCTCACCGGTGTCAAGAGCGGCCTCGACTTCCTGCGTGAAGTCAACGCCGGCAAGCTTAAGAAGCTCACGGGCGACGTGGTCGTCATCGGCGGCGGCAACGCGGCCATCGACGTGGCGCGCGCGGCCCTGCGTCTGACCAAGGGCAGCGTGAATATGTACTGCCTCGAGAAGGACGAGGAGATGCCGACCGTGCCGGATGAGAAGAACGCCGGCATTGCTGACGGCGTCGTCATCAACAACTCCTGGGCGCCGAAGGCCATCCTCGGCGAGGGCGGCAAGGTCACCGGCATCGAACTCATGCGCTGCGTGTCCGTCCGCGACGCGAGCGGTAAGTTCGCCCCGGTCTATGACGAAAATGAGACCATCACCGTCCCGTGCTCCAACGTTCTGGTCGCCATCGGCCAGCGCTCGGTCTACGGTGATGTGCTGGCCGGCACCGCGGCAGAGACGGCCGACGGCCGCCTGATCGCGCACGACGCCGTGACGTTCCAGTCCAACGAACCCGACATCTTCGTCGGCGGCGACTGCGCTACCGGCCCGAAGTACACGATCGATGCGATCGCGACCGGCCGCGAGGGCGCGGTGTCCATCCACCGCTTTGTCAATAAGGGTCAGACGCTGACGATCCACCGCAATACGCGCGAATTCAAGGAGCTCAACAAGGACGATATCGTTCTGCCGACCGAGAAGATCAAAAAGCCCGCACGTGCCGCCGTTGCCATCGACAGCAAGAAGGTGCGCACCATGCAGGATGACCGCGTGACGTTCACCGAAGAGCAGATCCGCTCCGAGGCGTCCCGCTGCCTGAGCTGCGGGCGCAGTGTTGTCGATCCGAACAAGTGCATCGGCTGCGGTATCTGCACGACCAAGTGCGAGTTTGATGCCATCCACCTCAAGCGTGTGCGTCCGCAAAACAGCAAAATGATCCCGGCCGAGGATAAGTTCAAGGCAATCGCGCCTTATGCCGCCAAGCGTCAGGTGAAGATCATCAAGAAGTCCCTTACGGACAAGAAATAAGTATCCATCCTGCGGCGGGCACAGCATCCCTTCCGCTGTGCCCGCCCTCCCGAAAGGAGCCCCCCATGCACGAGCTGAGCATCGTTACCTATGTCGTCAAGCAGGTGCAGGAGATTGCCAAGGAAAACAACCTCACCGAGATCGAGTCGGTCACGCTCGAATTCGGTGAGGTCTCCGGCATTGTGCCGGAATATCTTGAAGATTGCTGGAATTGGTATACCAAGAAAGAGCCGATCATTCAGGGCACGAAATTCCTGTATGAGATCATCCCGGCCGTCACCTGGTGCGACGACTGCAAGCAAACCTATCCGACCGTACAATACGGCAAAACATGCCCGCATTGCGGCAGCGGCAAGACCTGGCTGCAGCAGGGCAATGAGATCAATATCAAGCAGATCGAGGCGCGCTGATCGCGCCGGGCCTTCTGTCTGCGGGCAGCAAAGATACACAAAGGCGGTCGCGCAGCCGCTTTTGATAGAAACACAAATGAAGAGGGAGTGAACCATGAAAGACCTGAAACATCTTTTATACTTCGAAAACCTTTTGCAGGAAGCGCACAATGACCTGGTCGCGCAGGCGCAGAATGAGGGGAAGATCTGTGTTGCCTATGCCTGCGAAAACACGCCCGAGCCGCTGCTGAACCTGCCGGGAGCGTTCTCAACGCGCCTGCGCGCGCCGCGCACCGGCTCCATGGAAATGGCCACGTACTACATGACCAGCTTTCTGTGCGAGTACAGCCGCGCACTGCTGGAGCGTGCCATCGAGGGCGGCTACAACTTCGCCGACTGCATGATCACGCCGGACGGCTGCTCGATGATGAACCGCGCCGTCGAGAACATGGAGCTGCTCAAGACCATGGGCAAGAGCAAGCCGAAGTTCTTCTACGAGTACATGGAGATCCCGATGAAGGCCGACGACAACGGTCTGAATCTGTATGTGCTCCAGTGCCGCAACCACATCCTCACGCCGCTGCACGAGCACTACGGCATCGACGTGTCGGACGCGGCCATCCGCAGCGCCGTCGCCGAGCACAACCATGTGTGCGAGCTCATCCGCGCCATCGGTGAGTACCGCAAGGGGCCTAACCCGCGCATTACGGGCTACGAATTTCACGTCATCACGCTTGCGACCTATGTCGCGCCGAAATACCTGCTCATCGACAAGCTGGAGGAGACGCTCAAGGAGCTCAAGACCCGTCGCCCGGATAAGAAAAATCCGTACCGCGCGCGTGTGGTCGTTGTCGGCTCGGAGGTCGATGATATCGACTTCATCAAGCTCGTCGAGGATACCGGCGCTTATGTCTGCGCCGACCGCTTCTGCTACGGCTCGTTCCCGGGCCGCGACCCGATCACGCTGACGGACGACGAGGATGCGCTCACGCAGATCTGCCGCCAGTACATGAACCGCGCCCAGTGCCCGCGCTATATGGATATGCCCAAGATGCTCGGCCGCCGCGAATACGTCAGCCAGCTTGCTAAGGAGTATGCCGCCGACGGCATCATCTACGAGCAGATCAAGTTCTGCGACCCGTGGGCGTATGAGCGTATGCTCGGTTCGCACATTCTCAACGATGACTACGGCTATCCGGTGCTGTCTGTTGACCGTCCGTATAACATCGCTTCCTCCGGCCAGATGCGCACCCGTGTGCAGGCATTCGTGGAAAGCATGGAGATCAAGAAGATTCAAGGGGGGAAACAGTGATGTCCAACAAGAGAATCGGCTGCGAAAATTTCGGCAAGTTTTATACCGAGGGCAAGGTACGCAACCGCCGCGAGTGGCGCGGCGTCAAGGACACGCTCTATGATTACAGCCGCTGGCTGCACATCATGACCATCCTTGCGAAGTTCATCGTCAAGCCGCGCAATATCAAGGCCATGTTCCGCTATCGCTGGATGGCCAACTATCTGGCCGTGCCCATGATGGTCGACCGCCACACGCAGGGTCTGCGCGATGAATATCTGCGTATCTGCCACCTGGAGCAGGACCTCGTCATTGAGGATGTGGCAAAGCTGCTCGACAGCCTCTTCCGCGGCGACCGCCGCATCGGCAACGATAAGAAGTTTTCCGACAAGGTCGTGCTCGTGGATGAAAACGAGATGACTGCCGTCATGATGGGCTTCCCGACGCTCAAGTGCCTGAGCCGCGAGACGCCGTCCACCTATGTCTCCGTGCTGCTCAACCAGCACGCGGCTGAGCATTACATCGATGTTGCGCAGGAATACGGTCTTGCCGGCGACGTCTGCCCGATGCCGGAGGCCGAGGCCGGCGTGTCCATCGACGACGACGCGCCCGTGCTCGGCGCCTGCGCCGTGCAGTGCAATACGACCTGCGACGGTTCTCTGCTCGGCAACGGTGTCATCTCCAAGCGCCTCGAGCTTGAGGACGGCATCCCGGTGTTCCAGCTTGCAGCGCCCCTGCGCCATCGCGAGGACGACGTGCAGGAATACGCCGCACAGGAGATCAAAAATGCTATCGCTTTTATTGAAGAGCACACCGGCGAGAAGTGGGACTGGAAGGCGTATTTCGAGTGTGCAGAGCGCGTGAACTATGCCACCAAGTGCCGCCTCGAGTGGCTGGAGATGAACAAGACCGACTACCCGCAGGTCTTTGGCTCCAACCTCGCGCTGTATACCGAAACGAACTACATGGCCATCTGCGGCAAGGTCCCCGCGTTCCGCGAGGCCGACCGCAAGATCACCGAGCTTGCCGAGCGCGCCTACAGCAAGCGCAAGCGCGCCGCCAATGCGTACCGCCACCGCGCCATCGTCTGGGGCGTGCAATCGCACTTCTACATGGACTTCCTTGTCTGGCTGCTCAACTGCTGGGGCATCGTGCCGCTGACGGATATGCTCTCCATGGTCTCAACGCGCGAACTCGTCACGGAGGACACGCCCGAAAACCGCGAGCAGGCGTATTACGACATGGCCTGGCTGACCGAGAACATGATCATGCGCAACCGTACCCACGGCGGCTACAAGGTCCTGCTCGACGAGCTCTGGGAGTACTGCGAGCAGTTCAACGCCGACATGGTCATCCTCTGGGAGCACATGAGCTGCAAGGCGCTCGACGGCATGCACGGCCTGTTTGAAGAGCGCGCCCGTGAGCACGGCATCCACCTCATCTGGGTCACGCACGATCTGTTCGACCCGCGTGTCATCTCGCGGCAGGGCGTGCGCCAGCAGGTCAATGACTACATGCGCACCGTCATGCAGGAAGAGCCCGTGGATCCGAGCCTGGAGATCCTGAAGGACGAGAAGTCCTGGTAATCAGAGAGGAGATCGAACATGAACAATCTGAAATGCAAGCTGCTCAAGGCCCTGCTGGGCGTGTCGCTCGGCGCACTGGGCGCATTTGCGGTCACGTTTGTCGTCTACTTCTGGAATCTGGACATGAAGCTCACCTCCGTCATGGAGGGCATCCTGCTCAAGCACTACGACAAGATCGACCGCGACCAGCACCTGTGATTCCAACAGTTTTCAGTGCCCGTCTGCCATGGCAGACGGGCACTTTTTGCGGCCGTTTTCGCGTGTAAACAATTTATGAAGTCTCTTGACGTTTTGCGTGAATGTCCTTATAATGCGTAGCGTGCTACATATTCGGAGGTGCATCATGGAGCAATATCCGATTGGATGTCTATTAAAAATGATCACGGACAAGATCAAAATACAGGCAGACGCCAACCTTGCGCAGCATGACCTGACGCTGACGCAAAGCCGCGTGCTCGGCTATCTGGCTCGAAACGGCGGCATGGCGACGCAAAAGGAGATCGAGGGCTTCCTGCAGGTGTCGCACCCGACCGTAGCGGGCGTCATCGGGCGCATGGAGCAAAAGGGCTTCGTGTCCTGCCGGCCCGACCCGGCGGATAAGCGCAGCAAGCTCGTCTGCCAGACAGCTCGTGCCACCGAGATCGCACATCAAATGCAGGCGACCATTGCGGCCGCGGAGCAGCAGATGCTCCGCTCGCTGACCCCGAAGCAGATCGCGGCGCTGGAAGACGCCCTGCGCACGATCTATGCCGACCTCGGCTGATCTGCACGCATACCCGGAAGGAGGAACCCTATGCTTCATACATTGACCCGCAGTCTGCGGGAGAACAAAGGCCCCGCGCTCGTGACGGTTATGCTCTCGGCGCTGGAGGTCGTGTTTGAGATCGTGATCCCGCTGTTTATGTCCAACCTCATCGACTTCGGCATCGAGGGCGGCAGTATGGCGGCGGTCTGGAAATTCGGCGCGTTTTTGCTGCTGCTGGCGGCGTTCCAGCTGGCGACCGGCGTGCTCGCCGCGCGCATTGCCGCGCGCGCGTCCGTCGGCTTTGCGGCAAACCTGCGCGAGGATATGTACGACAATGTGCAGACGTTCGCGTTTTCGAACATCGATAAGTTTTCCACCGCGTCCATCGTCACGCGCCTGACGACGGACACCACGAATGTGCAAAATGCATTCCAGATGCTCATGCGCATGGCGATCCGCGCGCCGGTCATGCTGATCTTTTCCATGATCGTGTCGTTTCGCATCAGCCGCGACATCTCGATGACGTTTCTCATTATTCTGCCGATCCTTGCGCTGGCGCTCTTTTTCATCATCCGCAGCGTGTTCCCGGTCTTTTCGCGCGTTTTCCGCACGTATGATGAGCTCAACAACGTTGTGCAGGAGAACGTCCGCGGCATTCGTGTCGTGAAGTCGTTCAATCAGGAGCGGCACGAGATCGGTAAGTTCGGCGCGATCTCCGCGCGCATTTATCAGGACTTTTCCAAAGGCGAGCGGCTCATCACGCTCAACGCACCGCTGATGCAGTTTTGCATCTATACGTGCATGATCGTGATCTCGTGGCTCGGCGCGAAGGCCATCATCGCCAGCGGCAACGATCCCGCGCTCGGCCTCACGACCGGAAATCTCACCGCGCTCATCACCTATACCATGCAGATCCTCTCGAGCCTGATGATGCTCTCTATGGTTTTTGCCATGCTGACGATCTCGCTCTCGTCCGCGCGCCGCATCGCAGAGGTGCTCGAGGAGCGGTCGGACATCCCGCAGCCGGAGCAGCCGGTCATGACCGTGCGCAACGGTGCGGTTGACTTTGACCACGTGAGCTTTGTCTACGCCTCCAAGGCAGATAAAAAGGTGCTCGACGATATTGACCTGCATATCCGCTCCGGCGAGACGATCGGCATTATCGGCGGCACCGGTGCGTCGAAATCCTCACTCGTGCAGCTCATCCCGCGTCTGTACGACGTGACCGGCGGCAAGCTGACGCTTGGCGGCGTGGACGTGCGCGACTATGATCTGGATACTCTGCGCGGTGCCGTCGCCATGGTGCTGCAGAAAAACGAACTCTTTTCCGGCACAATCGCCGAAAATCTCCGCTGGGGCAATGAAAACGCCACGGATGAGCAGCTGCGTCATGCCTGCAAGCTTGCGTGCGCGGATGAGTTCATCTCCGCCATGCCGGACGGGTATGACACCCACATCGAGCAGGGCGGCACGAATGTTTCCGGCGGCCAGAAGCAGCGCCTGTGTATCGCGCGTGCGCTGCTGAAAAAGCCGAAGGTGCTCATTCTCGATGACTCGACGAGCGCCGTCGACACGCGCACGGACGCGCAGATCCAGCAGGCGCTGTCGACCTACATTCCCGACACGACGAAGATCATCATCGCGCAGCGCATCAGCTCGGTGCAGAATGCAGACCGCATCGTTGTGCTCGATGACGGACACATCGACGCCGTCGGCTGCCACGATGAGCTGCTGCGCACGTGCGAAATATACCGCGAGGTCTATGAGTCCCAGCAGAAGGGAGGCGAGGACGATGCGTGAACGCCCGAAATTTGACGGCCGGACGCTCAAGCGCCTGCTGTCGTATATGCGCGCCTATAAGGGCACGCTCGTGCTCGTGACGGTCTGCATCCTGCTGAGCGCGGTCGCAGGCGCGGCCTCGTCCATGTTCCTGCAAAAGCTGATCGACGGCTATATCGTGCCCTTGCTCGGCGCGGCATCCCCGGATTATTCGGGTCTCATCCACGCGCTCGTTACGATCGGCTGCGTATATCTTGTCGGCACGCTGGCTACATGGCTGTATAACCGCCGCATGGTCACGATCGCGCAGGGCACGCTCAAGCGCATCCGTGACGAGATGTTTGCCAAGATGCAGAGCCTGCCCATCCGCTACTTTGACACGCATACGCACGGCGACATCATGAGCCTGTACACAAACGATACCGATACGCTGCGCCAGATGATCGCGCAGTCCATGGCGCAGCTCGTATCGTCCGTGTTCACGCTGGCGGCAGTGTTTTTCTGCATGATGTACATCAGCGTCTGGCTGACGCTGATCGTGTGCGCCGTCATGGCGCTCATCCTCGTGTTCGTGCGCAAGCTCACCGGCCGCATCGGCGGCTACTTCATGGCGCAGCAGACGGCGCTGGCCGATCTCAACGGCTATGTCGAGGAGATGGTCAACGGCCAGAAGGTCGTCAAGGTCTTTTGCCATGAGGAGCAGAGCAAGGCGGAGCTGCGCCGCCGCAACCGCGTCTGGGCGGAAAACGCCGCGCGCGCCAGCGGCATGGCCAACAGCATGATGCCGATGATGAACGCCGTAGGTTATCTGCAGTATGTCATCATCGCCGTCATCGGCGGCACGATGGCGATTGCCGGCACGCCGAACCTCGGTCTGACGGGCATGAACACGCTCACGCTCGGTATGATCGCATCCTTCCTCACGCTCTCGCGCGGGTTCACAAACCCCATTTCGCAGATCTCCAACCAGTTCAACTCCATCGTCACGGCGCTGGCCGGCGCATCGCGTATCTTCGCGTTCATGGATGCCGAGCCGGAGACGGACGACGGCTATGTGACGCTTGTCAACGCCACGGAGGAAAACGGCATGCTCGCCGAGACCGACCACCACACGGGCCTCTGGGCGTGGAAGCACCCGCACGGCGACGGCACGGTCACATACACGAAGCTTGCCGGCCGCGTCGTGTTCGACCATGTGGACTTTGGCTACACACCGGATAAGGAAGTCCTGCACGACATCACGCTCTACGCCGAGCCCGGCCAGAAGGTCGCCTTCGTCGGCGCGACCGGCGCAGGCAAGACCACGATCACCAACCTCATCAACCGCTTTTACGACATTGCCGACGGCAAGATCCGCTACGACGGCATCAACATCAATAAGATCCGCAAGGCAGATCTGCGCCGCAGCCTCGGCATCGTGCTGCAGGATGTGAACCTCTTTACCGGTACAGTCATGGAAAATATCCGCTACGGAAATCCGGCTGCGACGGATGATGAATGTATCGCCGCGGCGAAGCTCGCCAACGCCGACCACTTCATCCGCATGCTGCCCGACGGCTACAACACCGTGCTCAAGGGTGACGGCAGCGGCCTGAGCCAGGGGCAGCGGCAGCTGCTGAGCATCGCGCGCGCGGCCGTGTCCGATCCGCCGGTCATGATCCTCGACGAGGCGACAAGCTCCATCGACACCCGCACGGAGGCGCTCGTGCAGAGCGGCATGGATAAGCTTATGGAGGGACGCACGGTGTTCGTCATCGCGCACCGGCTCTCAACGGTCAAAAATGCGGACGTCATCATGGTGCTTGACCATGGCCGCATCATCGAGCGCGGCAATCATGCAAAGCTCATTGCGGAAAAGGGCGTCTATTATCAGCTCTATACCGGTGCGTTCGAGCTGGAATAACACGGGTCTTGCAAGCAAAGAACGCGTGCGGTATAATGACCGCAGTGCATTTCATTTGTCAGGAGGCAGAGCCATGGAGTACAGAAGATTTGAAAACACCATCGTCGCCCGCATCGACCGCGGGGAAGAAGTGCTCGAGCAGGTCGCGGCCATTGCACAGGCCGAGCAGATCAAGCTTGCGAGCGTGCAGGCGCTCGGCGCAGTCGGGGAGTTTACGGTCGGTGTGTTCCACACGGCCGAAAAGCAGTACCACGCGAACTCCTTCGCGGGCGATTTTGAGATCGTCTCGCTGACCGGCACGATCAACACGATGGACGGCGCATTTTACACGCACCTGCATATGAGCGCCGGCAACGAGAAGGGCGAAGTGTTCGGCGGACATCTCAACCGCGCCGTTATCAGCGCCACCTGTGAGATGGTCATCACGGTTATCGACGGAAGAGTGGATCGTTTTCACAGTGAGGAGATCGGCCTGAACCTGTTCCAATTCTGAGCATCTGTGTCAAAAGCACGCACGGCCATTGAGTTGTGCGTGCTTTTTTGCTGCCTTGACCCTATATTCCTATTGACAACATAGGAATATAGGCATATAATTCACCTCAATGAGGTAGGATTTGCGTCAGACCGTCCTGAGCCTCTCTGAATTCATGTATATCGTATGCAGCCGTGCCGTCAGGCACGGTTTGCCATTGGGAACGGAGGATACATATATGAACAGCAACCTGCTTGAAGTCAGCGGCCTGCACGTGAGTGCGGGCGAGAAAGAGATCCTGCACGGCGTGGACCTGACCGTCGGCAAGGATGAGACGCATGTGCTCATGGGGCCGAACGGCACCGGCAAGTCCACGCTCGGCTATACGATCACCGGCAATCCGGAGTACACGGTCACGGCCGGAAAGATCGTCTTTGACGGCGAGGATATCACACGGTTGCCGGTCAACGAGCGCGCGAAGAAGGGCATTCTTCTGTCGTTTCAGAATCCGCTCGAGGTGCCCGGCGTGACGCTCAGCGCCTTCATCCGCAGTGCGCTCGAGCAGAAGACCGGCAAGCGCATCCGCCTCTGGGACTTCAAGAAGAAGCTCGCCGAAACGATGCAGCTGCTGGCGATGGACGCCTCCTACGCCGAGCGTGACCTGAACGTGGGCTTTTCCGGCGGCGAGAAAAAGAAGGCGGAGATCCTGCAGATGCTCATGCTCGAGCCGAAGCTTGCCATCCTCGACGAGACGGACTCCGGTCTGGACGTCGACGCGGTGCGCACGGTCTCCAATGGCGTGCAGCTCTATCGTGAGCGCGTGCACGGCTCGCTGCTTATCATCACGCACAGCACCCGCATTCTTGAGGCACTGACGGTGGACGCCGCGCACATCATGGAGCAGGGCGTCATTGTGAAAAACGGTGATGCATCGCTTGTAGATACCATCAATGAAAACGGCTTTGGCGGCATCCGGGCTGACTGAAAGCGAGGCGATCCGAATGAAGGAAAAAAGTCAGGTCGCGGACATTGACCGCAGCGTCTATGACATCCGCGACAAAGAGGACGATGCCTATCGTATGCAGGAGGGCCTGACACCAGAGATCATTGACAAGCTCTCCAAGGAAAAGGACGATCCGGTCTGGATGCAGCAGTTCCGTCTGCACTCCCTCCAGATCTATAACGAATTGCAGGTGCCGGACTGGGGTCCGTCTATCGACGGGCTGAACATGGACAACATTGTCACTTATGTCCGCCCCAATACCAATATGAAAACCAAGTGGTCCGACGTGCCGGAGGACATCAAGAATACCTTTGAACGTCTGGGCATTCCGCAGGCAGAGCGAAAGTCCCTTGCCGGTGTGGGAGCACAGTATGACTCCGAACTGGTGTACCATAATGTGCGGCAGGAAGTTGCCGATCTGGGCGTAGTGTATACCGATCTGGAAAGTGCCATGCACGGCGAATATGCGGACATGATTCGCAAACACTTCATGAAGCTGGTGCCGCCGACAGACCATAAGTTTGCGGCTCTGCACGGTGCAGTCTGGTCCGGCGGTTCCTTTGTATACGTGCCGAAGGGCGTGTCCGTGGAGATTCCGCTGCAATCCTATTTCCGTCTGAATGCACCGGGAGCAGGACAGTTTGAACATACGCTGATCATCGTGGAAGAGGGAGCATACCTGCACTTTATCGAGGGCTGCTCCGCCCCGAAATACAATGTGGCAAATCTCCACGCCGGCTGTGTCGAACTGTTCGTGGGCAAGAATGCCACACTGCGGTACTCCACCATTGAAAACTGGTCGAAGAACATGTACAACCTGAACACCAAGCGTGCACTGGTCGAAGAAGGCGGCAAGGTGGAATGGGTTTCCGGCTCGTTCGGCTCTCATGTGTCCTATCTGTACCCCATGAGTATCCTCAAGGGCAAGGGAGCAAAAATGGAGTTCACCGGCATTACTTTCGCCGGAAATGGACAGAATCTGGACACCGGTGCCAAGGTCGTTCATGCGGCTCCGGACACCAGTTCCTATATCAACACCAAGTCGATTTCCAAGGACGGCGGTATCAGCACGTTCCGCAGTTCCGTTGTGGTCAATAAGGACGCAGAGGGCTCGAAGTCCTCGGTTTCCTGCGAATCTCTGATGCTGGACGCACAGTCCCAGTCGGATACCATTCCGGCGATCGATGTCCGCACCCGCAAGGCAGACGTGGGACACGAAGCACAGATCGGCAAGATCAGCAACGAAGCAATTTTCTACCTGATGTCCAGAGGTCTGAGCGAAGAAGATGCCCGGGCATGCATCGTCAGCGGCTTTGCAGATAACGTTTCCAAGGAACTGCCGCTGGAATATGCGATCGAAATGAACAATCTGATTCGTCTGGAAATGAAAGGCAGCATTGGGTGAGGTGAGCATGATGGAAAATAATACAATTCGAGTAAATGCACTTCCGACACTGACATGGCACAGACTGCATGTCAATGCCTGCAAAACAGAACCCTATACACCGGTGAAGCCCTGCACCGTGCAGACCGTTTCCGAAAACGGTGTTGCAGCAGTTTCTGCACTGGAGCCCTGTACCGACTGTAGTGCCGTGGAAACCGGCGTGGGCAGGAATGTGGACAACCTGTTCCAGTGGGGCATGACCGTGACCGTTCCGGAAAACGGCAGTGATACCCTGCGTATGGAAATCGGCAGCGAGGACGGCGGCGACTGTGCGGCATTTGTCAGCGTACAGGCAGAAGCCGGCAGCGAACTGACACTGGTGCAGATCTGGAAAGCAGACGCTTCCCATACGGCACTGCGGACTGTGATTCGTGCAGAGGCCGGAGCAACTGTTCGGCTGGTGCAGATCCTTGCCGATGCCAGTGCAGAGTGCATCAATGATGTGGGCTGTGTCACCGGCGAAAAGGCTTCTTTCGAGGTGATCCGGCTGTATCTGGCACAGGGCAATGTGATTTCCGGTATCCGTACCGATCTGGCAGGAAACGGCAGTAGCTTCACCTGCAAATCCGGCTATCTGGTAAAGCCGTCCAAAAAGCTGGATATGAACGTGATTGCCAACCATATCGGCAAGAACACCCAGAGTGACATTCAGGCAGACGGCACCTTGTACGACGGAGCCGAAAAGGCATTCCGCGGCACCATTGACCTGAAGCGTGGCTGTGCCGGCTCGGAGGGTAAGGAAGAAGAAAACGTGCTCCTGCTGGGAGATGACGTTGTCAATAAGACCATTCCGCTGATCCTCTGCACCGAAGAAGATGTCAAGGGCAGCCACGGTGCATCTATCGGGGAACTGGAACAGGGCATGCTGTTCTACTTTGAAGCCCGCGGCATCAGCAAGAGCGAAGCGGAAAAGATCGTGGCAAAGGCTCGGTTGGAAAAGCTTTGTCAGGAAACTGCTGACGAGAAAGCAGCAGAGTATATGCACCAGAAAATCGAGGAGGTGATCTGACGTGACAGCGTGGAATCCGGAAAACGTGCGGCAGGACTTTGTGTTGCTCCAGAACACCGATCGGGTCTATTTTGACAACGCGGCGACTTCCCAGAAGCCGAAGTGTGTGATCGATGCGGTGCAGGAATTCTATGAAAAGTATAACGCCAATGTGCTCCGCGGACTGTACCCCTTGAGCGTAGAAGCTACGGAACGCTATGAAAACGCCAGAAAGACCGTGCAGCGGTTTATTCATGCTGCCTGTCCTGAGGAGATCATCTTTACCCGAAATGCCACAGAGAGCATGAATCTGGTGGCGTACAGCTACGGCATGGCAAACCTGAAAGCCGGCGATGAGATTCTGGTTTCCATTCTGGAACACCACAGCAATATTCTGCCGTGGCAGATGGTTTCCCGTGCCACCGGTGCCAAGCTGGTCTTTCTGGAATGCGAACCGGACGGCACCATTCCCAAGGAAAAAATGGACGAGGCTTTCTCGGAACACACCAGGCTGGTGGCAGTGACACAGGTTTCCAACGTGCTGGGCTGTGTCAACGATATTCCGGAACTGGTGAAGCGTGCCAGAGCCTGCGGTGCAGTAATCCTGATGGACGCGGCACAGAGTGCCCCTCATATGCCCATTGACGTGCAGAAACTGGACGTGGATTTTGTGGCATTTTCCGGTCACAAGATGCTGGCTCCCATGGGGATCGGCGTGCTGTACGGCAAGCAGGAACTGCTGGAAAAAATGCCGCCGTTCCTCACCGGCGGCGAGATGATTGAATCTGTCACCCGCGATGGTGCAGTCTTCGCCGAGCTCCCGCACAAGTTCGAGGCCGGCACGGTCAACGCGGCAGACGCCGTGGGCCTGCATGCGGCCATTGACTATGTCAAGAGCATCGGCTTTACAGCGATGCATCAGCAAGAGGTCGCGCTGACACGCCGCACGATGGACGCGATCGGCGAGATGCCGCACGTCCACGTGCTGGGCTCGGAAAAGCCCGAGGAGCATTGCGGCATCATCACCTTTACGGTGGACGGTGTTCACCCGCACGACATCAGTGAGATCCTCGCGAGCGACGGCGTCGCCATCCGCGCAGGCCATCACTGCGCGCAGCCGCTTCTGGCCTATTTGAAGCACCCGTCCACCGCGCGGGCAAGCCTCGCGTTTTATAACACGGAATCCGAGGTCGACCGGCTGCTTGACAGCATTTCCACGCTAAGGGAGCGAATGGGTTATGGAAAATAGAAGCTTTTACAATGAAATTCTCACCGAGCACAACCTGCATCCGGAGTTCAAGCACGACCTACCGGACGCCGACATCGTGCTCGAGGGCGTCAACCCGAGCTGCGGCGACGACATCTTCCTCAAGCTGAAGCTTGACGGCGATGTGATCGCGGACGGCGCGTTCGTCGGCGACGGCTGCGCCGTCTCGCAGGCGTCGGCGGACATCATGCTCGGCATGATCGTCGGCAAAAAGAAGGAAGACGCGCTGAAAATGGGCGAGATCTTCCTGAAAATGATCCAGGGCGAGGCGTCGGAAGACGAGATCAACAGCCTGGAAGAGGCCTCGGCTCTCCGTGATATCGCCCATATGCCCGCGCGCGTCAAATGCGCGGTGCTCGGCTGGCGCACGCTGAAAGAGGCCCTGCTGGACGGGGACGAGCTGTCGTAACGCTGTCACTCCGTTGAATTTCAAATCAAACTAATAAAAAGAGGTATTTGCCGCAGCATGCGGCAAATACCTCTTTTTAAAAGCAGCTGCGTTCTTGAAAACTGATTGAGCATACCCTCTCCCCGATTTTGAAAAATTCAAGCAGATTGATCGTCAAGCTATTCTTATCGGCTCTCGCCGATCCTTCGCCTGACGTTGGAAAAATGTCTGCGTTACACCCTCTTCATCCACAAACATAGTATGATTGTTGGTTTTTGTATCATAGCACGAGTTGACCAGCACTGTCAACCGCCGCATGACCAGAATCGCAGCCCGCGCAGTAAGTGATTTCATCCATGTTGACTTTTACGCCCCGTTGTGTGACACTATAGGCAACAAAATGATCTTGCAAGGAGAACAATTATGGCTACCACTTCCGTTTCCGCGCGCTTTCAGGAGCTTTTTCCCGAAACGAACCTCATTTCTCTTCTGACCAAGTACGGCGGCGACGCGGACGATATTTTCGAGACGATTCAGGACCGGTACGACGCCCACGAGCAGGAGCCTCTCGTCGGCCTTCTCGGCATCAAAGCCGCGAATATCGACGCCTTTGCCCGCGCCGCCTACTGGGATCTCGTCAGCGACATCCGCGTCAGGTATCTCTCTTCCCTTCCCCGCAGCGAAGCCGCCGCCATCGCCGCCGCAGCCGACGGCCTCATCACGCATCCCGAAAATGACGATATCGACTGGACCCCCGACGAATTCGTCAGCGATTGGAATGATCTGCACCGCGGCGAGGAGCCTCTCAAATAGCCGGTGCTAAGCTGTATACCATGACAGATGCAAAAGGGCAAGGGAAAAGCGTTGAGGAACTTTTCCCTTGCCCTTTTTTCACTGGTGCTGAAACAGGACAGTGCAAATCGAATGGAAGCCTATATGCAGCACGCCATCTGTGGGAAGAAGCTGCAAAACGGTTAAAGGGTAAAACAAAGGGTAGAAAGCAAAAGAAAGTCCCGAAGCCTTGCAGCTTCAGGACTTTTGCTGTGATGCGTGACCAATTTAGATGCATGCTGAAAATAGGAAAAATCGAGAGCTGGAGCGGCTTTGAGCTGTTTCAGCCATATTTTTTTGCTTTCAATTTCCCATGATAGCGGAGAATTGGGCATTTTTAAGAGTGACCGAAATAGATACAGCCTCGCATCTC
>ENA-OWPL01001194-OWPL01001194.1-human-gut-metagenome-genome-assembly--contig:-NODE-1194-length-15764-cov-10.294417_pt1 | contig 15764 bp, 13 predicted proteins | sample MGYA00248263_ERZ651844 | MGnify/ENA primary metagenome ERZ651844 (study PRJEB26924, sample SAMEA4378256) | human gut metagenome | biome: human gut; feature: human-associated habitat; material: faeces...
GACGTTTAGACGCAAGAAGGACGCTGAAGAGCTTAGTTGCGGATTTGAGGTATAACTCTCTTTGTCTTTAATGTCTCTAATTCGTTTTTCTATATCTCCATTTCTGGATAGCGGGCTTTCAGTGCAGCCAGTTTCTGATGCGTCTTCTCAAGGAAGGTGCGATGCTCTGCCGATTCGGGGTTGAAAGGGCGGTGGTTCAGCGCTGCCTTTATTGGCTGCCACTCGCTCAAGAATGCTTTAGTTTCGTTGCTGAAGAACGTGTCGGCGAAGCGTTCCCAGATGTAGTCGACGGCTTGCTGCGAGGGGTGCAGCATGTCGGGCGCATAGAAGCGATAATCGCGAAGCTCATCGCACACTATCTCGTACGCCGGGAAGTAGACGCAGCCCTCGGTCTGCTCTGCCACCTGCTCTGCTGCTAACAGCAGCGTAGCCTTCGACACGGCGCTGCCGTGGAAACCATACTTGGCGTAGCGTATCGGACTCACGGTGAGCACGATGCGCACGTCCGCTCTGCGCTCGCGCAGCATGTTTATGGCTTTCGTTATGTATTCCGCACACTCGTCGACGCTGAGGCTGCGCTCGGTGAAGAGTCGCTGCGGTCGCTTCTGACAGTTGTCCACTATCTCGCCCGTCTCGTTGAGTATGTACACGCGGTTGGTGCCGAGCGTGAACACCGCCGTGCGCGCCACCTCCGCAGTCGTGGCTGCGAGGTAGCGCTCCACGGTGTGCAGTATGCTCGCCGGGTTGTACATCACGCCGTACGGATTGACCGTAGCGCGAAACTTGTCGTCGACGAACCGGCTGCCGATGTTGTCGGCGAAGCACGAACCCACGAAGAGCATACGCTCGCAGGGGGCTATCGCGAACGGCGACTTGTCTATGGTGACTGGCGTGCGGAATTCCATTATTCTTACTCCTTCTTTCTTTTCATTTCAAAGACAACTCCGCCGATGATGGCGAGAGCCAGCAGCAGATAGGCTGCGTAAGCTGCGGTCTCGGTGTTCTTCACCGATGCCGGCTTGAACGTGAGCACCACTTTGTGCTCGCCCGGCTTCACGTTGATGGCGCGCAACACGTAGTTGACGCGACCCACCTCTACGTCCTTGCCGTCGACGGTGGCAGTCCAGCCTGGGTAGTAAATCTCCGAGAACACAACCACGCCGCCCTTCGGCGACTGCACGGTGTAGCACAGTTCGTTCGGCTCGTACTTGTCGAGACGCACGAACGCTGTGCCCTCCTGCTTGACGGCTTCGCCTAAGGCTGCCTTGAACTTGCTGTCGGCTACAGCCTCGTGATGCAGGTCGAGCTGCTTGATGGCGTCGAGCTCCTGGTTGGCGTTGTCTACATACTGGAGGCGGTCGACGAACCACGCGTTGCCGTAGGCGTACGGGTTCTGCAAGGGCACGGTCTGTCCGCCCTGCAGCGGCATGATGATATACTTGGTGTTGAGCATGTTGAGCACCGGATAAACCGAGTCGCCCGGCACGCTCGTCATGTCGCCCTGCGCCTTGGCGATGGCAGACATCGCCTGCTGCATCTCGGGTGCGATATACGCGTCGATAAGTTCCTGGTAGCGGCGCAGCTTGGCAGCGTGGTAGCCGCCGATTGACTTATGGTAGTACGATGTCTCGTTCTCGTTGAACGTGTTCGATGCGAGGTTCAGCACGCGATAGTCGAGCGATGTGTCCTGCAGAATCTGGCGGTCGGTGGCTGTCTCCTGCTGCGGAGTCTCGCGCACGCTGCGCTCCACGAACATTCCGTCGTTGAGGTAGCGCTTGTTCACCTGCCACATATCCACGAGGCAGAGCGCGAAGAGGAGAGCCACGGCGTACTTCGGCTGCAGCTTCTTCAGCAGAGCGAGCACGAGGATGACGGTTCCGGCGAGTATCACGAAGAACGAACGCCAGCAGTCGGCGGTGAATATAGAGATGCGTATCTCGCGCAGATTGCTGATGAGCGGAGTGAGATACTCGCTCGGTATAGAGGCGAGAGCACGCAGCTCGGCGTTAGAAACGAAGTCGGGGAAGAACACCGTAGGCATGATGGCGAACGCCACGCACATGCCCGCCGTGAGCACAAAGCTGAGCGCGAGCCACGAGCGGTTCTTCACCTCGCGGCACACCAGTCGGTGCGAAGCCGGACCGACGAGCAGTGGGGTGGTGCCCTTGAGGAAGTTCTCGGTCTCGAGCACCTTCTTCAGAGCCAGCATAGCAAGCAGCGGAATGGTGAACTCGGCGATGACGAGTATCGACGCCACGGTGCGGAACTTGGCGTACATCGGCACATAGTCGAGGAAGAGGTCGGTGAACCACATGAAGTTTCTGCCCCACGAGAGCAGTACGGAGAGCACCGTCGCAGCGAGCAGCGCCCACTTCATCGGGCCCTTCACGATGAACAGACCCAGCACGAAGAGCAGCATCACGAACGCTCCGACGTACACCGGACCGCTTGTGCCCGGCTGGTTGCCCCAGTACTGACCCAATTGCTGATATATCTGGTAGAACTCGGGGTTCGCCTTCTCCATCGCCTTCTCGTTCTGCGCCAACGGCACCGAAGCGCCACCCTTGGTGTTAGGCACGAGCAGGGTCCAAGTCTCGTCGACACCGTAGCTCCACTGCGTGATATAGTCGCGGTCGAGGCCGCTCGAAGTCTGGTTGGCAGCGTTCTTTTTCACCAGCTCGCTCTTGCCGCGCATCGACTCCTGCGTGTACTGCCATGTGTGGTAGAGGTTGGAGAGGTTGATCACCACGCCCAATACAGCCGCCACGGCGCACACCGCCGTAGCCTTGGCGAAGCGTGCCATCTGCTTCTGGCGCAGAGCCTCTACGAGGTAGGCGATGACCATGAACAGCACGATGAACAGATAGTAGTAGGTCATCTGCACGTGGTTGGCTTGAATCTCGAGCGCCGTGAACAGACCCGTGAGCACGAAGCCCCACACGTACTTGCCACGATAGGCGAGCACGATGCCCGCAATCATCGGCGGTAGATAAGCTAATGTAATCACCTTCCAGATGTGTCCGGCGGCGATGATGATGAAGAAGTAGCTGCTGAAAGCCCAAAGGATAGAGCCAAGCGCAGCCAGCTCGCGACGGAAGTCGAACGCACGCAGCAGAATGTAGAAGCCCAAAAGATAGGCGAACACGTACCACACGTTCTCCGGAAGCCACAGGTGGTAGAACTTGCCCACGCCGTTCAGCACCTCCTGCGAGTGGTACGACGGAGCCATCTGATACGTAGGCATACCGCCGAACAAGGCGTTCGTCCAGCGCGGCATGTCGCCCGTGCGCTGGTAATACTCAGTAAGCTCCTCGCCCGCACCGCGTCCGGCTGACGAGTCGTGACGATAGAGGATGCGCCCCTCCGTGTCTGCCGGGAAGAAGTAGGCAAACGCGATGACCGCAAACAACAACACTACCAGCAAGTCTGGCAGAAAGCGTTTCAAAGTCTTCATTGATATTCTTGTTTTATTTGATTATACATTAATATATATATGTTTGCAAAGTTACAGAAATAATTCAAAATACGCAGTAATCTAAGTGTTTTTCTTAACTTGCATGGTGCGCATCGACCGACGCAGACGTCCGCATCGACCGGCGCAGACGTCCGCATCGACCGGCGCAGATGTCCGCATCGACCGACGCAGATGTCCGCATCGACCGACGCAGATGTCCGCATCGACCGGCGCAGATGTCCGCATCGACCGACGCGGATGCCCAAAGCTGCACTTTCGCAATGTAAAATATGTCATTAAAAATGCTCCGAGTGTCATTCTGTCAGACCGTCGGCTCTGCTTTTTGTCAGCAAAAGACAAGAAATTCAGCTTTTGGCACACCATTTGTATATCAGTAAGCGAAAACATCAACCAATTAAAGTAAAAAATAAAAAAACGAAATATTATGGGAAAGATTATTGGAATCGACTTAGGTACTACAAACTCTTGTGTTGCCGTATTTGAAGGCAACGAACCGGTAGTAATCGCCAACAGCGAAGGCAAGCGCACAACTCCTTCAGTCGTTGGCTTCGTAAAGGACGGCGAGCGTAAGGTAGGCGACCCTGCAAAGCGTCAGGCTATCACCAACCCGAAGAACACCGTATATTCAATCAAGCGCTTCATGGGCGAGACCTATGAGCAGTGCTCGAAGGAGGTGACACGCGTACCGTTCAGCGTTGTGAACGAAGGCGGCTATCCGCGCGTTGACATCGACGGACGCAAGTACACTCCGCAGGAAATCTCGGCAATGACACTTCAGAAGATGAAGAAGACCGCTGAGGACTATCTCGGTCAGGAGGTTACGGATGCCGTAATCACCGTTCCGGCATACTTCTCCGACTCACAGCGCCAGGCTACAAAGGAGGCTGGTCAGATCGCAGGTCTCAACGTTCGCCGTATCGTGAACGAGCCAACAGCAGCTGCACTCGCTTACGGCGTAGACAAGGCTAACAAGGACATGAAGATTGCAGTGTTCGACCTCGGTGGCGGTACATTCGATATCTCTATCCTCGAGTTCGGCGGCGGCGTGTTCGAGGTGCTCTCTACAAACGGCGATACACACCTCGGTGGCGACGACTTCGATCAGGTAATCATCGACTGGCTCGTACAGGGCTTCAAGGCTGACGAAGGCATCGACCTCTCTAAGGACCCGATGGCTATGCAGCGCCTCAAGGAGGCTGCAGAGAAGGCAAAGATAGAGCTCTCAAGCACCACATCTACCGAAATCAACCTGCCGTACATCTCAGCCGAGGGTGGCGTGCCAAAGCACTTGGTTAAGACGCTGACACGCTCACAGTTCGAGCAGCTCGCACACAACCTCATCCAGGCTTGCCTCGTACCTTGCCAGAACGCAATGCGCGACGCAAAGCTCCAGACATCAGACATCGACGAGGTTATCCTCGTGGGCGGTTCAAGCCGTATACCAGCCGTACAGACACTCGTTAAGAACTACTTCGGCAAGGAGCCTTCAAAGGGCGTTAACCCCGACGAGGTGGTAGCCGTAGGTGCATCTATCCAGGGCGCCATCCTCAATAAGGAGAGCGGCGTAGGCGACATCGTTCTGCTCGACGTAACACCGCTTACACTCGGTATCGAGACAATGGGTGGCGTGATGACAAAGCTTATCGACGCCAACACCACAATCCCGGCTAAGAAGAGCGAGACATTCTCTACAGCCGTCGACAACCAGACAGCCGTGACCATCCACGTGCTCCAGGGCGAGCGTCCGATGGCTGCACAGAACAAGTCAATCGGCCAGTTCAACCTCGAAGGCATCGCACCGGCACGCCGTGGCGTTCCGCAGATTGAGGTTACATTCGACATCGACGCCAACGGTATCCTCAACGTATCTGCAAAGGACAAGGCAACAGGCAAGGAGCAGGCAATCCGCATTGAGGCTTCTTCAGGCTTGAGCAAGGAGGAAATCGAGCGCATGAAGGCAGAGGCAGAGCAGAACGCAGCTTCTGACAAGGCAGAGCGCGAGAAGATCGACAAGCTCAACCAGGCTGACTCGATGATCTTCACCACCGAGAACTTCCTCAAGGACAACGGCGACAAGATTCCTGCTGACCAGAAGCCGGGCATCGAGCAGGCTCTGCAGCAGCTCAAGGACGCTCATAAGGCTGCCGACGTGGCTGCCATCGACACCGCCATCGCCAACCTCAACAACGTCATGCAGGCTGCTTCTGCACAGATGTACCAGGGTGGCGCACAGCCGGGCGCAGGTGCTCAGGCAGGTGCACAGCCGGGCGCAGACAACGGTGCAAAGGCTGATGACAACATCCAGGACGCAGACTTCGAGGAGGTTAAGTAAGTATAGATAAACATCTATAATAATAAATAGCTAAATAGGGTGTAACTCAATGAGTTGCGCCCTATTTTTGTTTTTAACACTTGTGGATGACTATGCTTGTTTCTCGTTATTTTATTGTATATTTGTACCATATTTGTAACGCAACAAAATAGTAGATAATGTGCAACAAAAGTACTCTTTCTACGTTATTATATAGAAAAGGCAATAAATATGGCAACATCGAAATTTCAAATAATACGCAAGTGTCAGGTGTGTGGCGAGGAATTTATGGCTAAGACTATAGAGTCCTGGTTCTGCTCGCCTAAATGTTCCAAAACTGCATGGAAGCGCAAGCATGACGAGGAGGAAAGGAACAAACTTCTTGACAAGGTAGTCAAGACCATTCCAAAGGAACAAGACTACATAAAGGTGACGGAAGCATACGCCTTGTTTGGCATCAGCCGTTTCACTCTTTACAGGCTTATACGCAAAGGACAGATTTCTCACATCAATCTCGGTACAAACCAAATACGAGTGAGCAAAGAGGAACTTATGAAACTCTATCCTCTCCGACCAAAGGCAACAGACAAGCCTAAGCAAGTGAAAAAACTATACAGCCTCGAGCCCAAGGACTGTTATACTATTGGAGAGATAAGCAAGAAGTATAAGGTCAATGACAGTACGGTGTATGCACATATACGCAAGTACTCCATCCCCACACGACAGATAGGCAACTATGTGTATGTACCCAAGAAAGAAATCGACAACCTATATAAAGGAGCAAAACAATGAAGAAAGCATTATCCCATACACGAGTGACGGTGAAACTCCGCAAATCGGAATATCACGATGAATGGTATCTGTACATAGAGGCTTATCCTGTGTTCCAATCGGGCAAGGACAAGCCACAACGATTGCGTGAGTATCTGAACCGCACGATAACTACTCCTGTATTCGACAAATCACGCAATGCTCGAACAGGTGCCGATGGCAAGAACACTTATAAGCCCAAGCGAGATTTGAATGGCATAATCGTATGCAAGTCGCAACTTGACCAAGAAGCGTGTATCTATGCCGACAAGGTAAGGAGTATGCGCCAAAAGGAATACGATAACGCTTCACTCTATTCGGCAGAGGAAACCGAACAAGCAGAACAGCTTGAACGTTCACGCTGCAACTTCATTGAATACTTTGCCAATGTAGCCGACACTCGCCATGCCAATAGTTCAGACTCTATTATCGTTAACTGGAGGCGTGTAGGCGAGTTGTTGAAGATATTTGCCAAAGGCGATACTATCTTGTTTGCAGACATTGACATGAAATTAGTAGAATCGTTCCGTCGCTTTTTGATGACTGCACCACAAGGAGGTAATAAGTCGGGCACAATTTCGCAGAACACAGCTTCCACTTACTTTGCCATTTTCAAAGCTGGACTGAAACAGGCTTTCATTGACGGCTACCTCACTATTGATATATCGGCAAAGGTAAAAGGTATACAAGAACAGGAAAGCCGAAGGGAATACTTGACTGTGGAAGAACTGAATCGTTTGGCGCAAACACCATGCGACCCATTATTGAAACGTGCAGCTTTATTCTCCGCTCTTACAGGCATTCGCCATTGTGACATTCAAAAGTTGAAGTGGTCGGAAGTGGAAATGTTTAACGGCAATTACCGCTTGAATTTCACGCAACAGAAGACAAAGGGTGTAGAGTATATGCCAATTTCAGAGCAAGCATTTCAACTTTGTGGCGAAAGACAGGACGGAGATTTGCTTGTATTTGCAGGGTTGCCAGCTCCATCTTGGATAAATCGTCCTATCAAAAGATGGGTTGAAGCAGCAGGAATAAAGAAGCATATCTCCTTCCATCTTTCCAGGCACTCGTATGCTACGCTCCAGCTGGCGGGCGGTACAGACATCTATACCGTAAGCAAAATGCTTGGTCATACCAATGTACGCACAACACAAATCTATGCAAAGGTTGTTGATGCAAAGAAAGAGAATGCCACAAAGAGAATAACTTTGGACTTGCCTCCTACTGATACAAATCAAACAGCCGAATAGGGATAATTTACACCTTATTATATATAGCCATCCACACGCATTGTTGTGGGTGGCTTTTCTTTTTTTATGAGGTCGTTTCAACCGAACCCATAAAAAGTGATGGACTTCTTACAAGGGGTACGGTTGAAACGACACCCTTATAACAATTGGCTGATGTCACCACAAGGATGTTATTACAAGTCATACCCTTTATACTTTGTTTATACTATGGAGTGATTTGAAGTCACCCCATATATCCATAAAGACCAATAAGAACACATACGATTATATCTTATGATAGCCTTATGATGTACTAATGACATACCGCATAGTCGAAACAAAATGATAATGACGGTTATCATAACACATTCTGATAATCAATAACTTTTGTATATGATGATTATGTTTCGATGATGATTGTTTATGTGATGTCTGTCAGCATAAAATCAGCATTCAAAATCCATGTTATTTTGCACTCAAATCAAACAATAAAATCAATGAACGACATGACAGAAAAGAACATTACATTTGAGGATTTGCCCAAGGCAATGACATGGATGATGGATAAGTTGAACGAGCTTACATCAAAGGTTGACAGTATCAATAACCAAAGCGCACAACCACAGACGGATCAGTGGATGAACTTGAAAGAGTTGTGTGAGTACCTCCCCAATCACCCTGCCGAACAAACTGTTTATGGTTGGACGAGTTGCCACCAGATACCTTTTCACAAACGAGGTAAACGCATCATGTTTCTCAAATCGGAGATTGACACTTGGCTGCATGACGGCAAGATTAAGTCGCAAAAGGAATTGGAAGCAGAAGCTGCTCTGTTCCTCAAATCAAAACGTAACCACAGATTCTAATGGATGCACTTGAATTATGCAACAGTTTAAGAATGGAGTTTGAAGGTGTCTATGAGAACAAGATTCCTTTGGATGCACTTCCTGTAAAGTTGCAGGATATGGTTCTCGCATTGGCTCGTCAAGAAAACTACTCCATAGAATATACACTTGCCTCATTGTTGGTTGCCGCTTCAACGGCTATCGGCAACGCTGTGAACATTTGTATTCGTGGCGGTTGGATAAGCAATGCTGCCATGTATATGATATTGGTTGGACGACCCGGCATGGGCAAGACACCACCTCTTGACTTTGCCTTTCGCCCAATCCGCAAGCATGATGCTAAAGCTATCCGTAAGTTTAAGGATGAAATGGAACTCTATAATGAGGCTTTGGAACGACAACGAGGTAAGAAAGAGGATAGTGGAACACTTCCACCCAAACCAATATTGCGCAGAACCATTATATCCGATTTCACACCAGAAGCCTTGATTCGTGCGCATGACGACAATAAGCGAGGAGTAGTATTGTATGTGGATGAAATCATGGGTATGTTCAATGCCGTAAACCAATATAGCAAAGGACAGTTGATAGAACAACTTCTGACAGCGTTCAGTGGTAAGGCATTGGATGTGTCACGTTGCAGTATGCCAGTTCCCATTCACATAGAAAATCCGTTTATAAACATTGTAGGCACCATGCAGACCATACGAATGCATGAACTGATAGAAAAAGGTTATAAAGCCAACGGTTTCTTAGACCGCTTCTTGTTTGTCTATCCTACTTCGCAGAAAATCGCAGATTGGGCGGATGACGAACCGTCAAGTTTCTCCTCTTTTGACAACTATGCTACAATGTGGAAGAGTGTTATAGACAAGATATTGGCTTTGCCTTATTCTCTCAATGAAGATGATGATGCAGTACAGAATGTATTGAAATTCTCAAAAGAAGCCAGCGATTACTTTACAGCATGGCGCAATGCGGCAATCGGAGTAGTCAACAAGATAAAGGATGACGCACTGGTAGATAGTCGCATTATGAAGACACCGATGTTGGCAGCACGACTTGCATTGGTCGTTCAAATCTTGCGATGGGCTTGTGGTGAGGTTCATAAGGACTATGTTGACATAGACTCCACCAAAGCAGCCATTCGGTTGAGTGATTATTTTGAGAACTGTTATACTGCCATTCAAAAGTTCATGGTGATGGATGGCATTGAGCCACAGAAGAAAGAATTTCTCAACAATGTGGGTAAGACATTCACAACTGCTGATGCCATTCAAGCAGGAAAGGAAGTCGGCTTGTCGGAAAGGTCGGTTATGTATGCCTTAGTCGGTCTTGCAAGCGACAATATAATCAAGAAAGTAAAACGAGGAGAATACGAGAAACTGCAATAGTGGTATTTGCTTTGCACCTTGCAGTTATTGCAGTTTGCAGTTCTTCTTTCATGTTCCACTGAAAGCAATTATTATGGCAGAGTATAGATTTGTACTGCAAAAATACAAACGTGGCAACAAGATTACTTGCCCCAACTGTGGCAAGAAGCGTTGTTTTGTCAGGTACATTGACACAGAAGGCAAGATACACTTTCCCGGCTATGTGGGTAGATGTGACCATGAACATTCATGCCAATATCATTACAAGCCGTCTGACTACTTCAAGGATAATCCCATGTCTGTTGAAAACATGGATCGGGGAAACCGTATAACAAAGGTAGTGCAACAAGAGCAACCGACCTCTTATATTGATAATGAATTGATGGAACGGACTCTATCCAATTATAGCATAAACCCTCTGTTCGTTTTCTTGACTGGTATCATCGGTAAAGAGGAAACAGAGCGCATATTCCAACTATACAAAGTCGGTACATCAAAAAAGTGGAATGGTGCTACTGTTTACTGGCAAATAGACTGGCAAGGACGAGTGAGGTCAGGCAAAGTAATGCTTTACAATTCGTCTGATGGTCATAGAGTGAAAGAACCTCATAGTTATGTTAGTTGGGTGCATAGTGAACTTCACTTGGAAAACTTCAACATGAAGCAATGTTTGTTTGGCGAACACCTCTTGCTGCAATATCCAACCAAGCCTGTTGCAATAGTAGAGAGTGAAAAGTCTGCCTTGATAGCCGCTCACTTCATGTCCGATTTTATATGGTTGGCAACAGGTGGCATACATGGTTGTTTCAAGGAAGAAAGCATAAAAGTGTTGAAGAACCGCTCCGTTATGTTGTGTCCTGACTTGGGTGCGTTTGAGGCATGGAAAGCCAAAATGCCTATACTTTCTGCTGTATGTAGCAAAGTTGTTATCAGTGAACACTTGGAACTTGCGGCTACAGAAGAACAACGCAAAAGAGGATTGGATATTGCCGATTTTCTGCTCATGACAGAAACACCAGTAATGGCTCTTCAACGAATGATAAAGCATAATCCTTGCCTCGGCACATTGGTAGAACGATTGCAATTAGAAGTAGTAGGTTTTTACAGCGCTGAAAGCAAGATTATACAATAATGTGACTTGAAACAATAACAAACAAAGGGAAGAAAAGGAAGAGGTTGTGCCAGATGCTTTATTGGTAGCGTTGCAAGAAATGCCAATGTCGTACAAATCAGCGAGGCTTATTCATACGGCAGTGGCTTCTTGCAGTACTCGCAAGCTCGCACCGAGGCCTTTTCTATTCCCTAATATCAACAATTATAAACACCATTTTATGGCAACAGCAAAGAATAATACAACACCTAAACGCACGGAGCGTTTGGAGGTCAGAGTAACTTCCGACGAATATAACCGAGTGGCAGAACTTGCCAATACCTGTGGCTTGACGGTCAGTAACTACGTTCGTAAATGTGTATTGGGGCAACACCCCAAACAAAGATTGACTGACCGAGAAATTGAAGCGTTGTGCAGTTTGGCTGATGCACGTGGCGATTTGATTAGAATTGTCAGCGCAGTCAAGAGTATACAGAGCGACAAGCGAGGCCTGTATTTCCACAACACCAAGTTTGTTGAAGAATGGATGAAAGCAGCCATTCCACTTATTACTCGTTGGGGCGACATCAAAGATTATCTGACATTATAAACATTGAGAATAGTATGATAGCAAAAGCGAGAGCAATATCACATGGTGCAAACTCCATGCGATATGTAGTAAACAAAGACAAGGCGGATATTATCAAACTGCACCTGTTGCCCGATAATGTGACTGCCGAGTCTTTATGGTCAAGAATGTTGTTGCACCAAGCAAAGTTTCTTGGCGAACGTTCCAAAGCAATCAAGAACAACATGATTAGAATTGAGGTATCTCCAACATCCGAAGAAACTAAAGGCTGGACTAATGCGGATTGGGAAAAACTTGCAGACGATTTCATTCGAGAGTTTGACTCCATTGATTTGTCGAAAGGAACGAAACGTGCAAAAGACAGGCACACAAATCTACATAACAGCCAATATGTGGTGTCACTTCATCGTGACAGCAAGAGTGGCATTTTGCACCTCCACATCGATGCCAACCGTATAGACAATAACGGCAATATCAATAATGACCACAACATTCATATTAGAGCAATGGCTGCTGCCAATAATATTGCCAAGCGTAGAGGTTGGGTACAGGCGTCCGACATTTCAATGCAAAACAAGCAAGAGATAACGAATGTCTGTATGAATGCTCTCCGCTCTATGGATAGATTTGATTGGAATGATTATGTGGAGCGACTAAAACAATATGGCTATGATGTTATGCTACAAAAGGACTCACAAGATGTTGTACGTGGATATTCTATAAAGAGGGGTAACTCCACTTATAAATCTTCGTCCCTTGGTAAAGGCAGAAACCTTATGCCATCGAAGATAGAAGCGACATGGAATGAACTGCACAAAGAAATTCTCCAAAAAGAAAATGCAGAAGAGAATCATGAGGAGAATACATCTGTAGAACTGCAAACTGCAAATAATGCAAGGTGCAGAAACTGCAACGAGTTCCAATCCCAACCGTTGGTACACCATTCCTTTAACTGGAATTATTGTGACTACGAGATAGATATTCCATCGAATGTTAACGATATTCTTATGCAAGAAGTGTCGTTATCAGAGAACAACGTATTCGCCACTATCAATGATTTGCAGCGAACAGCCATTCTTCTTTTCGCTGGCTATCTTGATGCGGCTACGCAGATGTCAGAATCTTCTGGCGGTGGTGGCGGCACTCCCGATGGTTGGGGAAGAGGCAAGGATGAAGATGATTTGGAGTGGGCAAGACGATGCGCACGAATGGCAAGCCACATGTGCCGTCCTGCTATCAAAAGAGGAAACAGACGATGAACATCAAAACAATTTTACTATATGAGAACATCAAAGAACGACAAGGTTGACATTTCCACTCTGATGCAGAGTGTTGACAATACAGAAACACTGAAGACAGAGACTGACAAAATAGCCAAACTCATAGAAGCAACCACTCAGTTGAACAAATGCTTATTGTCTGTTGTAGAGCAACTGAAGAACATAACTTTGCAGCCAATAGAATTATCTGTCAAGCAAACAGACATTGACCAATTTCGCCTAATGAAGAATGGTTACATCCAAGAAGAAATGGAGCTTTTGGAGAAACACGTTGCGGAGCAATTAGCCATGATAAAGACTCATGAGCAACGTATTTGCGAAGTTTGCAAACAAGGCGAAGGGGTGTGGTTGTCAAACTTTTGGATGAAAGTGTTGCTTATAGTTTGGTTAGCCACTATCAGCATTGCCTTCTTGTATGCTATCGGCAGAGGGTAAACCTTTGCCGATAAATGATAATTTACCGACGCTTGACCGTTCATTAAAAGGGGTAGAAGTTCGTCTCGCTGCTTAGTGAGAACTACATTTTGTTCTGAAATCTGTTTCATGTGCTCAAATAAAGGACTTATCATTTCATCAAATTTCTTCAATGTTTCGTTTTGTGGTTTCACCAACTTTATTGAATAAAGTGTTGAAGATGTCATACTTGGAACTCCAGTTCCAGAATTCCAACGTGTAAAGTCAATATCCTTTATTGTATAATAAATATACTTTGCGCAATTACTTAGCTTCATTTCTGAATAGAACATTGTATCAACAGTCCAAAAGGCTTCGTTTACATACATGATATTATTCAATGAACCCTTACGAGGCATCAATACTGATTCTCCATCATATAGATATTCAGATACTTTACGCATTTCACCACCGCTACCATAAACTGGATATATACCATCCGCCAAATGTTTATGGTCACGACCATTTCTTATTGTCAGTAAGTCCTCCAAAAAGCAAAAATCCCATCCTTGCGGAATCTCACGCTTCAGCTTATCATTCCACACCATAGCTCCGCCACTCGACTTATACGGCTTGCCCTCCTCGTTCGGGAAGTCAAACTGCACAAACCAGTAGTCATAGAGTTGCTTCGCCATCGCCTCTAAATTATCATTTATCGGTGTTGTTTCTTTCTTTCCTTATATTATATAGAGACCAATACAAGTTTTATGACATGAAAGAAACAATTATACAAGCCGTTTTAGACGGTATGCGAGCGGTTCTGACTGACAATCAGTTGGAATTGCTGACAGATGTGGCCCGAAAGGCACTATCTGAGTGTGAGATTACGCCAAAAGCGACAGAGGAAGAGCAGCGCAACAAGGAAAACGCTGAGCTTCTTGGGGCTTTTATATCCTCAAAGAAAGTGGAGGGCTGTTCCGACAAAACAATCCACTATTATAAGTCTTCCATCGAGAAGTTAATAGCGACTGTAAAGAAGAATGTGTGCGATATTGGTACTAATGACATTCGATGCTATCTCGCTGACCAACAGGAACAACGAGGACTGAGCAAGGTTACTATTGACAACTTGCGTCGTATCTATTCCAGTTTCTTCTCTTGGCTTGAAGACGAGGACTATATTACCAAAAGCCCTGTGCGCAGAATCCATAAGGTACGCACAGATGCTTTGGTGAAAGAGGTGCTAACAGACGAGAATATCGAAGTATTGCGTGACAGTTGCCAAGAATTGCGTGATATTGCTATGATTGACTTGTTGCTCAGTACAGGTATGCGTGTGGGCGAACTTGTGAAAATCAATCGTGAAGACATTGATTTTCAAGAACGCCAATGTGTTGTGTTTGGTAAGGGGAACAAAGAGCGTGAGGTGTATTTCAATGCACGGACTAAAATCCACCTCAAAAAGTATTTGGAGCAACGCACGGACACTAATCCTGCATTGTTTGTAAGTCTGCATGAGCCACATACACGCCTAACCATTAGTGGCGTAGAAGTACGTTTGCGCCAACTCGGAAAGAAAGTAAACCTCAACAAGGTTCACCCACACAAATTCCGTAGGACATTGGCAACAATGGCTATTGACAAAGGTATGCCGATAGAACAAGTGCAGAAGATGTTGGGACACGTGAAGATTGACACAACGCTGCATTATGCTATGGTAAATCAGACAAATGTAAAAATAGCGCACCGCAAATTCCTTAATTAAGGTTTACAAATTAGTGATTCTGCTTGATTTTGAGTATCTTTGCATCGCAAAATGAAAGCAAGCAGAATATGAAAATGACAAAATATAAGCTGGGTGAACTGGTGGAGGTTACTCGTGGTGCAAGTCTCTCTGGTCAGTTTTACGCAGAGGAGGGAAAACTGATACGTTTAACCCTTGGAAATTTCAATATGAATGGAGGTGGGTTCAAAGAAAACACTTCCAAGACGGATTTGTATTTTACAGGCACAGTTCGTGACGAGTTTATACTCAACAAAGGTGACATCATCACTCCACTTACAGAGCAATCGCTTGGATTGTTAGGAACAACTGCACGTATTCCCGAAAGTGGCAAGTATATTCAAAGTCAGGATGTAGCCCTTGTAAGATGCAAAAAGGGACTTCTTGACCCTAATTTTTGCTACTATTTGATTTCTTCTTCTATTGTGCGACAGCAGTTGAGTGCTGCTGCACAACAAACGAAAATACGCCATACATCTCCTGAAAAGATCAAAGACTGCACCGTTTGGGTTCCAGATTTTGATGTTCACCTCAAATCCGCAACTAAGCTCTTCAGCGTCCTTCTTGCGTCTAAACGTCCTCT
>ENA-OWPL01001201-OWPL01001201.1-human-gut-metagenome-genome-assembly--contig:-NODE-1201-length-15721-cov-300.843227_pt1 | contig 15721 bp, 10 predicted proteins | sample MGYA00248263_ERZ651844 | MGnify/ENA primary metagenome ERZ651844 (study PRJEB26924, sample SAMEA4378256) | human gut metagenome | biome: human gut; feature: human-associated habitat; material...
CGAAAACAAAATAAAGGAGGTTTCGATAACTGTTCCAGTAAAACAGCCGACTAGCGACTCTTGCGCTAGTCGGCTGTTTGCAGTTTGCCAGTTGGCTGTTTATATTTTGCCAGTTGGCTATTTCCGGTAAAGCTCAGAAGGCTTCTGCATATACAGATATTTCTTTGCCACGTATGCCGCCAGCTGCATCATCTGCTCATTCTGGAGATAGGCTCCATAAGGAAAGAGGATGTTGATATTCGGAACATTCTGAGCCTGGGCATCCGAGAAATTCACGAAGGTAAGGTCGTTGATATACATCGTAGTGATGAATCTGCCCATATTCTCCACCTTTTTCTTCTGAGCTTCATTTAATGTCAGTACTGCCTGCTTAGGAGCAAACTGCATGAAATAGAGCGATGAGGGTACGAAGAAGCATTATTTATGGGTCAAACATTTGGGGGATTTGGAACATCTTAGCAAAAAACATTTGGGGGATTTGGAACATTTTAACAAAAAACATTTGGGGGATTTGGAACTTATATGTATCTTTGCGCTCAAAATCAGCAAGTTATGAGAAAAAGAATTTTTAAAAGAAAAGTATACGACAAAATGCTCGAATGGAAGCTAGAGAGAAATGGTAGCACAGCTCTCTTGCTCAAAGGAGCACGCCGTGTAGGAAAGTCAACGGTAGCCAAAGCTTTCGCAGAAAAAGAATACAAAAGCTATATCCTTATAGATTTCGCACAAGCATCTAAGGAAGTGAAACAGCTGTTTGACAACCTCATGGACTTGAACTATATATTTTTACGTCTCCAATCAATCTACCAAGTAATCTTGGAACCACGCAAATCAGCCATCATTTTCGATGAAGTACAAATGTGCCCACAAGCTCGGCAAGCCATCAAATACCTAGTAGCAGACGGAAGATACGACTACATAGAGACAGGCTCTCTTATCAGCATCAAAAAGAATGTAGAAAACATTTTGATTCCAAGCGAAGAGACACGTTTGGATCTCTATCCGATGGACTACGAGGAATTTCGATGGGCAATGGGCGATACTGCTACATTTCCCCTACTCAAGCAGTTTTTCGATGCAAAAGTTCCATTGGGAGCAGCGCATCGAGAAGCTATGCGCAACCTTCGTCTATATATGCTCGTAGGCGGAATGCCACAAGCCGTAAACGAGTACTTAGACACCAACAATCTGAGCAAAACAGATGCCGTAAAACGAGAAATCATAGAACTTTATATTGACGACTTTAGAAAGATTGACAAAACAGGAAGAGCTGCCAAGTTATTCGAGAACATCCCTTCCGAATTAAACAAAAATTCAGCCAGATACCAGGTAGCAAGCGTATTAGATGATGCAGGCAGAAAGAACCTTATGGGAGTCTTGGCAGACATGAAAGACAGCATGGTAGTCAATTTCGCCTATCACGCAAATGATCCCAATGTTGGTTTTTCATTACATAGTGACGAAGACTACTATAAAATGTTTGTTGGAGACACAGGGCTATTCGTCACACTTGCTTTTTGGGATAAAGACTACACGGAGAACACCATTTACGAAAAGTTGTTGAGTGATAAACTGAGTAGCGATATGGGGTATGCCTATGAAAATCTCGTTGCCCAAATGCTTACCGCATCAGGAAACAAACTGTTCTATTACACATTTCCCCATGCAACAAGCCACAAGAACTACGAGATAGATTTCTTGCTATCTCGTGGCAAGAAGATTTATCCGATAGAAGTGAAATCGTCAGGATATAACAGTCACAAGTCGCTAGATGAGTTTTGCCTGAAGTTCTCTGATAGAATCGACAAAAGATACCTATTATATACGAAAGATTTTAAAAAAGATGGACAGACCTTATTGATGCCAATATATATGACACCCTTGCTATAGATAAAATATAGAGAGGGTGTATCATAAGTCCATGACGCACCCTCTTCTTGATTTTAAAAAACTATTTATTATTTGTCCAATACATTCAAGTTCTGATAGAACCAGACATTCATCTGATTGGCACCACGGTAGCCTGTCCTGGATTAGGTCCCACTTCCTTTACCACGCAATCGGCATAGCGCTTTGCGATGTTCAGGAACTTGGTGCTACCCGTAGCCTGATAGTGGGCGCAGGCTGCATCCACCATGTGGCCGAGGTTATAAAGTTCGTGGCTCAATTCCTCGTCCTTGACCCAACGTTTATTTCCCGACCATCCATGTGGATGCTGAGGGTTGATGGTACGAGCGGTATAGAGATAGCCATCTGGCTCCTGTGCAGCACCCACCACATCGAGCACGCTGTCGATGTAAGCCTTCAATAAGAAAACTTTCCGACTATAGTGTATGATAAACAATAAAAAGCAGGTAATTATCAGTCAAACACCTATATTTATATCATATTTAACGCTTTTTTTTGTTACAATCGTTTTTTTATCTTACCTTTGCAGTCAAATTAGAAATACAATAATATATCAAATATGAATCATCTTCCATACCGTGCCATCGCCCTTGATCTGGATGGCACCCTGACCAACCACGACAAGGTGGTTACCCCGAAAACCCGCGAAGCGCTGCTCCAGGCAGAAGCCAAGGGTGTTGTTATCATCCTTGCTTCAGGCAGACCGACCTACGGCATCGAACCGGTGGCGGAATGTCTGGAACTGGATAAGCGAGGCGGATACATCCTATCTTATAATGGCGGCAACATCGTGAATGCCAAGACTGGCGAAAAACTCTTCGCCCAGTTTCTGCCTGATGAAGTGATACCTATATTATATAGGTACGCGAAGGAGAAGAACCATGCCCTGCTGGGATATGCCGGCAACGAGATTATCACCGAGATGCCCGACGACCAGTATGTGAAGGAAGAATCGCGTATCAACAAGATGAACATCCGAAAGGTAGAAAACCTGTTCGAAGCCCTGGAGCCTCACCCTACCAAGCTCCTCATGACAGGCGACCCGGCAAATATGCTCAAGGCAGAAAACGAGCTTTCTGAGATTCTGGGCGACAGGATGGACATCTTCCGCTCAGCCCCATTCTTCCTGGAACTGGTTCCTAAAGGCATCGACAAGGCAAAGTCCCTGCTCCGCCTTCTGTCGAAAATCAATCTCACCCCAGCCGATATGATTGCTTTCGGAGATGGCTACAACGACCTGAGCATGCTGAAACTGGCAGGCATGGGTGTAGCCATGCAGAATGCAGCACCAGAGGTTAGAGCCGAAGCCGACTACATCACGCTTTCCAATGAAGAAGATGGCGTAGCTGCTGCTTTGGAACATTTCTGTAAAAAGGATTTTTAAAAGTAAAAAGGCTTTTTAAAAGTAAAAAGGTAAAAAAGTAAAAAGGTAAAAAGGTAAAAAAGTAAAAAGAAACTAGGGAGATTATACCCCGCTAGGCTTTTTTACCTTTTTACCTTTTTACCTTTTTACTTTTCAACAATCAGTCCACCCTTAGGCTGCATTTCCACCTTCAGGTTTCCATTTTTGCCCACCTTTACGGTCTTCATCTGAGAAACAGGCCAGAGAGCCTTCTTGTCCTTGCTGGCTGTTTCATGATAATAGGTAACGCTCTTGCCGGCAAGCATTGGCAGATTCAGGGTGAGCTTCATCGCCTGGTCGGTGCCGTTCAAACCGGCAACATACCATTTATCACCATGGCGACGGGCAACAACGGCATATTTTCCAGGATAACCGGCGATGAATTTGGTCTCATCCCAGGTTGTAGGAACGCTCTTCAAGAAATCAATCTCGTGCTGAGGAAGCTCAGAGAGATTATTCGGATAGATGGCGATACACTGGATGGCTGCCTGATTCATGATAGCCGATGCCATCTCGAAAACATCAGTGGTATAACGACGATGACGACTCTTGTTGTCACGAGACAAGTATTTGTTCATGATGGTACCACCCCAATCCATCGCAGCCACGGCATTGCGGCAGAATGGATGCATGGTCAGTTCAAAGCCCTCCTGCTTGGCATGATAATCAGAGAAGAATACATTCTCTGAAGCCAATACAGCCTCACTGGAAATATAGTTTGGATACATGCGCTCCCAACCTCTTGGCAGGGTGCAGCCATGGAAGATAACGTGAATGCCGTAATCGTTGGCATCGCTCAGGATATCTTCATACTGCTGCATGGTATGCTGCTTGTCACCACCAAAGAAATCCACCTTGATGCCCTTGATGCCGATACTCTTCATCCAGGCCATCTCCTTCTTGCGGGCTACGATGTTATCCATGATGCCACGAGGACCCTGAGGTGCATCGTTGGCCACACCATTGGAATTATACCAGAGCATCAGACTCACATTCTTGCTCTGCGCATACTTGCTCAACTCTGCTATCTTGTCTCTACCAATCTGAGTATCCCAGAGTGCATCAACCAGCACATACTCATATCCCATGGTAGCAGCCAGGTCGATGAACTGCTTCTGGTCGTTATAGTTGCAGGAACCATCCTGCCAGATGAGCCAGCTCCAGGCATACTTGCCTGTTCCGTATTTCTGGGAAGCCTCGAATCTTGGCTCTACTACATCGTATGGAATGGTGGTCTCTACCAGAGGCTTCAAATCTGAACCCACGGTGATGGTGCGCCAAGGAGTGGAACCCGGAAGAATGAAGGTGCCCGATGTAGAACCGATGCCATCTGCCTCCTTCTCCATAGGGAAGGCTATCTGATAACCCTTTGCAGCATCGTAATCGCTGATGTGACACCCCGGATAGTTGCCGTGAGTACCCGTCTCGCTGACCAATACCCAGCCATCGCCACCTACCTTGAAGAGGCATGGGAAAGTATAGCCCTGACCATAGCCCGACTTGGCTGTGAGCGGAACATCTGGCTTGTAATCCTCCTCATAACTTGGCTTGGTACGGGCAAAGCCTATCAGTGGATCGCTCTGTGGACAGAGGAAAGAGGTGGAAATCTTTGGCAAATTGAATGCCGTCTTCTCCTCATTAATAATAATATGCTGTGCCTTCAAGCCATCAAAGGTATAGCGGAAAGCCACGTCATTGTTGGACACATTGAAAGTAACCGTCATCGGCTGTTTCTTGCCGTTCAGATAAGTCACATTGAGCTGGTTGGCATGATAATCTACATGCGAAACCTTGGCGGTGCGGAGGTCATAGCTCTTCTCCACCTTTATCTCATTCTTGCCCTGATAGGTCAAGCCCTGACTGAAATCGCCTACATTGGCAAGGAGTCCGAGCTGTGATTCCTCCATCATTCGCTTGCCTGCATAGTCGATGGAATAATAGAGTTTACCATCGCGGTCTTCTACCACGACATTCAACTTACCATCAGGAGAGCTGACAGTATTCTTCTCTGCGTATGCACCGATGCTCGCCATCAATGCCAGCGCTACTGCTAAAACGTTTTTCTTCATTTCCAGATCAAAGTAATTAGTTTATTTGTTACTATGTTTTTATGCTTAATTACATCGGCAAAGTTAAGCAATATTATCGAATAAACAAAAATTAAACCGAATTATTTTGTATTTTCTTCAAATAATAGTAACTTTGCACGAAATAAACTATACACATATCAGCAGTTATGTTACAACTTGACAATTTCTATAAGGCTCGCTTCGTGCTGAGCAAGGTAATAAGAAAGACTGAGCTGGTTCACACGCCAAGAATCAACCCAGAGAGTGATGTTTATTTGAAACCAGAGTGCCTGCAGAAGACCGGTTCGTTCAAGATTCGTGGTGCTTACTATAAGATTTCACAACTCACCGATGAAGAAAAGGCGAAGGGTGTGATAGCCTGTTCTGCGGGCAACCATGCACAGGGTGTAGCTCTCGGTGCCACCGCCATGGGAGTGAAGAGTCTTATCTGTCTGCCAGAGGGTGCTCCTATCTCCAAGGTAGAAGCAACCAAGCGACTGGGTGCTGAAGTCTGTCTGGTACCTGGCGTTTACGATGATGCCTACCAGAAGGCGCTGGAACTGAAAGATGAGCATGGCTACACCTTCGTTCATCCTTTCGATGATGAGAATGTCATCGCCGGTCAGGGCACCATCGGTCTGGAGATTCTCGACCAGTTGCCAGATGTAGAAGCTGTAGTAGTACCAGTTGGTGGTGGCGGTTTGATTTCCGGTATTGCCTTTGCCATTAAATCACTGAATCCTAAAGTTAAGGTATATGGTGTTCAGGCAGAAGGAGCAGCAAGTATGGTACAGAGTCTGCACGATCATAAACAGGAGAAGTTGCCTTCTGTAGCGACCGTTGCCGATGGTATTGCCGTAAAGGAACCGGGAAAGATTACCTTCGAAACCTGCTCCAACTATGTTGACGAAATCGTAACCGTGAGCGAGGATGAGATCTGTGCAGCCATCCTGAAACTCATAGAGAGTGAGAAGATGGTAGCCGAAGGTGCCGGTGCGGCCAGTGTGGCAGCCGTGATGTACAACAAGGTGCCGGTGAAGGGCAAGAAGACCATCTGCGTGGTAAGCGGCGGTAACATCGATGTTACCATCCTGAACCGTGTCATCAACCGTGGATTGGTAAAGAGCGGACGTCTCTGCACCATCGAGATGGAGCTGGACGACAAGCCGGGCGAGCTGGTAGAGGTAGCCTCCGTCATCGCAAGTCTGGGCGGCAACATCACGGGAGTTCATCACGACCGTTCTGCCAACCGCAACAAGGTGAATGCCTGCGTGCTCCGTGTCACCATGGAGACCCGCGACGAGGAACACGTAAAAGAAATCAAGGAGGCTTTGGAATCAAAGGGATTCCATCTCTGGATAGTATAACCGTGCAGAGACTTACAAAAATCCATAAAATATAAAAAGAGGGTGCGCCGTCAGTTGATAGCGCATCCTCTTTTTATATATCATTTAAAGCTTTATTACCATCAAGCTCTTTTGTTATTGAGCTTTATCTTTAATAGAGCTACTTTACTTCCTTGAGCAAGCAAGGGCGAACCTTCTCGGTTACACCAGCTTCCTCAGTAATCACGGTAGTGAGAGGCTTGAGATCAGCAGCATTCTTTGCCACCATCACCTTGTAATTACCAGCCTCAACCTGCCACTGACTATCAACCTCATTGAAAGAAGCCAGGTTCTTGTATGGGATGTCGATAGTAACAGTCTCCGACTCACCAGGCTGCAAATTCTTAGTCTTGGCGAAACCACGAAGTTCCCTGGTTGGTTTATCCATATCCTTGCCAGGAGCTGCCACATATACCTGAACAACTTCCTTACCAGCTACCTTACCAGCATTCTTCACAGTCACCAGGACCTTGATATTGCCCTGTGCATCCTTCGTTACCACAGGTTTGCCATATTTAAAGGTAGTATAGCTCATACCATAACCAAAAGGAAAAGATACAGGCACATTCTTAGTCTGGTAATAACGATAACCTACATAAACACCATCATTATACTCGGTGTAATCCACATTCTTCACGTCACCCTTGCTACCGATGCCCTTGCCCATAAACATACCAAGTACATCGTCAACCTTGACAGTCTCAGGGTTAGGGAAATCAGCCTTAGAAGGAACATCGTTATAACTTACAGGCCATGTCATAGGAAGACGACCAGAAGGATTCTCCTTACCCGCCAAGATGTCAGCAACACAGTTACCACCCTCCTGACCAGGCAACCAAGACAGCAATACAGCATCAGGACCGCCAATCCAACTCTTGGTCTCAATAACGCCACAAACATTCAAGATGACAACCACCTTCTTACCTGCCTTATGGAAAGCGTTGCAAACGCCAGAAATCATATCCTTCTCCTCCTTGGTGAGATTGAAACTATCAGAAATCTTTCGATCCAAGAACTCACCAGACGACTTACCAATAGTGATGATTGCCATATCGTTGTTCTTGACGGCAGCAGACATATTCAATTCAGCAAGGCTCATCTCAGGGATGAAGTGACCAGGCAAGAAAGCCTCCAAAGGATTCTTTGGCTTTGGCAAGTTTGCCTTTGCCTTTGGAGCATACTCTATGTATGACTTCTGGATGTCGCCATCCACCTGATAGCCAGCATTCTTCAAACCATCCAACAAACTTACCACATAAGCATGGTTAACATTGCCAGAACCAGTACCACCAGCTATGAAATCATAAGAAGTATTGCCGAAGAGGGCAATGTTCTTAATCTTCTGAACGAGTGGCAATACATTCTTGTTATTCTTCAATAACACCATTCCCTCGGTAGCGGCATTGCGAGCCACCAAAGCATGTCCCTTCAAATCAGGGTTGTTGTCAGCAACATACTGCTTGAAACGAGGAGTCTGCATGATATACTCCAAGATATGGCGCACATTGCGGTCGAGGATTTCCATCGACAGGCGACCATTGAGCACAGCCTTGCGAATCTCCTTCACCTGATCTGCCTTACCTGGCATCAACAGGTCGTTACCCGCTTCCATCTGGGCAGCTGCGCTAATACCACCAAACCAGTCGGTCATCACCATACCCTTGAATCCCCACTCATGGCGAAGAATCTCTGTTATCAAGTCACAACGCTCACTAGACATAGTACCATTGATGAGATTGTAAGAAGTCATCACTGTCCAAGGCTGAGCCTCCTTGATAACGATTTCGAAAGGTTTCAAGTAAATCTCACGGAAAGTACGTGGATTACCGATAACATTGTTACGAGTACGATTGGTCTCCTGGTTGTTCAGTGCGAAGTGCTTCAACGAAGTACCGACATCGTTGCTCTCGATACCATTCACCATAGCAGCACAAATGGTACCAGCCAACAATGGGTCTTCTGAATAATACTCAAAGTTACGACCACAAAGAGGATTACGCATAATATTGGTAGCAGGTGCCAACAAGACATCTACGCCATAATGCTTCACCTCGTCTCCCATAGAGGTACCTACGGAATACACCAAGTCTTTGTTCCAGGTAGAGCTCATCACTGTAGCCACAGGGAAGTGGGTACAGTAGAATGTCTTGTCGGTATTCTTGCGCTTAGGGTCGATGCGAAGACCAGCAGGACCATCGGCTACAACCGTAGCAGGAATGCCCAGACGCTCAATACCATTCACCTGACCTGCGGCACCCTGTACCAACTGACCTTGGTTACCAATGGTAGCCTCCATCTGGCTCTCATACTTACCCGAAGAACCTACCACCAACTGAATCTTCTCATCGAGAGTCATCGCATTGATGACATCCTGGATAGGAGACACACCCAACTTCGGGTTCTGTGCTTGCACTACGAAAGTCGCAGAAAAAAGCACACATGAAGAAACTAATAATTGTTTTATCATTGTCTATACCTTGTTTTAAAAAAAATATTTTATTAAGCTATTACTTGAAAAACTTATTTTATCATTTGAAAATCTTCTGTGCGAACTCTGTAAGATACACACGCCAGTTACGCCAGATGTGGCCGCCCTCGGTCTCCATATAGGTATATTTATACCCCTTCTCATCGAAATAGCGACGCAAGCCGGCTGTACTCTTATACAAGAAGTCGGTCTTTCCCATACCTATCCAATACAATTTTGGCTTGTTCTTAAACAAGGTTGCCAACTGCTGCTTCGCCTCCTCGTCCTCTTGCAGCATCTTATAGAAATCGGTGCGAAAATCGCCAGTCTTTCCCACATGCAAACCAGCGGAGAAGAGACCAACGTAATCAAACTTATTAGGGAAACGGCGAGAGATGTCAAAGGAGTGTCCACCACCCATTGACAAACCGCAGATGGCACGATGCGCCTTATCCTTGCCCACCTTGTAATGGCTCTCCACATAGTTCATCACATCAGGGAAGCTCTCATCCATCGTAGCCACCGCCTTGGCACCTTGGTAACCATTGAAAGAAGGCACATACATACCTGCCGACCATTCGCCAGGAGCAGCCTGACAGTTAGGGTTGCCATTGGTCATCACCACGACCATAGGCTTTGCCTTGCCCGTGGCAATCAAATTATCAAGAATATGCTGTGCACGTCCTAAAGTAGTCCAGGCATCCTCATCGCCACCAGCGCCATGGAGCAGATAGAGTACAGGATAATCCTTGCCCTTGTCATAACCTGCTGGAGTATAGACCGTCATACGACGCTGCATCTTGAGCGTAGGACTATCATACCATACCTTAGACACATTTCCGTGAGGCACTTCGTTAACGGTATAGAGGTCACCACAGTCGCCTTTCTTGTCAGACAAGATAAAAATATTGGTTTCCGAAGTGATGTCACGAGTGATATAGACGCTTCCTGGATCCACAATCTTCACACCATCCAAGATGAGATTATAAGAATAAAGCTCAGGAGAAAGATTAGTACTGGTAAAGCTCCATACTCCCTTGTCATCCTTCACCAAGTCTGCCACTCCAGGTGCATCATACTTTCCCACAGGGGTATCAATCTGCTTGGTAGGCAAGAAGTCGCCCGTAATCTGCACTTTCTGTGCATTGGGAGCCTTGAGACGGAAGGTTACTGTATGGTTGGCGTTTACCTCTGGAGATACCACAGGTACGTTGTCGAATAAAGCTTGCTGTGCAAAGCTGCTCATACTCAAGAGCAAGGCTGTTGCCAAAAATGTTATCTTTTTCATTGTGATGTTATTTGAAGTTACTTAAAGATTTTCTGGGCAAACTCACCCAGATAGATGCGCCAGTTGCGCCAGATATGACCGCCATCGGTCTCCATATAGGTGAACGGATAATGGTTCTTGGTCAGTTTCTCTCTAAAGGCGGTATTGTCCTTAAACAGGAAGTCGGTGTTGCCGATACCAACCCAGAAGAGCTTTGGCTTGGCAGCAAACAAGTCTGCCAACTTCTTGTCGAAGTTATCATAGATGTACTCGTTGGCGCCACCACTTCTTTGTTCCTTGCCAATGGCTGCCGAGAAGAGCCCCACATAACCAAAGGTCTTAGGATTGTTGATGGAAATGTAAAGGGAATGGAAGCCACCCATAGACAAACCTGCTATGGCACGGTTCTGACTATTTGCCAAAGTGCGATAACGGGCATCCACAAACTTCACTACCTCAGGGAAAGATACCTCGAAAGAGCCCTCCATGGTCTTAGGCAATCCCAATGTAGGAACTATCAGATTATCCGAAGTCTGTCCTGGAGCTGCCTCCTGAGAGATATTGCCATTGGTCATGACGACGATCATTGGCTTCGCCTTGCCTTGCGCAATGAGGTTATCGAGGATTTGCGAAGCACGTCCCAAATCCATCCACGCTTCCTCGTCACCACCGATGCCATGCAAGAGATAAAGCACAGGATATTTCTGCTTGCTGGTCTCGTAACCAGCAGGAGTATATACTGTCATACGACGAGTAAGGCCAGCTTTGGCATCATCATACCAGACCTTTGATACGGTTCCATGCGCTACCTTGTTGACCTTGTAGAGATCTGCCTTTCCCCCGCCTATCAAGAAATAGTTGGAAACGTTGGCGATGTCACGCACGGTATAGACGTTGAGATGGTCGGTAACACTGGCGCCATCCACCATCATTGTATAGCTATAAAGCTCTGGTGCCAAAGGAGCAGTGGTTGTAAATGACCACACACCCTTCTCATCCTTCTTCAAATCGGCTACTCCAGGCATATCATACTTACCCATCGGGGTATCAACTTTCTTAGTTGGCAAGAAGTCACCTGTTATCTGTACTTTATGTGCCTCTGGTGCCATGCAGCGGAAAGTAACGGTCTTGTCTGCATGAATCTCAGGAGACTGTGGCATTTGCCCTCCGAAGAGGGCTTGCTGTGCCGAAACACTGCCACAAAACGCACACAATGTTATTGCTAATATCGAAAATCTTTTCATTGGATATAACGTTTTACTTTTTATATTAATTACCCAAACTCTATTATCTTTTTCAATATTACCATCCCGTATTCTGCTGGATATTAGGATTCAATTCTCTTTCCTTCAAAGGAATAGGAAGCAACATGTGCTTGTCTTGGAATCCGAAAGTAGAATTGGTGAAATCCCAACTTACGCCCTTGGAAGAGTAGTTAGGAATTTCCTTACCCTGTGAAGCCAAGGCTTTCTTGGCATCACCCCAACGTACCAAGTCCTGGAATCGGGTACTTTCCAGACAGAGTTCCAAGCGCTTCTCCGTCTTGATGTCGTCCAAGGTAACGCTAGTCAATGGAGTTTCCTTGGCACGTTCACGAATCTGGTTGATGTCATAGAGAGCCTTGTCTGGCTGACCAGCCTGTAAGTTTGCCTCGGCAGCCAGAAGGAGAACTTCGGCATAACGCATAATCTTTCGGTCGGTATATTGCACTACCTGGAACCCGGGATTATCCATGATGTTGTCACTCTTCAATATGCGGTTCTTAAAGAAGAGGTATCCTTCACATCCATAGAGGTACTGACCAGGATTCAACTTCACACCGTATGCTGCCATCTGATCACTGTTGAGCAGGGTCTTCTGCAAACGATATCCATTCTTGCCCTCTGCTTTTACAAATGCATCATAGAGAGACTTGCGAGGGTTCAAGAAGCCCCAGGTTCCCTGAGCCACTTCGTCGGCAGCCTTTCCTTCGAACGTCATATTGCCAGTACGCCATCCTTGCATCACGAAGGTAAAGTCATACTGGGACCAAGCCTGCTCCTGGTCGTTACGCGACTGCAATTCGAGCATAGACTCACAGTTGTTGTTGTTGACGGCATGAAACTGCATGTCATAGTCGCCACGGAAGAGGTCGTACTTCTTGGAAGCCACCACCTCATTGAGTACGGATGCAGCCTCCTGATACTTCTTCTGGAAGAGATAAGCCTTGCCCAAATAAGCCTTTGCCACTTCCTGGGTAACACGCATACCCGTCTCCTGATCGTCCTTGTTCTTCTTGGAAGGCAAGGCATTCATACCGATAGCCTTTTTCAAGTCTGCCTCCACAATAGCCCAAAGTGCCTCTGGAGTACTGTTTGGCTGACGGTACTCATCTGTAGCCAAGAGATGATCTACCAATGGAGCTGTACCCCAAAGAGTAACCAGCTCGAAGTTTGCCCAAGCACGGAAGAAATAAGCCTCGGCTATGGCACGTTTCTTGACTTCCGTATCATTAGCCACCTTCTCTATGACGAGGTTTGACTGATAGATGACACCATAGAGACCAGAGAACAGGCCCTCGATATTACTGTTGCTAGAATCGAAGGTATATTCATTCAACTGCTCGTGGAAGTTGTTGTCGCCACGATTACCACCGCCACACCAAGCATCATCCGAAAGCAGATTCTTGGTAAAGAACCAACTAAAATACAATCCCTTCACACGGCTATACATGGCAGCCACCGCCTGCTCGGTCTGCTCATTGGTCTTGTAGAAATCATCCTGACCACCCATATTGCCATGCTTTGCTATATCGAGTCTGTCTTCACAACCGGCAAATAACACTGCCACAACAAGAAGCAGACTATATATGATATTCTTTTTCATAATTTCCTAATGTTATTATATATTATGTATAGTGTTAGTTATATGAACCTCCAGACCTTAGAACTCCAAGTTGAAGCCCATCACTACCTTCCTTGAGGTTGGATAACCGCCTTTGTCGATACCCATACCCACTACATCATTGGTAGAAACCTCAGGGTCGAAGCCTGGGTACTTGGTGATGGTGAAGAAGTCATCAAGAGATACATAGAGGCGCAAGTTGCTGATTGCTACCTTCTTGAGAAGAGTCTTCGGCAAACTGTAGCCCAACTGAATCTGCTTAATCTTGAAATAAGATCCATCATATACCATTGCGCTGGATGTAGCATACTTGTCCATATTGTTGGCACCAGCACGTGGCTTGCTTCCATTAGGATTGCTCTCCGTCCAACGGTCGTCATAGAAGAGTTCCTTCATCTTGTTGACCATAGGGAAGTCGGTACGGTTGATACAGTTGAATATCTTGTTGCCTGATGCACCAGAACCAAATACTGCCAAGTCGAAACCTTTGTAAGCTGCGGTCAAGGTGATACCATAGGTGAAGTCTGGAATGGCACTACCCAAGTCCATCTTGTCATCATCGGTCAAATCACCACTATCGTTCAGGTCGGCAAAAGTTGGATCGCCCGTCTTTGGGTCTATGCCTGTAAACTTATAGCCACGGAAGTAATACACAGGATAGCCCTTCTCGAAGTATGTGAGAGGCACATTCATAAAGGTAGTACCCTGCAAACGAGTCAAGGATGGGTCGAGATAAGTAACCTCGTTCTTCAAGGTAGCGAGGTTGCCACGTACACTGTAGCTGAAATCACCGATGTTGTCTCTCCAACCGAGTTCAAACTCGAATCCCTTGTTGCTTACGTTACCAGCATTGATAGGAGATGTAGTACCGCCGATAACCAAAGATGGAGTGGTACCACTCACGAGCAAGTCCTTGGTCTTCTTCACGAAATAGTCCATGCTGAAGTTCATTCTGCCAGCGAAGAGGAGCGCATCAATACCCAAGTCGGTCTGCTCTGATGTTTCCCACTTCAGTTTATCGTTACCCATACTAGATGGAGTAACAGAAGTTGTATAATTATTACCAGGAACTAACGGATAAATGCTACCCTGCGCCATATCGGTGCTGTAGGCATAGCCACTCAAGGCAGCCAAGCTACCATTCTGGCCCCAGCTGGCACGCAATTTCAAACTAGCCACAACATCTCTTAAAGGCTCGAAGAACTTTTCCTCAGAAATGGTCCAACCTCCAGACACAGCTGGGAAATATCCCCAACGATTGGTAGCTGGAAGCTTAGATAAGTCGGCAGCATCTGCACGGAGGGAAGCCTGCAGATAATAACGATTTTTATAATCGTAACTCAAACGACCAAAGTAAGAATACTTGGCTGAGCGAGTTTTCTCACCACCTACAGACTTGGTAGCAGAAGCGGATGCGAAATTCAGATAGTAGAACAATGGATTGTTTTTCTTGACAGCGTCTTCACCATTAGCCTGCAAACCACCCTGCACGTAATCATAGGTAGATTCTTGGAAAGACATACCAACCATGGCATTCACGGTATGGTCACCAAACTTCTTCATATAGTTGGCAAAGTTTTCCCATTGATAATAAATAGAGGTAGAAGAAGTTGCACTCTGATCTACATAATTACGGCTTTGCGTTTGATTTCCATAGTAAGGAAGTGAAGTGGAAGAACTGCGAGTACCCGACAAACGGTAACCAAAGCGAGAAGTAATCACAAGATCCTTGATAGGCTTGAAATCTGCATAAATGGAACCATTCACATTGAATCCACTGTTGCGAGATATGCCATTGTCACGCATCACGAATGGGTTGTATTGCTCACCGTTATAGAAAGCAGACACACCATAGTAGTTACCATTGGCATCTGTCAAGAGGTGCTTGCCATCGGCCAAAGCTTTTGCCATGTGGGCTGGGAGATTATCTGGAGCATAGGTGACAGGAGTCAATGGATCCATAGAAAGCACAGCTGCCATCATAGAACCATACTCAGTACCCTCTGAAACAGAACGAACGTTATACTTTTCAATCTGGTTAGTAGTGCCCACCTTCAACCATGGCTTGATCTGATATTCAGCATTGATGGTAGCGGTGAGACGACGATAGAGGTCATTATTACCTCTTACCATACCATCATTGTCAAGATAAGTAAGCGAAAGATAGTAGTTGCCATTTTGGTTACCACCCATAAAGCCCAGGTTGTGCTTCTGCATCTTACCCTTACCATAGATGGCATCTACCCAGGAGGTATTGGTTGTTCCATCCCAATTCTTCAAGAGATCCTCAAATCCGCAACCTATAGGGTTTAGTGGGATTTTGCTTGCAAAGCGACAAAA